>Ga0207699_10000679_pt1 | contig 16339 bp, 9 predicted proteins | sample LARL51metaG_FD_184344 | JGI IMG/M metagenome (GOLD analysis project Ga0207699, IMG submission 184344) | Corn, switchgrass and miscanthus rhizosphere microbial communities from Kellogg Biological Station, Michigan, USA - LAR L5-1 metaG... | ecosystem: Host-associated > Plants > Roots >...
GCATCAGACTGAAAGACGACATTGAGAAAGCTCATCGAGAATACGATCGTAGATTCAAACCCATCATGGACCACCCGGTGGACTACTTTTACCGGTGGATGGTGGAAATTCTGGCGGAAGGCGACTCAAGCGCGCTCGGTGAGTATCCTTACGCCGTGCCGGCCCGCCTGCACTAAAATCTCTTCGGATTTCTTGTCAACCTTCTTGTCAGCGCCACGCCGGCCCAGGTGGAGAACACTGTGTCTGCTTCTGGCGGTGATGTCACTTTTGTTTTTAGTGTCCGGCGCTGCGGCGCAATCGAAACACAAAAAATCTCCAAAACGCAAAGCGACACCCTGCAGAATTGGGTGTAAGCCAGATACCACTGCGCCGGATGTCGCGACTTCTTCCGCTGAGGATGCGGGTGCGCAAAAGGAATTGTCCGAACTCGCGCGAAATCTTCACAACGCGGCGCCCGGTGCTTACGACAAGCTTTCCGCTTTTGCCAAGAAACATGCGGCCGATGTCTGGGGTGCACGGGCGGCTCTGGCGCTGGGTTATGACGATTACCAAAAGAATAAAGCGCAGCAGGCGCTCGGGTGGTTGGCAAAAGCCAAGGGTGACACGCTGCTCCGCGAATATGTTCTGTTCTGGACGGCACAATCGAAGCGTGCCCTGAAACACAATGCGGAAGCGCTGGCTGATCTGAATGTCCTTCATCGCGACTTTCCAAACACCGCGATCAATGAGCAGGTTATCGATTTACTTGCGGTGACCGCAACGGAAACTGGTCATGCTCAGGACGCAATCGAGGCGCTGGAATCGTACTCCGGTACAGGTACCAAGCCAGCGCTGCTGTTGGATCGCGCGCACGCGTATCAGTCCGCCGGACAAACAGCTCGCGCGGCGATGGGCTACCAGACCATCTTTTACAAATATCCGCTCAGCGATGAAGCCAAAGCGGCTGGCACCGCGCTGCTCATCCTGCAAAAAACCTTGCGCAATGAATTTCCTTACGCCACCGCCGAGATGCAGGAGCAGCGCGCGCAGGCTTTTGGCGATGCGCATAAGTGGCGCGACGCCCGGCCGGAATTTGAAAAGCTGGTCGGCATGCTACACGAAGCGGCAAATCCTGTGCGGCAACATGCGCAATTGCGACTCGCACAATGTCAGGTGCAGCTCAGGTCTCCGCTAACCGCAATTTCGTCGCTTGTGACTCCCGATCCGGAAGTGGATGCCGAGCGCCTTTTCGTTTTGTCGCAATTCCAGCGTTCCGAAAAAAACGAATCAGCAATGCTCGCTACGATTGAGGATCTTGGAAAAAAGTATCCGCAAAGCAAATGGACGGAAGAAGGATACATGCAGGCGGGGAATTATTATTGGGTTCTACTGGATCGCCCGAAGGCGGCGGCCTACTACCAGCGCGTGCTCGATACCTATCCGAATGGCAAAAATGATTACAACGCGGAATGGCGCATCGCGTGGGTTGCATACGTCAACCGGCAAGCGGATGCTGACGAAAAACTAAAAGCGTTTTTGCTCAAATACCCGGTTTCGGCAAATGCCGTCGACGCCCTTTATTGGCTTGGGCGTTTTTCTGAGCGCAGCGGCAACCCGGCGCACGCACGCACGTTTTACAGCAAAGCGCTGGAGCGTTTTCCGGAGACATACTTTGGTTTTGCGTCAGCGGATCGACTGGCAAAACTCGGTTCGGGCGAAGAAAATCCTGAAGAGTTTCTGGATCGCATCCCGCCGCCTCCGCCGTTACGGCCGTTCGATGAGCCGATTCCACCTTCCGCAATGGACCGCTGGACGCGAGCCCAGGGATTGCGTGCGATTGCGTTCGATTCTTCGGCAGAGCTCGAGCTAAAGAATGCTTTTTTTGCCACCGGTTCGCCGCGATTTCTGATTGAGGCTTCGCAGGCAGCATTCGACCAGGGCCACTTCGCCGCAGGAATGGCGTATGCGCGCCTGGCCATCCCGAGCTTCGATTCGCGAAAGAGCAACGAACTTCCGCTCAGCGCCTGGAAAGCGCTTTATCCGTTGCCCTATGAAGGTTCCGTGCGGCGTGAATCCGACAAGAATCAATTGGACCCGATGGTCGTCGCCGGGCTGATCCGACAAGAATCTACGTTTCAGGCGGACATCGTATCGCACGCGAATGCAGTGGGATTGATGCAACTGCTTCCCAAGACCGCGAAAATTATGGCCAAGCAGAAGCGCGTGAAGTATGCGAAGAATAGATTGTTCGATCCCGAATACAACATCGAGCTGGGCACTTATTATTTCAAGGGTCTCGTGAACTTAACAGGTGAGCCGGAGTACGCATTAGCCGCCTATAATGCCGGTGAAGACCGCATCGCGCTTTGGAAATCCGAACGCACCTACGAAGAGATTCCCGAACTGGTGGAATCGATTCCATTCTCAGAGACTCGCGATTACGTTCAAATCGTGTTGCGCAATGCCGCGCTCTACCGGATGATTTATGCTTCCGGTACGAAGTCTGCTGCCGTAACGACGCCGCAGAGCCGTTAATCTCTTGCATTGAGCGAGCGGAGAAATATGAGCACTCCCGAAATTAAAATGGCGGACGTGTCGCGCCGCATGATTTCGGCCAAAGCCGAACAGTTCACCGAATCGGTGATTCGTGAAATGACGCGCCTGGCTATGAAGCATGGCGCCGTCAATCTGTCGCAGGGCTTTCCCGATTTTGCGGCTCCGGCGGAGATCAAGGAAGCCGCCCGCCAGGCGATTTCTGATGACATCAACCAGTACGCGATTACCTGGGGCGCCAAGCCGCTCCGTGATGCCATCGTGGATAAGTTCGAGCGCACGCAATCTGTGCACTACGATCCGGAACGCGAAATCACGATTTGCTGTGGTTCCACGGAAGCGATGATGTCGGCGATGATGGCCATCATTAATCCCGGTGATGAGACTGTTGTGTTCGAACCTTTCTACGAAAATTACGGTCCTGACGCCATTCTTTCCGGCGCCGCTCCGCGCTTTGTGCGCATGAATCCGCCTTCGCAGAAAAATCCTGATTGGTCTTTCGATCGCGATGAGCTAGGTGCCGCTTTTGGCCCAAACACGAAAGCCATCATCCTCAACACGCCAAACAATCCGACTGGCAAAGTGTTTACGCGAGACGAACTGGAATTCATTCGCGATCTGTGCGTTCGCTGGAACGCTTACTGCATCACCGACGAAATCTACGAACACATTCTCTATGACGGAACTGAACACGTTTCGATGGCTCAACTTGATGGCATGCGCGAACGCACCATCGTCATCAATGGAATGTCGAAGACTTACAGTGTTACGGGATGGCGAGTAGGCTGGGCGCTTGCTCCGCCGGAAGCAACACAGGCGATCCGCAAGGTGCACGATTTCCTGACGGTTGGCGCGGCTGCGCCGTTGCAACAAGCGGGCGCCAGTGCGCTGCGTTCGCCGCACGCTTATTACGAAAATCTCGCCGCGACTTACGCCAAAAAACGCGAACGCTTGCTGAAGATTCTTGAGCAGGCCGGGTTCACGGTATACAAGCCGCGCGGCGCGTACTACATCATGACGGACATTTCGCGATTCGACTTTCCGGAACACGATCCGCGCTTTGCGTCCGGGTCGAAAGACGTGGCATTCGCAAAATATCTTGTGCAGGAAATTGGCGTGGCGTGCGTACCGGGTTCCAGTTTTTATAATGATGCGCAGGACGGAGCATCTCAGGTGCGCTTCACGTTTTGTAAAAAAGAAGAGACATTGGCAGTTGCGGAAGAGCGGTTCAAGAAGCTGCGTCGCTGATGCGAGGTTAGATAAATTGATATTTTGAGATTTCTCCGCGTTGTCTTTTTTATTCCGAATCTGTGAGAGAACAAACTTCAAGCGGGCGAAGTGGGACACTGGATATCCGTGTTTGCGCCTTTTAGATGGGGTAGGGAACTGACGGTCGGTTGCCCTGTGGTGGTTAGCTCCCTACCCCGCGAGTGGTCTTGTGTGTATAGACGATGGCAAGGGGCGAAAAGTTTCTTTTGCAGCGAAGAATATTTTGTAGCCCAAATTGGCTGGTCGAGCCGCGATTCTAATCGAGTTCTATCGCGTCCAGATAGCGCGCTACGGAGACATCCCATTGAAATTTGTTTTTGATGGCGACTTGTAGAGCTTGTGCCGCTGGGGGTTCGCCGTGCGTCAGCCAGGTTTTCTTCGGAGCCGCTTTGAGTCCGGTAAGCCAACGCAGCAGTTCGCTTTTGCCGGCATGCGCGGAGAGCTGTCCCATCGTAATGATCTCCGCATTGACGGGCACCAGTTGTCCGAATAGATGCAGCGCTTTCGCGCCTTCCTGCAGCGCTCGTCCGCGCGTGCCTTCCGCCTGAAATCCCGCCAGCAGAACCGCATTCCTGGGGTCAGGAAGCTTCTGCGCCAAATGGTGCAGCACACGTCCGCCAGTGACCATGCCGCTCGCCGATACGATAATGCATGGCTTATGTAAATTGTTGATGGCTTTCGATTCTTCCACCGAGCGTGTCATGTGAAATTCATGCACGTTCAATGGATCGCGGTCTCCGTTCGATTCCAGCCGTGAAAAATCCAGATCATGATCCTGCTTATATTTTATATATAACTCCGTCGCGCTTAGCGCCATCGGGCTGTCCACGTAAACCGGCACGACCGGAATTTCCTTTTCATCTTCCAGTTGGCGTAGGTAGTACATGAATGTCTGAGTGCGTCCGATCGCAAACGCCGGAATTACGATGGAGCCGCCGCGCTTGACCACGCGATTCACAATATCCGCAAGCTCTACTGCCGGATCGCCCGGTTCGTGATCGCGATCTCCGTACGTCGATTCGCACAGCAAAATATCCGCATTCGGAGGCGTGACCGGATCATTCAATATCGGCTGGTCATATCGTCCAATGTCACCGGAAAAAACGACGACGGTTTTCTTTCCATTCTCCGAAATGGTGAGAGCCAGACTGGTAGACCCAAGAATGTGGCCAGCGTCGTAGGCTTCAAAGTGGAACTCCGGAGACACATCAAAACCGCCAATTCTCGACATGGGCTTCAGCAACTGCAACACCGGATCGACATCCTTTGAAAGATAGAGTGGCTGCCGGTCCGTCGCGTCGGTGTGCTTTGCCTTCCGCTGCGCGCGTTGTGAATCTTCTTCCTGCAAGTGCGCGGAATCTTTCAATGAAATGGTTGTCAAGTCGATAGTCGGTTGATTCGCGCAGATCGGGCCTTTGTACCCGTCCCGCACCAGGCACGGCAGCCATCCGCAATGATCGAGATGCGCATGTGTCAGCACGCAATAGTCGATGGTCTTAGGATCAACGCTGAGGGGCCTGAAATTACGCGCACTCAGCTCCGGCGATCCCTGAAAAATTCCGCAGTCCAGTAGAAGTTTTTTGCCGGCGGCTTCCACCAGGTATTTTGAGCCAGTGACTGTTCCAGCTGCGCCGAGGAACGTTAGCTTTGCCATCGTCTGTTTTCTCCGAATTTTTCCGAAACGAACTTACCTCATCCCCACGGCAAAGCAAAACGGGCGAGCATCCTGTATGCCCGCCCGTTTACTTATCACCGATAATCTGGTGTCGCAGCTTGCCTAGGGAACGCACGCTACACGCTAGCTTGGCTACACCGACGCTTCAGTCAGCTGCCGTTGCCTGTTTCTCCTGAAACAGAACGTCGATGTCAATTCCCAAGCCTTTGGCCACCCCTGTTCCGTACGCAGGATCAGCTTTATAAAAATGCCGTACTTGCAATTCCTGAATACGACGCGGTGCGTTGCCCAAGCTGCCAACGATATTATGGATCAGCCGCGCTTTGGCGTCCGCCGGCATCAGTCGAAACAAGTCACCCGGTTGGGAGTAGTAATCACTGTCAGAACGATGATCGTGCCGGGCGACCGTTCCGGTCACCGGCTTCGGACGTTCTACGTATTTCACGTCCTGTGTCGGTCCGCCAAAGCTGTTCGGTTCATAGTTCACGGACTTACCGCCGTTTTCGTCGAACCGCGTCATTCCGTCGCGGTGGTAGGTGTGATACGGGCACTGGGGCTTGTTGACGGGCAGCGCGTCGTAATTCACTCCCAGGCGGTAGCGGTGCGCGTCGGGATAGGAAATCAAACGCGCCTGCAGCATTTTGTCTGGCGAATAGCCCATCCCCGGCACAATGCTGCGCGGTTCAAATGCCGCCTGCTCTACTTCTGCGAAATAATTTACCGGATTGCGATCCAGCACCAATTCTCCAACTTCCTGAAGGGGATAGTCTTTGTGCGGCCAGACCTTGGTTAAGTCAAACGGATTGAGGTGGTAGGTCTCCGCGTCTTTCTCGGGCATAATCTGCACGGAGACCTTCCACTTCGGGAAGTCTCCCTTCGCGATCGCGTTAAATAAATCGCGTTGCGCGTAGTCCGGATCTTTCCCGCGCATTTCTTCAGCGGATTCACCGGTAAAATTCTTGATGCCTTGTTTCGTCTTGAACTGCCATTTCACGTAGAACAATTCGTTTTTGTCGTTGATCAGGCTGTAGGTGTGGCTGCTGAAGCCGTCCATGTGCCGGTAACCGTCCGGCGTTCCACGGTCGGAAAATAGAATCGTTACCTGATGCAGCGATTCCGGCGAGAGTGACCAGAAATCCCACATCATCGTCGGGGATTTCAGATTGGTTTCCGGATCGCGCTTTTGGGTGTGAATGAAATCTCCGAACTTCAGCGGGTCACGGATGAAAAACACCGGTGTGTTGTTGCCGGTCATGTCCCAGTTGCCTTCTTCGGTGTAAAACTTCAGTGCAAACCCGCGCGGGTCGCGCTCGGTGTCAGCCGATCCTTTTTCGCCGCCCACGGTCGAAAAACGGATGAATGTCGGGGTCTTCTTGCCAACGGAATTGAACAGCTTCGCGGCCGTATATTTCGTGATGTCTTTGCTGGTGCAAACGAAATAGCCGTGAGCGCCTGAACCTTTCGCGTGTACCACGCGCTCCGGGATACGCTCGCGGTTAAAGTGCGCCATCTTTTCAAACAGCAGGTAATCTTCAAAAACCACCGGCCCGCGCGGCCCCACGGTAAGCGAATTCTGGTTGTCGCCCACGGGACGCCCTGCGTCCGTTGTCATCACTTGTTTGTTTTCGACTTGTCTATTTTCTTTGGCCATCATTCCTCCCAATTGTTTCACCACTGCTGGTCGAACCCCGAGTTCTCCAGCAAGGCACCTATCTTAGGCTTCCGGCAATCTATTGTTCCAATATCTAGTTCAGATACAATGAATAGGCGCAGCCTATAGGCAATTGAGATCAACCGGGCTATGGAACTCCACCAGCTACGCTATTTTTGTGCGGTCGCCGATTCGGGCAGCTTTTCTCGCGCTGCGGAACACTGCCACGTTTCGCAGCCGTCGTTGTCCCAGCAAATTCTGAAACTGGAATCCGAGCTTGGCGCGCGGTTGTTCGATCGTCTTGGCCGCTCCGTGCGCCTCACCGAAGTCGGCAAGACATTCCTGCCTCGCGCCAGGGCAGTCCTGCGCGAACTCGAATCCGCGCGTGGCGATGTTGTCGAAAGCAAAGATTCCGTTTCCGGCCACGTAACCGTGGGGGTCATTCCCACCGTCGCTCCATATTTTCTGCCTCCGGTTCTTGCCACCTTCTCAAAACGCTTCGCGGAATCCGTGGTTACCGTCGTGGAAGAAATCACGCCTGTTCTGCTCGAGCGTCTGCGCGCCGGCACAATCGATATTGCAGTGCTGGCGCTACCGGTGCGCGGGCACGAGTTCGACGCGCTACCGCTACTCACTGAGCGGCTTTTCGCAGCGCTTCCGAGAAAACATTCTCTGGCTCGCCGTGTTTCCATCGGTCTTCGCGACTTACGCAAAGAGCCATTTCTATTACTCCGCGACGGACACTGCTTCCGCGAAAACGCCGTCGCGGCCTGCGATCGCGCCCGTGTTTCTCCGCAAGTGGTTTTTGAGAGTGGACAATTTTCGAGCTTGCTCGCACTTGTGCGCGCCGGCGTGGGCGTCTCTCTCGTTCCGGCAATGGCTGTCGATCGTCGCTCGCAAGTTCGATTCGTGCGAATTTCCGATCCCGCAGCCAGCCGCACGATTGGCGCCCTGACTCTGCGCGGACGTTCACTCTCGCGTGCACACCACGCATTTCTTTCCGGGCTCCGCCAAACGAACTGAACCGCAAGCTGGAGCTCACTAGGTACGCAGAGCTGCCTAAGGTATCTTCAAATTTTGCCGACGAGGTCTCGCCCGATGCAGCCGAGCAGCTGGATCCCTGAACTCGAGTTAATATTCTTGCTGCTGCTTCTTTTTGTTGTTGTATTTGCATGGCTCGCCCGAAAACTGGAAACTCCGTATCCCATCGTTCTCGTGGTAGCCGGCCTCCTGCTGGGAATGATTCCCGGAATTCCTAAGGTGTCTCTCAGTCCTGAGGTGGTCTTTCTAGTCGTTCTTCCGCCACTGCTATATGCCGCCGCTTGGCTGACCCCGTGGCGCGAATTCAAGTTCAATCTCGTCAGCATTTGCATGCTGGCGTTCGGCCTGGTCGGGTTTACGGTGTTCGGCGTAGCCGAAACATCGCATCACATTTTTCCTGGATTCGATTTGCGGCTGGGATTTGTCCTTGGAGCTGTCGTCGCCACCACCGATGCCATTGCTGCAACCTCCATCGCCAAAAAGATCGGCCTCCCCCAAGGAATTGTGGACATTCTGGAAGGCGAGAGTCTGGTCAACGACGCCACCGGCCTGCTGGCTCTGGAGTTCGCGATTGCAATGGTTGTGGATGGTCGCACTCCGACCGTGGGCCAGGGATTATTCCGCCTGATTTATCTGACCGGTGGCGGTCTCGCGCTCGGCTATGTGGTCGGTCGAGTCTTCGAATGGTTCGAACACCAGATCGACGATGGCCCAATCGAGATTGTATTGAGCATCCTCATCCCGTATGGAACCTATCTCGCTGCCGAAGTGATTCACACTTCTGGTGTGCTGGCTGTTGTAGCGTGCGGTTTGTACATGAGCAACAAGAGCGCGCATTTTTTTTCGCCCAACGTACGCGTCCAAGTCTGGGCAGTGTGGGATGCTTTCACATTTATCCTGAACGGACTGGTGTTCGTACTAATCGGTCTGCAATTACCTTTCGTGCTTGCCGGTATTCGTGAATACAGCCTGCGCCAGTTGGTTTTGTACGGCGCACTTTTCAGCACTTTGGTCATTCTGCTCCGGCTCGTCTGGATGTTTCCCGCTGGCAGAATCGCCAATCTGATTCGCCGCAAGCTGCTTCATCAGAACGTGCCTCCGCCTTCAGGAAGGCAGCTTTTCGTGGTTGGTTGGACTGGAATGCGCGGAGTGGTCGCGTTGGCTGCAGCGATTTCGCTGCCGGAAAAACTGGCGAACGGCGCTGATTTCCCGCAACGCAATCTAATCATATTTCTTACGTTTAGCGTGATCCTGGTCACCTTGGTCTTGCAAGGCTTGACACTTCCTCCGCTGATCCGCGCGCTTGGACTTGCTGGAAAGACCGGGCGTAACCAGGAAGAAGATAATGCCCGCAGAGAAATGGTTGATGCGGCTCTGAAGCAGCTAAGACTCGAACAGGAACGTGACGACGGAAAATTTCAGGATGTCTATGACGAAATCGAGGAGCGTTATCGCCATCGTCTCGGAGCTTTACAAGAGGATGAAAGCGGCGGCGAAAATGGTGAATCTGCCGCGCACGTTACGCGCTACAAAGAATTGCTAAAGCAATTAATACGAATCGAACGGCGCACAGCGGTAAGTCTACGTAATCAGGGCCGCCTGAACGACGAGGCTCTGCGCCGCATCGAGCATGAATTAGACCTGACCGAAATCCGTCTTTCGTTAATGGGATAGCAAAACGGCCGTACGCTCGTTCGGGCCCTCCTTTTGCGGCGAGTGGTTCGCCCCTTACTCCCACTACCACTGTCCCTCACAACTGAAATTTCTGGTGGAGTTAATGTGCAGAGCAAGCAACCCATTTTGCTTGCAAGAAATCTGTGTACTTACGTTCTGTCTGTATGTGAGGCCACAACATGCCAATCTTCAAACGCTCCACGCGAGCGCTCGGGTACCTGTCTGCGCCGGCGTCGTTTTTTATCGCGAATGCTTTTTTATGGTTGGGTCCATTTAGCGTTGCGCAGGAATCCGCGCATTCTCCCGGCAGGGTAGTCATCTCCGTGCCCGACTATCGCGCACTTCGCGCGAAAGCTTTTCCCGCTGAGCGTGAGCCTGAGCCACCGCCCATCGACGCCACGCTCACTCGCGTTGACTATGACCTTCGCGCCGATTCCGACTTCGCCTCTGGCAGCGCCACACTCACAGTTGACGTCCTGAAAAATGGTTGGGTGCGCGTTCCCATCCCTTCCGGGCTTTTTGTGCGCGAAGCCAAGCTCGATGGCAAGCCGCTTTCTCTCGCTGCGCTTTCCACTTCCAAAGACGTCAACCAGCTGTCCGCATTGCTCTCCCATGCCGGTCGAGTTGTAATCACTTTGACGGTCGCACTGCCGATCATCGCTTCCGCTGGCGAGGAAAAAGTTTCATTGCCGCCCACACTTTCCGGCGTCACTCGCGTCACCCTGGAAATTCCTCGGTCAGGCGTGGACGTTTCGCTTTATGGCGCAATTTTTTCCGAAGCAAAAAATCCGCATAACGATAACAAGTGGACGGCGTATGGAAAAGGCGGCGAGGCCATCGTGTTTGCGTGGCGGCGCAAAATCGAAGAACGCCACTCTGAGCTGCCACTTCGAATGCACGGCGCGATCACGCAATTCGTTGGACTCGGCGAAGATTCCACATCCGTCAATGCCAATGTCACGCTCCACGTTACGCAAGGCGGCACCAAAGAGGTTCGCATCCAAGTGCCGGATAACGTCACCGTAAACCAAGTGCAGGGCGCATTGGTTGCGGATTGGGAAATGAAGCCACGCACGCTGCTCATCACTTTTCTCGAGCCCGTCGAGCAATCCGCAAGCTTTGTGATCACCGGCGAGGCAAATCTTCCGCGCGATGGCCTGCTCGATATCCCGCTACTGCGCCTGGAGGATGTCGAACGCGAAAGCGGTGGAGTTGGCGTGGACGTACTCGGAGCCGGTGAAATCAAAGAAGATTCCGTCAAGGTGCTAGGTTTTCAACGTGCCGATGGCAGCGAATTGGGAGAGCCGGTTTCGAGTCGCCAATCTCCAGCGCTCATTGCATTTCGCACTCGTGCGAACGACACAAAATCGCAGCGCTCATTGCATCTGGCAGTTTCGCGATACAGCCAGCAGGCACTTCTCCTGGCCAATGTGCAGGAAGCGCGTTATCGCGTTTTGCTGACGAAAGATGGAAAGTCTCTGGTGGAAGCTCGCTATGCATTGCGCAACAATCAACGCAGCTTTGTCAAAATTACGCTTCCGCCTGGCGCTTCGTTGTGGAGCGCTTCACTGTCCGGCTTACCGATTCGTCCCGGCTCCGGCTCAGACGGCAGTCTCCTGGTGCCGCTCTGCAAAGCTCGTTCTGGCGAAGAGGCTCCGGAATTTGCCGTCGACATCGTCTATTTTGCCCCTGGAGCGAGCTGGACGGACAAAGGTCATCTGAAACTTAATCTGCCGGCACTCGATTTGCCGATTTCTCGCACCGGACTGCAGGTTTTCTATCCGCCCCAATTCCGCCTTTCCGCGGAGCTTGGTTCGTTTCATGCGCAAGATTACGCCAACCCCCTCTCCGCGGTTCTGACCGCGGAAGTTGCCGAGCCGCCAATCGACAGTGTCGTTGCACCTCGCTCTGCCAGTTTCATTGTTTCGACGCCTGGGGCCCTGATGGACGCGAACGCGAACGCGAACGCCGAGTCTAGAACCAAGTCCGCCGTGAAACAATCTGCGCAGACGTTGGTCGACAAATTTCACGCCGCCGAAAATGGTTCCCGTGCTTCGGGCATCTTGCCGGTTCGCATCCACGTGCCTGCTGTTGGCCCGTCGCTATTTCTTGTTTCAGAGCTCACCACGGAAAATCAGTCGGTGTCCGCCGAGTTTTCCTACCAGCTGGACAAAAAGGCAGGTGGAAAGTGAAACGCAATCTTTTGCTGCTAATCATGGCTGTCGTACTATCGCTTCCGGTATACGCGCAGCAGAAATCAGAATCCCCTCAACTCGCTCCCGGCAACGTTACGCTCTCCCTTGACGAATACAACCGGTTGCTGGCGTTGGCCAACCGTCCTGGAAAAAAACCGGAAACTCCGCCCGTCTCCTACGTTTTGAAACACGCTGACCTGAAATTTCGCGTGGTCAACGACGATGTCCTCGGCTCGCTGCTGTTCGAAGGGGAAATTCTCGAGCCTCATTCCGCGAAGGTGCCGCTCTTGTCTGGAATGACCATCTTCGACGCGCACCAGGGGACCAAGCCGCTTCCGCTCTTCCTTGAAAACGGAATTGACACGGCCGTACTTCCCGGAGATTCCGAATTTACAGTCGGTCTCGACGCTGGCCTTCCGCTTTCCATCGAGACTGGCCGAGCTTCGTTCTTGCTTCCCATTCCGACCGCCGGAAACGTGCGCCTCACTTTGACCGTTCCGGGCGAACGCGCAAATGTCCAACTTAATCACGGAATCATCACACATCGCGCCACAGTTAGTGGCAACACCGAAATCGAAGCGACACTCGTGCCTGGACAAACCGCGAGCGTTTGGTGGAATACCCGCGAAGTGGCCACTCCTGCGGTTCCTCGCGAAGTCCGTTTTCTTTCCGACGTGAAATCGCTGGTAGCTGTTACGGAATCCGATTTACAGGTTGCCGCACTTGTCGATCTCACGGTGCTACAAGGTGAAGCCGATCAGTTCTCGGTAGCCATTCCTGAAGGCTATGAAGTCACTGCAGTGAACGGCTCGTCGCTGGAATCCAGTGAAATTCAAAATGGAGTTTTGCTGCTCAAAGTTGCCGCGCACGGTTCGGCTTCGCACCAATTCCTGATTTCGTTCGAACGGCCGATAAATGATGCCGCCGCAACCGCGCCGATTTTGGCTTTCAAAGATGCTCAGCGCGAGACCGGAGAGATTCTGGTTGAAGGGCAGGGAACTATCGAACTCAGTGCAAAAGAATCCGGCGGACTCAAGCGTCTGGACATCAAAGAAATAAATCCCTATCTTCGCGCTCTTTCGCGCCACTCGTTGCAAGCGGCATTTCGGTATCATCGGGAGCCGAAGGAATCGCCCGCGCTCGCGCTCGAGTGGACGCGCTTTCCGGATTCCAGCGTACTCGCGGCCATCGCTGAGCATGCCACGGTGACCACATTGGTGACGTCAGAAGGGAAGTCCGTCACCGAAGTGAAACTGGCCATAAAAAATCAGGCGCAGCCGTTCCTTAAAGTCGTGCTTCCTGCAGGCGCGAGCATCCTCACGGCTGAAGTGTCCGGTGAAAAGGTAAAACCCGTGCAGGGCGGTGATGGTGCGCGCGTCCCGCTGCTTCGCACCGGATTCCATCCCGCTGGCGCTTACACCGTTTCCTTCGTGTTTCTGCATTCGGGTGCGCCGTTCGCCAAAAAAGGTGATTCCAATATTTCTTTGCCCAAGATGGATGTGCCCATCAACATGGTCGAATGGGAGCTATTCCTTCCTGATCAGTTCAAAGTCAAGGCGTTCACGGGAGACGCCATGTCCGCCTCGCTTTTGCCCGCGCGGTTGGAATTGTTCGCGCGTGCAGATGTAGGAGGAGATGTTTCTGGCGTCCTGGGTGGAGTTGCCGGCGGGGTCGCAAATTTGCCCGCGAGCGGCCGCGAAGTCGCGTCACTTTCCGACTTGGCTCCAGGAATCGTTCTGTCGCCTGGCCAGCTTGGCGGCTATGTCGTTGATGCTCCGGGCGGGGCCATTGAGAATGCTCAGCTGCACGTTCAAAATGTGTCTACTGGCGCAACGTGGAGCGTTGCAACTGGCGCAGGAGGTTCTTGGTCAGTGTTCGGCATTCCCACCGGCACATACCAAATCACTGCTACGGCGCCAGGGTATCAATCTACGAAAGTGAATATCTCCTATGACTCATCTACCCCTCACGCCTATCGCCTCGCGCTAAGCGTTGGCGCAACCACACAGACAGTCACAGTCAATGGAGCTGCGGTTCAGTTGGACACGGAACGCACGACCAATTCGTCCAAAGACAGGAAGCATAAGAAAGAGTCTCTGGTGGCGTCTGCACTTCCGCCTGCACCCCCGCCGCAAGCATCCGCAAATGTATTCAATCTGCAGCAGCGCGTGGCAGGTGTTCTTCCCGTAGCCGTCGACGTTCCGCGCGCCGGAACGTCTTACCGATTCGTTCGGCCGCTCGTTGTTAATGAGGAAACCAAACTAAATTTCACCTACAAATCTAAGTAGCCTTGGATATGTCTCAGGAGAGATTGGATTGCGAATTTCGAAGAAGCTTGCACACGCAAATTGATGATTGGTGGAGCCGATGGGATTCGAATCCGCCAGACTGTATGGAAACAAAGGAGTTTTGCGGTGCGGCCTGGCCTTCTAAGGAATTGAAAAGAAAGGGAGGGAACTCTTAGTGCCCCCTAACTGCCCCTAAAAAAGTCGCAGCATTGGGGGTACGAAGCAGAGGGGGAAATGAGGATGAAAATTAGTTCTAGCGACTAGCGGCTTGGCTTTCGATCTCACTCTGCCTGGCCACCAATTTCACATCTCGGCGGCCGGTGGTATCGCGCATCGTCTCGGTAGTCGATGTTTTCGACGCCATGGTTTCTTCGCGCCTCTATCGAAATGGGCTTCCCCCTGAAGAAGCAATCCGCCGTCTGGTTGAGTCGAGCGGTACGCAGTTTGATCCGGTCGTGGTGCGGTGTTTCCTGACGTTTGCGGAAGCGGAAATGAACACGGTGTTTGCCGCCGCCGGCACTGCCATCTCCTCGACTCTCTAGTCCCATCCCATTCCGCTGGTGCCCGACCGCCGACTCATACGGATGCGCGACAATACTTGAAGTCGTGGGAACTCCGATAGGGACTGACGCAGTCTCTGTTGCCATTCTCCGCCGCCGCGCTCCGGCACAGGCTCCTGGCATAAGACCCAATCATTCGTAGGAACGTATGCCAGCCCCCTTAGGTGCGTCTGGCAGTTAATTTTTTTTCTTACTTTTTCCCCGATCGGACGTTCCTTTATTAGATAGAGGGAACCGTTAGGTAAACACCTTGGAAAGGATCTGTACCTCCCAAAACGAGGTTTCTTACTTTTTGCGTTTTCGAAGCCTCTATAGAAAGAGAAACTTCGGTGACGTCAGAGAATCCACCGCCTCTTCCGACACTTGAGAGTGACTGCATGAAAGACTCATATCACGCATTATCAAAGGGCGCGTTTCGTAGAACCCGTCGTGGCCAGTGACCAGTGAAGACCACTATCCGACTAACCCTCAGTTCGCCGAGGATGCCTATCACTTAACCCGACATTAGGGTGTACAATTCCGCCGGATCGAGGTCTCGAATAGCAATCTCGCTTCTGATGTAAGTGGAAAATGGGCGGACAGCGCATCAAGAGTTCCAATATATTCGTCAATGAGAACACCGCGTGAACTACTCACGGAGCTACTTGATGGGCGGCAGAGCAAAAACCGGGACTGATGAAGGATTGATGCTGCGACGCCAAGCGGGACGATAGATGGAGGTTCTTTCCGCGATCCTTTTTGAGATGGGCGACGCAGTGATTGAGGAAGATGAGTATGGTTCCTGCATCGGACAAACACTATACGGCGCGAATCCTGGAACGGCGTGATCTCTCGGAGGATTTGTGGGTGATCCGTGTGGATCCAGGCGGGCCATTTCAGTTCAAAGCTGGGCAATACGCGACGCTGGGGGTGAACCACGGGGACAAGAGAATTGAGCGTGCGTATTCGATCGTGTCTTCGCCGTATGAGGAAGGGCTCGAATTTTTCATCGAGCTTGTGCCGCACGGTGAATTGACGCCCCACCTTTACAAGCTACAAATAGGGGACACGCTGTTCTGCCGAAAGATCTCAAAGGGCCGGTTTACGCTCGATGTGAAAAGCGGACGGACGCACCACTTACTCCTTGCGACGGTGACTGGAATCGCGCCTTTTGTAAGTTATGCGCGCACGTTATACCGCGACTGGAAATCGGGCGGCAATCCAATGCCTGGCAACCACAAACTGTACTGTCTGCTGGGCGCTAGTCGTTCTTGGGAATTCGGGTATCGCGAAGAGTTGGAGCGCATCGCAGGGGAAGTGCCATGGTTCAAATTCATGACGACAATCAGCCGTCCGTGGGAAGATGCTGCCTGGAAAGGCGAGACCGGACGCGTAGATGATTTGGTGCGAAAGTGTACAGATCAATGGGGTTTGCGTCCGGAGACAACGACCGCATATCTGTGCGGGCATCCAAC
>Ga0207699_10000680_pt1 | contig 16317 bp, 12 predicted proteins | sample LARL51metaG_FD_184344 | JGI IMG/M metagenome (GOLD analysis project Ga0207699, IMG submission 184344) | Corn, switchgrass and miscanthus rhizosphere microbial communities from Kellogg Biological Station, Michigan, USA - LAR L5-1 metaG... | ecosystem: Host-associated > Plants > Roots >...
CCGTCCCAGCCGGAGGGTGGTTCGTCGAATAAGTATTCCTGGCAGCGCTTCCAGTATGCCCGCGCGGGACCTTCATCGGGCCACTGGTCCAGTATTGACTGGAAAGCCGATTGAGCTTCGAGCCACAAACGTTGGTGATAAAGAGCGCGAGCTTCGCTGAAGCGATCGAGGCGAGCTTGCGTGTCCGCGGACAGACTGTCGGTAAAGGTCACCAGTTCGTACAGGATGACCGGTTGAAGTTTACCTTTGACGCGAATGAGATCGAGTTCGCGGAAAACGAACCCGGAATCCTTGGCGGCCAGGTAGGTGGTCTCGTTCACGAGGATATGCGTGCCGTAATCCTTGTTGAGACCCTCCAGGCGCGAAGAGAGATTCACGGAATCGCCCAGGGCTGTGTAGCCGTAGCGCAATGCGGAGCCCATATTCCCAACGCTGGCGATGCCGGTGTTCAAGCCGATTCCGATGTCGAGACGAGGCTTGCCTTGCGCCTCCCACTTTTTTTGCATTTGATGGATTTTCGCCATCATTTCGAGAGCGGTCTGGCAGGCCAGTGCGGCGTGATCTTCCTCTTCGAACGGTGCGCCCCAGAACGCCATGACGGCATCTCCGATGTACTTATCGAGCGTGCCGCGCCGCTCGAAAACGATCCGCGTCATATCTGAGAGATATTGATTGAGAAAAATTGCCAATTCTTGCGCATCGAGTTTTTCGGAAATGGTAGTGAAGCCGCGAATGTCGCTGAACATCACCGTGATTTCAGTTTTGCGTGGTTCAACAAGGTTCGGATTGAGCAGCAGGCGGCGAACCACTTCCGGGCTGAGATATTGTCCGAACGCCGTGCGCACGCGACGTTTTTCTTTCTCCTCGATAAGAGCCCGGTAGAGGGAAACGAGGACTACATTGGCGCTAAGCGCGAGCGCCGGAATGGTGAAGTTCAGCCAGGAGCCGCGCAGAAAGGTGAAGTAATCGACGGCCACCAGAACCGCCAGCAACACGATTCCGAATCCCATCCAGCGAGGCGAAACAAGCGCCATCCAGATCCCCAGCGGAATTCCAAACAGGAGGATGAGCGCCAGATCCCACAAGGATTCCTTCGCGCCGCGCCGCAGAAAATTCTGATGAAGAATATTGTCGATTACATTGGCGTGAATCTCGACTCCGGGATAATCGAGTCCGCCGAAGGGCGTGGTGCGGAGATCGCCAATGCCGGTAGCAGTTGCGCCGATCAGCACGATTTTTCCGGAAAAAGTGTCCGCTGGAACTTTGTGCTCGATTACATCAGCCATGGAGAAGTGTGCATACGTGTAGCTCGGACCGTGGAAGTTTACATATACGCGGCCCAGATCATCGGTGCGGATTTGTGCCTTGTCGCCGAAAACGATGCGATATGCGCCCACCGGACCGAATTCCAGCACCACCTGATCGTTCGGAAGGGCCAGGAACGAACGAACGGTTTGCACGTCGAGAGAAGCGTAAATGTCCCAATCCACGAGCTCTTTCGAACGGCCGTAGGGAATGATGAGATTCGAACGCCGGACCACGCCGTCGATGTCCGGATAGACGTTAAAAAATCCTGTGGATGAAGTCTCTTCGCCGAGAGCGCTTGTCAGCACGGAGAGATTGGCCTCGGTGCCCTGAGGCAGAAGACGATCCGGATTAAATTTCTGAATCAACGCGATGCGATCCTGTTTGCCAGTAGCGGGATTGAGCGGGCGGACGCTGGGAAACGAATAGAACGCAATTTCAGTCGCGTAGTCGTCAAGAGTCTTCGGATCTAGACCGCGAAGATCGGCCTCCGTGTGCAAGAAGAAATTGCCGAGGACCACGGTGCCAAAATTCTGGATGGAGTTCGCGAATTGCTTGTCGGCGTCGTAGAGCGTGATTGTTTTTTGCAGTTCAGCCATCAGACGAGGATCAACCGGTTCGCCGCGTTTTTGGCGCGCTTCGAAATCTGTCCACAGCGCGCGGAGCGGCGCGGAAGACTGATCCGGTTTGCTGAAGGTAACGTCAAATGCCGCAACTTTGGCGCGGCCTTCGTGCAAGGCGTCGAGCAAGTGCGCAAAATGCACGCGTGAGAAGGGCCACTTGCCAAGCACTTCCTGCGAATGCTGGTCGATGTCCACGATCACAATGCGAGGATCGACCGGCGTAGCACTTGGAGAACGATAGCGAAACCGCGTGTCCAGCGAAGAATATTCGAAGCGTTGAAGAAAGTTGAAAATGGGTGTTGGGCTTTCGCCGAAAAAAGTGAAGTAGTAAAGCGCCAGGGCCGAGATGGTGATGCCGAGGCTGATGAGAAACGAGACGCGATGCTGCCACCAGGAAAGCAGTAGCTCATAAACGCCAAAGCCACTGCGGCCTTGAGACCATTTCGGCGAGGTGTTGGACATGAAATGTTACGCGAAATAAATAGAGCGATCCAGTGCGAACATTTTTTCCATGCTCGCACCCGCGCTGCGCATTGCTATTCCCGAACGATGAAGTTCAAACGAACGCCGGAAACTTCCACGAGATCGCCATCATTGAGGCGAGTTGGACCTGGAATAGCAACGCCATTCACCGCAGGAGTATTGTCGCCGGACCCGATGTAGTAGCCGTCGTCGCGCTGATTGATCTGCGCAGCCATCTGCGGCTTGAACCAGCCACGAAGTTTAATGGTAGCCATCGCGGACTTGCCGATGGTGGTGAGCCGATTGGTAAGAACATATTCTTTGGCGTCTGTTTTTCCGGAAAGCACGACTACCGTTGGAACTTTGATGCGGCCGGCGGCGAATTGCGTGCGCTCACCCATGGCAGCGGCCTGCTGAAGCATGTCGCGCCGGACTTTGGTATCGAGAACCATGGTTTCGTTAATGTTGCCGGCGTTTGTTTTGCGGCCGGATTCATAGGGCAGGGGAGCATCGCCCGTGGAGTCGACCTTGATGTGATGTTTGCCGATCCATATGGAATCTCCGTCGTGGAGCGTGGCGCGTTCAACGCGCAGATCGTTTACGAAAGTTCCGTTAAGGCTGCCGCGATCTTCGACCACCAGGCGGCCGGATTCGAAGTACACGCGGGCATGGTCATTGGAGACGGCCAGATTGTCGACAACGATATCATTGTCCGGGGAGCGGCCGATGCGCACCGGGCGCGAACCCATCACGGGAACTTCCTTGACTAGTTTTTCTTCAAACATCAGCGAAAGCTTGGCCATTTCATTGACCTCCGGCGGAACCGTTCTCGCCTGCAGATTTTTGCGTCCCGCGACGCAGCCACGATAACCAGCCCTTGGATTCGAGCCTGATGGAAATAACGATCACCGTCACGTTGTCGACGCCTCCACTTTCATTGGCAAGATCGACCAGCTTTTCGGCGGCCCGCTGGGGATCGGGCTCCGCCTGCAGGGCTCCGGCAACTTCGAATTCTGGAACCATGCGCGTCAGTCCATCGGAACAAAGGACCAAAGTATCGCCAGGAAAAAGGCCGACCTGTTCCACATCGACCTCAACTTCACTCTGCGTGCCGAGGGCTCGGAGCAACACGCTTTGCAGATTGCTTTGTTCGGCTTCGGTCGCGGTAAGAAGCCCGCGGCGAACTTGTTCGGCAACAAGGGAATGATCGCTGGTGAGTTGCTCCAGCAGGCCAGCGCGCAACAGATAGACCCGGCTGTCACCCACATGGGCAATGCTGAGTTGCGCGCCGTCGATCCATGCAGCGGTCAGCGTGGCGCCCATTCCTTGTTGCTCGGGATGCTCTTCCGCGGACTGAAAAACTTTTTGGTTAGCGACGTGCACCGCGTTCAGGAGTCGCCGGCTTTTGGGAGTCAAGCCGGGTTTCGCTTCGCCGGGCAGAGGCGCAGCGGGATTTTCCTCGCCCTCCGTGCATTGTTTGACGACGGTTTCCACGGCCAGTGCGCTAGCCACTTCGCCATGAGCTTCGCCACCCATTCCGTCAGCCAAGACGAACAGGTTCAGCGGGTGCACGATGCGATAGGAGTCTTCGTTGTTGGTGCGCAGCATCCCCACATGGGTGGCGCCGCCACTTGAAATTTGCAAGGACACTCCCCGGGAGGCGAGCGGATACAACTCCGCGCGTACCCTAACGGGCCTCAGACCAAACTATCAGAGCTATTTTAGGCGCGAAAGGAGATGAGCCCTACTAATTACTCACTATTTGGGAACCAATGATGTTGATAACGGCGAGCTGGGGCGCGGCATCCTAGACAGAAACCGGACTTTCCGGTATATCAGCCCCCAGGAGAACTTCGAAAACGCAGGAGACAACCAGGACTTTCTCTCTACAAGATGTTCGCGCCAATCGCGATTATTCTTTCACAAACTTCACGCGGAAAGACAGAGAAACGACGTACTGAGGGCGGTCGAAGGGGGCAAATTCGATTTTGTGCTCCTGGATACGCGCGGCCGCGAGCCGTTTGCCAACGGACATATTCCGGGTGCCTGGTGCGCGCCGGCAGAGGAGATCGACAAGTTGATTCCGCTATTGCCTGCCGACAAAGAGCTGGTCACGTATTGTTGGGGCCACGATTGACAGCTTTCCGCAAAAGTAGCTCTGCAGGTGGCAGAGCGCGGCTTCTTCGTCAAGGAACTGAATGTTGGATGGAGGGAATGGACGTACAACTGGCATCCGACGCAACAGGGGCAAGCGTCGATTGAAAACGTGCGTTGCGAGTGCAGTAAATAAGTTGCAGTTCAGTAGAACGTATCGGCTGAAGCCGTGGCTGCGGAGCAAGTAGCCGTGTTCCCCGTAAGAGGCGGCGGCGCCTCCTGTAAAGGAAGAACAACGAGCTGAAGCCATGATTCCTGGCGCCGTTGCGTCGCCTGACTCAGTGGCTCTTTGCAGAGTAGGCGGCGAGCAGGAAAGATGCGCCGGAGAAGGCCAGAGCGACGAACAGACTGGTAAGTTCGTCCGCGTTGTGGGAACTGGCCATCACACGTGGGGCGTGAAGCGTGACGACCCACAAAAAGAACATCAAGCCAAGAAGAAACGAAGCCAGGCGGGAGAAAATGTGAGTTGCGATGGCCAGGCCCGCAGCGATGAAAGCGACTCCCGTGGCGTAGGCCAGGAACAAATGAACGGGCATCCATTTGGGAATGAGAAAGGCGATGTACGACGCATACTGAAAATGTTGAATGCCGAAGATGATCATCGAGAACGCATAGATGTACCGGCCAATCACCGCAAGAATTGCATTGGCTGACGAGAGAAGTTGAATCGATGAAGCTGTTAAAACGAGCGCCGCCAGAACGAATGCGGCTCCGCCCAATGCGAACGTTTCGAACGCCCGCGTGCGAGTGGCGCCGTCGTGAATGATTGCAGACAAATGTTTAGCGTGAAGAAACACCACGCAGAACATGCAGATCAGTCCGAAGATGGTGGCCGAGAAGCGTGCCTCTTTATTGGCAAGCAGGCTGATGCTGATGACGAGGAGGACTACGCCTGTTACATAAGAGAAAATGTGTTCGCCGTGCGTCCATGGAGGAACCGGCGGAAGGCCGCCAGCCCACCGTCCGGTGAGGAGATATTGGAAGGCGAAGACAGCGAGAGGAATTGCAAAGAAGATCCGGCCGATCATTGACATGACAGCACTCGACATGACAGCACTCGATATGAGACGGCGCATCGGTGACCTTTCGGGTGAACATCATTACATGGATTCCTGAAGGCCGGGCACCTGTAGCGAAGATGGCAAGCGCTCTGGCGTTTTGGCATCCGTTTTCTTGACTTGCAGACAGACCGACCTAATAATGGATAGGCATGAGTGCGAGCGCTAGAGGTGCAGAGTCGATGTTCCTGGATGTAAAGGAACTGGCAGTCCACAAACTAAACATCCGGAAGAGCTATGCTCCTGGGAATATTGATTTCCATACGGCTGAATTGAAGCAAATTGAGCCTCTGGAAGTTGTGGCTACCGCGGAACTAATTGACTCACAGATCCGGGTTACCGGGCAGCTGGAGACAAAAATCGAGCTGCAATGCGCGCGTTGCCTGGAAGCGGTGGTGGAGGATGTGCAGCGGCACTTTGACCTGTTTTATAGCCCGATGCCGAAGAGCAGCAAGCCCGAAGAAGAGCGGCTGAAAGATTTAGACGCAGATATTGGATTTTATAAGGGCGATGGGCTGTTTTTGGCGGATGTGCTGGCGGAGCAGGTACTACTGGCAGTGCCGATGAAGGCTATTTGCCGCAGCGATTGCCGCGGACTGTGCGCGGCTTGCGGAGCGAATTTGAATCACGAAGAATGCCGGTGCGAGACGCATGCAACGGACCCACGATTGGCTCCTCTGGCGCGGTTGAAGCAAGACTGGTTTAAGAAACAATAGATTTATCGTGGTGGCGATCGCGTTTGCGGTGTGGTGTGTGGACGGATGAAATAGAACCGTAAAATAGTACAGAGTATAGAAGTAACAAGCGCGCAAGAAATAGTGCCGAAAGACGACGCGAACCGTAACGCCGCTATAAAGCTAGAAACAGGCGAGAGTTTTCTTACGGGCGCGGGTATACAGCGTAAAGAACTTGCAAAAGCAGCGGGATAACCCGCCGCTACATAAAAACGGTACATAAGGAGCAGTACGATGCCGAATCCAAAGAGACGCCATTCCAAGCGCCGCACCAGCACCCGCCGGGCACACGATCACCTGGCGAAGCCTGCGTTTGCGAAGTGTCCGCATTGCCATGAAATGAAGCAGCCGCATCAAGCATGCCCGAGCTGCGGCTACTATAAAGGGAAGCCGGTCAAAGAGGTTTCCGCTTAATCGTTGATTCGTTAGTTGCTCGACAAAGGTGTACGCACTCCTGTTGCAACTCAGGGTTGGTACCACAGACCCTGAAACTCGGTAGAAACGGCAGTAAGCCCCCAATGATCACGATTGCCGTGGATGCGATGGGAGGGGACCATGCGCCCCGTCCCGAGGTAGAAGGAAGTGTGCTGGCTGCACGCGAGCTAGGAGTTCGCGTGATGCTGGTGGGCCAGCCCTCGGCGATTAAATCGGAGCTTGCGAAGCACGACCGCAACGGGCTGAAGATCGAAATTGTGCCGGCGAGCGAAGTGATCACCATGGAGGATCATCCGGCGCAGGCTTTTCGACGCAAGAAAGATAGTTCGGTACACGTGGCAGCGCGGTTGGTGCGTGAAGCGAAAGCCGATGGATTGGTAAGCGCGGGAAATACCGGCGCAGTGATGACGGTAGCGCGCTTTCTGTTGGGCACGCTGGAGTCGGTGGATCGGGTAGCCCTGGCGGCGCCGTTTCCCAACGCCCAGGGCGGCGTCAGCGTGATGCTCGATGTCGGCGCGAATGTGGATTCCAAGCCCGAGCATCTGGTGCAGTTTGCGGTGATGGGCGAAATGTATTATCGCGCGACCTTTGGAAATCGCAAGCCGCGTGTAGGGTTGCTCTCCATCGGGGAAGAAGAGAGCAAGGGCAACGAGCTGACGCGCGAAGTGAATGAGCGACTGAAAAACGCGCACATGCAGTACATCGGGAACGTCGAGGGTGGCGACCTGTTTTCCGGCGATGTGGATGTAATTGTTTGCGATGGATTTGTGGGTAACATCGCGCTGAAGATTTGCGAAGGGTTGGCGGTGCAGATCTTCGGCCTGCTGAAGAAATCGCTGAAAAGTTCCCTGCTGTCTCAGTTCGGCGCTCTGCTGTCTCAGGGGGCGTTCAAGGGATTAAAGAAGACCATTGATTACACGGAGTATGGTGGCGCGCCACTGCTGGGAGTGCGCGGCGTGTGTGTGATCGGGCACGGCCGTTCGAACGCGAATGCAGTCAAGAATGCGATTCGCGTTGCAGCTGGCCTGGCCCGAGCCAACATGAACGAGAAGATCGAACAGGAGCTGTCGCTGGTCACCGAGCACGTGTAGAGCAGATTGCGTTGTCATTTGCGCCCACTGTTATGGGGACACTGTTGCCGTTATTCCGAGCGAAGCGAGGAATCTCTCTTCTCTTCGGTCTGGGCGGTGAGAAGCGAAGAGAGATTCCCTGCCTCCGGTAGGCAGGCTCACTCCGAAGACTCCGTTCGGAATGACGAATTGAGTTTTCGGACTTTGTTCGGAATGAGGGCGTTGCTTTTTGTCCTTTGTTCGGAACGACGACGGAATTTTTGGCTTTGTGGGAGTGACGGACCGGGCGATCAGATCAAGTGGGCCGAGAGGGACCGTAAGGACAGGAAAAAGAGCATGGGAAAAGTGGCATTTGTTTTTCCGGGCCAGGCTTCGCAATACCCGGGAATGGGAAAAGAACTGGCGGAAACCTACGCCGTAGCGCGGGCCGTGTTTGACGAAGCGGACCAGGCACTGGGATTTTCCATCTCAAAAATGTGCTTCGAAGGCACCGAAGAAGAATTGAAACAGACGGCGAATACGCAGCCTGCGATTTTGACCTGCTCCGTGGCGGTGTTTCGCGTCGCGGCCGAAAAAGGATTGCAGCCGGACTTTGTAGCTGGCCACAGTTTGGGGGAGTATTCGGCTCTGGTTGCCGCGGGTTCGCTGAAGTTCGCAGATGCGGTGCAACTGGTAAGAAAGCGCGGAACGTACATGCAGGAAGCGGTGCCTGCGGGTGTCGGCGCGATGGCCGCCATTTTGGGATTGTCACCCGCGGTGGTGGCCGATGCATGCAAGCGCGCCGCGGGGAATGAAGTGTGCTCGCCCGCGAATCTGAATTCGCCGGAGCAGACGGTCATTTCGGGTCACGCTAGCGCGGTGAAGCGCGCGGTGGAAATTGCTTCGCAATTGGGAGCGAAGCGCGCGGTCATGCTGCCCGTGTCAGCGCCATTTCACTCGGCGTTGATGATGCCGGCTCAGGAAAGATTGGCGAAGGATTTAGAGAAGACGGAGTTTGCCGATTTGCGGTGGCCGCTGGTGACAAACGTGGACGCGGATACGGAGACGAAAGGCAGCGAAGCGCGTGACGCGTTGGTGCGTCAGGTAGCCATGCCGGTGCGTTGGGAAGAATCAGTGCGCACGCTGATCGATGAAGGCGTGAATACGTTTGTGGAAGTTGGACCGGGCCGCGTGCTGACGGGATTGCTGCGCCAGATTGAGCGGTCTGTGGCGACCCTCAACATCGAAGACGAAAAAAGCTTGGCTGTGACCGTGGATAAAATCGCAGGGGCCAAATTTGATGCGGCGTAACGTCGGCGGCCAGCGAGCCGCGGCCGGTGTTTAGCGAAGAACGGATATTCGCATTTTTAAACGCCGTGGCTTGGTGTTGGAGTTGGCGCTGAGATGCTTCAGCGATCCTTGCTGGATCGCTTCAGGATGAAACGTTTCTTTGTATGGGTGCCGGAGCGCGAACCAAATGTTCAGCTTGAAAGACAAAGTCGCGGTGGTTACGGGCGCGTCGCAGGGAATCGGACGCGAGACGGCGCGGGCATTGGCGGAGGCGGGCGCGAAAGTGGTTGTCGCTGCGCGAAACGAAGAAAAACTGACTGCGCTGGTGAGCGAAATTGCTGCCGAAGGCGGTGACGCGTTCGCAGTGAAGATGAACGTGGCGGACGCCGAGCAGGTGAAAGCGGGATTCAAGCAGGTAATCGAGAAATTCGGCCGGCTGGATATTCTGGTGAACAACGCGGCAGTCACACGCGACGGCCTGGCCATGCGCATGAAGAAGGAAGATTGGGAAGCGGTGCTGCAAACGAACTTAACGGGCGCGCACTTTTGCATTCAGCAGGCCTTGCCCACGATGATGAAGGCGCGGGCTGGGCGGATCATCAATATTTCGTCGGTGGTGGCGCAGAGCGGAAATGCCGGGCAGGCGAACTACGTGGCGGCGAAAGCCGGTTTGATCGGATTGACGAAAGCGATCGCAATCGAGATCGCTTCACGCGGCATAACGGTGAATGCAGTGGCGCCGGGATTTATTGAAACTCCGATGACCGATGTGTTGCCGGATAAGGTCAAAGAAGAGTTGAAGACACGTATCCCGCTCGGGCGAATGGGCGCGGCGCGGGATGTGGCCTCAGCGATTGTGTTCTTGGCCAGCGATGAAGCGGGATACATTACCGGCCATGTCTTAAACGTGAACGGCGGGATGCACCTGGCGTGAGTGAGGATTATTCCCACGCTTGGGCAGGCTATAGAACTGTCCGCAATTATTGGTTTTCTGCCTTTCCTTTTCGTTTTGAGAGAAGCGGTGTAATCGGCTGCTAAACCAGCAGGTCGCAGACCCCGTATGGGAGTTTTTACCCATCGTCTGGATTATTGTGGCCTTGTATCTGGGATCTCGCGCTCAAGCGTTTCTATGTCCCCGTTGTGGGAAGAGATTTGCATCGAAGTGGTGGTACAACAATGGTGTCATGTCGCGGATAAGTGCCCGCACTGCGCATTACCAAAGTTTGCGCAAGATAGTAAGCTCCAAAGTTGACCTTCATAGGCAGGGTCAATAGAATGGGCAGGTTGTCCAGGGTGTATAAAAAGAGGGGAATTTGCCCGGTAGTTTGAAGTACAGAGAGTTTAGCTCGAACAACAAGCGATGCAGATCGCGGAGGAATGCGAATGGCCAGCGTAGAAGAACGCGTAAAGCAGATTATCGTCGAGCAGCTCGGCGTGGACGAGGCGGAAGTGACGCCGACGGCATCGTTCGTGGACGACTTGGGCGCGGATTCGCTGGACCAGGTGGAATTAGTTATGGCGTTCGAAGAAGCGTTTGGGATCGAAGTGCCGGACGAGGACGCCGAGAAGATGACCACGGTGAAGGACGCCGTCGAGTACATTGATAAGCACGCCAAATCCAAGTAAGCCAGCGCAATCCGCGCGGCATCTCCATTGGTCACTCGGGTTTTGTAAGAGAAACCCCGAAGCCGTTTTCAACGCAGGGTTTGCAAGTGCAAACCCTGAAACCAATTGCAACGCAGGGTTTGCAAGTACAAACCCTGAAACCCTGACAGGAGCCGGTACATCGTGACTCGCCGGGTAGTAGTAACGGGAGTTGGGCTGGTCTGCGCGCTGGGCATTGGCACGGACGAAAGCTGGAAAAATCTCATCGCTGGCGTCAGCGGCATTGGGCCAATCACGCATTTCGATACCAAGGATTTCGACTGCAAAATTGCCGGCGAAGTGAAAAACTTCGATCCCTTCCAATGGATCGAGAAAAAAGAATTGAAAAAAATGGGGCGCTTCATCCAGTTGGCCCTGGCCGCCGCGGATGCTGCTGTGAAGCATGCCGCCTGGAAGCCGGAGCAATCCAATCTCGAAGAAGTCGGTGTGTACGTTTCCTCCGGCATCGGTGGATTCGACATCATCGAACGCGAACACGGCAAGCTGCTCTTCGGTGGACCGAACAAAATTTCGCCATTTTTTATTCCTTCCGCAATTGTAAATCTGGCCTCCGGACACATTTCCATTCGCTACGGAGCGAAAGGGCCCAACTCGGCGACCGCGACCGCGTGTTCAGCTTCGGCGCACGCCATTGGCGACTCCTTTAAGATCATCGAGCGTGGTGCGGCCGATATGATGATTTGCGGCGGCACGGAAGCTACAATTACTCCCATGGGCGTGGGCGGATTCGCTTCGATGAAGGCTCTCTCGACGCGCAATGACGATCCCGCAACCGCAAGTCGTCCATTTGACGCAGATCGCGACGGCTTCATCGTCGGAGAAGGTGCCGGAATCCTAATTCTCGAGGCCCTGGAACACGCCACGCAACGCAATGCCCCAATCATTGCGGAAATTGTCGGCTACGGAATGTCTGGCGACGCGTATCACATCACGCAGCCGGTTGAAAATGGCGACGGCGCGTTCCGCGTCATGCGCGCGGCGCTGAAAGACGCGAAGCTTACAGCAGACGACATCAGCTACGTGAACGCTCATGGAACTTCGACGCCCATCGGCGATATCATCGAGACCATCGCGATGAAGCGCTTGTTCGGCGAGCGCGCCATCAACAAAAAGCTGCCGGTCAGTTCGACCAAGTCCATGACCGGGCATTTGCTTGGCGGTGCGGGCGGATTGGAAGCCGGCATCAGCGTGCTCGCGTTACGCGATCAGATTCTGCCGCCGACCATCAACCAATTTCATGCCGATCCGAAGTGCGATCTGGACTATGTGCCGAATGTGGCTCGCAAGGCTACCGTGGACTACGCGCTGTCCAATTCGTTTGGTTTTGGTGGAACGAATGCCGCGCTGATTTTCAAGCGCTGGGCAGGGAAGTAGGCGCTAAGCTGCTGAGAAATTTGGCGGAGTCCTAACGTTTTATTTGTCGTTCTGAGACGAACCAATAAGCCTGACTACCGCAGGCAGGGTTCGCCGAAGAATCTCACCCGACGAACCTACTTGGCCGCGGATTACGTAGAGATCCTTCGCGCGCCTTTGGCGTGCTCAGGATGGCAAGCAGTTTAAAATTGCGCCTCAGCAACAACCGCAAGCAAGGAAAACTCCCGTGAAAATAATCGTATGCGTTAAACAAGTGCCGGCAAAAGATGCGCCGCTGGCGGTCACAGGAAACTGGATCAGGGAATCGGATATCGGCTTCGAGATGAACGAGCCGGACAGCTACGCTTTGGAAGAGGCGTTGCGCCTGAAGGAAAAGCACGGCGGAGAAGTGATTGCGCTTTCGATGGGGCCAGAACGCGTGAAACAGACCATCAAGGAAGCACTGGCAAAGGGCGCGGACCGCGGAATTCACATTGCCGACGACCAGTTTGCGCAGCTTGATCCGCTGTGCTCGGCGAACGCTCTCGCGGCAGCGGTAAAAAATGAAAACGCGGATCTGATTTTGACCGGATTGCAGAGCGACGACCAGGGATTTGGCCAGACCGGCGTGTTGCTTGCGGCGCTTCTCGACCGGCCGCACGCCACGATTATCATGGCCATCGAAGCCAGCAACGGAAAACTAAAATTGAAGCGCGAACTGGAGGCAGGATGGTTTCAATGGATCGAATGTCCGCTTCCTGCGGTGCTTTCGATTCAGTCCGGCATCAACAAAGTGCGCTATGCGACGTTGAAGGGAATCATGGCTGCCAAGAAAAAGGAAATCGCGTCACTAACCCGGGAATCTTTAAACGCCAACAGTGCGCCGACACAAAAAGTAGAGAGAATTTACGTCCCGGTAAAAACAAAGAAGACAGAATTTCTGACCGGCACGGCAAAGGAAGTAGCAACCAAGCTGGTGGAAAAGTTGAAATTCGAGGCCAGGGTAATCTAGACAAATACGACCAATCTGGATTCGTGTTCGGTGGCAGGAGAACCCGAATTGGTCTTACTTAGTTGGCGGAGGCCAGTCTGTTGTCAACGCCTTCCGCAGCGGCAAGATAGCTGCTCAGACGTTTGGGGGAAGACGAACCATAGTGAGCCGCTCTCGCTTTCGCGGATGTGTGATTGACGGTCGTTGTTGGGTTGACAGGTGTGCATGGGATTGAACTACGTCATTCGGTATTCGCGGTGAAGACCACGTAAGAGGAAGCACAAACTATGAAAATCTTAGTCATTGCCGAACAGCGGCAAGGCAAGTGGAACCATACCAGTTTTGAAACTCTGACCGCGGCGCAGCAGATCGCGTCGGAGTCGTCAGGCACTCTGAGTGCGCTGGTCATTGGAAAAAATTTGAACACCCTCTCCGCAGAACTCGCTGCAAACAATGTCGCCGAGGTTCTTCAAGTCGAACACGATTTGCTTGACGCTTACACACCCGATGGATATTGCATCGCGTTGAAGCAGGTCATCGAATCTGCGAAGCCGGACTTAGTGCTCCTGCCGCACACCTATCAGGTGCGGGATTTCGCGCCGAAACTCGCGGCCATGCTCGGCAAGGGCATGATCGGCGATTGCATCGGTTATCGCAACGAAAACAACAAGTTGATTTTTGTGCGCCAGATGTTTCAGGGGAAAACCGCGGCGGATGTAACGTTCCTCGGCGATGGTCCATGGTTTGCATCGTTTCAGTCCGGCGCATTTCGCGCGGACCAGGTTGCCGCGGCTGAAGGTGGCGCAAAGCCGATCCATCGTGTAACCGTTGAACTCAAGCCGGAACAGATTCGCACCAAGCCGCTGGAACTTTTTAAGGAAGCAAAATCCGCCGTCGATCTTACACAGGCGCCGCTGATCGTTGCCGTTGGCCGCGGCATCAAGGCGCCGGAAAATATCGCGCAAGCCGAAGCTGTCGCGAAAGCCATGGGCGCCGAAATCGCAGCGTCGCGTCCGATTTGCGATGAAGGCTGGCTCCCGATGGAGCGTCAAATCGGCAGTTCCGGCCAAACCGTCGCACCCAAATTGTATTTGGCGCTCGGTATCAGTGGAGCGATTCAGCACGTCGTCGGAATGAAAGGCGCGCGCACCATCGTCGCCATCAACAAAGACCAGAACGCGCCAATTTTCGAAATCGCGGACTACGGCGTGGTCGGCGACATCTTCGAAATCATGCCCGCCCTCACCGAAGAACTGCAGAAAACCAAGGGCGCATAGCTGGATTGCGAATTTAAGGCGTATACTCGCAAAAGCCGCCATGCTCGAGAATTACAAGATAATTCTTTATCGCGGAAGAATATCGCGACAAGGGAGTTTCTCTCCCGGCGGACACTACCGAGATTGTAAATGCCTAGCACAAAGGCGCGCGATTTTCAGCGCGTCGCTCTTCTTCTTGGATTTATCCTCAAGCGAACTACCGGTAGTCATGAGCGGTGGCAGCACTCTGATGACAGAGCTGTAACGATCCCATTCACGGTGGGCGCGAAATTGGGCCACCGTTGTTTTGCAAGATTGTGCGGCAACTTGGCCTTACTCTTGAGCAATTTTAAAAATTGCGGTAAGCGGTGAGCGTTACCAACGATTTGTTAGAATGAGTGCAGAATGAGCGTCAAACGGGAACAACTCGAAGCGGATGTGCTGATCGTTGGCGCGGGTCCCGCAGGGCTCAGTTGCGCCTTGCATCTAGCCAATTTGATCAAGAAGCATAGCGAATCTGGCGCCAAGCCAGAACTCTCGCCTGAAAATATCTACGTTCTTGAAAAAGGTCGCGACATCGGAGCGCACCAGCTTTCCGGCGCGATCATGAATCCCAAAGCGCTGGCCGAACTTGTTCCTGACTTTGAAAAATCTGCCCCGCTGGATACACCCGTTACGGACTCTGCAGCGCTGCTTTTCACCGAAAGCTCCTCGTTTCGTTTTCCGATCACGCCTCCGCCATTTCAGAACAGGGGCAACTACGTTGTCTCGCTGAACAAAATCGTGAAATGGCTAGGCGGTTTGGTCGAAGCGACCGGCGTCAATGTCTTTAAGGAGTTCGGCGGCGCCACACTCGTTTACGAAAATAATGGCGTTGCCGGCGTCATCACTGAAGACAAAGGCCTCGACAAAAACGGGAAGCCGAAAGACAACTACACTCCCGGCTACGAGTTGCGCGCAAAAGTTACAGTGCTGGCGGAAGGTACGCGAGGATCTCTCACCAAGAAATTAGTTGCCGAAAAAAAACTCGATAACATCAATCCGCAAAGCTATGGCATCGGCATCAAAGAGTTGTGGGACGTGCAGCCCGGCCGGATCAAACCCGGCTTCGTAGCGCACACCCTGGGCTGGCCAGTTTCCACGGACATGTACGGTGGCGGCTGGATCTACGGTCTTTCAAATAATCGAGTTTCGATCGGGCTGGTGATCGCGCTCGAGTATGCGGACCCACAATTTGATCCGCACGCGGCATTTCAAAATTGGAAGACGCATCCGTACGTCAAAAATGTTTTGACCGGTGGCAAGCTGGTTCGCTATGGAGCGAAATCGCTGCCGTACGGTGGCTGGTACGCAATCCCACGTAATGCCGTCGACGGCGTGTTGATCATCGGCGATTCGGCAAGTTTTCTGGATTCGCAGCGGCTCAAAGGAATTCACCTGGCGATAAAGAGCGGCATGCTGGCCGCCGAAACGATTTTTGCAGCCCTGAAGTCTGGTGACACGACAACCAAAACGCTAGGCGAATTTCAGAAACGGGTCGAACAGAGCTACGTTCGCGACGAACTGTGGAAGGTGCGCAACTTTCACCAGTCGTTCGGGCACGGTTTGTTCCGCGGATTTCTCCGGACCGCGTTTCAGCAGATTTCCGGCGGGCGCGGACTCATTGACCCCATGCGTGTAGAAGCCGGATACAAACACTATAAAAAGTTGAACGGCGCGAAGCCTTCAATCGATCAAGTAGAAAGATTTAAGGGCGACGGTAAGCTGACCTTCGATCGCCTCACCGACGTCTATCATTCCGGGACGCGGCACAATGAAGATCAGCCCTGCCATTTGCACGTGCTGGATCCCAATATTTGTGTCACCAGGTGCGTGGAAGAATACGGCAATCCCTGCCAGTATTTTTGTCCCGCAGCGGTATACGGAATGGTGCGCGAAGTCG
>Ga0207699_10000686_pt1 | contig 16245 bp, 17 predicted proteins | sample LARL51metaG_FD_184344 | JGI IMG/M metagenome (GOLD analysis project Ga0207699, IMG submission 184344) | Corn, switchgrass and miscanthus rhizosphere microbial communities from Kellogg Biological Station, Michigan, USA - LAR L5-1 metaG... | ecosystem: Host-associated > Plants > Roots >...
GGCGGGGTGGGCAGCCCGTGCGCCCCGGTCGCCGTGGTCTGACCCGGCCGGCCGGCGCCGCCGCCCGGCGTTACCGCCAGGGGCCGGGCCGGTCCCCGTGCCCGCCGTAGCCCGACGGCCAGGTGCGGCGCATCCGGCGGCGGAACCAGGCGGCCAGCAGGACCCCGGTCAGCGCGATGAAGACCCACGTGACCAGGAAGAAGTTGACCACCCCGAGCAGCACCCAGCCGCCGTGCGGGATCACCACCGCGAGCAGCAGCACGAGCAGGAGCACCGGCAGCAGCCGGGGCCCGCGGTGGCGGGCCAGGACGAAGGGCGGCCCGGCCCGCTGCGGGCGCGGCCCGGTGGCCGCCCACGGGGTCATGCCGGGCTCGGGCAGGTCCACGGTGACCTGGCGCAGGTCACCGAGTGTTTTCGCGCTGAGCGCCGCGGTTATCCGCTCATCCAGCTCGGCCTGGGTGAGACGGCCCGCGGCGAAATGCTCCCGGAGCCGGGCGGTGGCCTGGTCCCGGTCCGCGTCAGAGGCGCGCATGCGGTCATCCATTGCTGGTCCCCTGCCTTCTTTCCATGGTGTGGTGCTATTCCTCGTCCGGCTCGGCCGTATCGTCGCTGGCCAGGATCTGGTACATCTTCCGCCGGGTCTCCTCCAGCAGCTGCTCGGCCGCGTGGACCTGCCCGGGGGTGCCGGCGTGCGCCAGCTGCACGATGCTGCCGCCGAGCCGGGCCGCCTGCACGAACAGGCCAGGGACCTCACCGGGCTCGTCCGGGGCCATCGCCTCCCACGCGGCGCGGGCCCGCTCCGGGTTCTCCTCGACGTGCTGGCGGCCCGCGTCGGTCAGGCTGAACGTGCGGCGGCCGGCCGACTCCTCGCCGGCGATCAGGCCCTCATCGGCGAGCTGCTGGAGGGCCGGGTAAACCGCGCCGGGGCTGGGCCGCCAGGCCCCGCCGCTGCGCTCCTCGATCTCCGACATGATCTGGTAGCCGTTGCGCGGGCCCTCGCGCAGCAGGGCCAGGATCGCGGCGCGCACATCGCCGCGGCTGGCTTTGGGGCCACGCGGCGGCGGTCCGGGCGGCCCAGGCCACCAGCCGCCCCACTCCGCGCTGCCGGCCCGGCCACCCTTGAACCGGCCGAACCCCTTCTCCCACGGCGGCCCACCCCAGCCCGGCCCGTGACCGGGCATCCCGTGGCTGGACATGCCGTGAATGGCGTCCTTGAGGTGGCTGATCAGGGTGTCCAGGCACTGCGACATCCCGAACATACTGGTGTCGAAGTCCCCAGCAGCCGACCAAGCTCCAGGCATCAGGTCCTCCCGGCGAGCTACTCACGATACGATCCCGATATATCGCTACCTTACGTCTGGCTGGGACCACTGGCAAACTGGGCCGGGCTGGCCCCGATCACCGGCCAGCCGCGGCTGGCCGGCTGAGATCATGAAGGCGGTCCCGGCCGCCGGGCGGGGGCCGGGACGGCCCGGAGGGGGCGCGAGATGAGCGACGTGGTCGTGGTCACCGGCGCGGCGGGCGCGCTCGGCCGGGCCGTGCTGGACGAGCTGCGCGGCCGGGAGTACACGGTGGCGGCCCTGGACCGGCCGGGTGCGGCGCTCGACGAGGTCGGTGCCCGGTCCGGTGTGCACCCGGTCGCCGTCGAACTGGCCGATCGCGACGCCGTATGGGCGGCCTGGCAGCGGGTCGACAGCGTCGGCACGACCGCCGCGCTGATCGCGCTGGCCGGCGGGTTCCGGCCGAGTTCCCTCGCGGAGCTGGACAAGGACGTGCTGGACGGCATGTGGCAGTCCAACGTGGAGTCGCTGCTGTGGTGCTGCCAGCAGGCGGCGCCGCGGATGGCCGCGGCCGGCGGCGGCGCGGTCGTGACCATGGGCGCCAAGACCGCGGTGACTGGGCCGGCGCCGCTGGCCCACGCGACCAGCAAGGCCGCGGTGGTCCGGGCCAGTGAGCTGCTGGCCGAGGAACTGCGGCCGCAGCACATCCGGGTGAACTGCGTGCTGCCGTCGGTCATCGACACCCCGGCCAACCGCACCTGGATGTCACCGGGCCTGGCCGCCCGGGCGGTCGCCCCGGCCGCGATCGCCAAGGTGATCGCGTTCCTGATCGGCCCGGACGCCGCCCCGGTCAGCGGCGCCCGGATCCCGGTCTACGGCGACGCCTGAGCGTCACTCGATCGGCTGGTGGGCGAGCGCCGGTGGCTCGCGCCCGGCCAGCAGCCAGCCCGCGGCCACCGCGACCAGCGGCATGCCGACCAGGATGATCAGCAGGCTGGTGGTCGGCACGCTGGACAGCTCGGACAGGCCGTCGAGCTGGTTGTCCCAGGAGAAGGCGATGACGCCGATGTAGGCGGCCACCGTGCCGAGCAGCGCGCCGAGCAGGGCCAGCCCGCCCGCGGTGGCCGCGGTGATGGTCCGGCGGCTCCAGCTGCTGGCCCCGGTGGCGGCCAGCGTGCGCCGGTCACTGGCCGTCTCGCTGCGGATCAGGCCTACGCTCATGGCCAGGATGCCCAGGGCGAGCGCGATCCCGAACACGGTGGCCCAGGTGATGATCTCCGACGAGGACGGCGCGCTGTTCTTGGTCTCGATGGTCAGGCCCGCGTTGGCCGCGGCGAGCCGGGCGTTGCTGATCTGCGCGGCGGTGGGCGGGTGCGGGGTGGTGACCAGCCAGCCAGCCGGGCTCACACCCAGGTGGAACTGGTGGACGGCGTGCTCGGTGATCACTGTGTTGGGCGCCGACGTGCCCGACGGGAGCGCGCTGACCTCCTGGATCACCGGGTTGGCCAGGCAGCTGGTCTTCGGGCAGGGGAAGCTGTTGCCGTTGGGACCGCCGGGAGCGCTGGGATTGGCGGGACTGCCCGGCGGTGGGCCATAGGTGAGCTGCATGTGCGAGAGGCCGGACAGCCCGGGCCGCATGGTCAGGATGTCGGCCCTGGGGTTCACCGCCGTGATCCCGAACGCGTGCAGCAGCTGGGGGGTGGCGACATAGACCGGCCCGCTCCAGCTCCGCCCGGCCGCCGCGTGCGTCAGGGAGGCACTGGTCGAGTCGAGCTGGATGAGGTCGTGCGAACCGAGCCCGGCCGCGATCGCCTGCGCCTGCGCCGCCGCGGACCGCAGCTGGCGCCCGGTCAGCGGCGCACCGGGCCCGCCCTCTGGCCCACCGGGTGGGTAGACGATGACCTGGTTCGACGCCAGGTTGGGCCCGGCGTAGTCGAGGACGTTCCCGTACCGCTGCGCGGACAGGATGCAGATCATCATGGCGGCCAGCACGCCGATGCTGATCGCGGCGAGCGCGGAGCCCGACCGGGCCCGGTAGCGGGCCAGATCGCGCAGGGCCAGCCGCACCGAGACCGGGGCGCGCCGGCCCACCCGGCCGAGCAGGGCCAGGCACACCGGGCAGAGCAGGACCACCGCCGCGATCAGGGCGACGAACGCGAGGATCAGGACCGGCCCCCCGCCGCCGTTCACGTTCTTGCCCACGAACCAGAACGCGACCGCGGCCACCACCAGTGCCGCGACGCCAGGCACGGCCGACCGGTGCGTCTGCCTGGGCGGGGCGGGCCGCCCGGACAGCGCGGCCACGATCGGGATCCTGGTGATCGCCCGGGCCGGCCGCGAGGCCGCGAAGTAGGTAGCCACGACGGCCAGTGCCATGGCCGGGCCGATGACCAGCCACGGCAGCTGGAACGGCGGGATCAGGTGGTGAGCGTCGGCCTCGACGCGGGGGCGGTAAGCCAGCCAGGCGGCGAGCCCGAGGACCCCGCCGGCCAGCGCGCCGACCGCCCCGACCACGACGCCGTTGGCCCGGACCACGAGCCGGGTGTTCCGGTCGGTGGCGCCCAGCGCCTCCAGCATGCCCAGCGAGCGCAGGCGGCGCTGGGCCAGCACGGTGAAACCGCCCACCGCGACCAGCGCGATGAGCAGCATGCCGACCGTGGCCAGGGCGAGCACGATGGTCTCCGGGTTGAGCGGGTTACTGGCCTGCTCCGACCCGGGAGTCTGCACGTTGGCGCCGATGGAGTGGGGCGACACCCCCGGTGCGTTGAACAGCACGGTGACCTGGGACGGATGGCGGACCTGGCCCGGCGCGACGAGGGCGAACTCGTCCAGCAGGCTCTGCGGGTTCTGCACGATGCCGACCACCGTGCGGGGCGTCCCGTCCAGGCGCCACACCGAGCCGGCGTGCAGCCTGAACGCGGACGCCACGCCGTCCGTCACCGCCACCTGATGCGGCCCGGCCGGGTAGTGCCCGGACACCAGGGCGAGCATGGGCTGGCCGAATGGGCCGTGCGGATTCTGCGCGCGCAGGTCAAACGTGTCGATCGAGCCGGGGATGGACAGGGCCTGGTTCTCGATCACGTCGGCCGGGCCGAAGCGATGCCGCAACGCGGCGATCTGGCTGGCCACGTGCGGCCCACCGGAGTAGATGGCCTGGTCGTGAGCGGTGCCGAAACCCGAGTTGGGTTGCGGCGGGGTATTGGTGGCCACGGCCGCCCCCACGATGGTCGCGGCCACCGCGACGATGATCAGCGCCAGGACCAGCAGCTGCTGGCGCCACTCGCGGCGGAACATCCGCCACGCCCAGCGGATCACCGCCCGCCGGGCGGGAACGCCCCCGTTTCCGGTTCCCGTCCCGGCCGGCCGCTGCTGCAGGGTTGCGGTCACTGGCCCGGCCCCATGCGCGGGGCCCCGGGGAGCCGTCCCCCCGGGCCAGCGCTGAGCAGCGATTCCGGGCCGGCCGCGGGCGCGGTCTGGTCCACCACGAGCCCGTCGCGCAGGAACACCACCCGGTCGGCCCAGGAGGCCAGCTGGGCGTCGTGGGTGACCACCACCGCGGCCACCCCCCGCTTGCACGCGTTGTGCAGCAGGCGCATGACTTCCTCGGCGTTGACCGAGTCCAGAGCGCCGGACGGCTCATCGGCCAGCAGCAGGCGGTGCTGGCCCACCAGGGCCCGGGCGATCGCCACCCGCTGGCGCTCGCCGCCCGACAGCTGATCGGGGAACTGGGCCGCCCGCTCGGCCAGGCCCAGCTCGTCCAGGGTCTGCAGGCTGGCGGCGCGGGCCCGCCGGGCGGACATGCCGTCGAGTTCCAGCGGCAGGGCGACGTTCTCCGCCGCGGTCAGGCCGGGCAGCAGGTTGAAGTCCTGGAACACGTAGCCCACGGTGCGGCGGCGCAGCCGGGCCTTGCCGTTACGCGACATCCGGGCCAGCTCCATGCCGCCGATCAGCACATCCCCGCTGGTCGGATCCTCCAGGCTGCCGGCGATCGTGAGCAGCGTGGACTTGCCCGAGCCGCTTGGCCCCATGACCGCCACCATGGTGCCGGCCGGCACCGACAGGTCCACCCCGCGCAGCGCGTGCACCTGGGCGGCCCCCGTCCCGTACGTCTTTGACACCGAGCGCATTTCCAGCACGGCCACGGCTTTGCCCTTTCCCGTTGTCGGTCCGGCCCCGTTCATCGCCGCACTCCGACCCGGCGCCGCAGCCTGGGCAGGCTGGCGGCGGGGAGGAGCGGCTGCTCGTCGGCAGCGGCCCGCTTGAGACGGCCGTCGGCGGAATCCAGCCACCGGATGACGGCGTCGAGCCGGAACAGCTCGGCGTCCACCACCAGGGCCAGGCTCACGTCGAACTCGGCCTCGTCCTCTTTGATCCGGGTCCACTGCTGCATCAGCTCGACCAGGTACCGGCGGTGGACCTGGATCACGTCGTGCACGTCGGTGCCGGGCATCCGCACCGCCACCAGGACCTTCATCACCAGCTCATCGCGGGGCGGCGAGGCCAGGTCGGGTGGTGTGCGCAGCCAGGAGGCCAGCTCGGCCGTCCCGTCCTCGGTGATCCGGAAGCCCTTCTGCGGCCCCTCGTCCGCGTCGTCGTCGGACTCGACCAGCCCGTCCCGCTCCAGCCGCTGCAGGGTCTGGTACACCTGGCCCACGTTCAGCGGCCACACCTCGCCGGTCCGCGCCTCGAACTCCTCGCGCAGTTGCAGCCCGTACTTGGGCCCCTCGCTGAGCAGCGCGAGCAGGGCATGACGGACGCTCATGAGGTCATCTCCACGAGTATCATGCCGAACATAATACTCGGTATACAGGAGGTGGCAACCGCATTCGCCGACACCGTGTCCCACGCCCCGTCGTGTGCACCACGGGCAACCCGTACCTGGCCGCGATCTACCAGAGCGTGCCCAGCGCGGTGCTGGCCTGCCAGTTCAGGGGCGGGGTGGACCGCGAGTCAGCGCCACCCTGGCTGCGCTGAACCAGGCCGGTAACCCGCAGCTGCCCGGCAGCGTCATTTCATACCAAACGATCCGCCCGCCGTCACTGCCGTCATCCTGGCCCCAGCACCGGGCCAGGGAACCGACGATCAGCAGGCCGCGTCCGTGCTGCTCGTCCGGGCAGCCGGTCCAGATCCAGGGACCGCCGCGATCGCCGACTTCCACCCGCAGGTCCCGTCCGGTGAGCCGGATCCGCACGGTGAACTGGCCACCGGGCTCGCCGGACCGGCTGTGCAGGATGGCATTCGTCACCAGCTCAGACAGGCAGAGCGCGGCATCGTCCGCGGCCGGCCAGCCGTCCAGGATGCCAGTCAGGAACCGCCGGGCCGGGCCGATCTGGGCCGGCACGGCCGGGAAGTTCCGCGACCAGGTGACCGCCGGTGTGCTGGCGAAACGCAGCGGGGTGTGCACACTAGGGGACGACAAGAGCAAACCACCTCATAACCTGAGACGGCTGAGGTGGCTGACCCGTTTACCGGTTGTTCGGTATCGGTTGGCCGGGCAGGTTAGGCCAGGGGCCCGGCCGTTCCCCGGCCCGCCATGAGGTCAGCGGCGGCGCACTGCAGTTCGCCGAGCAGCGCGGCGGGCAGGTCCAGGCCACGGGCCGAGGTGCCCAGCGCCCACCAGGCCCCGGGCTCGGCCCCCGGCACGGCGATGCCCGCGCAGCACACGTCGTCCCGGTACTGCCCGAACTCGGCGACCGGGTCGCCCGGCCCGACCTCGGCCAGCTCGGTCTCGATCGCCGCCCGCTCGGTGACCGTGTTGCGGGTGAACGGCCGCATGCCGTGCGCGGTCAGCAGGCTCTCCCGGTCCCGGCCGGGCAGCGTGGCCAGCAGCGCCTTGCCCAGCGCGGTGGCGTGCGCGGCGGTCTCCAGGCCCGGCTGCAGGTCCTCCAGCCACGGTGAGCGGTCGCCCTCGGCCAGGTCCACGATCATCAGCCGCTGCCCGGAGATGCAGGCCAGGTAGGCCGTGTGCCGGGTGGTGCCGGCCAGGTGCCGCAGCACGGCGCGGGCCCGGGGCGGGCGGCGCAGCGAGTTCATCAGCTCGTGGAACTGCTCGGCCACGCCCGCCCCGGCCACGTAGTCACCGCTGGGCAGCCGGACCAGGTAGCCCTCGTAACACAGCGTCCGCGCCAGGTGATAGCAGGTGGACACGTGCAGCTGGCAGCGCCGGGCGATGACCTTCACCGGCAGCGGGCGGGGCGACCGGGACACCTCTTCCATGATCCGCAGGGCCCGGGACACGCTGCGGATCAGGTCCCCGGGCTCACCGTCGTGACCGGTGGGCCGCACGTTTCCAGCATGCCCCGTGCGACCGCGGCGGGAACGGATCAGCGGCCAGGAACGGGCCGTTCAGCATGTGAAATTTTGGGGGTACCGGCGGCATCGCCCGCGGGCTGACGATGGCCGCATGCCGGCTGTGCCGCAATGGGCGCTCGACGCGCTCCGCGAGGTATACGACCCGTGCTGCCGGGAGAAGGGCATCTCGGTCGTGGACATGGGCCTGGTCCGCGCGGTGCACCAGGCCGGTGACCAGGTCCGGGTCGAGCTGCTGCTGACCTCCGGCTGGTGCCCATTCGCGTCCCGGGTACTCACCGAGGTCGCCGAGCGGATCGAGGCGCAGCCCGGGGTGGCCGCGGCCGAGGTGGAGATCGTCTGGGACGAGGCCTGGACCACCGACCGGATGTCCGAGCGGGCCACCCGGCTGCTCCGCTTCCTGCCGCCGCCCGTGCAGGCCGGCGACCGCGACGCGTATCTGGCCGCACACCAGCCCGGGAAGGGTGATCAGCATGATCGATGACGCGTTCGTGTTCGATGGCGTCGCGCACATGTTCAACTTCGACCCGAAGAACGCGTTCGGGCCGCCCGGCCTGATGTTCAGCAACCACCTGTACGCGTTCCACAACGCGCTCACCCCGGACAGCCAGCCGAAGCTGCCGCCCGATGAGTTCCTGCGGCAGTGGACGATCGGCGACATCCGGCAGATGGTGTACGAGGAGTCCGACACCGACATGCTGGTGGCCATGCCGCTGCCGCTGACCGACCTGTTCAAGGACGGCCTGTCGCCGTGGCAGGAATGCGCCGAGCTGGCCAGCCGGGACCCGGAGCGGACCATCTTCTGGGGCTCGGTCAACCCGCTGGAGGGCCGGCGGGCGCTGGACCTGATGGAGCGCCAGGTCGGCGAGTTCGGGGCCAAGGCGTTCAAGTTCTACAACGTGCGTTATGACTTCGGCATGCCGTACCCGTGGCGGATGGACGACCCGCGGATCGCCTTCCCGATCTTCGAGAAGGCCCAGGAGCTGGGGGTCAACCTGATCGGCGTGCACAAGGGCGTGCCGCTCGGCCCGCAGCCGATCGAGCACACCCAGACCTGGGACATGGACGGCGCGGCCGCCAACTTCCCGGACATCAACTTCGTCATCTTCCACGTCGGGCTGCCGTTCCTGGACGAGACCTGCTGGCAGCTGATCCGCTACCCGAACCTGTACGCGTCGCTGGCCGCGACCATCAACTTCCTGGTCCGCTCGCCGCGGATGTTCGCCGAGATCATCGGGAAGCTGCTGTTCTGGTGCGGCGAAGACAAGATCGTCTACGGGTCTGAGGCGCCGATCTTCCATCCGCAATGGGCGCTGCGCGCGTTCATGGACTTCCAGATCCCGCAGGATCTGTGCGACGGCTACGGCTACCCGCAGCTGACCGACCAGGCCAAGCGGAAGATCCTGGGCGAGAACCTGCTCCGGCTGCACGGCATGGACGTCGAGCAGACCAAGGCCGCCCTCGGCCGGCGCCGCACGTAGGCCGCGCTGGCCGGGACACGTCTTAACCTGGAGGGATGCGCCGCGTCCTGACCCTGCTGGCGGTGGCCTGCTGCCTGGCCGCCGTGGGCTGCTCGTCGTCGCCGGGTTCGGGGGCGTCTGGTTCCCGGCAGCAGCCGCCGGCCAGTTATTACCTGGCGCTGGGTGACTCGCTGTCCCAGGGGGTGCAGCCGGACCCGCGCGGCGCCAGCGTGTCCACCCCGGCCGGCTACCCGGACCAGCTCTACACGATGCTGCACCGCAGCCGGCCCGGCCTGCAGATGGTCAAGCTGGGCTGCGCGGGGGAGACCACCGGGACCATGATCCACGGCGGCATCTGCCGCTACGCGGGCGGATCGCAGCTGGCCGCGGCGGTCGCTTTCCTGCGCGCGCACCAGGGGCACACGTCGCTGATCACGCTGGACATCGGGGCCAACGACCCGGGCTCGTGCATGAGCCGGCCGTCCGTGGCCCAGCTGGCCACCTGTGTGGCCCGGTTCATCCCGCAGGCCACCAGCAACCTGGTCACGATCACCCGCCGGCTGCACCAGGCCAGCCCGGGAACCCGGATCGTCGCGATGAACTACTACCTGCCCGCGCTGGGCGCCTGGCGGCACGGGCTGGGCGGCCAGCTGCTGGCCCGGGCCAGCGAGCTGGTCACCGATGGCTACAACCACCTGCTGACCCACGTCTACCAGGCCAACGGCGTGCGGGTGGCCGACGTGTTCAGCGCGTTCCACACGGCCAGCTTCAGCCCGTCGGTGACCGTGCCCGGGTTCGGGCCGCTGCCCCGCAACGTGGCCGCGATCTGCCAGTGGACCTGGGAGTGCGCGGCCGGGCCGCGCGGGCCGAACATTCACCCCAACCGGGCTGGCTACCAGGTCATCGCGCACGCGTTCCTGGCCGCCGGGGCCTAGGACACGGCCTAGCCCGGCTTGCGGCCCCAGGTGACGACGAGCAGGTGCGGCATCATCAGCGTGCGCGGGTCGGCCAGGTGCCGCCGGGCCGCCTGATCTACCTCGGCCAGCTCCCGCTGGCCGGCCAGCCCCAGCTCCAGGATCACCGGGTGCAGGCTGCGCACCAGGTCGGGCAGGAGAGTGCGGCGCGAATGGCCGGCCGGGTAGCAGCTGGCGTGCACGGTGACCCCGATCTGCTCCAGGCCCGCGGCCCGGTACATCTCCGGCAGCCTGCGGCCGATGCACGGATCAGCGCCGGCCCGGCGGAAGCTGGCCGCCAGCAGCTCGCGGAGCCGGTCCCAGGCGGGCAGTGGGGGATAGCACAGTCCGTGCTCGACGTCGGGCTCCTGGCTGGCCACCCAACCGCCCGGGGTGGCCAGCCGGACCATCTCGGCCAGCACCTCCGCCGGGCCGGGAATCGTGGCCAGCAGGGTGCGCGCGTGGACCAGGTCGAAAGAGCCAGCCGGCAGGCCGGTGTGCTGCGCGTCGGCGGCCCGCACCTCGACGTTGCCCAGCCCGTGCTGGGCGGCGTACTCGGTGGCCAGGGCCACGTGGCCGGGGTCCGCATCAATGCCGGTGACCTGCCCGCCCGGCCCGACGGCCGCGGCCAGCAGGTCGAGGATGCCGCTCGGCCCGCAGCCCAGATCGATCGCGTGCTGCCCGGGCCGCAGCCCGAGCTGGCTCAGCAGCCCGGTGCTTTCCGGCCGCAGCTCGGCGGACTGGCGCCGCAGCCGGGCGCTCTCGGCGGCGTCAATACCCAGCGCGTAATCTGCGGTCACCAGCGCATCCTCGGCGGGACCGGTTTCCGGCCGCCAACCTGGCACTTACCGTCCGCTTACCAGCGTCTGGCGCTGCGTTACCAGGGCCTGGATATGCTGCGGGTGCTGGCAGGGACAGGCCGTAGCGGGGGAGTGGCACGATGGAGTTCCGCATCCTGGGCCCGCTCGAGGTGACGGCCGGTGGCCAGCCGCTCGAAGTGGGCGGGGCGCGGGCCCGGGCCGTGCTGGCCATGCTGATAGTGCACGCCAACCGGGTCGTCCCGGCCGACCGGCTGGCCGAGGAGCTGTGGCCCGGCCAGCCCCCGGGCAAGGCCGCGGCCAGCCTCCAGGTCCGGCTGTCCGAGCTGCGCAAGGCGTTCCGGTCGGCCGGTGAGGCAGATCGCCTGGTCACCCGGCCGCCGGGGTATCTGCTGCGGGTGGCGCCCGGCGAACTGGACGCCGCCCGCTTCGCCGCCCTGGCCGCGCAGGCCGGGGCCGCACTGGCCGGCGGTGACCCCAGCGCGGCCGCCGGGCAGCTGGACGAGGCGCTCGCCCTGTGGCACGGGGACCCGCTGGCCGGGCTGGACGCGGCGCCCTTTGCCCGGGCCGAGGCGGGCCGCCTGGCCGAGGCCCGGCTGGCCGCGCTGGAGTCGCGGGCCGAGGCCGCGCTCGCCTGCGGCCAGCCGCCCGGCGGCCTGGTCGCCGGGCTGGAGACGCTGACCGCTGCCCACCCGCTCCGCGAGCGGCTCTGGGGCCAGCTCATGCTGGCGCTGTACCGGGCCGGCCGGCAGGCGGACGCGCTCCGCACCTACCGCGACCTGCGCGCCCTGCTGGTCCGCGAGCTGGGCATCGAGCCCGGTCCCGGCCTGCGCGACCTGCACGCCCGGATCCTGCGCCAGGATCCCGCGCTGGCCGGCCCGGCGGCCCCGGGCGGCGGCCCGGACGTGCCGCCGATCCGGTACGCACGCAGCGACGACGGGGTGCACCTGGCCTATCAGGTCCTCGGCCAGGGCGAGCGGGACATCGTGTTCGTGCCGGGCCTGATGAGCCACCTGGAACTGCTTTGGGAAGACCCGGAGACGGCTGGCTTCTTCCGCCGGCTGGCCGGGCTGGGCCGGCTGATCCTGTTCGACAAGCGGGACACCGGGCTGTCCGACCGGGTGCCCGGTGATTCCACGCTCGAGGAGCGGATGAACGACGTGCGTGCGGTCATGCAGGCCGCCAGCTCGGCCCAGGCGGTGCTGTTCGGCTACTCCGAGGGCGCCCCGATGAGCATCCTGTTCGCCGCCACCTACCCCGAGAGGGTCACCGCGCTGATCCTCGGCTCGGCCGCCGCGCGCTGGTTCCCCGCCCCGGACTATCCGTGCGGGCCCGAGACCGAGGAGATGTACCAGGCGCTGACCGGCATCGCCGAGCACCGCTGGGGGCAGGGCGACACGATCGACTGGTATCTGCCCAGCCGTTCCGGGTCGGCCCACGCCCGGCAGCTGGTGGCCCGGTTCGAGCGGATGGCGATCAGCCCGAGCGGGTTCCTGCGGATGGTCCGGATGATCCGGGAGATCGATGTCCGCCCGGTGCTGCCCGCGATCCACGTGCCGACGCTGGTGATCCAGCGGCTCGGCGACCGGATAACGCCGCCGTTCCACGGCCGCTACCTGGCCGCTCATGTCAGCGGGGCCCGTTACGTCGAGCAGCCCGGCGATCATTCGCTGCGGTTTTCCGGCAGCGGGGACAGCGACGCGCTGTGCGCCGAGATCGCGGGCTTCCTGGCTGGCACGACCCAGCGCCGCGACCCGGACCGGGTGCTGGCCACGATGCTGGTGGCCGAGACGGCTGCGGGCGGGCTGCCGGACGGCCGGATGGCTGCGTGCGTGGCGGCCTGGGGCCAGCAGGTGGTGTGCCACCGGAGCCGGCTGATCAGCGGCGCCGCCGGCCGTGCGCTGGCCGTCTTCGACGCGCCGGGGCAGGCGATCCGCTGCGCGGCCGCGCTGCTCGATAGCGCGGCCGCGCACGGTATCCAGCTCCGGGCCGGGATCCACACCGGCGAGGTCGAGCTGGCCGGCGACGGCATCGCCGGCCCTTCGGTCAGCATCGCCGACGGGGTCGCCGTCCTGGCCCAGCCCGCCGAGATCCTGGTCTCGCGCACGGTCAAGGACCTGGTCGCCGGGTCCGGCCTGGGCTTCACCAGCCGGGGCAGTCACCGGCTGGCCGGGCGGCCAGAAGCATGGCCGCTGTTCGCGGTGACCCGCGGCTGACCGGGGTTCAGTGCCACCAGGGGGAGAGCTTGGCCAGGTGACGGCGCATCCGGTGCCGGGCCAGGCAGCCGTCGCCAGCCACGATCGCGTCCAGGATGCGCTGATGGGCCTGCGCCACCTGGCCGGCGACGTCCGCCGGCGGCGGGACACGGTGGCTGGCGGTGTGCCGCCGGAACAGCTCGGACAGAATGCGCAGGAACAGGACCAGCACCGGGTTGCCCGCGAGCTGGGCCAGTTCGCTGTGGAACCGGTCAGCCGGGACGGACCCGGTCGTGGGCCAGCCTGCCGCCGCGTCCAGCCAGGCGGTCACCTGCGGCTCAGCGCGGCGGGCGGTCACCCCGGATACCGTCCCGAGCTCGATGGCTTCCCGGACTATGCGCAGGTCCTCCCCGGTGCTGTGCTGGTACTCCAGGTACAGTGCCATCGTTTCGATGCTGGCCTGGGGTTCCGGCTCGGCGACGACGAGCCCGCCGCCCGGCCCGCGGCGCATCCGGGCCACCGCGTGGTATTCCAGCAGCCGCACCGCCTCGCGGAACACCGCCCGGCTGATCTGGTACCGGTCGAGCAGTCCGGTCTCGGAGCCCAGCACCTGGCCGACCGGCCAGCCCTGCCGGACGATGTCCTGGTAGATCCGGGCCGCCATGACCTCGGCCAGCTTCTCCTTGGCCGGGCTGGTGTCCGCGGGCGGGCCGGGCCCGGCACCCGGGCCGTCCCGGTGCTCGTGCAGCCAGGCGGCGGTTCTGTCCAGGTAGTCGCTCATCCGGGTCTGGGCCCGGGCGGCGTCGCCGGCGATGACCGCTTCCACGATGGACGCGTGCCACTGCTGGGACCGGGCCCGGGCGGCCGCGAGCTCATCCGGGGTCAGCTGCTCGCCCAGGTAGGCGTAGCGGTCGGTCAGCCGGGTCAGCACGTCGATGAACAGCCGCAGCACCGAGTTGCCGGACAGCTCGCCCAGCACGACGTTCAGCGGATCGTGTGACCACATGCCTGGTGAATGCCGGTCCGGCTCGGCGGCCAGGGCCCCGCGGAGCCGCGTAATACCGTCCTCGGTGATGCGCTCGGCGGCCAGCGCCGTGGCCAATGGCTCCAGCAGCAGCCGGGCCGCCACCAGATCCTCGACGCTGGTGCCGAGGTACTCCAGGTAGATCACGCTGGCCCGGGTGGCGGGCCCGGCGTCCGGCGTGACGATCAGCAGCCCGCCGCCCGGCCCGCGCTGCATCCGGGCCACCTGGTGGTGCTCGACGAGCCGCACCGCCTCGCGCAGCACCGCGCGGCTCACCCCGTACTGCTCGCGCAGGTCCACTTCGGAGCCGAGTGACTCACCTGCGGGCCAGCCGCGCCGGGCGATCTCCGCCTCGATCCGCCCGGCCACCCGGGTGGCCAGCTTGTCTGCGGGCGCGTGGCCAGCAGGGGCCAGCCCGGCGTTCCGCGTGCCGTGGACGCCCACCAGGTCAACGGCTATCGCCATCAGCGGCTCCCACCGAAGTGTGCCAAAGGCCCAGTTTACTCAGCTGACCCAGTGGCCAGCCGGTAACGCGCAGGCGTCTCGCGGGTGGCCATCCGGCGATCAGATGGCGGCCCGGCGCAAGGTGGTGAACCCGCCCCCCGAGCAGCGCAGCGGCCGCCGCCAGCACGGCCAGCAGCAGGGGCAGCGTCAGCGTGGTGCCGAAGAAGTTGCCAAACGCGTTCCAGTTGTCGGTCAGCGTCACCACGACGGCAACTACCAGCCCGGCCAGTACCTGGGCGGCGAGGAACGCGGCCAGCCCGGGCAGGCTCCAGCGCCGGTACACGAGCCCGTACCACATGCCGTACAGGAAGAACAGCACGAGCAGCACGAACGCTGTCAGCCAGGTCTCGTACCACGGGCCGTCCAGGATCCACGGCACCCGGAAGAAGTTGACGCCCAGGCCCCACCCGCCGGTGGCCCGCTCGATGGCCTGCAGCGCGGTCAGCCCGAGGCCGTACACGACGCCGAGCACCAGCACCAGCAGGGCGGTACCCAGGTAGTAGGCGCGGCGGCTGACCCCGAGCATCAGCCCGAACGACAGTGACCTGGTCATGCTCAGCACCCCGCAGGCGAACAGGAAGCAGTACAGCGTCACCACCCCGCCGGTGTAGTAACCGTTCGGGACGGGCGCCACCTCCGTGGCGATGACCAGGTTGACCAGGAAGCTGAACATCATGGCCCCCCAGGGCAGCACCAGGTAGGTCATCCGGTCGACCAGGTGGTAGCGGGCGATGCTGATCAGGGTTTTCATGCGCTCACCTTCTCGTCGCTGAAGCTGCCGGACGCGCGGACCAGCAGTTGCTGCAGGGACAGGGGTTCCAGGCTCAGGCGCAGCGCGCGCGCCCGGGCCTGCGCGGCCAGGTCGAGCGGGCCGGGCATGGTGACCGAGGCCCGTGAGCCGAGCCGCTGCCGGTGCCAGACCGGGTACCCGGCGACGAATTCGTCGACGGCCGTGGCCGGCCCGCTCACGGTCACCGCGGTGCCGCGGACGTCGTCGGCGGGCGCGTCCAGCACCACGCGCCCATGGTCCAGCAGCACCACGTGCTCCAGCAGGTCGGCCACTTCGTCGATGAGGTGGGTGGACAGCACGACGGTGCGCGGATGCTCGGCGAAATCGGCCAGCAGCCGGTCGTAGAACAGCTGCCGGGCCACGGCGTCCAGGCCGGCGTACGGCTCGTCGAACAGGGTCAGCTCGGCCCGGGCGGCCAGCCCAATGACAATCCCGACCGCCGAGCGCATGCCGCGGGACAGCTTCCTGATCCGCCGGCGTGGCGGCAGCTCGAAGTCGGCCAGCAGCTGCCCGGCCAGCTGGCCGTCCCAGTTGGGTAGAACCAGGAGGCCACCCGGATCACCTGGGCCACGGACAGGTCGGGGTAGGCCTGCTCTTCGCGGACGAACACCAGGCGGCGCAGCACCCCGTCGTTCTCCGCCGGGGCCCGCCCGAACACCTGGACGGCCCCGGCGGTCGGGAACTCCTGACCGGTGATGATCCGCATCAGCGTCGTCTTCCCCGCGCCGTTGCGGCCGAGCAGCCCGGTCACCGTACCCGGCTCGACCGACAGCGAGACGTTGTCCAGCGCGACCTGGCCGCGGTAGCGGCGGGTCAGCCCGGTCGTGGAGATCGTCGGGGTCATGGCGTGCTGCCTCCGTTGTGCCAGCTGGACCCCTGGATCAGGGACACCAGCGTGTCGATGTCGATGCC
>Ga0207699_10000688_pt1 | contig 16229 bp, 13 predicted proteins | sample LARL51metaG_FD_184344 | JGI IMG/M metagenome (GOLD analysis project Ga0207699, IMG submission 184344) | Corn, switchgrass and miscanthus rhizosphere microbial communities from Kellogg Biological Station, Michigan, USA - LAR L5-1 metaG... | ecosystem: Host-associated > Plants > Roots >...
GAGCTTGGCCGCGAGGTAATGCTTCAAATCGGGATGATAGTCGAGATGGTCGCGCGACAGATTGGTGAAGCCGCCGGCCGAGATGCGCACGCCATCGAGCCGGTACTGGTCGAGCCCGTGGGACGAGGCCTCGAAGGCGAGATGGCTGACGCCCTCGCGCGCAATCTCGTCGAGCTGGCGATGCAGCGCGATCGGATCCGGTGTCGTCAGCGAGCCGTAGACGGTGCGTTTCGGCGACACCAGGCCGATGGTGCCGATGCTCGCGGAAACGTGCCCGAGCTGCTGCCAGATCTGGCGGGTGAAGGCGGCGACCGAGGTCTTGCCACTCGTGCCGGTCACCGCCGCGATCGTCGCCGGCTGCTGCGGGAAGAAGCGGGCCGCGGCCAGCGCCAGCGCACGGCGTGGATTGGACGTGGCGACGAACGGCACGGCGCAGCCGCCCTGCGGCGGATGGTCGCCGGCCACCGCGACCGCGCCGGCCGCGATCGCCTGCGCAATGAAGCGCACTCCGTCGGTCTTGACGCCGGACAGCGCGAAGAACAGCGCGCCGGGCTGGACGAGACGGCTGTCGACCGCCAGTCCCGTCACCTCGATGCCGCCAGACGCCGGATCGATCGGGACGTCGTCGCCGAAAAGCTCGCGCAGTTTCATCAGGTTCCCGTCCGGCCGCGGCGCAAATCAGCGCCTCCGTGACGGCTTACTGCGTTGCGCGCGAGGCCGCAAGAATCAGGCGGTCGGGCGGCGGCAGGTCGAACCGCGGCTCGATGCCCAGCAGCGGACCGATCCGCGAGATCACGTTGCCGGCCGTCGGCACCGCATTCCAGCCGGAGGTGATGAAGCCGTAGGTCTCTTTCAGCGGCTGCGGCTCGTCCAGCATGATCAGGAGCTGATATTGCGGCCTGTCGGCGGGAATGACGGCGGTAAAGGCGGTCAGCACCCGCTTCTTGGCATAACGGCCGTTGATGACCTTCTCGGCGGTGCCGGTCTTGCCGCCGATATAATAGCCCTTGACGTCGGCCTTGCGCGCGGTGCCGATCTCGGCGTTCAGCCGCATCAGGAAGCGCATCTTCTCCGAGGTTTCCGGCTTGATGACGCGCTTGGCCAGCGCCATCGCCTCGTCCTCGCTGCGCTTCAGGAAGGTCGGCGGAATCAAGTAGCCGCCATTGACGAGGGCGCTGACGCCCATCACGGCCTGCAGCGGCGCGACCGCGATGCCATGGCCGAAGGAGATGGTGATGGTGTTGAGGTCGGACCAGTGTCTCGGCAGGATCGGCGAGGCGCTCTCCGGCAATTCGGTGCGCAGCCGCTCCATCTGGCCCATCTTGCGCAGAAACGCCTTGTGCGCCTCCACCCCCTGCGACAGCGCGATGCGCGCCGCGCCGACATTGGAGGAGAAGGTGAACACCTCCTTCATGTTGAGGAAGCGGCCCTTCGGCTCGTCGTCATGGATGGCGAACTTGCCATAATGCAGCGGACCGCGCGCATCCCACATCGAGTTGAGGTCGTATTTGCCCGTATCCAGCGCCATCGCCAGCGTGAACGCCTTGAAGGTCGAGCCCATCTCGTAGACGCCCGTGGTCAGGCGGTTGATGCGGTCGGGATCGTGCGCCTCCTTCGGGTTGTTGGGATCGAAATCGGGCACCGAGACCATCGCCACGATCTCGCCGGTTCTGACATTGGTGACGAGGCCGGAGGCGGCCTTGGCGTGGAACTTGTCCTTGGCCTTCAACAGCTCGTCGCGCAGCGCATGCTCGACCCTGAGATCGACCGACAGTTCGATCGGCCGCTGCAGGCGGTCGGTGGCAAAACCGGCGCGGTGCAGGTCGGCGAGACCGTTGTTGTCGAGCCACTTCTCCATGCCGGCGATGCCCTGGTTGTCGATATTGACCAGGCCGATCAGATGCGCAACCTCGTTGCCGGTGGGATAGACGCGCTTGTTCTCGCGCAGGAAGCCGATGCCGGGAATGCCGAGACGGTGAATGTCCTGCTGCTGCTGCGCATTGATCTCGCGTTTCAGCCAGACAAAACCCTTCTTCGAGGTCAGGCGGTCGCGCACTTCGCCGATGTCGAGATCGGGCAAGGTGGCGGTCAAAAGCTCGATCGCCTCATCCTTGTCGATGATGCGGCGTGGCTCGCCGAACAGGCTCGGCGCCTTGACGTCGGTGGCCAGGATCTCGCCGTTGCGGTCGACGATGTCGGGCCGGGCGGTCGCGATGGCGTCCTGCGCCGCGGCGCGGCGGGCACTGCTGTGGCCGTCCGCGCCGATCGCGAACATCACGAGGCGTCCGCCGATCACCGAATAGATGGCGGCAAAGGCCAGGATGGCAAAGCCGACGCGGGCCCGCGCCTTGGCCGCGCGGTCGACATTGCGGCCATAGAGCAGGCTGCGGATCAGCCGCTGGTGCCAGGATTCGCTCCGCTTGGCGCCACGAGCCGCACTCATTCCTTGTCCTCCTGCGAAGACACCGAGCCAGTCGTGCTCGGCGCCTCGGCCGCCGCATCGATGGTGTTGAGCATGGCTCCAATCGGGTCGCGCTCGCCCGGGCGGACAAAGCTCGGCGGCCGTTCCGGCAGGTTTTTCAGCTGATCATATTGATTGGCGTTGAGCGGCTTGAGCGGCAGATGGCGCTCGGAAAGCCCCTGCAGCCGGAGCGGCGCGTCGAGCTTGGCCCATTCGGAGCGCAGCACGGCAATCGCATCGCGCTGCTCGCGGATTTCCGCACGCAGCCTCAGAACGCGCTCGACGCGCGCGGTCGATTCCATCTTGATGCGATAGACATAGGCCGCGGCAAAGACCAGCGCGCCGATCACCAGGAGATGGATGAACCGCATGGCTCAGCCTCCCCTCGCAAGATCGGAGAGTCTCGGCCATGACGGCAGCGCCTGGTGCGGATGCGCCGGCGCGCCGGTGCGGGCGGCACCGCGCAGCTTGGCCGAGCGCGCACGCGGGTTGGCCGCGATTTCGGGCTCGCCGGGTACGGTCGGGCGCCGGGTCAGCAGGTCGAAGCTCGGCGCAACCTGGGCGACCTCCGGCAGATGGCGCGATCCGCCGCCACTCTTGCCGCGCTCGGCCAGGAAATTCTTGACGATGCGGTCTTCCAGTGAGTGGAACGACACCACGGCGAGCCGGCCGCCGGGTTTCAGCACGCGTTCGGCCGCCGACAGTGCAAGCTGCAGCTCGTCCAGCTCCTCGTTGACGAAAATCCGCAAGCCCTGGAACGTGCGGGTCGCCGGATGAATGTCGCCCGGCTTCGATCGCACCACGCGGCCGACCAGGTCGGCGAGCGCGCGCGTGGTCGCAATTGGCGCCTCCTTTCGCGCGGCGACGATGGCGCGGGCGACAGCGCGGGAATGGCGCTCTTCGCCGAACAGATAGATGATGTCGGCCAGCAGGCTTTCGCCCGCCCGCGCGACCACGTCGGCCGCCGTCGGGCCGTCCTGCCCCATCCGCATGTCGAGCGGACCATCGAGGCGAAAGGAGAAGCCGCGCCCCGCCTCGTCGAGCTGCATCGAGGATACGCCGACGTCCATGACGACGCCGTCGACCGCGGCGACGCCCTGCGCCGCGCAGACCTCGTCAAGCTCGGAGAACCGGCTCTCGACCAGTGTCAGCCGCCCGCCGGCCCGGTCCACGAGATCGAAACCGCCGGCAACCGCGGTCCGGTCGCGGTCGATGCCGATGACCTGCGTTCCCTCGGTTTCCAGAATCATCCGGCTGTAGCCGCCGGCGCCGAACGTCGCATCGACATAGGTGCCGCCGGGGCGCGGCGCGAGCAAGGAGAGCGCCTCGCGTCCGAGCACCGGAACGTGGCGTGGGCCGCGCGGGCTCACGCGACGCCTCCGGCGCAGCGCGACAGACCAAAGCTGGACGTGCACAAGCCCATTGCGCCCCAAACCCATCCACCAGGCGGGAACGTGCGACGAAACGCGCCGCGCGCGGCCCCCGATCCCGCTGGTCTGCCGCCAGCCCGGATTTCCGAATGGAAGCTGCGGGCGGGCAGGCGGATTTCGCGCGAGAATGAGGGCCACGTGTCCCAAATCCGACGTTCGCCGCACCGCTCCGGCCGCCAATCGAGCGGACGGCGGATCGACAAGGACTGAAGGAAGCGGCACACGGCCATCCCCCGACCTCCGGTACGGCCCTTCATTCCTCAGTAACGGCGTTTAGCGTTAAGAAAGCGTTGACGATCGGCCGCGGTTTTGGTGCCTTTTCGCTGGCCAGGCCGCACGAGCACGATCCGGATGCCGAGACAACGCCACCTTAAGCCAGTGCCCCTCCTCCAGATCACCGGGCATGCCTATGTGATGCCTGTCGCACACAGTCGATCAAAATGCGAAACCGTCCTAGCCTGTGTCGTTGCGGATCGCGCCGTCTAGGAATAGTCACCGTCCGTACGAGTGTCATGTCATTTGCCGCTGTCCCGCCCGGTTTGAGTCCTTATGCCGCTTGGTTCGTCCCCATCCGATGGATCTGATTCGAAGCGACAGCGTGCCCTGCCGCTCCCGCGGGCGAGCAGCAACATGAAGACTTTCACCCCGGATTCCTCGACCGTCTCCGACGTGATCCCGTCGCCGAATTTTGGCGACCGCAACAGGGGCCGTGCGCCCGACATGATCCTGCTGCACTACACCGGCATGCCGGACGTCGAGGGCGCGATCAAGCAATTGTGTACAGTCGGCACCGACGTGTCGGCCCACTATATCGTGCTCGAGGACGGCCGCATCGTGCAGTCGGTGCCGGAGGCGAAGCGCGCCTGGCACGCCGGCGTGTCATCCTGGGGCAGCGAAGACGACATCAATTCCTGCTCGATCGGCATCGAGATCGTCAATCGCGGCCATGATTGGGGCTATCCCGACTTTCCCTCGCGGCAGATCGCCGCGGTCACCGCGCTGTGCCGCGGCATCATGCTTCGCCGCGAGGTACCCTCGCATCGGGTGCTTGCGCATTCCGACGTGGCGCCGTCGCGCAAGAAGGATCCCGGCGAAAAATTTCCCTGGCATTCCCTGGCCAATTCCGGTGTCGGCCATTGGGTGCAGCCGGCGCCGGTCGTGCGCAGCGAGACGCTGAAGATCGGCAGCATCGGCGACGACGTCCAGAACCTGCAGCAGGCGCTGGCCAAATACGGCTATGGTGTGCCGGTCACCGGGAAATATGACGGGCCGACCATGGACACGGTCGCCGCGTTCCAGCGCCACTTCCGCCCCGCGAAAGTCGACGGCATTGCCGACCGCTCGACGCTGACCACGCTGCACGCCCTTTTGGCGAGCCTGCCGCCCGAAGTGCGTGCGATCGCCGCGAAGTAGATTATCGCCGTCATTGCGAGGAGCGCAGCTCCGACGCGATCCAGAGCCTCAGTCACGGCTCTGGATTGCTTCGCTACGCTCGCAATGACGGACCCTTCTCATCTCCCAACTCCCGCAGGCGGCGCGCGTAAAGCCGGCGCAACGGTTCGAGATGGGTCGCCTCGGTCGCCGTGACATAGGCCGCGCGCGCCGCGTCGAGCCGGCCGAGACGGCGCAGGAGATCGGCGCGCACCGCCGGCAGCAATTCGTAGCCATCGAGATGGCCGCGCGCTGCGAGTGCATCGATCAGATCGAGCGCGCGGGCGGGGCCGTCCACCATCGACACCGCGGCGGCATGATTGAGCTCGATCACCGGCGAGGGTGAGATCCGCAGCAGCACCTCGTAAAGGCCGGCGATCTGCGGCCAGTCGGTGTCCCGATAGCTCGGCGCGCGGGCATGCAAGGCGGCGATCGCGGCCTGCACGGCATAGGGCTGCGGCCGGCCCGGCAGAAGCAGCGCCTCCTCCACCAGCGCCAGCCCCTCGGCGATCTGCTGCCGATCCCACAGCGCGCGATCCTGCTCCTCCAGCAGCACGACGTCGCCGCCGGCGGTCTGCCGTCCCGCGCGCCGCGCATCATGCAGCAGCATCAGCGCCAGCAATCCCTTGATCTCGCTCCGCTCCCGCATCAGGCCGTCGAGCAGGCGGCCGAGCCGGATCGCCTCGCGCGCCAGATCCGGCCGCATCAAGGCATCGCCTGATGTTGCGACATAGCCTTCGGTGAAGACGAGATAGACCACCGCGAGCACGCCGCTCAGGCGCGGCTCCAGTGCCTCGCGCTCCGGCACCTCATAGGCAATGCCGGCGAGGCGGATTTTTTGCTTGGCCCGCACCAGGCGCTGCGCCATCGCCTCCTCGCCGACCAGGAAGGCGCGTGCGACCTGCGCGGTCGACAGGCCGCAGACCGTGCGCAGCGTCAGCGCGACCTGCACCTCCGGCGCAAAGGACGGATGGCAACAGGTGAAGATCAGGCGCAGCATGTCGTCGTCGAGCACTGCGGTGTCGAATGCGTCGTCGGCCGGTGCGGCATCCAGTTCGAGCTGATGCACGATGTCCTGCTGCTTGCCGCGGAACGCAATATTCCGGCGGACGCGATCGATGGCCTTGTTGCGCCCGACATTGACCAGCCAGGCGCGCGGATTGGACGGCGGCTCTTCTTTCGGCCAGCGCTCGAGTGCGACCGCAAAGGCGTCCTGCAGCGCATCCTCGGCCAGATCGAAATCGCCGACCAGGCGGATCAGCGTGGCGAGCACCCGGCCAGATTCTTCGCGGAAGGTCTTTTCGATTTCGCAGGGGGTCATGTGAGCAGTCCGGACGCCGCACAACAGACGCTCGTCATTCCGGGGCGCTCGCACTTCGCGAGCGACCCGGAATCTCGAGATTCCGGGCACGCCGCTTCGCGGCGCCCCGGAATGACATCTAGTTATTGTACACCCAGATCGGCCGCACCTCGATCGAGCCGATCCTGGCACTCGGAATCCGCGCGGCGATCGCGATCGCGCTGTCGAGATCCTTGGCGTCGACCATGTAGTAGCCGGCGAGCTGCTCGCGGGTTTCGGCAAACGGACCGTCGGTGGTCAGCGTCTTGCCGTCGCGCACGCGCACCGTCGTCGCCGTGGCGGTCGGCTGCAGGCGGTCGCCGGCCTTGAATTGGCCGCTCTGGATGATGGACTGGGTGAACGTCTGGTACTCGCTCAGCAGCTTCTGGCTCGTCGCCGCATCGTTTTTCGCGTACTCGGCCTCGTTCTGATAGATCATCAGCAGATACTGCATGGTCGCACTCCTTAATCCTCGGCTGGATCGCCGACATCCGGTCGATCGGGCGAGATCCAGAACGACATCTTCAGGATAATTTATTTTGCTCCTGATCGCGGCAAGTTCCGAGACTTGACGTGACGCACCTGAACGCCCATAGGCAGGGCGTCAGTCGGCCGGACGGCCGCTTCCGCAATGGTCGAAAGGCCGCGGGGGAGGAAAGTCCGGGCTCCATCGACATGCGGTGCCGGATAACGTCCGGCGGGGGCGACCCCAGGGAAAGTGCCACAGAAAACGAACCGCTCCGAACTCCGCAAGGAGGTCGGCAGCAAGGGTGAAAAGGTGCGGCAAGAGCGCACCGCGGGTCCGGCAACGGAACCGGCATGGTAAACCCCACCGGGAGCAAGACCGAATAGGGACGGCATCAGCGGGCCGTTCGCGCAAGCGATAACGCCGCAAGGCCGATGTCAGGCCAGCCGTCCGGGTAGGTTGCATGAGGTGGCGCGCAAGCGCCATCCCAGAGGAATGGCCGTCACGTATCGTCTCGCGCGAGCGAGGCGGTGCCCTACAGAACCCGGCTTACAGGCCGGCTGATATGTTTTAGAGCGTTTTCAAGCGAAGTGGACGTCCGGTTCGCGTCGAGAAAACGCGTCTAAGTCAAATGAGGGGTTCGGCGCCACCAACGCCGGGCCCCTCGCCATTTCGGAAACCGCCGGCTTCGTCTGACTCCAGAATCAAGGGGCCGCAATTTCCTCAAGCAGCTCCATCAGCTCCTCCGGCGCGGTGACGCCCGGCGAATGGCTGGCCTCGATTTCGAAGAAGCGCCAGCCGGCTTCGCTTCGCGCGCGCCGCGCGAACTGTCCGAACGGATCCGCCGGCGCGATCCGCGTGCAGTAGACGTAGCTGCGCGGCAGCTTCAATTCGCCGCCGAACAGCTTCAGCTTCGTCTCAAAGCACTTGACCGGCATGTTGACGCGGCGTGCATTCAGCCAGACCTGATCCTCCGCCGACGTATCCGGTGGGGTCGGGTTCGGCGGCACGCGCCAGCCGTCGCCGGCCTTGGCGAGGCCACGCATGCGCTGGCGTTCCGATTCGGGCAACAGGTCGAACAGGCTCTGCCCATCCTTCGGGACAAAAGCGTCGAGATAGACCAGTTGCCGAATGCGGTCGCGCGCGCGGTCGGCGACGCCGGTCGCGACCATGCCGCCGTAGGAATGCCCGACCAGCACGATGTCGCTCAGATCTTCATAGGTGATGACGTTGCGAACGTCCTGGATATGCGTATCGAGATCGATCGAGGAATTGGCGAGATGGGCGCGTTCGCCGAGTCCCGTGTAGGTCGGCACGATGAGACGATGCCCTGCCGCACGCATCAGCCGGCGCATCTTCTTCCATGACCAGCCCCCGCCCCAGGCCCCGTGGCAGACGAGAAACGTGGTTTCGGGCGGAACGTTGCTCATGGCCGTTTCCGTTATTGTTGATGATTTTCGCCCGGAGTGTACCTGCCGCTTGCATCGTGTAAACGTGACCAAATAGACCACCGTCATTCCGGGGCGAGCGGCCCGGATTTTCCAGATTCCGGGCTCGATCCATCGCAATAGCCCCGGAAATGACGTCGGATGACGATCATGCCCCCTGGCGCCTACGCGCTTCTGTTCCTTGGCGCGCTCGCAGGCGGCTTCGTCTCGGGCCTCGCGGGATTTGGCACCGCGCTGATGGCGCTGGGGATCTGGCTTTATGTGCTGCCGCCCTCGCTCGCCGTGCCGCTGGTCCTGATCTGCTCCGTGGTCGCGCAGAGCTCGACCCTGCCCTCGATGTGGAAGAGCTTCGATCTGACATTGGTGTGGCCGTTCGTCATCGGCGGCCTGTTCGGCGTCCCCATCGGCACGATGTTGGTGGCCCACGCCGACCCAAAGGTTTTCAAGCTGACGGTCGGCGTCTTCCTCCTGGTGTTTCCGATCGCGCTCTATGTCAACCGCACTCCGCTCGCGTTTCGGTTTGGCGGGAAGATCGCCGATGCCGCGATCGGGTTTGCCGGCGGCATTTTGGGCGGGCTGGCCGGACTCTCGGGGCCGCTACCGATCCTCTGGGCCAGCATCCGCGGCTGGGGCAAGGACGAGCGGCGCGGCATCTTCCAGATCTTCAACTGGACGGTGCTCGCCGCCGCGCTTTGCCTGCAGACGGCCGCCGGCCTCGTCGCGCAGCAGGTCGTCTGGCTGGCACTGCTCGCCTTTCCCGGAACGATCATCGGCGCCTGGCTCGGGGCGCGGCTCTACCACGCGCTGAACGACCGCAATTTCACCGATGTCGTGCTGGCGCTGCTGTTGCTCTCGGGCGTGGCCCTGGTCTGGAACAGCATCGGCTGGCGATAGATGGCCGGTCGATCACCGCACTCACTCGTCATGCCCGCGCTTGTCGCGGGCATCCACGTCTTACTTCCCTTCTTGAATGAAAGACGTGGATTGGCCGGGCCTTCGCCGCGCCGAAGGGGCTTCGGCCCCGCAGGCGGGTCAAGGCCCGGCCATGACGACGAGTGTGCCTACTCCGCCGCGGTGACGCGGGCGAAGTCGGTGGCCTGGCGCTCGAACAGCGAGCGATAGATGCCGGCGTTTCGCTTCATCAAGACAGCGTGGCTGCCCTGCTCGACGATGTCGCCGCGGTCGAACACCAGGATGCGGTCGAGGCTCTGCACCGTCGACAGGCGGTGCGCGATCACGATCGCAGTGCGTCCCTTCATCAGCCGCTCCATCGCCTCTTGGATTGCGGCCTCCGATTCCGAATCGAGGCTCGAGGTCGCCTCGTCCAGGATCAGGACCGGCGCGTCGGCGAGGAACGCCCGCGCCAGCGCCACGCGCTGCCGCTCGCCGCCGGACAGCTTGATGCCGCGCTCGCCGACCAGCGTGCCGTAGGCCTTCGGCAGGCGCATGATGAAGTCATGCGCATTGGCGAGGCGCGCCGCCCGCTCGATGGCGGTCTGGCTCGCGCCCGGCCGGCCATAGGCGATGTTCTCCGCCAGCGTGCGGTGGAACAGGATCGGCTCCTGCTGCACGATCGCGATCTGGCTGCGCAGCGATTGCTGCGTCGCCTTCGCGATGTCCTGCCCGTCGACGAGGATCTTGCCGCCGGAGACGTCGTAGAGCCGCTGCACCAGCTTGACGAAGGTGGTCTTGCCGGAGCCGGACCGCCCGACCAGGCCGACGCGCTCGCCGGCGCGGATGTCGACCGACAGGCCCTCATAGAGCGGATCGCGATGGCCGCCATAGAGGAAGGTCACCCGATCGAACACGATGCGGCCGCCGGTGATCGCGATCGGCCGCGCGTCGGGCGCGTCCGCAATCCCGATCGGCTCGTCGTGAATGGCGACCAGTTCCTCCATGTCGTTGACCGAACGCTGCAGGTTGTTGATGTGCATGCCGACGTCACGCAAGTAGGCGTGAATGATGTAGTAGCTGGTCAGCACATAGGTGACGTCGCCCGGCGAAGCGCGCCCGGCGATCCACAGCAGCACCGCCCCGCCGATCACCGAACCGCGTAGGCACAGCAGCACCAGCAGCTGCACCGCGTTGGTCGCGTTGTAGCGCATCCAGCTCCGGTTCACCCGCGCGCGCCAGCGCGAGATGACGCGGGCGAGCCGCACATCCTCGCGCGCTTCCGCGCCGAACGACTTGATCACCGCGTTGCAGGTCAGCGCGTCGGCCAGCGTGCCGCCGACCCTGGTGTCCCAGGCGTTGGAGACGCGCGCCGCCGGCGCGATGTAGCGCACGGACAGCGCGACCGTCATCGACACATAGACCAGCGCGCCCAGCGCGATCACGAGGCCCAGCGAGGTCCAGTGCAGCCCGACCAGCACCATCGAGCCGAGCAGCACCATCAGCGAGGGCAGCAGCGCCAGCAGGATGGTGTCGTTGTAGAGATCGAGCGCCCACATGCCGCGGGTGATCTTGCGCACCGTCGAGCCGGCGAACGAGTTGGCGTGCCAGTCGGTCGAAAAGCGCTGCACCCGCATGAAGGCGTCGCGCGCGACGTCGGACATGATTCTCAGCGTGAACGGCACGATCGCCTGCAGCCCGATCATGCGCAACGCGATCGAGGTCAGGCCGAGCGCGACGATCGCACCGAACGCCATCAGCGCGGCACGGCGCGCATCGGCATCCGCAGGCCCGCGGGTCAGCGCGTCGACGAGATGGCCGGAGAAGACCGGCATGAACAGGTCGGCCACGGTCGCGCCGAGCAGTCCGCCGGCAACGGTGAGCGTGGCCAGCGGCTGGTTGAACCAGTGACGGAACACGAACGGCATCACCACGCGGATCGCAGCGGGCCGCTTCTTGATATCGAAGGTCATGGCATCATCCGGCCGCGCTCGCCGCGCCGGCCGGCTCCATTCTGGACGACTCGCCTGGCGATGGACGCACAGCGGACGTCGTTTGAAAAATCAGTGACTTACGGGAAGCTTTGGGGATCGGGGGGAATGCCCCGATCGAAGCGGGCGAAGACGGCTTCTATTTGCCGGATACGGCGCCCAGCGAAAGCGTCGGACGCGGGCGCACGATCTGCGAAAATGCGATAGTCATGCAAATCTCCCCGGTTCGATGCGACAATGCGTAGCATATAACCTGACTTGAGAGCCATTGCAACCGTGCAGGCCGCTGGCCGCAGGTCGAATTGGTGCCACAATCGGCTCCCTCCCCGCGTCCTGAGGAGCGCGTTCTCATGCGCGTCTCGAAGGATGAGGCCCGGAATTTCACATCGGGGCTCTCTTGGTTCGAGACGCCGCGCCAGAGGCGCGGCTCCTCACCATGGGGGCAGACCTAGTGGCCGCCGCCTCCGCCAGCCATTGCGGTCGGCTTGTTCAACAGCAGGACGAGCAGGCTGAGGCCGACATAGAACAGCGTCAGCATGAAGAAGGCGTCGCCATAGCCCATCACGACCGCCTGGCGGTGCACGATCTGCGAGAGCTGCTTCATCGCCATCATTGCCGCGTCGCCCATGCCCTGCAGGCGCTGGGTGAAGTTGTTCAGCGTCTCGACCGCCGTGGCATTGCCCCAGTTGACCCGCTCCTGCAGACGAGAGATGTGCAGGTCGGTGCGGTCATTCAGCACTTCGTTGATCAGCGCGAGGCCGAGCGCGCCGCCGAGATTGCGCATCAGGTTGAACAGGCCGGAGGCGTTCTTCACCCGGTCCGGCGCCAGCGTGCCGAGCGCGATGTTGTTGGTCGGCACCATCGCGCACATCATGCCGATGCCGCGCAGGATCTGCGGCACCAGCAGCTCGTAGAAATCGAAGTCGCGGGTGATCCAGGTCATCTGGTAGGAGCCGAGCGCAAAGACGATGAGGCCGAACATGATGATGTAGCGCGGGTCGAAGCGCTGCAGCATGCGTCCGACCACGGGCGCCATCAGGAACATGGTGATGCCGGACACGAACATGGTCTCGCCGATCATCAGGGCGCTGTAGCCGCGCACCTCGGCGAGATAGCGCGGATAGACGTAGGTCAGCCCGTACAGGCCGATGCCTATGCAGAACTGCAGCATGCAGCCGATCGCGAAATTGCGGTTGGTGAAGGCGCGCAGATCGACGATCGGCACCCGGGCGGTCAACACGCGCCAGAAGAAGGCGATCGCGGAGATCGAGCCGATGCAGGCAAAGACCGCGACCGAGGTGTCCTGCAGCCATTCATATTGCGGGCCCTCCTCCAGCACATATTCCAGCGAACCGAGGAAACCCGCCATGAACAACAGGCCCCACCAGTCGAAATGATCGAGCAGCTCGAAATGCGGCTCGTCGAAATCGACCAGCGCCAGCACGCCGATGGTGATGATGATGCCCGGAATGATGTTGATGAAGAACAGCCAGTGCCACGACATCGCATCGGTGATGAAACCGCCGACAGTCGGGCCGATCGTCGGCGCCAAGGTTGCAACCAGCCCGATCACCGGCGTCACGATGTGGAATTTCGAGCGCGGAAACACCGTATAGGCCGAGGCGAACACAGTCGGGATCATGCCGGCGCCCAGAAATCCCTGGATCGCGCGCCACAGGATCATCTCCTCGATGGTCGAGGCAAAGCCGCACAGAAAACTCGCAACGGTGAATCCGGCCGCCGAGATCGCAAACAGCAGCCGCGTGCCGAGGGCCCGCGACAGGAAGCCGGAGAGCGGAATCGCGATGACCTCGGCGATCAGGTACGCGGTCTGGACCCAGGAGATCTCGCTCGAGCTCGCCGACAGGCCCGCCTGAATCTCGCTGAGCGAGGCCGAGACGACCTGGATGTCCAGGATCGACATGAACATCCCGAACACCATGATGAGGAACGCGATCAGCCGGCGCGGTGCGATGCGCTCGGCAGGCGCGCTGGGCGCGCCGATCGCCGCTGACGGTGCTGTTGTCGCATTCGCCATGTCGTGCTCGGGTCAAGCAGGCGCGCCGGTTGCAGGGCCGGCGCGCAAAAAACCTATTGCGGGTGAATCATGGTTGGCGAATCGAGGTCCGTTTCGGCGTCGGCGTCCTCGGCGCCCTTGGTGGTGTCGACGGTCGCATAGACCGACATGCCGGCGCGCAACAGGCTTTCACGCGCCACGTCCGCCGGCACCCGAATCCGGACCGCGAGCCGCTGCACGATCTTGGTGAAGTTGCCGGTGGCGTTGTCCGGCGGCAGCAGCGTGAACACCGAGCCCGCGGCGGGCGAGATGCTCTCGACGATGCCCTTGAACTTGCGATGGCCATAGGCGTCCACCGAAATCGTCACCGGCTGTCCCGGACGGATGCGCCGGAGCTGGGTTTCCTTGAAATTGGCGTCGATGAAGACCTCGTCGAGCGGCACCACATTGCCGAGCCGCTGCCCGACCGCGATGAAATCGCCGGTGTTGACGAGACGGTTGGAGAACATGCCGTCGACCGGCGCGCGGACCTGCGTGAAATCGAGATCGCGCTCGGCCTTGGCGAGCTGTGTCTTGAGCTCCGCGAGCTGCGCCTCGGCCTCGGCCTGCTGCGCCCTGGTCACTTCGACCATGTCGCGCGCATTGTCATAGGCCGCCTTGGCAGCCTTCACGCCGGCTGCACCCTGATCGCGCGCGGCTTCGGACTGCTCGAACGTGGCGTGCGAGGCAAAACCCTTGCCGCTCAGCATCTGCTGCCGGTCATAGTCGAGGTCGGCACGCTTCAGCCCGGCCTCGGCGGAGGCGAGATTGGCAGCGGCCTGTCCGGCCGCGCTGGCCTGGGCGTCGACCTGACGGCCGATCCGCGCGATCGTGGCCTCCTGCGTCGCGATCTTGGTGCGCGCGGCGTCCACGGCAATCCGGTAGTCGCCGTCATCGATCCTGAACAGGACGTCGCCGGCATGGACCAGGGCGTTGTCCCTCGGCAGGATCGCGGTGATGTGACCCGTCACCCGCGCGCCCATCATGGTGTTGTTGGCGCGGACATAGGCGTCATCCGTGGCAACGAAGAAACGTCCGACCAGCCAGTAATTGGCGCCGTAACCGGCGGCTGCGAGCGCCAGCAGGAGCCCGATTCCCATTAGGACGAAGCGGCGCCTGCCGGGCTTCCCCGGGGCTACGGCAGCCGGCGGAGGCTTGTCGATGGTGGGAGCGGGCTCGGCGGGACGCCGCTTGGTCTCGTCGGGGACATGGGCCCGGAGCGTTTCCCCCAGCCCACGGGACGCCTCGCTGGCGGTATCGCCCTCCACTCCGCCCGGCTCCTCGCGCAGAACGCGCGCGGCTTGATCTCTGACTGTGGCCATACGGCTTCCCCGAAACAAATCCCCTCGCAGCAACAAGCCCGATCCGGCCTTTGCGGCTTCGCACTATGGCATTTATCATTGACCGAACGGTTCGGTCAAGGTAGGTTCAATGCGGGAGTTTGACCAAGGGAGTCCTTCCGTTGGGTTTCCCGGGTTGAAAATGATTGCAGAGAAGCTAAACCAATGGTTGCGATGGACCATGGCTCGCTGAGAGCGGTGGGCGACGAGGACAGCTCGAAGCGCCGCCAGATCGTGGATGGCGCTCACAAGGTCTTCATGGACCTGGGCTTTGACGGCGCCAGCATGGGCGAGATCGCCCGCGCGGCCGGCGTCTCCAAGGGGACTCTCTACGTTTATTTTCCCGACAAAAGCGGGCTGTTCGAGGCCATCGTCGAGACCGAAATCGCCGAATACAGCAAGGAATTGTACAATTTCCATCCGGAGCGCCCGGTCGTCGAGACCCTGACCGAGTTTGGCCGTGCCTATGTCCAGATCCTGTGCCGGCCCGGCGGCGGATCAGCCTCGCGCACCGTGATGGCCATTGCCGAGCGGATGCCCGAGGTCGGCCGGCGCTTTTACAATAACGTGATCGCCCACACGATCAGCAAGCTCGCCGCCTATCTCGAAGCGCGCGCCGAGCTCGGCGAGCTCGCGATCGAAGACTGCCCTCTGGCCGCCTTGCAATTCATGCAGTTGTGCCAGGGGCCGACCTTCATGCCGTTCCTGTTTCAGGCGGCGCCCGCGCCTTCCGCCGAGCGCACCGCTGAAATCGTCGACAGTGCGACGCGGATGTTTCTCGCCGCCTATGGGGTCAAGCCCCGATAGCCGCGTCGCGGAGCCGCGCGGTCGTTTGACATTTCCGCTATCTTTTGCCGATCTCCTGGTCCGCGCTTGAGACTTTTGGAGACCGGACATGAGCAGCATCACGATCAACGGCCGCCCCGCGTCGCTACCCGACGACGACGATGCGTTCCTGGTCGACGTCATTCGCGACGATCTTGGCCTGACCGGGACCAAGCTGGTGTGCGGATCGGGCGTCTGTGGCGCCTGCACGGTGCTGCTCGACGGCGTGCCGGTGGCGAGCTGCCTGATGCCCGCGCAGGCCGCGGCCGGCCGGACGGTCACGACCGTCGAGGGCATCGGCGAATCCGAGCTGCATCCGGTTCAGAAGGCTTTCATGGCGCATGACGGCCTGCAATGCGGCTTCTGCACGCCGGGCTTCATCGTTGAAGCCACGGCGTTCCATGACCGCTGGCGCGCCGCGAACGACACGGCGACGCCCTCGCGCGAGGAGATCGGCGCGGCGCTGTCCGGCCATCTGTGCCGCTGCGGCGCCTATGACGGCATTTTTCGCGCCGTGGCAGATGCGTGCGCCGGGCGCTTTGACGGCAAGG
>Ga0207699_10000690_pt1 | contig 16169 bp, 13 predicted proteins | sample LARL51metaG_FD_184344 | JGI IMG/M metagenome (GOLD analysis project Ga0207699, IMG submission 184344) | Corn, switchgrass and miscanthus rhizosphere microbial communities from Kellogg Biological Station, Michigan, USA - LAR L5-1 metaG... | ecosystem: Host-associated > Plants > Roots >...
ACTCACCGAGATTGTGGCCTTGCGCAGCGATGGTAGCTCCGACCGGTTCGCCGCTGACGCCCGCTACCGGTGGGTATTGCACCGGCTGTGGATCGCCGCCGGGAACGAGGCGCTGGCCTACACGCAGGCCACGGGCCAGCCGATCCGGGCCGACCGGACCTGGGCCAACCTTTACGACCTTCGCAACCACCTGGCCCATTCTCGCCTGCCCGACATCCGCCTACCCGCGCGGATACGACCAGATTCACCTGGTCAAGCAGCTGCAATGACCAGAGTTGCCGGTGAGCGGAGCTAAGGCTCGCGCGGCCCCGCGGTAGTGAGAAAAGCGATTTCGCGGCCGACTCCCGCATGGGCCTGAAATTCGGCATGGCGGGGCAATTCGGAATGGCCAGGCCAACCGCATGAGTATGCACCGCGGCTCCTGCAGTGAATACCCGCTTCTGCCGCGTAGAGCGCGCGCCAACTCAGGCGGGGCGCGGCCGATGCTAGGCCCCTTGAAGAACCGGCACGGGATCGGAAGCGGCTGCGAAGAAGAACTCGCTCAACCCTGCGCGTCCCTGGACCTCATTCGGGCACTTCTGGGATTTCGGTGTTCGAGTAGTAGGCCTTCGTGAATGGGAATTGTCTTTCGATCCAGTACCGGAGGGCGGCGTACAGCTTGGTGTAGTAGCCGCGCACGTACGCGTCGGGGGTGACCCACCAGCTCACGTCGACCTCGTATGTGAGCAGTTCCTCGGTGAGGGGGGTGCGTCTTCCCATCGGGTACAGGTAGCAGCATCCGAGGTACTGGCCGCAGGAGTCGTACACGGCGTAAGTGAACGAGCCGCCGTCGCGGAACTCGCATTCGTGCCAGACCAGGTCAACGAAATTGAAGTCGTCGCTGACTGGCTCGGTCGGCCAGCGACCGCCCCGGGTGCGCTGGATGAGCTCGATGCTGGTGTTGATGCCGTGCACATCATCGTGCAGGTGGGCCCGGGTGATGGCGATGGCGCGGATGTCGTCGTATTCCAGCTCGGCGGGGGCTTTCCACCCGGCCGGCAGCTCCAGCCTTTTGACTAGGCCGTGATAGTTCATGACGTTCTCCGTGTAATCGGGGGCCGGGGGCTGCTAGCGCCGCGAGGGGCCGGGATGTCTCTTGTCGTCGCGGAGGCCCGCTAATTCAGCTGGCGGCGATGCATGTGCGTGCGACTGCACACAGCCCGAACCCGATCGCGTGCCTGGCGTGGACCGGTTCCGTCAGGATCGCCGTGGCCCGGTAGCAGCGTTGTGGTGGGCTTTTCGCTAGCGCCCGGCGGGGGCGCGGTAGGTGAGGATGACGATGCCGGTGTTGAGTGCGAGCGTGTCGGTAAGCTCGAACTGGGCAGGGGCGGATGGCCGGAACAGCAGGCTGGCGGGGGTGGCCTGGCCGACGAACAGCGGGTGGACCCACAGCCGCAGCTCGTCGAGCAGGCCGTGCTCGAGCAGGGCGTAGGACAGCTGGCCGAACCCGTACTGGACGATGTCCTGGCCGGGCTGTTCCTTCAGGCGGCGGATCTCCGCGATCGGGTCGCCGCTGATCACCGTGGTGTTGTTCCACTCCGGATCGCGCAGCGTGCTAGACACGACGTACTTGGTCATCGTGTTGATCCGGTCGCTGTACGGGTCGCCGGACCGGGCCATCCATGCCGGGGCGAAGGCGGGGTAGGTGTGCCCGCCCATCAGTACGGCGTCGCAGGCGAAGAGCAGGTCGGTCTGCACCTTGGCGCCGGTGCCGTCCGGCTCGATGCCGTTACCCGGCCAGTCCTGCGGGTCCTGAATGACCCCGTCGAGGGAGATGTAAGTGGAGTTGATGATGCGGCGCATGGTGTGCTCCGTCACTAGATTGGTGGCTACAGAACGAGCCTGACAGGAACCGGTCCTGACCGTAAGATCCAGTTCGGTGGACAAAGTCAGGACCAATTCCGGTGTCCTCGTCGTGCTCGACCACAATGCGCGGATCCCGCTGCACCGGCAGATCGAGACCTCGCTCCGCGATTCGATCCGCGCCGGGCGGCTGCCGCGCGGCTCATCGCTGCCGCCCTCGCGGGTGCTGGCCGCCGACCTCGGCGTGTCCCGCGGCGTGGTGGTCGAGGCTTACCAGCAGCTGAGCTCTGAGGGTTACCTGGCCAGCCGGACGGGCGGAGCCACCCGGGTGGCGGCTGGCGCGTCCCTGGCCACGGCCGGACTTCACCTGGCCCGCCCGACCCCGCCGCGGATCGATCTCAGCTATGGCCGCGCCGACGTGTCCAGCTTCCCCCGGGCCGCGTGGCTGCGCGCGATCCGCGGCGCGCTCGCGTCCGCCCCGAACGACGTGTTCGGCTACCTGGCGGGCAGCGGCACGCCGCAGCTGCGGACGGCGCTCGCTGACTATCTGAACCGGGTGCGCGGCACCCTGGCCCAGCCCGATCAGATCGTGATCTGCACCGGCTACGCGCAGGGCATCGCGCTGCTCGTTGGGGTGCTGGCCGCTGCGGGTGCGAAGCGGCTCGCACTCGAGGATCCCTCCTCGGGAGACGATGCCCTGCCGGCCGCGCGGGCGGCCGGGCTCGAGGTGATCGGGGTCCCGGTCGACGGCAACGGTATCCGGGTGGACGTGTTGGCCGAGACCGGCGCCGACGCCGTCGTGGTGACGCCCTCGCACCAGTGGCCCGCCGGCTCGGTGCTGTCCGCTGGGAACCGGGCCGCGGTGCTGCGCTGGGCCGCCGAGCGCGGCGCGGTCGTCATCGAGGACGATTACGACGCCGAGTACCGTTATGACCGGACACCGGTGGGCGCGCTGCAGGGGCTGGCCCCCGACCGCGTCATCTACGCCGGGTCAGCGAGCAAGACCCTCGCGCCGGGGCTGCGCCTCGGGTGGTTCGTCATGCCAGAGCACCTGGCCGAGCCGATGGCAGCGGCCAAGATCGCCGCCGACCGCGGCTCGCCTGCGCTCGAGCAGCTCGCCCTGGCCGACCTCATCATCCGCGGTGAGTTCGACCGGCACCTGCGCCGGATGCGCCCGATATACCGGCGGCGCCGCGACGCGCTGCTGACGGCGCTGGCCCTACGGCTGCCCCAGCTCGAGCCCACTGGCGTCTCCGCCGGTCTGCACCTGGTCACCTGGCTGCCTCCTCACCTGGACGAGGCCACGGTGGTCGACGCGGCCGCACGCGCCGGAGTCGGCGTCGAGGGCATCACGCCCTACCGGATCAGCCACCCGGGGCCCGGCGGCCTCATCTTCGGCTACGCGACCGCCAGCGAGCAGGCCATCTCCGAGGGCGTCGGTATCCTGGCGCGCGTGATAGCTGAGCTCTAGTACGCACCCAGGCCAGCCCGGGATCCTCCAGGCCCCACACAGGTGCGGTTGACCCCCCGGGTCACCGTGGACTGACCTATAAGGTGTGGCCCAGATGCCCAGCGCCCAGACAACGGTGCCGTGCGGGTTACTGAAGCTGTGCCGCTTCCCGCGAGGGGCAACGAACATGGACCCGGCGACTGCCCTCCCGCGGCACATCATCCCCGGCCACCAGCAGCCGGCCGCGCAGGACATAGATCGCCTCATCGAATTCATCGTGCGCGTGCGGGATAGGCCTGGCGAAGTGAGCCGGGACGGTGATCTGCATGGCCGCGAACCCGGCAGGCTCATCCTCATGACCGGCAAGGATGTGGATCGGCTGCCGGCATACCGAAAGGCCGGGGCAGCTCCGCGGTGAGCCAGGAACGCCATGAACCGCTTATACACCGGCGGCCCAGTGCCGCCGTAGGTACACAACCCCTCCCGATCCCTCAACTGGCGCGCTCAGTGCCCGAGGTACTGGTCCACGAGGCGGGGCGGCGCGCATGCGAGCCAGCCGTCGATGATTGCTTCGCGCAGTGCCGCCCGGGAGACGTTCATCAGCTGGATGAGAACGGCCGAGTAGCCATCGAAGTGCGGAATCGTGAAGAAGGCTCCGGGCTGCGCGGCGAGCACGGCATCCTTCTCGCCAAGATCCGCCACCCGGACCGCGAGGATCGGTCCCTCCGGCGGGGCGGCATCACCGAACCGCCTGATGTCTGCCTTGCTGAACGGCCGCTCCCAAGCGAAGCCCTTCCCTGCGACAAACCAGGTGCGCGTGCCGTGCCGTTCGCCCTCGGTGACCTCCGGCAGCGCCATGGCGATCCGGGCCGCGTCATCGACGGTCATCATCTCGGTACCGTACCCGCACTTTGCCGCGTAGAGCGCGCGCCAACTCAGGCGGGCACGGCCGATGCTAGGCCCCTTGCCTTCAGGGGCGATGGGCATCGGGGTGTCCAGACGGAACGTTCGGGGCGGCGATGAGGGTTGCGATGCGTGGTGAGGAACTCGATGCGGTACGGGGCCGGCGGGCGGTCCGATCCGGCTGGAGGGCTTCTCACGCGGCCTGAGGGCTGCGGAGGCCGGCGCTCATGGCCGGCCGTGTGAGCAGCTCCCGGCCTGGCGGGGAAGCGTGGCCGAGCATATGCTTCTCGGGTCGTCATCGGGGGGAGGGGGCGAGTCGCCATCGCCAAGATCGTGATTGTCGGTGCTGGGGTGGTCGGCCTGGGTGCTGCTCTTCTGCTCTGCGGGGATGGCCACGAGGTGACGGTCCTGGAACGAGACGCCGAGGCGCCGCCGACGGGGGCTGAGCAGATCTGGGGCACCTGGCAGCGTAAGGGAGTCAACCAGTTCCGGCTTCCGCACTTCTTCCTGGCCCGCTACCGCGGCCTCCTGGACTCCGAACTGCCCGAGGTGAAGAGAGGGTTGGCCGCTGCGGGGGCCGTTTGCCTCAACCCTGTCCTCGATGCCCCCGAGGCGGTAAGGGGCTCTGCCCGCGAGGAGGATGGCGCGTTCGAGTGCATCTCCGGGCGGCGGTGCGTGGTTGAGGCAGCCGTCGCGGCGGTGGCCGGCCGGGCCCCGCATCTGCAGATCAGGAGAGGCACTGCCGTCACGGGGCTCGTCACCGGGTCTTCCGCTCACGACAGCGTGCCGCACGTTGCCGGGGTTCGCCTGGGCACGGGTGAGAAGATAACCGCCGACCTGGTGGTGGACATGACAGGCCGGCGCTCACCGCTGCCCCGGTGGCTCGAGGCGATAGGAGCCCGGCCCCCCCACGATGAACTTGATGACTGCGGATTCATCTACTACGGGCGGCACTTTCGCTCTGCCGACGGTGGCATTCCCCCGGCGCTGGGGGGCTTTCTCATGCACCTGGGCACTATCTCGGCGCTGACGCTGCCGGCCGACAACGGCACGTGGAGCGTCACCCTGGTGACCAGCGCCAAGGACAAGGCGCTGCACCGCCTGCACGACGCTGCGATCTGGGAGAAGACTGTCCGGTCGTTGCCGCTGGTGGCGCACTGGCTGGATGGGCAGCCGATTGACGACCAGGTCACGGCGATGGCCGGGATCGAGGATCGCCACCGGAACCTCATGGTCGACGGCGCTCCGGTGGCTACCGGGGTGGTGGCGGTGGGTGACGCCTGGGCGTGCTCTAATCCGACGGTGGGCAGGGGCGCCTCAATCGGGACGCTGCAGGCCGTGCTGCTGCGCGACACGATCGCCGCGACCGGGCTCGACGATCCCTGGCAGTTCGCCTGTTCCTTCCACCAGACCACCGCCGAGATGATCGAGCCCTGGTACCGCGACACGCTGGCGGGCGACCGTCACCGTCTGGCGGAGATCGATGCGCTCATCGGCGGTGGTGAGTACCGCCCTGGCGATCCCGGCTGGGAGATCGGCCAGGCCCTTGCCAGCGCCGCCTTCAAGGACCCCGACTGCCTGCGGGGCTTCGTCAGCGTTGCCATGGTGTTGAGCCGGGGAGCCGACGTGATCGCCCGCCCAGGCTTGCTCGACAAGATCACCGCGCTGGGCGCCGGGTGGCGCGACGAGCCGCTTCTGGCCCCAAGCCGTGGTGAGCTGCTATCCATCGTCGCCAGCAATTAGGGGCAGATTTGTGAGAGCCGAAACAGACGAAGCGGGCATCGAATACGACGTGACCGGAGCAGGCCGGCCGGTGATCCTCTTGCATGGGTTCCCCGACTCGGGACGGCTGTGGCGTAACCAGGTCCCGGTCCTGGCCGGCGCTGGGTTCCGCGTCATCGTCCCTGACCTCCGCGGCTACGGGCGCTCGGACAAGCCCGAGACCGCTGCCTCGTACTCCGTTCCCTCGCTGGTGGGAGACGTCATGGCGGTCCTGAGCGATGCCGGTGCGGAGCGGGCCCACGTCGTGGGCCACGACTGGGGAGCGGCACTGGGATGGGTACTCGCGTCGCTGGTACCTGACCGGGTCGATCATCTTGCCGTACTGTCGGTCGGCCACCCCTCGACGTTCCGCAGGACGATGGAACAGCGCGAGAAGTCCTGGTACATGCTCTTGTTCCAGTTCGCCGGCGTCGCCGAGCAGTGGCTCAGCGACAACAACTGGGCCAACTTCCGCTCCTGGGCCCGCCACCCTGACTCCGAGGCCGTCATCACCGAGCTCGAGGCCACGAAATCCCTGACGCCCGGTCTCAACTGGTACCGGGCCAACTTGCCTCCCGAGTCCTGGGTGGTGCCTCCCCTGGCGTTGCCGGCCGTGCAGGCGCCCACCATGGGCATATGGAGCAGCAATGACATGGCCCTCACCGAGACACAGATGACCGACTCAGCCGAAAACGTGGCGGGCCCGTGGCGCTATGAACGTATCGATGGCCCCGGCCACTGGATGCAACTGGAGGCTCCCGACACGATCAACCAGCTTCTGCTGGACTTCCTCCCTGGATAGGGGCTTGATCGTGGCGTAGGGCCCTGGACCACGACCCGGCCAGCTGTCCCGAGTATCGGCCCACCACTGACAGCCAATCAACAGCCGCAGCCCAGCCCTTTCCGCTCAAGTAGCCGAATAGCGGATGTTGTACGTATAGATACTCATGCGCGGATCAGCATGATCATTCGCTGTTGGGCACACCCATTAGACGTATCCGGTCAGGCGCGTCATCCCATCCGGAACGGCCAGATCGCCGACTCGGCGCGCTGGGCCGACGGGTGAGTGACTGCCGTGTGTGCACGCGGATTATCCCGTTCGGCACGCGTGGACCATGACTGGGCCGACCCGAATCTCCGGCCAGAATGGCGGGTCAGCGCGGGGCAGCAGCCCAGGTCTGCGCGCGAGCGCATTATGGGTGGCTGCGGAAGATTGACATGGAGCCGGCCTGGAAAAGGTCAGTGGCGTAGACGGTTCTGGTCCGCTGGTTGACGCCGACGCCGATCGTGGTGGAACCGACTGCTTGCGTGGTCACCGCGCGGCGGCAGTCGCGTGTCATCCCGGCCCGGCACTGCGAGCCCTTGATTACCGAGACGGCGGCGCTGTTCTCGTCGGCGACGTAGATGATGTCGGTGCCGGTGTCCACCACGATCACGCCGGGCGACCGGCCGATGGGAGCGGTGGGCATGCGCCCTGCGCAGCCAGAGACGCGGGAGCCGTTGCAGGCCGCGCTGTTGATGACCGAGACCGTGCCCGGCGTGTCGCCGAGGGTGTTGTTTGTGACGTACACGGTGTGGGTCTGGTCATTGACGGCGACGCCGAGTGGACCGAGCCCGGCATTGACGGTGGCGGCAAGGTGGCCGCAGCCAGAATGGTTGGTTGCGTTGCAGGTCGCGCCGTTAATCACGGCGACGGTGTGGCCGTTGAAGGCGGGCGCGCCCGTGGCGGGTGCGTAGACGGTGTCGGTCGCCACGCTCACCGCCAGGTCGAACGTGCCCTTGCCGACCGTGACCACTGCCGGGGCCTGCCCGCAGCCCGAGGTGTGCCGGGCGTTGCAGGTCGCGGCGTTCACGACCGCGACCCGGTTCGCTGCGGTGCCGTAGGGGATGTAGAGAGTGTGGGTGGCCGGATCGAGCACCGGCGGGCCGGGGCCTGGGCCGATCCTGATCGTTGGCGCGGCATTGGCGCACCCGGCGGTGTGGATGGCGTTGCAGGCGGCGGTGTTGATCACCGAGGTGGTGTCGGAGAACGGGTCGGAGGCATACAGCGTGTGGGTGGCCTCGTCGATGCTGCCCGCTCTCACGTTGGCCTGCCGGTGTGCCATCGGGATCGTGGCCACGGGGGCGCAGCCGAACAGGTCGCCGAGGCGGCAGGTGGCGCCGTTGATCACATCGATCTGGGGCAGGTTGAGGTTGCCGGCGTAGATCGTATTGGTGGCCGGGTCGACGGATAGCAAGTACTCAGAGTCCGGCACGCTGGGCGCCTCGTTGCGGCAGCCGGAGGTGTGGATGGCATCGCAGCGGCCGGGGTTGATCACCGACAAGATGTCGGCGCCGCCGGCGTTGTTGACCAGGTAGAGGGAGCTGAGCTGGGGGATCAGCGCGAAGGAACCCGGGAACGGGTTGTAGGCGGGGCCGTGATCGGGGGCGGCCTGCTGGGCCGGTGCGCGCTGGGGGCAGCCCGACGTCGCGCCGCCGCGGCAGGTGCGGGTGTTGATCGCCGACAGCGTGTTGTCGTTCTGGTTCATCGCGAACACCGTGTGCACCGCGGCGTCGGTGCCGGCGAAGGAGGCACCGGCGCCGGTGGTCACCGCGTCCGGGGTGTGCGCGCAGCCGGAGGTCACGGCGGCGTTGCAGGTGGCGCCGTTGATCACCGAGACCGTGCCGTCGTTGTGGTTGGCGACGTAGACGGTGTTGGTGGCCTGGTCGACCACGTCCCAGAACGGGTTGACGCCGACCTTGACGGTCGGCGGGGTCTGGCCGCACCCGGTGCCGGTGCTGCCGTTACAGGTGGCCCCGTTGATCACCGACACCGTGTCGCCGTTGCCGGTCGGCCCGCCGTTGACGGCGTACACGGTGTCGGTGGCCACATCCACGTCCAGCCCGTCGGGGTCGAGGGCGTCCTTTATCGTTTTGACCGGTTCCCCGCAGCCTGACCTGGTCATCGCGTTACACCGGGCCGCGTCGATCACGAATACCTGGCCGGCGGGGCTGGCCGCATACAGTGTGCGGGTCTTGGGGTTAAACGCCGCCGCGACCGGGAAGCCGCCGGTCTTGATGGTCGCCACCGGCTTCGCGCAACCGCTGGTCACTTTCGCATTGCACCGCGCGCCGTTGACCACCGAGATGGTCCCGGCACCGTCGGCCACATACACGGTGTCCGTGCGCTCATCCAAGGCCGCCGCCAGCGGGAACTTGCCGGCCGCGGCCCGGGCGACCACCCGGCACCCCGAGGTCGCCTTGGCGTTGCATGTGGCGGCGTTGATCACGTCCAAGACGTGGCCGGGCGTATTCGGACTACAGAAATTGGTCGCGCACTGGACCGGGACGTAGACCGTGGAAGTCTTCGGGTTGGCCAGCGGGACACCCGGGCTGCCGTCGAGCACGACCGACCCGCCCGGCCGGGCCGCACCGCCATGAGCTACCCGACCCGATTGCCCCAGTACCGCCTCACCCGGGCCTCCGAGCCGGTCCGCCCAGGGCCCTGGCACTTCGAACCGCGCCAGCGCTGCGCGGTGCGGAACGGGACGGGCCATGGCCGCGGCGCCCGCCGGCACGAGGCTGGCTGCAGCGCACGCCAGGACCGCAAGCGCCGCCAGTACCCGCCGTTCCATGGGTGTCCCCGCCGAGCGGGATCTGTTCTTCATCGTTCCGCTCCCAAGCTTCCGCTTTTGTCCCTGAGGGCCTGGCTCAGCCCGCCAGCGAGGCCGCCACCAGAAGGTGCCGCAGCCGGTCCGCCCGGCCGATCCGATTGTTGCGCGCTGACCTCACAAAAAGCTCACATGGACTCCGAGCAGGGCTTCCGCCTACGCCGCAAGTGCCGGTGATGAAGACGGTAGGGGCCGCCGGGGGTGAGGAGGAATCTGGGATTTCCACATGCAGGTGGGACCGCCACTAAATGAATGGCGCCCGCCGGCGTCCCCAGGCCGGCCGGACCAGTACGGCGGGACTGCCGTCAGGAGGGGGTGGGAGGCTGCGTGCGGGCCGTCGCTGCAACGCGCTCCTCGGTGACGGTCAGCGTGAGCAGGGCAGGCGGGCGAGGCCCAAGGCGGGAGATCTCCGAGCGGCCCCGGCTGGCCACGCTGGTGCGGGCAAGGATTCGAAGATCCCCAGTACCCGCTGCAGCGGCAGCGTGCTCGCCGTAACCAGCACCGCCCGACATGACGATCGTTCGGGGCGCCGGCGAGACAGTAAGGCTCACGTCAAGCTGCCGGCCAGACCGGCGGGTAGGCGCAGTCATTGGTCGGGCCGACGTCTTATCCGCAAGGCGGGGTTCCCTACAGAACGTGAGCTCAGCCTGCATCTTTCAGCGTGTCGCATAAACGGCGCGCCTCCGTGGGGGCGGGCCGTGCGCTTGAGATCATGGTTTATGCCGCAGAATTTCATGTTTCCGCAGCGTGATCAGCCGTTGCTGATGCCGGTGGACATGCGCGAGTGGCTGCCCGAGGACGACCTGGTGTTCATCGTGCTGGACGCGGTGGCCACGCTGGATCTGGGCGGGTTCCGCCGCCGGTACCGGGCCGACGGGCATGGCCGGGCGGCGTTCGGCCGCCGCTCCCGGCGGGCAGTCCGCTGCTGGAGTTGTGCTATGCCTGCGATTACGGTGGTGATGGTGCGGGGCGTGCCGTGGTGGGCCATGGTTTCGTCGGCCGCGGCTCCGGTGCTGATGATCGCCGGGTGGACGGTGGCCGCCGGGCTTCAGCCGCGGTCCTTCGACCCGGTTGCCGATACCGTCAGCGCGCTGGCGGCGCCAGGCGCTGCCGACCGGTGGGTGATGACGCTGACGTTCGTGGTGGTGGGCGTCTGCTATTTCGTGACCGGGCTGGCACTGCGGCCGGCCCGCCTGCCGGGGCGGCTGATGCTGATGGCCGCGGCCGTGGCGGGCCTGCTGGTGGCAGCGAACCCCGAGCAGCCCGGGAACAGCCTTCCGGTGCCGCACATGATCTGGGGGGCGGCCGGGTGCGCCGCGCTGGTGGCCTGGCCGGCCGGGGCCTGGCGGCGCGGGCCTTCGGTGCCCTGGGGCCTGCGGCCCGCGGTATCGGCTGCGGCCGTCGCGGTGCTGGTGGCCCTGCTCGCCTGGTTCGGCGCGGAGCTGGCCACCGGGGGCGGGCAGGCGGGCCTGGCGGAACGGGTATTCGGCGCCGTGCAGGCGCTGTGGCCGCTGGCGGTGGCGCTGTCCTGCTGCCATGCCGCCAGGACGGGCACCAGGCCCAGCCTTGCACCACACCTGAACCAGCCAGGCACGCGCCGGAGACCAGCCGGACGGTCCGCCACGCGGGCGTCGTGAAGCCGGGACGTCGCCTACCCCGCGCTCCGGATAGGCCGCCGCTTCGGCTGCCAAGGCTCGCTTCAAGATCATAAGACGCCTGGCTGGGCGCGGACGCGATCCGGGTAAGTAGTTCTCCGGACATGGCTAAGGGAAGTACACAGTAATCTCGAATCTAGGGCCAATAATCGCTTTCACAATTGCGCAGGTACGCTGCACTCTTGAACACGACAGCGCGCCGGACTCATGATCCACCGGTTGCAGGTTCGAGCCCACCCACTCCTCCACGGAAGCGCAGATTAGGACCTCTGGCCTGCACGAATGCGTGGCTTCCAAGATCCTTGATTCCGCAATGACACACGGCCGTGCGCGGTGCGAGGCTGCCATCAGGCAGTTAGAGTTCGATGCGCGAGCCCATGATGACGGTGCGCTCGCGGGGAAGCTGGAAGTATTCGGCGGCGTCGGTGGTGATTCGTGATGTGGCGATGAACAGGCGCTTGCGCCAGCGGCTCATGCCCGGTGCGTGGCCTTGGACGAGCTCGATGCGCGACACGAAGTACGACAACCGGTCCTCGTCGGGGGGGCTTTCGATGGCGGCGTCGCGGATCAGCGGTAGGAGGCCGGGGACGTTCGTCTGGTCCATGTAGCCGAAGCGGGCAGTGACGTGGATGATCCGGTCGTCCTTGTACCCCAGGTCGTCGATCTGCAGCCGCTTCTCGGCGGGGACGTGGGGTGCGGGCATTGTCTCGATCGAAAGGATGAGGATCTCCTCGTGGAGGATCTCGTTGTGTTCGACGTTGGCTCGCAGCGCCAGCGGGGCGGTGGCCTTGCCGCGGTTGAGGAAGATGGCGGTGCCCGGCACCCGGTGCAGCGGGGGCTTCATGGCGTGCAGCTGCGCGATGAACGCCGGGAGCGGCCCCTCCTCGCGGGCCCGCTCCAGCGTGACGAGTTCGCGGCCCCGCTGCCAGGTGGTGAAGATGGTGAACGCGATGATGCCGATCAGTAGCGGAAACCACGCTCCGTGGGTCAGCTTGGTCAAGTTGGCGGCGAAAAACAGCAGGTCAATGGCGATCAGCACGCCGCCGCCCGCCAGCACGATCCAGAGCGGCCATCGCCACCGATGACGGGCGTAGTAGAAGAACAGCAGGGTCGTGATCGTGATCGTGCCGGTCACGGCCGTGCCGTAGGCGTAGGCCAGCGCGGCCGAGGTCCTGAACGCGAGCACCAGGGTGAGGACGGCCGCCAGCAGCAGCCAGTTGATCCACGGCACGTAGATCTGGCCCCTGAGCCGTTCCGAGGTGTACTGGATGCGCAGCCGCGGCAGGTAGCCGAGTTGCCCGGCTTGGTGCGCGATAGAGAAGGCGCCACTGATCACCGCCTGCGAGGCGATGACGGTCGCCACGGTGGCCAGGAGCACCATCGGCAGCCGGGCCCACCCCGGAGCCAGCAGGAAGAACGGGTTGCTGATGCTGGCCGGGTGGCCCAGGATCATGGCGCCCTGCCCGAAGTAGTTCAGGATGCAGGCGGGGAAGACGACCAGCAGCCAGGCGCGCCTGATCGGCGGACGGCCGAAGTGCCCCATGTCCGCGTACAGCGCTTCGGCTCCGGTGACGGCCAGGACCACAGCGGTCAGCGAGAAGAACGCGGTGCCGAAGTGGCCGAAGAGGAAGCCGATGGCGTAGCTGGGCGACAGCGCCTTCAGGATGACCGGGTGGGTGGCGATGCCGCGCACGCCGAGCACGCCGAGCACGGTGAACCAGACGGCCATGACCGGCCCGAACACTCGTCCCACCGTGCCCGTGCCCAGCCGCTGAACCAGGAACAGGATGACGATGATCGCTACCGTGATGGGGATGACCAGGCCGGACACTGACGGCGCGGCGACCTTCACGCCCTCGACCGCCGAAAGCACCGAGATGGCCGGCGTGATCATGCTGTCGCCGAAGAACAGCGAGGCCCCGAAGATCCCCAGCCCCGCTAGCACCGCCTTCGCCCGGCGTCCGCCGGGCAGGGCCCGGCGGCGGATCAAGGCGATCAGCGCCATGATCCCGCCCTCGCCGTCGTTGTCGGCCCGCATCACCAGCAGCACGTACGTGACCGTGACGATGATCGTCACCGACCAGAAGATCAGCGAGACGATCCCGAAGATGGTGTCGTGCGACACCTTGACCGGGTGCGGATCGCTCGGATTGAAAACCGTCTGCACGGTGTACAGCGGGCTCGTCCCGATGTCCCCGAAGACAACTCCCAGAGCACCGACCGCGAGAGCTCCCTGCGCAGTAGCGCGTCGGCTCACCCTCACAGTATTCGCCTCCCGTGCCGCCAGCTTGCACGCGCTACCCTAACGAACGATCCAAGAAGGACACTGTTCAGCAACGACAACCCCGATGCCGCGGCGGCACCACGGCTGCGGCGACGTTACATGGGTCATGCAGCCACGCAGCACGCTGCGATCGCCGAATCCCGTACTGGCTCACAACATTGTTCCGTGGCGCATAGCTGGTTGATATGCGCTCCACGCCCGACAGGGTTCTCAGGATTTCACGCATAAAAATTCGGCGATCGGCGCGAAGTCGGGCCAAGAACCAGGTGACACTCTGTGACTAGCTGCCCGGTCGGCGCAGCGCGCGGGTAACTGCCTGATTCCATGGCTGGCCTGGGGTGTCCATCAGTTCGTCTCGGCCACACACGAACTGGTGATCTGAGCGCTGCCCGCGGCAAACTGCAGTCAACCGTGGGTCTCCGGCAGCCAGTGCAATCAGTAGCCACCGCCAGCAGTTGCTTTGCGGCCCGCGAGACTCCGCTCGCTGAGCGACGGAGCTGGACTGGCCTCGCGCTCAGTAATAGCCGGTGCTGCCGTCGATACGCTCGCGGAGCAGGTCGGCGTGGCCGTTGTGGCGCGCGTACTCCTCGATCATGTGGGTGACGATCCAGCGCAACGACCAGGGCTGACCCGTGCGCTCAGACGCCTGCTTGCTGAGAACGTCCAGGCTCGGGGCTTGCGCGAGCACCTGCCGCGACACGGCGCACTCTTCTTCGAAGGCATGGAACGCCTCCGCCGGGTCGGCCTGATCGACGTCATTGAAGTCCGCGTCCTCATCGGCGGACCTGACGTACAGATCGGGGACGTCCTCGCCGAGGAACACCTGCCGGAACCAGCCACGCTCCACCTCGGCCATGTGCCGGACCAGCCCCAGCAGCGACAGGGTGGACGGGGGGACGGCGCGCTGCCGCAGCTGCCCGACAGTCAGGTCCTCGCACTTCCAGATGAGGACCCCCCGGTGATGCTCCAGCCAGCCGGTCAGCATCTCCCGCTCGCCCGCGTTCTGCGCCGGTCGCGCCCGGTCGGCCGCCATGCGCCGACCCTCTCACGCCCGGCCCCCGCCGCGCACCGGGATTTCCGACGCCGGCCGCGCCGTCGATGTGCCCGCCGGGCACGTCGGCATGCCCCGGGCATCTCGGCCCCCCCGGGAGGGAACGCCGCGTTGAGCACCGCCCCGGCGTGTAGCGGGCCAATCAGCGATCCATCACCGCCTGAGCTACCCGGCGGGTCACGCGGTACAACGAACACTCGACCGCAGCCAGCGGTACGAGATCCGTTCGTTCTGCATGGCTTGGCGGATGCCATAGGCGGTTCCAGTCACCAGCGCAACCCGTCCGGTGGGGGCTTCAGAGGTCTTGCTTGCTGGCATGTGACCTGCCCTCGTGTGAGTGCGAGCCAATCGGTGCCTACGAGGCGACCGCCGGCTTGAGCACCTCTTCGCACCACTGGCGGAAGCTGGTGGGCGTCGAGTTCTCCGGGGTGCGCTGCACGCCGTTGTCCAGGCCCTCGTTCTTCGCCCAGGCCATGTCGGCATACCCCTGAGCCATCGCATCGGACATGCCGAGGCGAACGAACCTGTCCTTGTAGGCCTCGAACGTGATCTGCTGGAAGCGCACGTCCTCGCCGAGCACCTGCGACATGATCTCGGCCATGTCGTTGTAAGACAGATCCTCGGGTCCGAGCAGCGGGACCTCGCCGACGCCGCTCCAGCTTGCGTCGAGCAGCAGTCGCGAGGCCGCGGCGGCGATGTCGCGGGTGGCGACGGCCGGCAGCTTGCGATCGCCCGCGATCGGATAGGAGAACACGCCCTGGTTCTTGATCGACTCGGCCTGGCGGGCCGTATCTTCCATGAAGTAGGGGTTGGTCAGCGCGCGGTAAGCCACTCCGCTGGCCGCGATGAGGTCGTCCATCGCCAACGAGGCGGTGACGAAGCCAGCCTGGCCGGCCCAGGGCGTGCCGCGGCCGAGCATGGAGACTCCGACGACGCGCCCGACGCCGTGCCTGTTGAACGCCTCGGCGGCGGGCCGGGTGAAGCCGGCATAGGCGGCTTCGACCGAGGGTGCCCGGGGGTCCGGCGGCGTCAGCCAGAAGACGGCGTCGGCGCCGGCGAATGCCTGGTCCGCTACCGCCGCGTCGCCGTGCGAGCCCTCGATGATGTCGAGGTCCTTGAGGGCGCCGGCCGGGAGCTGTGACGGATCGCGGGCGATGACCCGGAGCTGTTCACCGCTATCGAGCAGGTTGCCGAGCACCTGGCGGCCGATCTGGCCGGCGGGGGTGGTGATGACGATCATGGGAACCTCCAAGGCGTGATCGTGATGAGGATCGCGATCACGCCGTCGCTGAATGCCTCAAGCCTCTGCGTGGACATGGTCTATCCGGGGGCGGCTGGGTGACGGAGTACCGGTGACACGGGAGCGGTTGGTTGCCTGGCTGCTGTTCGGTTCGCGGATTTGTCGCGGTGCGTGGCGGAAGGCGACCGGGCAGGCGAGGTGGGGCACCGGAGTCTGGATGAGCGCCGGCCGCCGTGCCGGGTGGGGCGGCCAGGCCGGGTGATGAAGGTTGCGGCGAGCACCGCGGCGCAGGCGAACGCTGCCGCGCAGATCCAGCTGATCTGGGCGAAACTG
>Ga0207699_10000691_pt1 | contig 16130 bp, 13 predicted proteins | sample LARL51metaG_FD_184344 | JGI IMG/M metagenome (GOLD analysis project Ga0207699, IMG submission 184344) | Corn, switchgrass and miscanthus rhizosphere microbial communities from Kellogg Biological Station, Michigan, USA - LAR L5-1 metaG... | ecosystem: Host-associated > Plants > Roots >...
CCCGCTTCGTCTCCGATGGCGGTGTCATCAACCTGGTGCCGCCGCCGGACTGGCGCGTGACCCTCGCAAAAACCGGAGGGCGGGCGGTGGTCCTGGGGGTACGGCCCGAGCACGTGACCCTGTCCGAGGCCGGCCCGGACGGGGCCGCCATTCACGCCCGCGTGGATCTCGTCGAACCGCTCGGCCAGGAAGTGCTGGTCTATACCACGGCCAGCACGAACGCGGCTTCCTGCGAGATCACGGCGCGGCTGGCCTCCGGCCCGACCCCCGTCACCGGGGAGACCGCGTCCCTGCACCTGGACCCCGCGGGACTCGTGTTCTTCGACGCGGAGACGAAAGAAAGGCTCGGAGGCTAAGCGACAGCGCCCCTCTCCCCCCTGCTGTTACATTTCTCTCAGCCATGACCATCGAAATCACCAAGACCAGCGCCGAGCCCGGGGCCGCGTCCCTGGCGGTGAAGGTCCCGGAGGAGAATGTCCGGGCCGCCGAGGAACGCGCGACGCGCGCCTATCAGACCCGGGCCCGCCTGCCGGGCTTCCGGAAGGGGAAGGCCCCGCCCGCCGTCGTGAAAAAGCGGTTTGCCGACGACATCCGGCAGCAGGCCCTCCAGGAGATTCTCCAGGAGAGCTGGAAGGCCGCGGTGGACCAGGAGAAGCTCAAGCCCATCGCCGACCCCCACATTCATAACCTGAAGTGGGAACAGGGGACCCCCGTCACCTTCGAATTCCATGTCGAGGTGAAGCCCGATCTCAAGCTCGACCGGCTGGGCGGGTTCACCCTGAAGCGGACGGTACCGAAGGTCACGGCCGACCAGGTCGAATCACAGATCAACGATTTGCGCGACCAAAAGGCGCCCTGGATCCCCCTCGCCGGCGAGAAGCCCAAGCCCAAGGACCTGGTGCACATCACCCTCGCCCAGCGTGAGGGAGACGAGATCAAAGACACCCAGCCGTATCAGCTCGTGCTCGGCGAAGGGCGTGCCATCCCGGACGTCGAAGAGAAAGTGATGTCGCTCCTCCCCGGCGAGACGGTGGACGCGACGGTCAAGTTCCCCGCCGACTTCCCCGAGGAAGCCAAGCGGGGTCAGTCCCGCGAAGTGCGGATCACGCTCGCCGAGGTGAAGCGGCAGGAGCTGCCGGCGCTCGACGATGCTTTCGCCCGCGAGGTGGGTGACTTCGATTCGGTCGAGGCACTGCGCCGGGCGGTCCGCGAAGATCTCGAGAAAGAAGCGGAGCGCCAGGCCGAGGCGAACGTCCGGCAGACGTTGATCGAGCAGATCGTGGCCGCCAACGCCGTGGTCGCCCCCGCCCCGCTCGTGAACCGGGCGTTGGCGGTGTATGCGCAGGCCTACGGCATCCCGGAAGACCGCTGGGAACAGTTCGCAGGCGAGATGCGTTCGGTGGCCGAGGCGCAGGTGCGCCGGGACCTGATCCTCGACTACGTCGTGGAGACCAAGGGCCTGGCCGCTACCGAGGCCGAGCTGGACGCCAAGATCGAGGAGCTGGCCGCCAAGCGGGGCCAGCCGGCCCGCGAGCTGTACGCGTCGCTCGAAAAGGCCAAGCGGCTTCGGGATCTCGAGCGAGGTCTCACCGAAGAGAAGGTGTTCGGCTTCCTTCTGTCGCAGTCCACCGTGGAGAATGCATGACCTCGGGCACCATCTATCCTCCGTACATCATCGAGCGGTCCAGCCGGGGCGAGCGGACCTACGACATCTTCTCGCGTCTCCTGATGGACCGCATCGTGTTTCTCGGCACCGCGATCGACGACACCGTGGCGAACATCATCATCGCCCAGCTGTTGTTCCTCGACGCGGACAACCCCGAGCGGGACATCTATCTCTACATCAACTCCCCGGGCGGGCTGGTGTCCTCGGGGATGGCGATCTACGACACCATGCAGTTCCTGCGCGCGCCGGTGAATACCATCTGCATGGGCATGGCGGCGTCGATGGGCTCCTTCCTGCTCACTGCGGGCACCACCGGCAAGCGCTCGGCGTTGCCCCACGCGCGGATCATGATGCACCAGCCGTCGGGTGGCGCGTCCGGTACCGCGGCCGACATCGAGATCCAGGCGCGCGAGATCATCTATCTCCGCGGCAAGCTCAACGAGCTGTACGCCAGGCACACGAAGAAGCCGCTGGAGCAGATCGAGAAGGACATGGACCGGGACCGCTTCATGTCCGCGGAAGAGGCCAAGGAGTACGGGCTGATCGACAACGTGATCGCGCAACTCAAGGATTTGGACGGGAAAAAGGCCTGAGGCCTTGCGCCGACCGGGCCCACTTCCCATACTAGCCGATATGTCTCACGATAAGCACCTCCGCTGCTCCTTCTGCGGCAAGTCGAAGGACTCGGTCCGGAAATTCATCTCCGGGCCCTCCGTGTACATCTGCAATGAGTGCATTGCGCTGTGTAACGAAATCCTGGCGGAGGATGAGGAGCGGGAGGTCGCGGAAGCCATCACCCAGGTCCCCACGCCGCAGGAAATCAAGGACGTGCTGGACCAGTACGTGATCGGGCAGGAAAAGGCCAAGAAGACCCTCGCCGTCGCCGTCTACAACCACTACAAGCGGATCAACTCCCACTCCAACGGGCGTGAGTCCGAGGTGGAGCTCGACAAGAGCAACATCCTCCTCATCGGCCCCACCGGCGTGGGCAAGACCCTCCTCGCGCAGACCCTGGCCCGCATTCTGGACGTCCCCTTCACCATCGCCGACGCCACCACCCTCACCGAGGCGGGGTACGTGGGCGAGGACGTCGAGAACATCCTGGTGCGGCTCCTCCAGGCGGGCGACTTCAACGTCACCGAGTGCGAGCGCGGGATCGTCTACATCGACGAGATCGACAAGATCGCGCGGAAGTCCGAGAACCCGAGCATCACCCGCGACGTGTCGGGCGAAGGCGTGCAGCAGGCCCTGCTCAAGATCCTCGAGGGCACCGTGGCCTCCGTGCCGCCCCAGGGCGGCCGGAAGCATCCGCAACAGGAATACATCCAGGTCAACACCAAGGACATCCTGTTCATCTGCGGCGGCGCCTTCGACGGCCTCGAAAAGATCATCGAGTCCCGCACCGGCCGCCGGCAGATCGGCTTTTCCAAGGAAGAGGTCGCCAAGGGTGAGGCCGAGAAGCGGAAAAAGAACCCCTTCGTGGACGTCGAGCCGGACGACTTGCTCCGCTACGGCCTGATCCCCGAGCTGGTGGGGCGCCTGCCGGTGACGGTCCCCCTCGACGCGCTGGACGAAGAGTCCCTGGTCCGCATCCTGGTCGAGCCCAAGAACGCGCTCACCAAGCAGTACGCCAAGCTCTTCGAGCTCGAGGACGTCCGCCTCACCATCGAGAAGGACGCGCTGAAGGCGATCGCTCAGAAAGCCATCAAGCGCGGCACCGGCGCCCGCGGGCTCCGTGCCATTCTCGAAGAAATGATGACCGAGATCATGTTCGATCTGCCGGGCCGTGACGACGTCCGCGAGGTCGCCATCACCGCCGAGTGCGTCACCGCCGGCCGTCAGCCCCTGCTGGTCACCGAGCGCCCCCGCCAGAAGAAAGAAGCCTGACCGACCCGCGGTTCGTCGGCTCCTTCCCCCGGGCCGATGTCACACTCGATCCTCCGCATCCAGAAACCGCCTTCCTCGGACGCTCCAACGTCGGGAAGTCGAGTCTCTTGAACGCCCTCGTGGAGCGCAAGATCGCGCGCGTGTCCGCGACGCCGGGCAAGACGACCATGCTCAATGTGTTTGAAATCGGGATGGGAGATTGGGGATTGGGAACGGGTGGCTCCCAATCCCCAATCCCCAATCCCCCCTCCCCGACTGTGTATCTCCTCGATCTCCCCGGCTACGGCTACGCCCGCGCCTCGCACACCGATCGGCAAGGCTTCAGGGTACTAGTGGAAGGCACCCTGGCGCGCCCCCGCCTGGCGGGCGTGATCTGGCTGCTGGACATCCGTCACAACCTCTCCAAGGATGACCGGGAGATTCGGGATCTTCTGTCCGGCACGGGCGTCCGGACCCTGGCGGCCCTGACCAAGGGCGACAAACTTCCGAGGGGAACCGGGCGGAAGCGGGAGGCGGAGCTGGCGGCCGAGCTGGAGCTCGACGACGATCAGGTCCTCGTCACCAGCGCCAAGACGGGCACCGGCATCGCGGACCTCCGCGAAGCCCTGCAGGCGTTGATCGGAAAGGCGGCTGGATGAGCGGAATGACGAACCGGACGGTGGTACTCCTTGGTCTCTGCGGCGCCGCGGCGCTGACGGCCCTGCCCCGGCACGTCCGCGCCCAGGACACCCTGCCGGTGGGCTTCGGGTCCCTGAAGCGTGAGGACATCGTCTTCAGCTTTTCCACGGGGCAGCTGCAGATTCAGATCCTGCCCCTGGACGAATCCGTCACGCGCCTCCTCGCGCCCGACACCTACGCCTCGCTCACCCAGCTGATCAAACAGCAGCAGGCCGACATCGACGACCAGGCCCAGCGCGCGGGGATCCGCAATCCGACCTTGGTGATGGTCACGTTCTTCGGGATGGTCTCGCAGGCCCGGTTCACCCCGGAAGACATCAACCTCACCAGCCGTGGGCGGCTCTTCCGGCCACTGGGGATCGTCCCCCTCTCCCCCCAGTGGGCGGGGCAGCAGCTGGACGCGCGGGAGCAGGTCACGGCCATCTACCTCTTCGATGCCGGGATCGCCTGGGGTGAGCCGCTCACCGCGAGCTACGAGGGGATGAACAACGATTCGTGGTCCAAGACGATCCAGAAGCTCAACACCGAACGGGCCCGCGTCATGAGCCGCGCATCCGCCAAGGCTCCCGCACGCTGATCCCGTGAACACCCAGACCGGGCTGGTGCTGGGTGTCCTCGCCGTGGCCGTGCTCGCCGGCGGCACCGTGTACCTCTGGCTGCGCCTGGCGCGGGTGGAGGAGGACCGGCGCCGCATCGCCGACGAGCTCAACCGCCGCCTCTCGGAGCTCTTCTCCCTCCAGGAGCTCTCGTACGTCCTGTCGGACTCGCTCCAGCTCGACCGCATCGTGGACCACGTGGTGCGGTACGCCATGCGCTTCCTCGAAGCCCGCGGTGCCCTCGTAGCCCTCACCGGGGAACGGGCCACCGAACCGCTGATCGTCGCCGCGGCGGACGGCACGCTGGCGCCCCAGCGCGGCGCCTCCATCCGCCGGTCCGACTCGGGGCTCGTGGTCCGCTCGGTGGGACGCGAACGCTTGGAGCTGGTCCGCAACTCCGGCGGGGGCTCGGTGGTCCTGATCGCGGGCATCAACGCGGACGCCGCGGCGGCCGTGCCGCTCCGGGCCCATGGCGCCGTGGTGGGGACCCTGGTGGTCGCGGATCCGCGGGGGGGGCAGTTCGCCTCGGAGGACCTTCGACTCATCTCCACTCTGGCGACACACACCGCCGTCGTGATCGCCAACGCCCGCTTCTTCGATCTGGTGCGTCGCGCCAAAGAGGAGTGGGAGACCGCCTTCGATGCGATGTCCGAAGGCCTGGCGGTGGTGGACGAAGGCGGACGCATCACCCGCGCCAACCGGTCGCTGGCGGCGCTGCTGGGGCGGGAGGTGGCCGAGGTCCAGGGACACGAGCTGGCATCGTCTCTCCTCGATCACCCCGCCGCCCTGAACGACTTCATGGAGGTGGCCCGGACGGGAGGCCGCCCCGTGCCCCTCGTGGCGCGCTCCCGCGTGGGCCGGGCGGTCCGCATCAACGCGGCCCGGATGCCTGCCGTCGGGCCGGTCTCTCCACTGGTGGTGCTGGTGGAAGACGTGACCGAACAGCAGACCATGGAATCCCAGCTGATCCAGAGCGAAAAACTGGCCGCCGTGGGCCAGCTGGTTTCAGGCGTAGCGCACGAGCTCAACAACCCCCTCACGTCCATCGCCGGCCTCTCCGAGTTCCTGCTCGAGCAGAAGGAGCTGGGCGAAAATGACCGGGGCCACCTGCGCGTGATTCACGAGCAGTCCGAGCGGGCGGGGCGCATCGTGCGGAACCTGCTGACCTTCGCCCGGAAGGCGCCGGCCGAGCGCGAGCGGGTGGATCTCACGGACGTCTTGCAGCGGACCCTGCTCCTGATGAGCTACGACTTGCGGCTCAAGGACGTGACGCTGGAGAAGGACTTCGCCTCGCTCCTGCCCGACGTGCTCGGAGACCGGCACGCCCTGCAGCAGGTGGTCCTGAACCTGTTGACCAATGCCGCCCAGGCGGTGTCCGGCAACCCGCCCGACCGCCCCCGCACGGTGCGGGCGTCGACGTGGTTCGACGGAAAAGTGCACCTCCGGATCCAGGATTCCGGCCCGGGCGTTTCGGACGAGGTGGCGCGTCAGCTCTTCACGCCCTTCTTCACCACCAAGGAGCCCGGCCAGGGCACCGGGCTCGGCCTGTCGATCAGCTACTCCATTGTCGAAGCCCACGGCGGGAAGATCTCGGTGGAGCCCACGCCGGCCGGCGGCGGCGCGGCCTTCCACGTGGAGTTCCCGCCGGCCCCGGCGGATGCGCCGGCGCGCCTGAGCCTCCAACGGACCCCGGCCCCGCCCACCCGCTCGTCCCGGGCGTCGAAGAGCTCGCGCCCGGTACGTTCGATTCTCCTGGTCGACGACGACCAGGCGGTCCGCCGGATGGTGCAGGCGCTGTTCGGACGCGAGGGGCACGCCGTGGAGGTAGCGCGTAACGGGCAGCACGCCTTGGAGCTGGCCGCCACCCGCGCGTTCGACCTGATCATTGCGGACGGGCGGTCCGCGTCGACCGGCAAGCTATTGGTGGAGGAATTGGCGGAGCGGATGCCGCATCTGAAAGCGCGGACGCTGGTGGCGACGGGAGACGTACGCCCTGCGACCGACGAGACCCTGGCCCGGCTGGGACTGCGCTACGTGCGCAAACCCTTCAACCTGCGCGATCTCCGGGACGAAGCGGCGCGCGTGTGGGCGGCCACCGAGTCGTAAGCCTCGGCGGGCCAGCCGAACGTCGAGAGATTGACGGCCCCACCAGGCGCGAACTTCACGCCTTCCCGCAACAGCAGCGCCCGCTGGACCACGGCGCCATGATCGGCACCGGAAAGGGAAATCCGGCCCGCCGCGTTGATCACCCGCCACCACGGAACGTCCGAGTCTTCCGGAAGTGCCGAAAGCGCCCACCCCACCTGGCGCGCGGCACCGGGGCGTCCGGCAAGACGCGCAACGACGCCATAGGTCGCGACACGTCCCTTGGGGATGTGACGCACCACGCGATAGATCCGGTGATAGAAGGGGTTCATGCGGCTCCGTCCCTAGCTTACGCGAAGTACGCCGTCCAGCAAGCCCGCGCTTCCACCCCCCACCATTGACAAAACGTCGTCCAGTGCTCTGCGCTCTCGCGGCCATGCCAGCCGCGTCTTGGCGTCGGCCGGGGCCAGCCATTCGTGCGCGTCATGCTCGTCCGAGATGGTGACGCGCGCGTCGCCCGCGACGAAAACCGCAAAGGCGGGAATCACGGCGAGCACGTCGGTGTCGTGCTGATAGAACGCTTCGGTACGCGAGAGATTGTAGACCGACACCGGCGTGAGTCCCGTCTCTTCTTTGAGCTCCCGGCGCGACGCCTGCACCGGTGTCTCTTGCGGTTCGATGGTCCCGTGCACGATTTCCCAGGCGCCCGCGCGCGTGCGGCCCGGCGCGCGCCGGAGCGTGAGCACCTGGAGCTGGGCTCCCGCCCCCCGGAGCACCAGGGTGTCCACGAACATCACCTTGATGTCGGTCATTCCGTCCGGGCCCTCTAGTGCCGGCGGCGGCCCAGCACGGCTTCGAGCCGGGCGGAGAGCGCACGGGCGCGGAACGGCTTGGTGAGGAAGTCGTCGGCGCCGAGCTCGAAGACGCGCACCTCGTTGTCCTCGTCTCCCTTCGCGGTCAGGACGATCACCGGAATGCCCGCGGTGGCGGGACGGGAGCGGAGATGGGACAGGACGCCGTACCCGTCGAGCCCGGGCAGATTCAGGTCGAGGACGATGATGTCCGGGCCCACCCGGTCCACCTGGTCGAGGGCCTGCACTCCGTCGCGCGCCTCCGTCACGGCGTATCCATCGCGCTCCAGCAGGTCCTTCATCACTTTCCGCAGGGAGTCCTCGTCATCCACCAGGAGGACCTTGAGCGGAGCGGCACCATGGGTTCCGGTGGCGCGGGGAGGCGCCGGTTCTTCCAGCAGCTCGAAGTGGTCGGTCGAGCGCTCCGCGCGTTCCCCCGCAGGCGCCAGGACGCCGGCGGCGGGGGACGGCCGCCCGACACCCGATGACGAGCGGGGGGGTGCGGACTGCTCCGGATCAGGTTCCTCTTCGGATGGGACTTCCACCACCCGGAGCAGCTCGTCGATGGTGGTTTCGCCCCGCAAGACGTGCGCCAACCCCGACTCCCAGAGCGTCTTCATCCCCGCGCGCTGGGCCGCCTCGGCGATCCGGTCCGCCGTCTGCCCCGCCGCGATGCGCCGTTCGACTTCGGGGCCCACCGGCAGCACTTCGATGATCGAGAACCGGCCCCGGTATCCGGTCATGGCACAATCAGGACACCCCGCGTGCCGATAGAGCGGCGTCCCCACCGGGACCCACTTCTTGAGCCGGTCGGGGGGCGCCTCCATCCACACCTCTTTGCAGGTGGGACAGAGCTTGCGCATCAGCCGCTGGGCGACCACGCCGCGGAGTGCCGCGGCGATCTTGTACGCCTCGACCCCGATGTCGACCAGCCGGGTGACCGCGTTGGGCGCGTCGTTGGTATGGAGGGTGGAGAGCACCAGGTGACCCGTCAGGGAGGCCTGGGTCGCGATCTGCGCCGTTTCTTTGTCGCGGATTTCGCCCACAAGGACCACGTTCGGGTCCTGGCGGAGGATGGACCGGAGCGCGGAGGCGAACGTCAGCCCCGCCTTCTCCTGCACCTGAACCTGCACGATGCCCTGCATCCGGTACTCCACCGGATCTTCCACCGTCACGATGTTCACGCCTTCGCTCTGGATCTGGCGGATCATCGAGTAGAGCGTCGTCGTCTTGCCGGAGCCGGTCGGTCCGGTCACCAGGATGATGCCCTCGTGGTTCTCAAGCAGGCGGTTGATCGCCTCGGCCTCGCCCGGGTTCAGCCCGAGCATGTCCAGCGACTTGACGGTGACGCGGGAATCGAGGATCCGGACCACCACCTTCTCGCCCAGCGCGGCGGGGAGGGTGGACACGCGGAGATCGATGGGCTGTCCGTTCACCGCCACCCGGGCGCGCCCGTCCTGGGGCCTGAGCCGGTCGGCGATGTCGAGCGACGACATGATCTTGATGCGTGAGATGAGCGGGAGGCCGGCGGCCCGCGGGATCTTCATCTGCTGCCGCAGCACGCCGTCGATGCGGTAGCGGACCGCGACGCCCCCTTCTTCCGGCTCGATGTGGATGTCCGACGCGCGGGCGAGAATGCCTTCCTGGAGAATGAGGTCGACCAGCTTGACCACCGGCCGCTGGCTCGCTTCCTCCTCGCTGATGCTCAGCTCGTCGGGAGACTCCTCGGCCAGGTGAATCAGGTCGCCGGACTCGTCCATGCCCTCCAGGAGCTTGTCGAGCGTCTTGTCGGGGCGGTACAGCTCGTCCAGCTTTTCGGCGATTTTGGCCGGCGAGAGCAGGAGCATCCGGACTTCGCGTCCCGTGGCAAAGGCGAGCGATTTCTCCGCGTCCAGATCGAACGGGTTGGCGGTGGCCACTTCGCAGTACGAGTCGGTGATGCGGACCGGCAGGACGCGATAGCGGCGGACCAGCTGCTCCGGCAGGGTGTCCTTGACCTTGGGATCGACCAGCGCGACGTCGGCAACCTTCAGGCGGTAGCGGGCGGAGAGCTTCTCGATGATGCTGTCGTCGGTGGCGAGGTGCCGGGAGACGATCATTTCCCACAGGGTCCGCGACGGCTCGGCCTTGGCCCGGAGCTCTTCCAGGAGCTCGGGCGTGATGACCCCCTCGAGGGAGGTCGCCAGCCATTCATCGGGGAACGTGGTGTCGGGCATGCGCTCCACGAAACCTAGTGCCGTTCTAACATGTTGTCATCAATTCAAATCCTCATCACCCGAGGGTTCAGAGCAGACCCCAGAAATCGCGCGTCACATCGAGTGCCAGGTGCACCTTGCGGCTTTCGGCACCGTACCCGCCCTCGACGCGAAAGAGTCCCAGCCACTCGAGCGCCAGACCGAGCGTGATCCGGGTCCCGGGCGTGGCGCGCCAGGGAGTACCGGCCACCGGGGCGTCGGTCCATCCCGCCGCGGCGTACGGCGCGACCACGATGTGAGACGGCGTCCGGGTGTAGGGTCCCGCGGAGAAGCTCACGAAGGGAACCGGGACCCGCCATTCGACGTCGACGAGCGCACTCCGCCGCCCACCCCAGCTGCGATAGTCGTCTCCGAGGAGGGTGCCCCGCCCGCCCAGCACGAACGTCCGGTGCGCCGGGAGGTGCACCGAGCCGGCGCCGAATTCCCCGCGTACCACCACTCGCGTGGCCGCGAGAGGCAGGAGTGCCGTGCCGTCTCCCGAGACGCGCCAGTAAGCGTCACCGCCATCCCGACGACCCCCTTCCACGGACAGCCCGCCCGCCAGGTCGTGACGGATGCTCTGACCCAGCCCCGCGGCGCGGCGCCGCACGCTCATCCGGGCGACATCGAAATGCGCAGTCCCGAGAGGCGGGTTGGGTGCGTAGCCCCCGCCGGCGGGCCAGCCGGCCACCGCGAGGGAGCCGATACGCTCCCGTCCGACCGACGCGGTCCAGTCACCCTGCGTGCCCACGCCGCGCCGGAAAGCGAGCGCGCCGCCGTCGGCGAGGTAGTAGTCGCCGTAATCGCGGCCCCACTCCTGGGTGTTGATCGAGTTGAGGAGTGGAGAGATCACGGAGCGGTCGGAGAGATCCCGCACTTCACGGTAGCCGGACAGCGAGAGCGAGCCCCCGGGGGTATCCCATGCAACTTCTCCACGCCCTTTGACGCGATGATCTCCAAAGCCGTAACTCGAGCGCACCCGCGCCTCCACGCCCGCGCCTCCCAGCCGCTGGGCGACGCCGGCGCCCACGGTCAGCCCCTCGACCCGGTTGACGTGAAGGAGGTCCGAGAGCGAACGGACACCCAGTCGCGTGGGCGAGAGGCCGGTGAGCACGTGGGCACCCGCGATGCGGGCCGCTTCCGAGCGGAGGCGGTCCAGGTCATCGCTGCGGGCCGGGGTCTCGACCGAGCCCATCGCCTGGGCCAGGGTGCGGGGCCAGGGAAACGAATCGAGCTCGGCCTGGGGCAGCGCGGTGATCTCTTCCCCCTGGAACCAGGTGTCGGCCAGTCCGAGATTGAAGGCGTAGTCGCCGATCTCCCAGCGGCCGCGGATGATGCCGCGGGCCGAGAAGTCGAGCCAGGTGACCCGCCGGCGGATCTCGATCTCCTGGCGGAAGGGAAGCCAGAACCGTCCATCCCAGAGAGCGTCGTCCAGGACGACGCTGACGTCCTCGAGCTCGGGATCGCGGTAGGAGGCCGGGGTAAAGTCGAAGGCCATCCGCACCAGCGCGGCGGTGGCCACGTCCAGGTAGAGGGTGCCGACGATCCGCGGCGCGTGAAAGTCCTTGGGCCGCACGCGGAGGGCCACCACGCGGACGGTCCGTCCCGGCATGGTCACCATCTGGGTGTCGCCGAGCGCGTAGTCGTAGTCGAGCTGGGCACCGGGGGACAGCGGGTGCGGCACGTCCTGGACCTCGTCCCCTTCCCCGAGCCGGATGGCGCGGCCGAAGTTATTTTGGATGATGCCGAGGTGATCGCGGTGGTAGTTGATGTCGGTCGGCAGCTGCGCCGCGTTGCGCCATCCCACGATTCGCTGCTTGCTGGCGCCCGGGGCCTTCCAGTACAATTCCAGTTCGAGCTGATCGGTCTTGATCAACCGCGGTGAGTCGTTCAGCCCGTCCCCGAACTGCCCGAGAAAGAACACGAACCCGTGCGCATGCGCCTTGTAGTCGTGGAGTGCGGTATCGGCGGTGGTGGCGCCGCGGCGGCGGATGCCGCGGGTCACCAGCGCGAGAGCGGACGGAGCGTTCCAGTCCTGGGCGGCGAGCGGGAGCGGAGCTCCCGCCAGCACCAGCAGCAGCAGGGCGCGCATCGCCGCGTAATGTACGCGCTCCTCCTGGGCCTCGCGGCCTGTCATTCGAGCACCGGGCCCCTGAACGTCATCCACCGCAAGGATCTCCTGGCGCTCGCGCGCTCCGATACGGCCGATCCCATCGACCGGTCGATGGTCTTCAAGAACAACGCGACGGTGTCACTGGGATGGACCAACAGCGACTCGCTTCAGTCGACGTTCGCCGTCTTCAAGTTTTATCCCCAGAGCGTCCGCTCGCGGAACGACACCATCCTGGCCGATACGTCCACCGTGACCCTGACCGCGTCGGTGACCCAGGGAGTCTTCGGCTTCACCCTCCAGCCGGCCACCGTCACCTTCAACATTGCGGGCTCGCCGACCATCGACCTGTCGTACGCCCACTACGCCGATTTCAGCGTGATCGACTCGGCGCCTTCCAAGTACCCCAATCCCGCCGCGTTCGCTCAGGCCCTGAAGCTCTACTACCAGTACGCCCCCGATCAGTGGCGGGCCATGAACACGGGGATCGACACCAGCGTCGCCTCGGCGGCGCTGTCACAGCCCGGCACGTACCTCCTCGCCGCTCCGAAATGAGTGATGCCCGGAACGCGTTCCTGACCCGCGCGGCGGCGGGGGGCATGGTCCCGTTCGTCCGCGAAGTGCTCCTGGACGCGGACACACCCGTGGCGGCCTACGCCAAGATCGCCACCGGCCCCTTCGGCTTCCTGCTCGAATCCCTGGTGGGCGGTGAGCGGTGGGCCCGGTACACGTTCCTGGGCGCCGAGCCCCGTGAGGTCTGGCGTTACCGGGGGCGGTCCGTGGAACGCTGGACCAAAAAAGAAGGCTGGGCCTCCCAGGGCACCGTCGACGCACCGCTGGAACACCTCGCCGGCCTCCTGCGCCACGTCCCCGCCGTGGAAGCCCCCGGCCTGCCCCGGTTCACCGGTGGTGCCGTGGGATATCTGGGCTACGATCTCATCCGCAGCGTGGAGCGCCTGCCCCACCCGCCGCGGAACACGCTCGGGGTCTCGGACGCCGTGCTCATGATCGCCGACACGGTGGTGATCCTCGACAACCTCTACGGCCGCGCGTCGATCGTCGCTACGGTGGAAGTCCCGCCGGGCGCGCCCGCGCGCGAGCGGGAGCGGCTGGCCGATGACGCCGAGACGCGCGTCGATGCGCTGGTGGCGCGGCTGGAGAAACCGCACGCCCTGCCCCCCCTGCGCATGCCGGTCCATCCCACGCCGGTGCCCACCACCTCGGCATATCCCGCGGAGCGTTTCGAAGCCGATGTCCGGAGGATCCTCGAGTACATCAAGGCCGGGGACGCGTTTCAGGTGGTGCTGTCGCGCGCGCAGGAGGCGGCCGGCCCCGTCGATCCCCTGCGCCTGTACCGCTACCTCCGCGCCTTGAACCCCGCGCCCTATCTCTTTTTCCTCCAGCTCGACGACTGCGCGCTGGTGGGCTCGTCGCCGGAAACTCTGGTGCGCGTCGAGAATGGCGAGGTCACGGTGCGTCCCATCGCGGGCACGGCCCCGCGGGGCGCCACGCCCTTGGAGGACGAGCGGCTGGGCGGCGCGCTGGCCGACGATCCGAAAGAGCGGGCCGAGCACCTGATGCTCGTGGACCTGTCGCGAAACGACGTGGGCCGGGTGGCGGCGTACGGCTCGGTGCGGGTGACCAACCTGATGGTGCTCGAGCGGTACTCGCACGTGCAGCATCTGGTGAGCGAAGTGCGCGGAAAGCTGCGCACCGGCTACGACGCGCTCGACGCCCTGCGGGCCTGCTTCCCCCACGGCACCGTCACCGGGGCGCCGAAGGTGCGGGCGATGGAAATCATCGACGAGCTCGAGCCCGAGGCCCGCGGGCCCTACGCCGGCGCGGTCGGGTACATCGGGTGGGGCGCGAAGAGCCTGGACACGGCCATCGCCATCCGCGCCGCGCTGGTTCTGAAGGACCGTGTGGTGGTGCGGGCGGGGGCGGGGATCGTCGCGGATTCCGATCCGGGCCGCGAGTTCGCGGAGACCGAACACAAGGCGCAGGCGGTCCTGAAGGCCCTCGCCCTCGCGCGGGCCCAAGGCCAGGGATAGCTTCCCGCATCGTGTTCAAGCTGCTGAGCATTTCCGGGGAGCAGTCCATCGACCTGGCCGCGGGGAAGACGCTGGTCGTCGGCCGCGCCGTCACGTCGGACATCCCCATTTACGATCCCACCATCTCCCGCCGGCACGCCGAGATCACGCTCACCGATGCCGGCGTCCGCATCAAGGACCTGGGCTCCTCGAACGGTACGTTCCTGAACGGGGCCAAGGTCACGGACGGGGACGCGACCGAAAACGACGTGGTGACGTTCGGGAAGGTGGCGTTCAAGGTCGTGCCGATTACGCCGCCGGCGCGCGCCGCGGTGACCACCCCCGCGCCGCAAACCACCAACCAGGGCACCAAGGGGGCGGGGGCACCCGGCGGGACGATCGTGCGCGCCCTCCCCGTGTCGCCGTCGGGGAACGTGCCGGCCATCAAGGAGATCGGCCCGTCGGGGGGGCACCTCAAGGTCGACGCCAAGGACCTCTACGAGCGGCAGTCGCAAAAGCTGAAACTGCTCCTCGACATTTCGCAGGAGCTGTCCAAACAGCAGGACCTGGACCGGGTGCTGGAGAAGGTGGTGGACCTCACGTTCCAGGTGATGAGCGTGGACCGGGTGTCCATCCTGCTGATCGACCTCAAGACCGGCGAGCTCGTGCCGCGGATCTCCCGCTCCCGTACGGGGGACGCCCACGCGGCGAAGATGGTTCCGCAATCCATCGCCCGGAAAGTGGTCGAGGACCGGGTGGCCATCCTGTCCGACAACACGGCGGCCGACGATCGCTTCAAAGGCAAGTCGATCGTGATCCAGAGCGTGCGCAGTGCCATGTGCACGCCGCTCCTCTCGAGCGACCAGAAGGTCCTGGGCATCCTGTACGTCGACAACCAGACCGCCATCCACTCGTTTCAGGACGAAGACCTCGACTTCCTCATGGCCTTCGGCGGGCTGACGGCCTTTTCGATCGAGCGTTCCCAGCTGGCCGACCGCCTCCGGCGCGAAGCGCTGGTCCTTTCGAACTTCCAGCGCTACTTCGCGCCCAACGTCGCCGCCCAGATCGTCCAGCAGGAGGGCGCGGTCCAGCTCGGCGGCGACAAGCGGCCCGTGGTGATTTTCTTTTCGGACATCCGCGGCTTCACCCCCATGTCGGAAACGATGAGCCCGGACGACGTCGCCAACCTGCTCACCGAGTACTTCACCGAAATGGTGGAGATCGTCTTCGAGCACTCCGGGTCGCTCGACAAATTCATGGGCGACGCGATCATGGCGCTCTGGGGCGCCCCCATCGCGCACGAGGACGACGCCGACCGCGCCATGACCTGCGCCCTGGATCAGCTGGCCGCTCTCGAAAAGATGAACGTGAAGTGGAAAGAGAAGGGGCGTCCCGACATCAAGATCGGTGTCGGAATCAACTTCGGTGAAGTGTTCGCCGGCAACTTCGGGTCGGACCGCCGGCTCGAGTACACGGTGATCGGAGACGCGGTGAACACCGCGAGCCGGCTCTGCTCCAACGCCGGCGCCAACGAAATCCTGATCTCCGAAGCCTTCTACAAAGCCCTGAAACACCCCCCCAAAGTCGAAGCCCTGGAGCCGATGCAGGTGAAGGGCAAGACCAAGAAAGTCCCGGTCTACCGCGTGAAGCGGTAAGGGCGTCCGAACCGCTCGAGGAGATCGAGAACCAGCCGGAGCGGCAATCCCATCACGCCGAAGAAGTCCCCCCGGATGCCGTCGATCAGCGCCGCACCCTTCCCCTGGATGGCGTACGCGCCCGCCTTGTCCATCGGCTCGCCGGTGGCCACGTATTCCGCGATCAGGTCGTTCGACAGACTCCGGAAGGTGACGTCCGACACGTCGAGCGCTGTCTCCACCCGGTCATCCTGGGCCAGCGCCACGCCCGTGTAGACCTGGTGCGTGCGGCCCGCCAGACGACCCAGCATGGCCACCGCGTCTCTCTGGTCTTGAGGCTTGGCGAAGAGCTCCGCTCC
>Ga0207699_10000694_pt1 | contig 16116 bp, 13 predicted proteins | sample LARL51metaG_FD_184344 | JGI IMG/M metagenome (GOLD analysis project Ga0207699, IMG submission 184344) | Corn, switchgrass and miscanthus rhizosphere microbial communities from Kellogg Biological Station, Michigan, USA - LAR L5-1 metaG... | ecosystem: Host-associated > Plants > Roots >...
GCACGGTCTGGCGGCCGGTCAGGCCGAGTTCCCGGCGGGCCGCCTCGATCGCGGCGCGCACGTCCTTCACGCCCGCGGTGACCGCGGACAGCTCGGTGAACCGGCGGCTGGTCACCCGGCTGATCACCTGGGCCAGGGTGGTCTTGCCGGTGCCGGGCGGGCCCCACAGCACCACGGCCAGGCCCGCGTCGTGCTCGGCCAGCTTGCGCAGCGGGGTGCCGGGCCCAGTCAGGTGCGGCTGGCCGACCACCTCGTCCAGGGTGCGCGGGCGCATCCGGACCGCGAGCGGGGCCGCGGCCTGGGCCGCCTCTTCCTCGGCCGCGTCGAACAGGCTGCCCGCCTGCCCGCTGCTGCCGGTACTGCCTGGTGGAACCACATCCCTGACACTATCCGGCCATTCCCGCGGCCGGTCCGCTAATCACGCCCCGGCCGGGGCGCCGTCCGGCCGGGGGCGGGCGTCGATGCCGGCCTCGCGGCGCTGCTGCTCGGTGATCGGGGTGGGCGCCCCGGTCAGCGGGTCGCTGCCGGACGCCGCCTTGGGGAACGCGATGACCTCGCGGATCGTGTCCGCGCCCGCCAGCAGCATGGTCAGCCGGTCCCAGCCGAACGCGATCCCGCCGTGCGGGGGCGGGCCGAAGCGCAGCGCGTCGAGCAGGAAGCCGAACTGTGCCTCGGCCTCGGCCCGGGACAGCCCGATGACGTCGAAGACCTGCTGCTGCATGTCGGGCCGGTGGATACGGATCGAGCCGCCGCCGATCTCATTGCCGTTGCAGACCAGGTCGTAGGCGTCGGCCAGGGCCTCGCCCGGCTGGTCGGTGAACTTGCTGGCCCATTCGGGCAGTGGCGCGGTGAACGGGTGATGCACCGCGGTCCAGCCGGCCGCGCCGTCCTCCTCGAACATCGGCGCGTCCACCACCCAGGTGAACGCCCAGGCGTCCACGTCGATGAGGCGCAGCCGCTCGCCGATCTCCAGCCGTGCCGCGCCGAGCAGCGGCCGGGCCTGCTGCGGGGGGCCGGCCGCGAAGAACACGCAGTCGCCGGGCTGTGCGCCGGCCGCGGCGGCCAGCCCGGCGCTCTCCTCGGCGGACAGGTGCTTGGCCACCGGCCCGGAGCCGGACACCGTGCCGTCGGCACCGATCAGCACGTAAGCGAGCCCGCGGGCGCCGCGGGCCCGGGCCCACTCCTGCCAGGCGTCCAGCTCGCGGCGGGCCTGCCCGGCGCCGCCGGGCATCACCACCGCGCCGATGTAGGGCGCCTGGAACACCCGGAACGTGGTCTGCGCGAAGTAGTCGGTCAGGTCGGCCAGCTCACAGCCGAACCGCAGGTCCGGCTTGTCCGAGCCGAACCGGGCCATGGCCTCGGCGTAGCTGAGCTGCGGCACCGGGCGGGGCAGCTGGTAGCCGGCCACCTCGGCCCACAGCCGGGCCACCAGGTCCTCGGCCACCTCGATGACGTCTTCCCGGGTGACGAAGCTCATCTCGATGTCCACCTGGGTGAACTCCGGCTGCCGGTCCTTGCGGAAGTCCTCGTCGCGGAAGCAGCGGGCCAGCTGCCAGTACCGCTCGAAACCGCCGACCATCAGCAGCTGCTTGAACAGCTGCGGCGACTGGGGCAGCGCGTACCAGTGCCCGGGGCGCAGCCGGACCGGCACCAGGAAGTCGCGGGCGCCTTCCGGGGTGGACCGGGTCAGGTCCGGGGTTTCCAGGTACACGAAGCGGTGCCCGCGCAGCACCTCGGTGACCAGGTAGGTGGCTTCGGACCGGATCCGCAGCGCGGCGGCGGTCTCGGCCCGCCTGGTGTCCAGGTACCGGTACTTCAGCCGCAGGTCCTCGCTGAGCTCGCCGGTGCTGGCCTCGATGGGGAACGGCAGCGGGGCCGCCTCGGACAGCACCTCCAGGGCGTCCGCGGCCACTTCCACCGCACCGGTGGGCAGCTCGGGGTTCTCGTTGCCGGCCGGCCTGATGCGCACCTGGCCGGTGACCCGGACGCAGAACTCCGAGCGCAGCGCGTGCGCGGGCCCGTTTTCGCCCTCTTCACGGAACACGACCTGGACGATCCCGCTGGCGTCGCGCAGGTCGATGAAGGTGACGCCGCCGTGGTCCCGGCGCCGGGCTACCCAGCCGGCCAGCGTCACCTGCTGGCCGTCCTGCTCGGCGCGCAGCGTGCCCGCCTCGTGGGTTCGGATCATGTCCCGCTCAGCCTCTCTCGCCGCCGTCCTACAGCCCGGTCGCGCGGCCCGCGCCCGGCTGCAGGCCGGCCAGGAACTGGTTGCTGGCCCGCTCCGCGCCGATGGTGGTGGCCGGCCCGTGGCCCGGCAGCACCTGGGTCTCGTCCGGCAGCGGCAGGCAGACCCGGGCCAGGCTGCCCATCATGGCCGCCGGATCGCCGCCGGGCAGGTCAGTCCGGCCGATCGACCCGGCGAACAGCAGGTCCCCGGAGAACATCACCGTGGTCCCGGACCGGAAGGCCACCGAGCCCGGGGTGTGCCCGGGCGCGTGGTCCACGGTAATCTCCAGCCCGGCCAGGCTGAGCACCGCCCCGTCGGTGAGTTCCCGTACGTCGTCCGGCTCGGTGAACTCCAGGCCGCCAAACAGCTGCTGGCCGGGGCCAAGAGGCAGGCCGCGGGCCGGGTCCGCGAGCAGCGCGCGGTCTCCCGGGTGGATGTAGGCCGGGATGTCCCGGGCCCCGCACACCGGCGCCACCGACCACATGTGGTCGATATGCCCATGGGTGAGCAGCACTGCGACCGGCTTGAGCCGGTGCCTCGCGGCGAGTTCGTCGATCCCCGGCCCGGCGTCCTCACCCGGGTCGACGATCAGGCACTCCGCGCCTGGCCCGGTCGCCACCAGGTAGCAATTGGCGGCAAAAGAGCCAGCCGGAAACCCGGCAACCAGCACGGGCCGACCTCCTGGATAGTTCGGGACACTTAGCACGGTGCACGGCAGCACGCGCCTCCCCCAGGCTACCGATCTGCTCGGCCCAGCCGCGAACCGGTAACAGCGGCGTCACGACCTCACGGGTGCCGGTACCATTCGCGAAGTTTCGCTGGTAAGCAAGCAACAGGCAGCCAGGAGGAACAGATCGGTGGCAGGTAAGAAGGACCGGCAGCGCAAGCTGGCGCGGGAGCGTCTCCAGCGCCAGCAGGCGAAGCGCGCGGCGCGGGCTCACCGGAGCCGGCAGGTGACCATGATTGCCGTGGTCTGCCTGGTGGTCGTGGGCCTGGGCGTGGGCGGGTTTTTCGCCTTCTCCTCACCGGCTAAGACCAGCAATACGGCCGCGGCGGCGACCGCCTCGGCCTCGGCCTCGGCATCCGCGTCCGCCTCGGCGTCGCCCAGCGCGCAGGCCGAGCCCGCCCGCACGTGCACGTACCCGGCCAGTGGCACGCCGGCCGCGCGCAACGTCGGCACGCCCCCGGCGAAACCCGACGGCCAGGCCAGCTACCAGGCGACGATCCACACCAACCGCGGGGATGTCGTTATCCACCTGCTCAACAGCGAGGCCACCTGCACGGTCAACTCGTTCGTCTACCTGGCGGCCAAGAAGTATTTCAACAACACCAAATGCCACCGGCTGACCACTACCAGCCCGCTGTTCGTGCTGCAGTGCGGGGACCCTACTGGCACTGGCTCCGGCGGGCCCGGTTACAAGTTCAGCGACGAGAATCTGGCGGGCGCGAAGTACACCGGGGGAACTGTGGCGATGGCAAACTCCGGGCCAAATACCAACGGCAGCCAGTTTTTCCTTGTCTACCGGAACTCGAAGCTGGCCCCCAGCTACACGCCGTTCGGCAGGGTCGTCAAAGGGCTCGGGATCATCCAGAATGTGGCCAGGGCAGGCAGTGACAACGCTAATGGCCACGGGGATGGGCACCCGAAGGAGAAAGTCGTCATCGAGAGCGTCACTATTAAGAAGACCTGAGCCGGGCAATGCTGCCAGGACCAGGGCTGAGCAGGAGGTTAGCGGTGAGCACCGCCAACGATCCGTGGGGCAGGGTAGCCGACGACGGTACGGTCTACGTGCGTATCGCCGGGAGCGAGCGGGTGGTTGGCTCATGGCAGGCAGGCAGCCCCGATGAGGCGCTGGCCTTCTACCGGCGCAAGTTCGACGCGCTGGAGACCGAGGTCGCCCTGCTTGAACAGCGGCTCACCGCCACTGACCTGTCCCCCGGCAGTGCCCGGGCATCCATCGACCGGCTGCTGGAGGCGGTGGCGGACGCCCACGCGGTCGGCGACCTGGAATCGCTGCGCACCCGGCTGGAGGCGCTGACCGGCCAGGTGGAAGGCAGGCGGGAGGAGGTCCGGGCGGCCCGTGAGCAGGCCCGGGTCGAGGCCAAGGGCATCAAGGAGCGCATCGTCGCCGAGGCCGAGCAGATCGCCGCCGAGGCCACGCACTGGAAGATCAGCGGCGAGCGGATGCGCCAGCTGCTGGAGGAGTGGAAGGTTGCGCCCCGGGCCGACCGGGCGGTGGAGACCGCGCTGTGGAAGCGGCTGTCCACGGCGCGCAACAGTTTCGCCAAGCGCCGCAAGGCGTACTTCGCCGGGCTGGAGGAGGAGCGCGGGGAGGCCAAGTCCCGCAAGGAGAAGCTGGTGGCCGAGGCGGAGGCGCTGGCCACCTCCACCGACTGGGGCCCGACCGCGGCGGCCTACCGGGAGCTGATGCGGTCCTGGAAGGCGGCGGGCCGGGCCGGCCGGGCCGACGAGGAAGAGCTGTGGGGCCGGTTCAAGGGGGCCCAGGACACGTTCTTCGCGGCCCGGTCGGAGGTGTTCTCGGCCAAGGAGAACGAGCTGCGCGAGCACGCGGCGGTCAAGTCGGCGCTGCTGGAGGAGGCCAGCCCGCTGGTGCCGGTGACCGATGTGCGGGCGGCCCGCTCGGCGCTGCGGTCCATCCAGGAGCGCTGGGAGCAGGCCGGCCCGGTGCCCCGGGAGGCGCACGACCGCCTGGAGCAGGGCCTGCGCCGGGTCGAGGACGCGGTACGCAAGGCCGAGGACGCCCAGTGGCGCCGGTCCAACCCGGAGGCGCTGGCCCGGGCCAAGGGCACGGTGGACCAGATCCGGGCCGCCATCACCAGCCTGGAAGGGCAGCTGGCCAAGGCCCAGCAGCGGGGCGACTCGAAGGCCGCGGACGAGGCGGCCGAGGCGATCGCCGCCCGGCAGTCCTGGCTGGAGGAAGCCGAGCGCACCCTGGCCGAGCTGTCGAGCTAGGGACCCGCCCTAACTCGTGATCCGGTACACGTCGTAGACGCCGTCGATGGCGCGCACCGCGCGGAGCACGTGACCGAGGTGCTTGGGGTCGCCCATCTCGAACGTGAACCGGCTGACGGCCACCCGGTCCCGGGTCGTGGTGACCGACGCGGACAGGATGTTCACGTGCTGGTCGGAGATGCTCCGGGTGACGTCGGACAGCAGGCCGGTCCGGTCCAGCGCTTCCACCTGGATGGCCACCAGGAACAGCGAGTCTTCGGTGGGCGACCAGCGCACCGCGACCAGCCGCTCGGGCTGTGAGTCGAGCAGGTGGCGCAGGTTGAGGCAGTCGGCCCGGTGCACCGACACGCCGTGCCCGCGGGTGACGAAGCCGGTGATCTCGTCCCCGGGCACCGGGGTGCAGCACTTGGACAGCCGCGCGTACACGTCGGCGGCGCCTTCCACCACCACACCGGAGTCACCGGTCGGCCGCTGCGGCGGCGGCCGGGTGGGCAGGGTGGCCTCGGCCAGATCCTCCTGCGCGCCGGCCATCCCGCCGGCCGACTGGACCAGCTTGGCCGCCACGGACTGCGCGCTGACGTGCCCCTCGCCGACCGCGGCGTACAGCGCGGACAGGTCGGGGTAGTGCAGCTCGGTGGCCAACGCGAGCAGCGCGTCCCCGGTGGCCAGCCGCTGTAGCGGCAGGCCGTGCTTGCGCATGGCCCGGGCGATCGCGGTCTTGCCGCCCTCGGTAGCCGCCTCACGGCGCTCCTTGGAGAACCAGTGCCGGATCTTGTTGCGGGCCCGGGCGCTCTTCACGAAGCCCAGCCAGTCGTGGCTCGGCCCGGCGTCCGGCGCCTTGGAGGTGAAGATCTCCACCGTGTCGCCGTTGTCGAGCGTGCTCTCCAGCGCCACCAGGCGGCCGTTGACCCGCGCGCCGATCGTGCGGTGGCCGACTTCGGTGTGGATCGAGTACGCGAAGTCCACCGGGGTGGCGCCCTGCGGCAGCGCGATCACCTCACCGCGCGGGGTGAACACGTACACCTCGGCCGCGCCGAGGTCGAAGCGCAGTGATTCGAGGAATTCGGCCGGGTCGGCGGTCTCCCGCTGCCAGTCCACCAGCTGGCGCAGCCAGGCCAGGTCCCCCGCGCCGGCCGGGCTGCCGCGCTCGCCGCCGAGCACCGTCTCTTCCTTGTACTTCCAGTGCGCGGCCACCCCGTACTCGGCCCGCTGGTGCATGCTCCAGGTCCTGATCTGCAGCTCGACGGGCTTGCCCCCGGGGCCGATGACCGTCGTGTGCAGCGACTGGTACATGTTGAACTTCGGCATCGCGATGTAGTCCTTGAACCGGCCGGGCACCGGGTTCCACCGGGCGTGCACCGTGCCGAGCGCGGCGTAGCAGTCGCGGACCGAGTCCACCAGCACCCGGATGCCGACCAGGTCATAGATGTCGTCGAAGCCGACGTTCCTGGCGATCATCTTCTGGTAGACGGAGTAGTAGTGCTTGGGCCGGCCCATGACCCGCGCCTTGACCTTGGCGTCGCGCAGATCGCCCGAGACGTCGTCGATGACCTCCGACAGGAACACGTCGCGGCCCGGGGCGCGCTCGGACACCAGCCGGGCGATCTCGTCGTAGCGCTTGGGGTAGAGGGTGGCGAACGCCAGGTCCTCCAGCTCCCACTTGATCGTGTTCATGCCGAGCCGGTGCGCGAGCGGCGCGTAGATCTCCAGGACCTCACGGGACTTGCGCTCCTGCTTCTCCCGGGGCAGGTAGCGCAGCGTGCGCATGTTGTGCAGCCGGTCGGCCAGCTTGATCACCAGCACCCGGATGTCGCGGGACATCGCGACCACCATCTTGCGGACGGTCTCGGCCTCGGCGACGTCGCCGTACTTGACCTTGTCCAGCTTGGTCACCCCGTCGACCAGGGCTGCGATCTCGTCACCGAAGTCGCGGCGGAGCTGGTCCAGGGGGTACGCGGTGTCCTCGACCGTGTCGTGCAGCAGCGCGGCGCACAGCGTCTCGTGGTTCATCCCCAGCTCGGCCAGGATGGTGGCCACGGCCAGCGGGTGGGTGATGTAGGGGTCGCCGCTCTTGCGCTTCTGCCCGGCGTGCCAGTGCGCGGCCACGTCGTAGGCGTGCTCGATGAGCCGGACGTCGGCCTTGGGGTGGGTGGCGCGGACCGTCTTGATCATCGGTTCCAGCACCGGGTTGATCCCGCCGCCGCGGGCCGCGCCGAGCCGGGCCAGCCGGCGGGCGGCCCGGCCGCTGCCCGGCACCCGGGTGCTGCCCGCGGCCTGGCCGTTACGCCGGCCGGCACCGGGCCGCGGGCCGTTCTTCTGGCCGGTGTCGCTGCGGGTGCCGTCCTCGCGGGTGCCGGCCTCGCGGGTGCCGGCCTCGCGGGTGCCGGCCTCGCGGGTGCCGGCCTCGCGGGTGGGGGCGGCCGGAACCGGGCCAGGCTGGGCAGCGGCTACCTGGCCAGGGCTGCCCTGGCCCGGGGCGGCCACGCCCTCCCCCGCCGCGGCGGTCTGGCCCGGGGGGGCAGGAGTGGCCCCGGCGCCGGCATCGCCGGTCGTTGCCACATCACCGGCCACAGGCACTCCTCACGTCCGCCAAGACCCCAGTCTATCGGCGGAAGATCGCTGAAGTGCCGGGTCAGGGCGGCCCCGGGGGGAGATGCCTAGACGACCAGCAGCGAGCGGACCAGGTCGCCGGGCAGCCGGGCCCGGCCGCCGAGGAAGCTGAGCTCCAGGATCACCGAGATCCCGGTGACCTCGGCGCCGGCCGTCCGGACCAGGCCGGCGGTGGCGGCGGCGGTGCCCCCGGTGGCCAGCACATCGTCCACGATGAGCACCCGCTCACCGGGCGCGAACGCATCCTGGTGCACTTCGATGGTGGCGCTGCCGTACTCCAGGTCGTAGCTGCGGGCGAACGTCGGCCCGGGCAGTTTGCCCTGCTTGCGGACGGGCACAAAGCCCGCACCCAGCTGGATGGCCACCGACGCGGCCAGGATGAAACCACGGGCTTCGATCCCGGCCACCTTGTCCACGCCGCCCGGGGCGCCACGGCGCGCGTGCCCGGCGGCCAGCCCGCTGACCACCGCGGCCAGCGCGTCCCCGTCGGCGAGCAGCGGGGTGATGTCCTTGAACATCACCCCGGGCTGCGGGTAGTCGGCGATATCGCGTACCCGGGCCTTGATCAGCCCGGCCAGGGCCAGGTCGGCGTCCGGCGCGACCGCCGGGGCCGGGGCCTTGTCCGGCTCCATCTAGCGGCGCTTCTTCTTGCCGCCCGGGCGGCGCTTGGCCGCACTGGTGCGCCGGGGCTGCTGCCGGGGGCCACTGGGGGCGGCGGGGCCGGGCGGCCGCGGTGCGGCCCGGCCGGCCGGCACCTTGTCCCCGGTCGCCGCGGCCTCGTCGTCCCCGGCCACCGCGGGCGAAGGGGTGTCCACCTGATCCCCGTCGCCATCCGCGGTGACCGTGCCCGCGGCCGTGCCTGTGCCGCTCGCCGCCGGGCGGCCCGCCTTGGCCGCGGTCCGCTTGGCCGCCCGGCCGCCGGCCGCCTTGGCCGCGACCCGCTTGGCCAGCGCCTTGTACTGCGGGTCGCGTTCCTTCAGGTCGGCCAGCACCGGGGTGGCGATGCAGATCGAGGAGTAGGTGCCGGACAGCATGCCGACGAACAGCACCAGCGCCAGGTCCTTCAGTTCCCCGGCGCCGAGCAGCCCGGCCCCCACGAACAGGATGGACGCCACCGGCAGCAGGGCGATCACCGAGGTGTTGATCGAGCGCACCAGGGTCTGGTTGAGCGCCAGGTTGGCGGCCTGGCTGTACGTGCTGCGGGCCGAGCCGAGCAGGCCCGCGGTATTCTCCCGGACCTTGTCGAAGACGACCACGGTGTCGTAGAGCGAGTAACCCAGGATGGTCAGCAGGCCGATCACGGTGGCCGGGCTGACCTCGAAGCCGGCCAGCGCGTACACCCCGGTGGTGATCACGATGTCATGGACCAGCGCGATCAGCGCAGCCAGGGCCATCCGCCACTCGAACGCGATCGTCAGGTAGATGACAATGACGATGAGGAACGCGATCAGCGCCTGGATGGCCTTCTGCGTGATCTGCGATCCCCAGCTGGCCCCGATGAAGCTGATGCTGATCTTGTCAGTTGGGACCCCGAGGTCCCGGCTCAGCACGTCCTGCACGTGGGTCTGCTGGGCGTAGGGCAGCTTCCCGGTCTGCACCTGCCACTGGGCGCTGCTGCCGGAGCCCACTTTCTCGACGATGACGTCCTGGCCGGCCCCACCGCTGGCCGCCGCGCTGCGCACCTGGCTGATCGATGCGGACGATGCCGGGAACTGGAAGACCGAGCCGCCCTTGAAGTCGACGCTGAAGTTCAGCCCGCGGCCGAACAGGCCCACCAGGCTGAGCACCAGGATCAGCCCGGAGATCGAGTACCAGAGCTTCTGCCGGCCCACGAAGTCGAAGGAGACCTCGCCGCGGTAGAGCCGGCCGCCGATGGAGCCAAGCCGCGACATCACGCCTCCTTCGCCGGGGCGCCGGTGCGCACACGGGCCGTCCGGGAAGATCGCCAGGGCGCCCGGGCCCCCAGCCGGCCCGGGTCCAGGCCGGACAGCCGGTGGCCCTGGCCGTAGAATTTGGTCCGGGCCAGCAGGGTGATCATGGGCTTGGTGAACAGGAAGACGACGATCACGTCGATGACCGTGGTCAGCCCGAGGGTGAACGCGAAACCCTTGACCTCGCCGATGGAGAAGTACCACAGCAGCGCCGCGGCCAGGAACGAGACCGCGTCCGCGACCAGGATGGTCCGCCGGGCCCGTTTCCAGCCGCGTTCCACCGCGGTGCGCAGCGTCCGGCCGTCCCGGACCTCGTCACGGAGCCGTTCGAAGAACACCACGAACGAGTCCGCGGTGATGCCGATGGCCACGATGAGGCCGGCCACCCCGGACAGTTCCAGCGCGAAGTTCTGGTACTTGCCGAGCAGGATCACCGCCTCGAACACCAGGATCGACGCGATGATCAGGCTGGACACCGCGACCACGGCCAGGCCCCGGTAGTAGAGCAGGCAGTAGAGCACGACGAGCAGCAGGCCGAGGGCCCCGGCCAGCAGCCCGGCGTGCAGCTGGTCGCTGCCCAGCTGCGGGGATACCGACTGGACCGACTCCTTGGTGAAGGTGAGCGGCAGCGCGCCGTAGCTGAGCTGGGTGGCCAGGTTCGTCGCCTGGGTCTGGCTGAAGTTGCCGGTGATCTGCGCGGAGCCGCCGGTGATCGCGCCCTGGTCGATGGCCGGGAATGAGACCACGTTCCCGTCGAGGATCACGGCCAGGTAGTCCAGCGGCGAGGACGGGGTGCCCGAGGTGCCGTACTTGCTGTACATCTGCTCGGTCAGCTGGCCAAACGCGTTGGCGCCGTCCGGGTGGAAGCTGAGGTTGGTCTGCCAGTAGACGCTGGAGGTCTGCGGGCTGGCGCTGGCCGACTTGATGTCCTTGCCGACGACCTTGGACTTGTCCAGCACGAACTTGTAGAGGACCCCGCCCTCGGAGCCGCACGAGACCGTCTGGATGTTCGGGTCGTTGTACTGCTGCTGGGCGTAGCCGACCTGCGCTTTCCAGTTCTTGTCAGCACAGTTCAGCTTGTTGAACAGGGTCTTCACCTGCGGGTCGACCAGGCTCGCGTCACCCGACGCGCCGGCCACGGTGGACACCGCCGAGCTGCTGCCCGGCGATGGGGTGGCGGCCGCGCTGGCCGCCGGGCTGGCGCTGGCCGAGCCCGACGGGCTGGCGGCTGCCTTTGGGTGCGCGGCGGTCAGGGAGCGAGAGTGGCTCACCATCTCCTGCCCGGCCGCCCCGCCGCCCGCCGTCGCGCCCAGGGCGCCGTTCTTCTTCTTGGCCGTGGAGCTGGCCGACGCGGACGGTGACCCGCTGGCCGACGGGGTAGCCGCGGGTGACCCGCTCGCCGATGGGGTCGGGACCGGCGTGGCCGTGGTGGCACCGGTATTCGGCGCCATCAGCAGTACCTGGCGGAACAGCAGCTGGGCGGTGGTGCCGACCAGGTCCACCACCTTCTGGCTGCCCGCGCCCGGCACGGCCACGTTGATGATGTCGCTGCCCTGCTGCTGCACCTGGGCCTCGGTGAACCCGGCGCCGTCCACCCGGCTGGTCATGATGTCCTTGGCCGTGGTCATGTCCGCCGCGAACTGCGCGTTGGACACGCCCTTGGGGGCCTGTGCCTTCAGCGCCACCGTGGTCCCGCTGGTCAGATCCAGCCCCAGGTGCACCTTGAAGTCCTTGCCCCAGTCCCCGGGTGAGGCGATGTTGCCGCCCACGATGGCCAGGAACAGCAGCACGATGAGCGCGGCCAGCACGGCCAGCGCACGTCCCGGCCGGGAGACGTTACTGCTTGGGGGAGCCACTTCTCGCCCGTCCTCTAGGTTGCCTGTCCCCCGCCCCGAGGTCCGGCGCGGGGCTGCCGGTCAGTCCGCGGTGCGCTCGTCCTGGGCCGGGCGCCCGGCGGCCGTGCTGCCCGGCGTGCCATTGGCCGGGGCGGCACCGTTCTGGTGCTCGGCGCCCAGCTGGCCGTCGGCACTGGCCTCCGCGGTCGCGGCCGGCTCACTGCTGGCCGGCTCGGTGCTGGCCGGCTCGGGGCCGTCCGTGGCGCTGTCGGCCGCGGCGTGCTCACCGTCCGGGCTGCTCATGGCGCCTTCGTCGTCCGGGACGGTGTCCATGATGGCCCGGCGCAGGAACCGGATCTGCACCCCGGGGGCCACCTCGAGCAGCACGTCCTGATCGTCCGCGTCGATGACCGTCGCGTACATGCCCGCGGTGGTGCGAACCCGCGAACCCGGCTGCACCTGCTGCTGCATCTGCTGCACCCTGCGCTGCTTGTTGCGCTGCGGCCTGATCATGACGAAGTAGAGCAGGCCGAACAGGACGACGATGACGATCAGGAACGTGTAGCTGCCTGACCCGCCCGAGCTGCTGGCTGCGAGTTCAAAATTCCCCATCGCGGGGGCATCCTTCCACTTGATGTGCACCGCCCAGCCGCGCGCCGGGCCGTGAAGCCGGCTGTGCCGGGATCCCTGGCCAGCGGGCAGCCGACCAACTGCCGAAGTGTAGCGGCGCGCAGGCGGCGCACCAACAGGCTACGGGGTCTCGCGACTGATCGTGACATCCCCGCGACCAACTATTTTGCCAGCTGCGCTCATTGGCCACCCGCGGTCAGTCGAACAGGCTCCCAGGCACTGCGAGCCCGGGTGGCCCGGGCGGGTCCAGGCCCAGATGTTCCCAGGCGGCCGGGGTGGCCACCCGGCCCCGCGGCGTCCGGGCCATCAGCCCGGCGCGCACCAGGAACGGCTCGGCGACCACCTCGACGGTCTCCGCCTCCTCCCCCACCGCCACGGCCAGGGTGGACAGCCCGACCGGGCCGCCGCCGAACCTGGTGACCAGGGCGGCGAGCACGGCCCGGTCCAGCCGGTCCAGCCCTTCCTCGTCCACCTCGTACAGTTCCAGGGCGGCGCGGGCCAGCGCCCGGGTGACCACGCCGTCCGCGCGCACCTCGGCGTAGTCCCGGACCCGGCGCAGCAGCCGGTTGGCGATCCGCGGGGTGCCCCGGGACCGCCCGGCGATCTCCTCGGCGCCGTCGCCGCGCAGCACGACCCCGAGCAGGTCTGCCGACCGGCGCACGATCACTTCCAGCTCGGCGGGCTCGTAGAAGTCGAGGTGTGCGGTGAAGCCGAACCGGTCGCGCAGCGGCGCAGGCAGCAGCCCGGCCCGGGTCGTGGCACCGACCAGGGTGAACGGTGCGATGTCCAGCGGGATGGCGGTCGCGCCCGGCCCCTTGCCGACGACCACGTCGACCCGGAAGTCCTCCATGGCCAGGTAGAGCATTTCCTCGGCAGGCCGGGCCAGCCGGTGGATCTCGTCGATGAACACCACGTCGCGCTCGCCCAGCGTGGACAGGATCGCGGCCAGGTCGCCCGCCCGCTCGATGGCCGGGCCGCTGGTGATCCGCAGCGGCGCGCCCAGCTCGGCCGCGATGATCATCGCGAAGGTGGTCTTGCCCAGGCCCGGCGGGCCGGACATCAGGACGTGATCGGGGGCCCGGCCGCGGCCCAGCGCGCCCTCGATGATGAGCGACAGCTGGTCCCGCACCCGGTGCTGGCCGATGATCTCGTCCAGCCGTTTGGGCCGCAGCGCTCCTTCGATGACCCGCTCGTCCAGCCCGGCCAGCGGGGAAACCACCCGGCCGTGCTCGGCGAGCGCGCGGGCTTCCAGGCCGGACAGCCCGGGCGAGGTCTGCTCGGCGGCCTCCGCCGCGGCGTGCGGGCCAGCCGCTGGCCGCGGGTCCGGGCCCGTCACGCCCGGCTCAGCTTACGCAGCGCGGCCCGCAGAGCCTGGGCGACGTCCACCTCCCCGGTGGCCTGCCCGTCGCCCGCGGCACCGTCCCCGGCCGCATCGTTGCTGGCCGCACCGTCCCCGGCCGCGCCGTTCTGGGCCGCACCGTTGCTGGCCGCACCGGCCAGATCGGCCTCGACCGCGGCGATGGCCTGCTCGGCGTCGCGGCTCGGCCAGCCCAGGTTGACCAGGCCCGCGCGGACCTGGTCCCGCCATGGCGCGGCCCGCGGGCCGGGCACCGCGGCGCCCGCCGCCCCGGCGCTGGCGGTCATGCCGGGCGAGCCGAGCCGGCCCGCGAGCTCCAGCACGATCCGCTGCGCGCCCTTGCGGCCGATCCCCGGCACCCGGGTCAGCGCGGTGATGTCCTCGGCCGCGATGGCCCGGCGCAGCTGGTCCGGGCTGAACGAGGCCAGCATGGCCAGGGCCAGCCGGGGGCCCACCCCGCTGGCCGTCTGGGCCAGCTCGAACACGTCGCGCTCGTCGTCGCTGGCGAAGCCGTACAGGGTCAGCGCATCCTCCCGGACGACCAGGGAGGTGGCCACCCGGGCCCGGGTCCCGGTGCGCAGCGTGGCCAGCGTGCCCGGGGTGCACTGGACCAGCAGCCCGACCCCGCCGACCTCGATCACCGCGCCTTCCGGGGCGATCGCGCACACCGTGCCGTCCAGATGCGATATCACCGCGCGCCTCCTGCGCCGAGGGCTGCTGTGCGGGCCGCTCCAGTGCCGGCCGCCCGCGCGGCCGCCGCCAGCCGGGCCTGGGTCCCGCCGCGCCACAGCTGGCAGATGGCCAGTGCCAGGGCGTCGGCGGTGTCCGCGGGCCGCGGCGGGTCGGCCATCCGCAGCAGCCTGGTCACCATCGTGGTCACCTGGGCCTTGTCGGCCCGGCCGTTGCCGGTCACCGCCGCCTTGACCTCACTCGGTGTGTGCAGCGCGACCGGCAGCCCGCGCCGCGCCGCGCACAGCACGGCGATCGCGCCCGCCTGGGCCGTGCCCATCACCGTCCGCACGTTGTGCTGGCTGAACACCCGCTCCACGGCGACCGCGTCCGGGCGGTGCTCGGCCAGCCAGGAGTCGATCTCCGCCTCCAGGGCGAGCAGCCGCGCCGCGATGTCATCGGCAGCCGGGGTGCGCACCAGCCCGGCCGCGATCAGGCCGGGTGGCCGGCCCGGGGCGCCATCGACCACGCCGAGGCCGCACCGGGTCAGCCCGGGATCGACGCCGAGCACCCGCATGCACGCTCCATCCCGCTAACGAACACATGTTCGGCCAGGACCGACATTACCGGTCCCGGCCGTGTCACCGGGCGAGGATGCCCGGCGTGTCGCGGTGCGCTTCCCGGGGGCCCAGCTAACTCAGTCGAGCTTCTCCAGCACGTCGTCGGGCACCGAGTAGTTGGCGTACACGTCCTGCACATCGTCGGAGTCTTCCAGCGCCTCGATCAGCCGGAACACCCGCTTGGCCTGGTCCTCGTCCAGTTCCACCTCGACCGTGGGCAGGAACGCGGCCTCGGCCGAGTCGTAGTCGATCCCGGCCTGCGTCACCGAGTTGCGCACCGCGACCAGGTCACCGGGCTCGCTGATCACCTCGAACGACTCGCCGAGGTCGCTGACCTCCTCGGCGCCCGCGTCCAGCACCGCCACCAGCAGGTCGTCCTCGCTGACCCCGCCCGCCTTGGGCACGATCACCACGCCCTTGCGGTGGAACAGGTAAGACACCGAGCCGGGGTCGGCCATCGACCCGCCGTTGCGGGTCAGTGCGGTCCGCACGTCGGCCGCGGCCCGGTTCCGGTTGTCGGTCAGGCATTCCACCAGTACCGCGACCCCGCCCGGGGCGTAACCCTCGTAACTGACCGTCTCGTAGGCGGCGCCGCCCGCCTCCAGCCCGGCGCCGCGGCGGATGGCCCGGTCGATGTTGTCGCTGGGCACCGAGTTCTTCTTGGCCTTCTGTACCGCGTCGTACAGCGTGGGGTTGCCGGCCGGGTCGGCCCCGCCGGTCCGCGCCGCCACCTCGACGTTCTTGATCAGCTTGGCGAACAGCTTGCCCCGCCGGGCGTCGATGACCGCCTTCTTGTGCTTGGTCGTGGCCCACTTGGAGTGGCCGCTCATATCCGATCCCTCACCATGTCTACGAAAAGCTTGTGCATCCGCGGGTCGCCGGTCAGCTCGGGATGGAAGGCGGTGGCCAGCGCGGGCCCCTGGCGGACCGCGACGATCCTACCGGTGCCCGGGTCGGCGCCGAGTATCTCGACATCCGGGCCGGTCTCCTCCACCCACGGTGCCCGGATGAACACCGCGCGCAGCGCCGCGCCGGGCATCCCGGTGACCGGGATGTCCGCCTCGAACGAGTCGACCTGACGGCCGAACGCATTGCGCCGCACCGTCATGTCGATGCCCCCGAATGTCTCCTGGCCGCCGATACCGTCCAGCAGCCGGTCGGCCAGCATGATCATGCCCGCGCAGGAGCCGAACACCGGCAGTCCCATGCCGATCCGCTTACGCAGCGGCTCCATCAGCTCGAACACCACCGCGAGCTTCCACA
>Ga0207699_10000695_pt1 | contig 16111 bp, 12 predicted proteins | sample LARL51metaG_FD_184344 | JGI IMG/M metagenome (GOLD analysis project Ga0207699, IMG submission 184344) | Corn, switchgrass and miscanthus rhizosphere microbial communities from Kellogg Biological Station, Michigan, USA - LAR L5-1 metaG... | ecosystem: Host-associated > Plants > Roots >...
GAGGTTCTCGCCGACCCGGAACGGCCGGGTGTCGACCTGGCGCGGCCGGCCCTTGTTGTTGAGCACGTCGTCCACGAAGTGGCTGGCCCCCGCGACCAGGCTGGCACCGCCGGTCTCGAACATCCGCTTGAGCGCGGCCGGATTGGTCAGCAGGAAGTTCGTCGGGGCGAGCGCGTCCAGCAGGAAGCCGGTCGCGAGCGCGGCCTTGGCGTCGTCCACTGCATTACCGGATCCTGCCTCCAGCAGATCGCTGACCAGCCTCGACGTGGCCAGGTGGGCCTGCCGGATGGCGAAGAAGGCCGGATTGTCAGTCCATGTCGGGTCCGCGAACCGCTTGTCCCGGTCCGGCACCGGAACCGGCGGTGGCGCGTCCATCCCCATCCAGCGGGCCGCGGCCACCGGCCCGGCCATCGCCATGCTGGTCCAGAAGCGCATCGCCGCCGACGCTGTGGCGGTGGGCTTGGCCGCGGCGCGCCGCAGCACCGCGGCCGTGGACGAGCTTAGGCCCGCGGCGTCCACCGAGCCGAACATGTCGGCATCCGGTGCCAGCGCCGCGGCGGCCGATTCCGCGGCCTGCCACGCCGTTTCCTGTGCGGTCATTGTGTGCCCTCCTGGGTCCGGACGCTCCGAACCCTTCCGACGCTACTTTGCCCTTGGTGCGCGCGTAAAGGACCGTAGCTTCCCGTCGCCGGCCCGCCGAAACGTCGAGAGCCCGGCGGGATCGGCGCCAGCAGATCCTCAGCGCCAGTGGGTGAGCGGCACCGGGCCGCGGCTCAGCACGGTGCGGATGGCGAAGACGCTGTGCGCCGTGAGCACGGCCGGGACGGCCAGGATCTCGTCCAGCAGGACCTTCTCGTAGTCGGCCAGGTCCTGGGTCGCGACCTCGACCATGAAGTCGTCGGAGCCCGTGACCACGTAGCAGGCCACCACGGCCGGGATCGCCATCAGGGCCCGCTCGACCTCGAGCGACGTCGCCCGGGAATGCCCGTCGACCCGCAGCCCGATGAAGGCAGTCAGGCCGAGCCCGGCGCTGGTCCGGCTGATCTCGGCGCGGTAACCCTCGATGATGCCGCTGGCCTCCAGCGCCTTGACCCGGCGCAGGCAGGCCGAAGGAGACAGCGAAACCGCCTCGGCCAGGTCGATGTTGGCGATGCGGCCATCGCGCTGCAGAGTGGCGAGAATGGCGCGGTCGGTACGGTCTCCGGGTGCTGGCATGAAAATCATCATATCGGCCAATGAGTCGCACAGCATTGCGCAAAGAGGTCGTTGCAGCGCAATCTTTGCCATCGCATACGACCGGTTTTCGCCGATGATTGATGCATGAGCACCTCACCGGCACAAGCCCTCCCGCTGTCGGTCCCGCGCGCCAGCGCGCTGTACATCGGCGCCCTGTTCGGCCCGGGACTCCTGCTCCTGCCCGGCCTGGCCGCTCAGCAGGCCGGCCCGGCCTCGATCATCGCCTGGGTGGCGCTGCTCGGCCTGTCCGCCATCTTCGCCACGGTGTTCGCCGCGCTAGGCCGTAAAGTGCCGGGCGCCGCCGGCGCAGCCGGGTACGCCGCCGCCGGCCTTGGGCGGCGGGCCGCGACGGTGACCCGTTGGTGGTTCCTGGCCGGCGTCGTCGCCGGCGCGCCGATCGTCTGCCTCATCGGTGCCAGCTACGTGACCGCGCTGACCGGCGGCGGCCCGCTGGCCCGGGCCGGCGTCGCGGCTGCTCTGCTGCTCGCCGTGCTCGGCCTGGCGCTCGGCGGCGTCCGCGCGAGCACGATGGCCCAGCTCCTGCTGGTCGCGCTGCTGATCGTCGTGGTGGTGACCGCGGTGGCCGGCTCGTCGCCCGCGGCCCGCCCGGCCAACTGGACCCCGTTCGCCCCGCACGGCTGGCTGTCCATCGGCCGGGCGGCCGCCACGCTGATGCTCTCGTTCGTCGGCTGGGAGGCGGTGGCCCCGCTGACCGGACGGCTGCGCGCGGGCCAGCTGTCCCGGGTCATCGGCATCGCGTTCACCGTGACCGCCGTGCTCTACCTGGGCCTGGCCGTCGCCACGGTCAGCTGCCTGGGCCGCGGCGCGAACCTGACCGTTCCGCTCGCCGACCTGCTTCAGCTGGCCATCGGCCCGGCCGGGCGGGCGGTGGGTGCCGCGGCCGCGCTGGTCCTCACGGCCGGCTCGGTCAACGCCTACATCTCGGGGGCGAGCGAGATGCTGCGCGAGCTGACCGCCGTACCCGGTCAGATTGGGCCGAACGGGCCTGGCCATGCGCCCCGGCTGTCGGCTCACGCCCTGCTCGGCGTCATCGCCCTGGTCGGCCTGGTGCTGCTCGGCCTGTCCGCGCTGCGGCTGGCCGACATCGTTGCCCTGGTCAGCGTGCCGACCGCGATGTTCCTGTGCGTGTACCTCAGCTGCACCGTGGCGGCGACCCGCATCCTGACCGGGCCGGCCCGCGTGGCCGCCGCCGTCGCCGTCCTAGCGGTGCTCGCGGTCCTGGCCTTCTGCGGCTGGCAGGCCCTGCTGGCCGTCGCCGTCGTCGCCGCCGTGGCCGTCTATCCCGCGCTCCGCGGGCGGCCGGAACGGGGGATAACCCCCAGACGGCGAGTGTCGAGCTGCAGCCTGACCAGGGCGGATCCCGTCTCGATCCAGATGGCCGACCCGGCCGCCGCCGCACTGATCAGGTCCGGCGTATGCGCGACCGGATACGCGGTCAACGTGCCTGGTGCTACGACGGTCAGCAGGGAACCGGTGATCCACAGGCGGCCTGCCGCGTCCAAGATGAGGGCCGGGGCCGACATGGCGCTAGGGGCGTAGCCGGTGTGGATGATCGCGGTGATCCTGCCGGTGGCCGGGTCCGCCCGCGCCAGCCCGGACGGGGTCAGCACCCACACGGCCTTCTCGCCGGGGACGATCTGCGGCGTATATCCGCCGCTGTTGACGCCCAGGCTCGCTACCGGCTTGAGCGAGTCCTGGTTGATCAAGATGATGCGGTTGACCCCGGCGCAGCCGATCCAGATGCCGCGCGGCCCGGGGGACGCGGCACATGCCGGTCCCGTGCCCGGGATCGGGGCTGCCTTCACGATCACGTCGCGGGACGGGTCGATCTTGTATAGGTACTCACGGCCGCCGCCGTCGGCGGGCTCGTCGGTGATCACCCAGATGAAGCCGTCTCCGTATGCGACATCGGCGCCCAGCCCGCGGACGCCGATGCGCCTGGTAATGGCGCCGCTGCCCGGGTCGATGCGTAGCAGCGGCCCGGAAAAGTCCAGGACCCAGAGTGACCCGGCGCCCGATGTCATGGCGACCGGTTGATTTTGCTGGTCGCCGACGTGCAGCGTCCTGGTGACCCGCCCGGCGGCTAGGTCGACGCCGACGATCCGGCTGGCGGACCAGTCCGAGATCCAGGCCGTGGAGCCGAGTATGGTCATGCCGCCCGGTTGGCCGAACGGCAGTGGGATCCGTGTCCGCGCGGTGGGTGGCAGCAGCGCCGGAGTCGCCGCCGTGCCGGGTGTGTCCGCGGGAGCCGCGGCGGGCCGGCTACCCCGGCCGGCTACCACCGCGAGGGCGGCCGCGGCGATCAGGATCACGGCCACCGCAACGTCGAGCCAGCGCCCGCGGGGAAAGCGGACGTTCGGCTCCGGGCCCTGGCTGATCTCGTCCATGTCCCCCACCTGTTCCGGCCGCGGTCGCGGTCCGCTCACCAGCCAGGGTGTCCAGGCCCGCCCGTGTCCGCCATCCGACGTTCTGCGGATGTCCTGGCGGCCGCGGCCGGAGTAGCCTGGAGCGGGGGGAAGGACGGCGTGATGAAAGGCCGGGTAGCAGCCAGCGGGCGGGACCTGCGCGTCCTGGCCGGGATCGTCAGGGATGACCGCGGCGAACCCCCGGCCGAGGGACTGGCGCCGTCCTTGCTCGATGACCTGCTCGGACTGATCCGCTGCGATCTCCTGAACTTCGCGGGTACCGACAGCATCCGGGAGGTGGACTGGTTCGGGCAGACCCGGCCGATCGAAGCCCACGACCCCGAGTTCGACGTCGCGTCGTTCTGGCGGCACTACTGGAGCAGCCCCTGCAGCTACCCTGAGCGCACCGGCGACGTGCGAAGCCTCGTACGGATCTCGGATTTCTACTCGGCCCGGCAATGGCACAGCACCGGCATGTACCAGGACTGCTGCAAGCCCTACGGGAACGAGCATGAGCTGATGGTGTGCCTGCCCGCTGGTCCCGGGTGGACCGCCGGGCCGGGGCGGACCCTGCGGCTGGTCTTCTTCCGCGGGCCCGGCCCGGATTTCTCCGACCGCGACCGCGACCTGCTCACCGTGCTGCGCCCGCATCTGCGCCAGGCCTACCTCGACGCCGAGCGCCGCCGCCACCCGGCGCCGCGGCTCACCGCCCGGCAGCGCGAACTGCTGCACCTGCTCGCCGCCGGGCACACCAATGCCCAGGTCGCCCGCCGCCTGGGCATTTCCGAGGGAACCGTGCGGACCCACCTGGAAAACATCTACCGCCTGCTGAACGTCTCCAGCCGGACCGCGGCGGTCACCCGCGCCTTCGCCGACCCCGTGGCCTGACAGACCAGATCCCAGGCCCGGCCGCGAAAGGGCTCATGACACCTGGCGCCAGACGTCCAATCGCAGGACGCCGACCTGCGCCGATACCAGCATCCTCATCCGGAATGGGTGACGCGTGCGGTCAGCCACCCGATTCAGCATTGGGCTATCTCCGCAACACGCGCCGGCTAGCCGCCGGATGATGCAGGAAGGTACGACATGGAACAGGAAGGACCAGGTAAGGAGCTTCCTTCGGCTCTCACCGTCATGGGCGCATGGCAGACCACGTTGTTCCTCGGCGTGACGACGCTGGTCCTCGGGCTGATCGTGGCCTTCTACCCGAGCGCCACGCTCAACGTCATCGCCGTGCTGATCGGTCTCGTGCTGATCGTCTCGGGAATCTTCCACCTGATCAGGGTCTTCGGAAGCAATGAGCCACACCGGGTGTGGCTGGGGATCTCCGGCTTGCTGCTCATCGTGATCGGCGTCGTGCTGATCCGCCACCTGCACCTCACCGTGGGGATCATCGGCCTGATCGTCGGCATCAGCTGGATAGTCCAGGGCATATCCGCGCTCGCGGCCGGTTTTTCCGGCGCCCTCCAGGAGGGACGTGGCTGGTGGATCTTCTTCGGATTCATCAGCCTGATCGGCGGGATCGTGATCGCGGCCGTGCCGGTGGCATCGGTCACCGCGCTCGCGGTCCTGATCGGGATCTGGTTCATCGTCGCGGGCTTGTTCGAGATCGTGGCCGGCTTCATGCTCCGGCAGGCGGTCACCAAGTCCCAGTCCACGACGACTCCGCCGCGGCGGGCCGGTGAGGGAGCCGCGGCGCTATGAGCTGATCCGGCGGCGCGCGATGTACTTGCCGAGTTCCCACAGCAGCAGGAGGGCGATCGCGGGGAGCAGTGCCCAGCCGAACTCGCGCAGGTTGAGCTGGACCGTTCCGAGCAGGCGGTTGAACACGTCCATCTGGGTGACGAGCACGGCAAGGACGAACTCGCCGAGCATGGCCCAGTTCATCTGCTTGCTGTCGAAGGTGGCGGTGGTCAGGACCGTGCCGGTCTCGCTGCGGCATTCGACCGCGGCCACGATCAGGCACAGCGCGAAGGCGGTGAGCGCAATTGACTGACCGGCGGCGACGCTGCCGAATAGATGCTGGCCGACTTCGATCATCAACAGCAGGCCGATGGTGATGGCCAGCCCGGCCAGCCCGACGGTGATCATCACCGGCGTGGTCAGCACGGAGGCCCCGCGTCGGCGCGGGTGCAGCGTCATCAGGCCGGGGGTTTCCTTGTCGAAGCCGAGCGCGAAGCCGAACGGGGCGTTGACGACGAAGTGGATCCACAGCACCTGCGCCGGCGTGAACGGCTCGCCGGCGGCGATGTTGAACAAGGTCGCGCCGAGGAAGGTGAGGACGAACGCGACCAGGAGCACCAGGACGAACCGGATGTACTTGGTGAGGTTGTCGTAGATCTTGCGACCTTGCTCGACCGCGAACACGATGGTGGCGAAGTTGTCGTCAGACAAGATCATCCGTCCGGCGTTCTTGGCCACCTCGGTGCCGCTACCCATGGCGATCCCGATGTCTGCCGCCTTAATGGCCGGTGCGTCGTTGACGCCGTCGCCGGTCATGGCGACGACGTCGCCTTTCTTCTTGAGCGTGTCGGCCAGCAGCACCTTGTGTTCGGGGGCGACCCGGCCCACCACCCCGATACCGTCGATGCGGGCCAGCCGCTCGGATTCCGGCAGGGCGGCGAAGTCCGCGCCCAGGATCGCCTCGCCGTCGATGCCGAGCTGCTTGGCGATCGCCGCGCCGGTGGTCACGTCGTCCCCGGTCACCATCCGGACCCTGATGTGGGCCGCCTGGGCCGCGGCCACCGCCGCGGCGGACTCTTCGCGGGCTGGGTCGACCATGCCGACCAGGCTGGTCATCTGCAGGTTGGTGACATAACCGAGCAGGTCGCCGTCCGGGTCGAACCCGGCCGGGTCGAGATCCCTGGTAGCGGCGGCCATGACCCTCCGGCCTTCGCCTTCCATGCGTTCCATGTGGGCCCGGTGCTGCTCGCTCAGTTCGGCATCCCACGCGAGGCTGGCGCTGCCGCACAGGGCGCTGGTTGCCCGCGCCATCACGGCCGGCGCGGCGCCCTTGACGAAGCACCGCACCACGGGCCGCCCGGCGGCGTCGGTGGCCGAGTTGAACGTGGCCATCAGCTTGTAGGACGGGTCGAACGGCAGGGTGGCCAGCCGGGGCAGCCGCTCCCGGGTCGCCTCGATGTCCAGCCCCGCCTTGTAGCCGAGCACCAGCAGGGCGCCCTCCGTGGGATCGCCGACGACCTTGCCGTCCACCAGCGTGGCGTCGCTGGCGACCAGGTACGGCAGGATCGGCTCCTCGAGCGCCGCCGCCGTCCCCGCCGCGTGGTGCACCTTACCTTCCAGGCTGTAGCCGGTGCCCGAGATGGTGTACCGGTCGGCGGGATCCACCACCTCGACCGCGGTCATCTGGTTCATCGTCAGCGTGCCGGTCTTGTCGGAGTTGATGGCCGAGGTGAACCCCAGGGTCTCCACCGACGGCAGGTCCTTCACGATCGCGTTGCGCTTGGCCAGGTCGACCCCGCCAATCGAGAGGATCATCTGCGCCACGGTCGGCAGGGCCTCGGGGATGGCTGCGATGGCCAGCGAGATCGCCGCGGTGAACAGCTCATCCCAGGCCCGGCCGCGGGCCCGGCCCAGCGCGAACATCACGATCATCGTCAGGCCGGCCGCCGCGGCGATCCACAGGGTGAGCCGGTTCATCTCCCTGGTCAGCGGCGATTCCTCCCGTTCCGTAGCCGAGAGCATCCCGGAGATCTTCCCGACCTCGGTGCCGGCGCCCGTGCCGGTGACGATCATCGTGCCGCTGCCGTGCGTGACCGGGGTGTTCATGAACGCCATGTTCACCTGGTCACCCGGGCCAAGCTCGCCGTCGGCCAGCGTCTCGGTGCCCTTGGCCGCGGGGGTACTCTCCCCGGTCAGCGCCGACTCGTCGATTTGCAAGGCGCTGGCCGCGATGATGCGACCGTCCGCGGGAACCTCGTCCCCGGCGGCGATCAGCACGACGTCGCCCACCACCACCTGCTCGGCCGGTATCACCGACTCAGACCCGTCCCGCCGCACCCGCGCGGTCGCCTTCATCATCGACTTCAGGGCATTCATGGCGCTTTCCGCCTTGCCCTCCTGACGCAGCCCGACCACGGCGTTCAGCACCGTCAGCAGCACCAGCAGCACCCCGGTGCTCCACTCCTTGATCAGCAGCGACACCAACGCCGCGACCAGCAGGATGATCTGCATGTAGCTGCGGTACTGCTCGAGGAACCTGAGCCAGCCCGGCTTCGGCTTCTCCTCCGGCAGCGCGTTCGGGCCCTTCTTGGCCAGCAGTTCGGCCGCCTGCGCCGCGGCCAGCCCCGCAGCCGGATCCACCCCTAGCGAAGCTGCCACCTCATCCGGTGAGCGGGCGAACCAGCCGCCTGACTCCGCCGCCCGGCTTTCCTCAGCGTGCGCTTGCGCGGTCATCTCAGCTCCTGTTCGTGACCGATCAAGCGTCGGTTGACAGCCGCGGTGTGTCGACACCCTTGGAGGGTGATTCAGGGTTCAGAGCAGGCGCAGTTCGACGGCCCGCTCGATGGCCTCCGCGCGCGAGCTGGCTCCGAGCTTCTGGTAGATCGACCGGAGCTCGCTCTTCACCGTGTTGCGTGAAATGTAGAGAGTGGCTGCGATCTGCAGGTATGTACTGGTCGGCAGGAGTCTTAGTATCCGCAGCTCGGCGGCAGTCAGTGAGGTAGTGAAGGCCGGGCGCGGCCGGGTGCCGTCTGGCTGCGTAGCGCGTGCCTCAAGAGCCGCGCAGATCAGCTTCTCGAGGAACGGGTCCTGGCGCATCCGCGTCGCGTGCGCGACCAGCCAGCTTGTCACCTGGGGTGCCGTCGAGACGATCGTGTTCAGGAAGCCTTCGCGGCGGCCCGTCTCGAGGACCTCGGCCACCATGCCAGCGGTCATCGAATCCTCTCGCTCGATCGCCGCCGCGGCCAGGAGTATCTGGCGCACCAGCGCCCGCCGCGGCGTCAGGTCGCCCGGCGGCAGCGATCGCAGATGCTCCACCGCGGCGCGGTGATCTCCCTTGGCCAGCGCGGTCCTGGCCCGCAGCAGGCTGCGGCGGGCCACAGGCAGCCGGCTCGCTAGCTCGCCGGGAAAGCGCAGGTCACCGCGTGACAGGCGGAACAGCGCCTCGAGCTCATCGGCCCGGTTGAGGAGCGGGGGCGCGGCTCCGGGCAGGACGCCCCGGGCGGCCTCGATACCCGCCAGCGCCTCGCGGACCTGGCCCCGGGCGGCCCAGATCTCGGCCAGGTCGAGCAGGATAAGGAACTCGAAGATGGGCCGGCGCTGCTCGGCGGTCGACAGCGCCTGCTCGGCCATCCGCTCCGCGGTGACGAGATCGCGCCGCTCCAGCGCGAGGCCCGCGAGTACCCGCAGGTAATCCAGGGCGAAGAAATGCCGCTCGAAACCGAGCCGCTGCGCCGCCGCCTCGGCGGCCTCGGCGGCGTCGGCCGCTTCGGCGAGGCGCCCGGCCTCCCACCGTGACAATGCCAGTCCGCCCGGAACCAGGATCAGCCTGGCTGCCTGGGGGAGCTGCGGTATCGAAAGGGCGGCTGCCGCCTCACGCTCGACGGCCGGGAAGTCTTCCAGGCACGAATAAACATCCATGAGGGTCAGCGGCACGGCGGCGTTCCACTCGTCCTCGAGCGGAAGCTGCTCCTGGATGGCTCGCGCGGCGCGGGCCGCCTCGACGGCCTCGCTCAGGTGTCCGGTCTGCCCATGCTGGAAGCACCGCAACGCGGCCAGCCGGGCGGCCAGTTTCGAGTCGGACGGGATCGGCGGCCGGGCGCGCTCGAGCAGATCGAGATAGTCGCCGCCGTGGGCTAGGTCGCCCCACACGAGCAGGTCGCCGGCCTGGCCAAGCATCTGCTCCGGCGCTTCGGCCAGCAGCGCGGGACACACCATGCTGAGGTCGAGCGGCGGCGGCAGCGCGGGGTCGCGCAGGAAATCGGGCACGACCCGCTCTTGCAGGAGCGCCAGCGCCCGGTCGGGTTGCTGGGCCGCCAGGAAATGACGGGCTGCGTACCGGGCGTTGCCGGCTGATTCGAACCAGCCAGCCGCCCGCGACTGGAGCGACCGCTCCCGCGGCCGGTCCCTGGACCGTAGCTCGGCCCGTAGCACCTGCCGCACCAGATGGTGATACCGGAAACTCGTCCGGTCATCGTCGAGGGCCACCACGAACAGGTTGGCCACGTCCATGCCGCGCAGCAGCGCCGCCGCGTCCTGCCTCCCGGTGACGGCGGCGCACGCTCCCGCGGTCAGCTCGCCGAGAATGGACACCTCCAGCATGAACCGGGCCACGTCGGGAGCCTGCCGCTCGAGGACCTCGGAGATGAAGTACTCGGCGATGGCGTGGTTGCGGACATCGAGCATCTGGGCGGCCCGCGCCGGGTCGGCTGCGCCGCGCAGCGACAGTGCCGCCATCTGCAGGGCCGCCGCCCACCCCTCGCTTCGCTGATGAAGAAGGCGCAGGTTAGCAGCGTCGACACTGACCCCGTACCGCGCTAGCAGATCGCGGCTCTCGGGCAGGGAGAAATACAGGTCAGGGTCGCGAAGCTCGCACAATTCACCCGACATCCGCAGCCGGTGCAGCCGCAGCGGCGGATCGGCGCGACTGGCCAGTACCAGTTGAGCGGTCTCGGCCGGCCAGCATTCGACCAGATCGGTCATGTCCCTGTGCACCGCGAGCGCAGCGTTATGGAAGTCGTCCACGACGATCGCCGACCCGGCGGGCAGCTTCGCGGCGTCGTTGGCGATGGAAGCGGTGACGTCGGCCGACATGGCGTTATCCATCGCGAGCAGGTCGAAGGCATCCGCGCCGAAATCGGGCGCCACCATCCGGCAAGCCTCGATGAACCCGGTCCAGAACCGGACCGGGTCAGCGTCACCGCTGTCGCACGACAGCCACGACGCGACGCCGGGTGAGCGTACGGCCGCCCAGTTCGACAGCAGCACGCTCTTGCCCGCCCCGGCGGATCCGACCACCACGGTCAGGCGCCTGCCGGCCCCGGCGCTCAGCCCCTCCAGCAGCCGGGACCGGGCGACCAGGGCGGTGGGTAGTGTTGTCGGCCTGAACTTGGCGGGCGCGAACCGCGCTGCCCGGGAGGTTCCGCGCCGTGTTGCCGTTGCTTGCGTCACATTCCACCCGCAGTTGCGGCGCCCAAGCCAGCCCGCATTGAGTCGCTCCCATCTTCTGTCTGACATGGTGCGGCACGGTTTGCCGCCGCAGACCACCTAGAAGGGGTGACAGTGAACAGGTCACCCCCGGATGGGTGATGACGCAGACCGCGCCGCCGGCCAGGCTGGCAGCACGCTGCATCAGCAACTTCGAGGCGTGAACCCAGGTGTGTCCACACATGTACGAGATCACCTTCACGGGCGAGGCCGGCACCGCGGTCCGCGCTGAATTCGACGACTGCGAGGTCAACGTGGGCTCGGGCACGACCACCCTTCGCGCTGAGCTGCCCGATCAGGCCGCCCTGACCGGGCTCGTGCTCCGGATTACCGGTCTGGGGCTTGACGTCGTAGACATGCACCGCGTGGTGCCACCGCCGGAGGGCTGATTCCGGACGCGGCTCATTCTGCGCGGGTGATGTGCCCGGCCGGCCCAGGCGGGAGAGGTAGGGACATGACCAAAAAGGACAAGCACAAGCGGGACGACGCGCGGCTCCAGGCGCCTTCGGCGGCAGGACGGCAGGACGCCGGAGCCGAGGCACCCCCGAAGATGAAGCGCAAGGCATACGAGCGGGAGATGAGAGTCCTGCACGGTGAGCTCGTCGCGATGCAGGAGTGGGTCAAGGCCTCGGGAGCCAAGATCTGCATCGTGTTCGAGGGCCGGGACACCGCGGGGAAAGGAGGCACGATCAAGCGGATCACCGAGCGGGTAAGCCCGCGCGTGTTCCGCGTCGTGGCCCTGTCCGCCCCGACCGAGCGCGAGAAGTCGCAGATGTACGTCCAGCGGTACATCGCGCACTTCCCGGCGGCCGGCGAGGTCGTGATCTTCGACCGCAGCTGGTACAACCGGGCGGGCGTCGAGCCGGTGATGGGCTTCTGCACGCCGGAAGAAACCGAGCGGTTCCTTGAGCTGGCGCCGGGGGTCGAGAAGGCCATGGCCGATGAAGGGATCTTGCTGCTGAAGTACTGGCTCGAGGTCAGCGCCGACGAACAGACCCGTCGGCTGGAGAGCCGCATCCATGACCCGCGGAAGATCTGGAAGCTCTCGGACCTGGACCTGAAGTCCTACAGCCGCTGGTATGACTACGCCAGGGCCAGGGATGCGATGTTCGCCGCGACCGACACCGCGTGGGCGCCGTGGTACGTCGCGCACACCGACGACAAGAAGCGCGGCCGCCTCAACATCATCAGCCACCTGCTGAGCCAGGTCCCCTACAAGCCGCTCGCCCTCCCGGACATCACGCTGCCCAAGCGCCAGAAGGCCGACGGTTACACCGAGCCGGAACTGCCCCTGCGATACATCCCGACGCCGTTCTGAACCCGGCCACCTGGATCAGTGCGGTCGCTTGAATAGCAGCGGTCTCGCCAGGCGCCCGCCCTGAGCCAGCAGCCAGGGCCGGCGCGGAACCCGTTCCCGTTCCGGCGTGTACTGAGCGAAGGCGTAGCCCAGACGCAGGGCCAGCAGCCCGTCGGTAAGGACCTGGTCACCGATTAGCACGCCTGGTTTGGGCAGGTCGCGAAAGAGGTCGACGCGGAATGGCTTGTACGCGGAGGCGAGATAGGTGACCCGGATACCTGGATAGGCCGGGTCGGCGGAAGGGCGGCGCGCCGAGTTGGTCGCGAAGCACACCGCCACCACACTCCGCACCTCTGCGATCTCGCTCAGCGCCTGCGCTATCCCCTGATCCAGGCTCCGCTGGCTGCTGTCCCAGTACGCGACCAGCGGCTCCACATCCAGCACCACCGTCTTGGCGCCATGCTCGCGCACCACGCGCAGCCCATCCTCGAGCGTGGCGATCCGCGCCTGCTCTTCTCTCACGCCATCATCCCATCAGCATCTCCGCCTGCCGGGGTCATCCGGCGCGAGTGATGACCGTCATCCCGGTAGCGGGTGTGCTTGTCCAGTGGCAGAGCAGGCAGAGCAGCGGGAGCGGCTCGAAGGCATTGACCCCGGGCGTCGGCGGGCGGCCGGGATCTACGGAGCCGTGGTCACGGCGGCGGTCATCGCCGCCGTCCAGGACCAGGTACCCACACGTGCCCTGGTAGTCGCGGTGCTGGTCACCTTGCTCGTGTACTGGATTGCCGAGCAGTATGCCGAACTTCTGGGCGAGAACGCCGAACGCGGCCACCTGCCCACCTGGCCGCACATACGGGTCGGCCTGGCCGCCAGCTGGCCGATGGTGGCCGCCTCTTTCGTGCCGCTGCTGGTCCTGGTGGCCAGCCGGCTGGCCGGCGCCTCGACGGCGATCGCCGCGAACGTCGGGCTGATCGTCGCGGTCCTCCTGCTCGTTTATCACGCCTGGTCGGCAGGCCGCGCGGCGCATCTGGCCGGCCGCGCGCTGCTGATCGCCACGTCGGTCGCCGCCGTGCTGGGGGTGGCAATGGTCCTGCTGAAGGATCTTGTCCTCATTCACCTGCACTAACCGCGCTCCGCAGCACCACGACCGAGCGCGGGCCGACAGCGACATGGTCGCCGGCCTTGCGGTGGGCCGCCGCCGATCCGGCCTCCGGCGCCGGGTCATAGGTGTCGAGCTCAACCTGCCACGCCGCCTCCGCCCGGGTGTCCGGCAGCACGAAGTCCAGCCGCTCCCACCAGGCGTTCACCAGGACCAGGAAGTCGTCGTCGGTCAGCAAGGTGCCGTCGGCGGCCCGGTCCGGGTCGTCGGCGCCGTCCAGGTAGAGCGCGATGGCCAGGGCGCCGGGGTCGGACCAGTCGGCGTCCGTCAGCCCGATGCCGGCCGGGGTATACCAGCGCAAGTCGTACGCTTCGGCCCCGGCCAGGAAACGGTTGCGGCGGAACACCGGGTGCGCCTTACGCAGGGCGATGAGCCGCCCGGTGAACGCCAGCAGGCCGGTGTCCGGGTCCGCCCAGTCGAGCCAGGTCATCTCGTTGTCCTGGCAGTAGGCGTTGTTGTTGCCCTGCTGGGTCCGGCCCATCTCGTCGCCGCCGAGCAGCATCGGGACGCCGAACGACAGCAGCAGGGTGGCCAGCATGGCCCGCGACTGGCGTGCCCGCAGCGCCAGCACGGCCGGGTCGTCGGTGGGGCCCTCGACGCCGCAGTTCCAGGACCGGTTGTCGCTGGTCCCGTCGCGGTTGGCTTCCCCGTTGGCTTCGTTGTGCTTGTTGTCGTAACTAACGAGGTCGCGCAGGGTGAAACCGTCGTGGACGGTGATCAGGTTCACCGAAGCGGTCGGACGGCGCAGGCCCCGGCCGTACATGTCCGCCGATCCGCAGAACCGGGTGGCGAACTCGCGCATGCCGACCGGATGGCTGCGCCAGAAGTCCCGCATGGTGTCGCGGTACTTGCCGTTCCATTCCCGCCAGCCCGGCGGGAACCGGCCCACGTCGTAGCTGTCGCCCTGGCCGACGTCCCACGGCTCGGCGATCAGCTTGACCCGCGACACCACCGGATCCTGCGCGACCAGGTCGAAGAACGCCGACCTGGCCCCGAACGCGCCGTCCTGCCGGGCCAGGGTGGGAGCCAGGTCGAACCGGTAGCCGTCGACGTGCATCTCGGTGATCCAGTAGCGCAGCGAGTCCATGATCAGCTGCAGCGTCCGGGGGTCGCCCGCGTTCAGCGAGTTGCCGCAGCCCGTCGTGTCCACGTAGCGTCGCGGGTCGCCGGGGTCGAGCCGGTAGTAGGCCGGGTTGTCCAGGCCACGGAAGCACAGCGTCGGACCAGTATGGTTGCCTTCCGCGGTGTGGTTGAACACCACGTCGAGGATGACCTCGATCCCCGCCGCGTGCAGCGCGTCTACCATCGCCTTGAACTCGCGGACCTGGCCGCCGGGCTGTCCGGCCCGGACCGCGGCCGAGTAGCCCTGATGGGGGGCGAAGTAGCCGATGGTGTTGTAACCCCAGTAATTGGTCAGCCCGCGCTGGGCCAGGAACGCCTCGGGCACACTCTCGTGCACCGGCAGCAACTCGACGGCGGTCACGCCCAGGTCCGCCAGATGGGTGACGGCCGCCTCATGGCCGAGGCCGGCGTAAGTGCCGCGCAATTCGGGCGGCACCCCGGGGTGGCGCATGGTGAAGCCCTTGACGTGCACCTCGTAGATGACCGTGTCCGCGTACCCGCGCCGCCGGAAGGATCCGTCGCGCCACCGGAACGGCTCGTCGCCCACCACGACACTGCGGGGGACGAAGGGCGCGGAGTCGCATCCGTTCGGTACATCCTGGTCGCTGGCGGAGTAGCCGAGCACTTCGGGTCCGAGCCAGGCCGTCCCGTCCAGGGCCCGCGCATACGGGTCGAGCAGGAGCTTGGCCGGATTGCAGCGCACCCCCCGGGCCGGGTCGTACGGGCCCGTGGCCCGGTACCCGTAGGCCTGCCCGCCCCCGACGCTGGGTACGAAGACGTGCCAGACGTCGGCGTCGCGGTCCTGCATGGGGATCCGGGTCTCGGTGCCGGTCTCGTCGAACAGGCAGAGCAGCATCCCGTCGGCGACGCAGGAGGCCACCGCGAAGTTCGTCCCGGTCCCGCTGACCGTCGCGCCGAGCGGGAACTCGCTTCCGGGCAGCGTGCGGGCAGCCGACGCCTCGAGGACGCTCACCGTCCCGGCTCCGTTCCGAGCCGCCGGATGACGTCGCCGACGGCTTCGACCTCCCCGTGGCGGCGGCGGATCAGGTCGGCGACCACGCCGGTCCAGCCGGTCTGGTGGAACGCGCCGATCGCGGCGCCGTTGTCGCCGTGGAAGTACTCGCTGAAGATCAGGTTGTCGTGCCAGGCGGGATTGGTCTGCAGTAGTTCGGTCCCGCCGAAGCAGGCCCGGCGTCCGTTCTGGTCCTTGGTGAAGATCGAGATCATCCGGTCAGCCAGGTCGGCGGCGACCTTGTCCAGGGTCAGCTGCTGGCCCGACCCGGTCGGGTACTCGATGGTGAAGTCGTCGCCGTAGAACCGCTGGTACCGCTCTAGGACAGTGATCATCAGGTAATTCAGCGGGAACCAGATCGGACCGCGCCAGTTGGAGTTGCCGCCGAACATGGACGTGGTGGACTCGGCCGGCTCGTAGTCGATGGTCGCCGTGACGCCGTCGTATTCGAGCGTGTAGGGATGTTCGCGGTGATAGGCGGACAGGGCGCGTAGGCCGTGGGGGGACAGGAACTCGCTCTCGTCGAACACCTTGGCGAAGAGCCTCTGCAGCCGTTCCGGTCCGCACAGGCTGAGCAGCAGTCGCTGCTGGCCGGGGGCCCCGCGCAGCAAGCCAGCGTCGCTGAGCTTGTCCGGGTGATTCAGGTCCCGCCGGGTCAGGAAGTCCGCGAACTGCTTGCCGACCGTGAGTGC
>Ga0207699_10000698_pt1 | contig 16032 bp, 24 predicted proteins | sample LARL51metaG_FD_184344 | JGI IMG/M metagenome (GOLD analysis project Ga0207699, IMG submission 184344) | Corn, switchgrass and miscanthus rhizosphere microbial communities from Kellogg Biological Station, Michigan, USA - LAR L5-1 metaG... | ecosystem: Host-associated > Plants > Roots >...
CGCGACACCGAGGTCTCGTCGGGGCTCTCTGAAGGTGCGGGTGGCGGAAGCGGTGCAGGCGGATCGAGCGGCGGTAACGGCCAGGGCCAGTCGGGCCAGATGACGATGCCCATTGAAACGCCTCTGGGGCTAGGGGTCGTCCCCATCTTGCGCCTCAGGGGTCAGCCGAACTTCAACCGCTTCACGTCACGTTGCCCTCTTGTCGCAAAGTCGCCCGTCAGCGCCGCAAAAACGCCCTAACATGGAAAGCAAGGGTGTCGCATACTCCGGCGTACCCGCTGCCCAAACCCAAGAGGCCGACTAATGCAAGGTGTACGTTTTGCGAGAATCGTCGTGAATGCGAGGGATCGCCTCCGCGTGAAAGAGATAGTCACCATTCTGGCTCCCCATCTCGCCGGAGACGCTGGACAGGGGATTGACCTTGCTCAACGGGATCGCTTCTCAGCCGCCCTCCTACTCGCGAATCACGAACTACATTCGATGTTTAACGACAGCACGGAGACCGCTCAGGTCCTTCAAGGTTTGGGCATTCCCCAGTTCTTTGAAGCTCCAACACTCGGAGCCCTTATTGGTGCTTTTCACTCAGCCGGCGACTCAAATACCCTTCGCTCAAGCCCTCAGTTCTGGCGCTTCCGTAACCTGCTCGCAAACCTCGAAGCCCTAGATCGACTAGCAAATACTGTTCAGCATTTTCTGGTAGACGCCAGACTTGGACACAGTAAAGAGGACGGTCTAGTGGAGTTCTCCTTCCTGGGGCGCGAAGGGGAAGTAGTGACGTTAGAAAAATTGGCAGTCATGATCGAAACGATTCAATCGCTTCACGATGACGTCTCTCGGGCCGAGGATGACGGTTCAGTCGCGAGGCTTGGTGTTATTGAATCAGGGTCGGATCTTCTCATAGCCCTGCTCAGCAAGGCAAAAACAGCCGGGAGTATCGCCACGCTTTGCAGTCAATGGTGGGATCGGGTGAAATACCGAGACCTACATGACTTCGACAGGAAAATGGAATCGGCAACCAAGGGCATTGCCTTGATCAATGAACTTGACAAGCTGGCCGACAAACAGGGAATCGAAGGGGAGAAGGCGCGCAACCTGCGGCACTCCGTGCTCGACAACTTGATGACTCTGACCGGCCTCGGCATCAAACTGTCGGAGCCAGAGCGTACGAAGACGGATCGCCCTCTTCTAGAACAGAAACGAGACGTGCGTCTGCTGAAAGGGTCTAGTGATTCGACGGGCTGATGGTGGATGTTTCGTGACAACGGCACCAGCGGCACTCGCATTGACTGTGTGACGACCGGCGCATGGGAGCGCGACGCCGAGTTGGCGATCAAGGAACGCGCAGAGCATTCCTAACGGAGGGATGACATGGTGGGAACGAAACGTGTCCTCATGCCGCTCGCATTGGTGGCCCGTAGCATGGCGGCACAGATGCCGGCAAACTTCCACATGGTTCACACCGAGAAAGACCGCATGACCGGGAAGCAAACCGCCATCGCGATCTGGACCGCGATCGACTCCATTCACTCTCAATACTCCTATCTTCCGATTTTGACAGCGCGCTGTACCGAGAAGGGCAACATCGACGTTTTCCTGTCAGGCGTTCCGGTATCTCCGGGGAGCCCTGATTGGCACGTGAAGATTGACGGTTGGGACAAGCCTCGGGGCATGGGTCGGTGGGGCCACGTCACCGCCGACGACCACAACAACATCTGGTGGACGAGCGGGAAGCACGCCATTTCGGACTTGCTCCTAAAGACCGACACTCTCCTCTTACGGTTTCCGACGCTGTTCGGAACCGAAGTCACACCCGAGTTTCATCTGGGCCCGCGTGACAGCGTAAGAGCCGCGCTCAAGACTATAGCGGACGCTTGCGATTGGGAGCTTCCTCAGGACGAAAAATAGGAACCACGAACTCCCCTGTCTCTTCCGAACCTGGAGAACCACGTATGAATCGCGTGATCCACTTCCTCTGCCTCGCCTCGCTCCGTTTAGCGCCGTTATGCGTTGCAGCAGCGTGCGCCCAAGGTTCGACGCCGGCGGCGGGCACTTCGGCATCTCCTCCTCCTGCGACCAAGCTTGAAGCCTTCAAGCCAGCAGCTGGATCGGTCGTTACGGTCGGATACACAGAGTTGGGCACCGTCTCAGGCAGCCCTTCGGGCACCGTCTCCGTTGACGCACGGGAGCTCCGTGATGCAAAAGGCAATCTAGTTCGGGGCGTCATCGTAGAAGTGACCACGGGCGAGTATCGGGAGGAGAGGGCGTTCATTGATACCGATGAACTGCCAGAGTTGCTCAAGGGGATGGATGCCCTGTTGAGCGTTAACACGAATCCGACGACGTACGAATCCTTTGAAGTGCGCTACACTACGAAAGGTGAACTGCAGCTCACGGCGTTCAACAGCGGTAAGCAAATCAGCTACGCCGTGCAGGCAGGGCGCATAACCCATGCAAACGCGTTTACCGATGAGAACGGGTTCCGCAGGCTGCGAGCGATGTTCCAGGAGGCAAGCCAGAAGCTAGGCACACTAACTGCCAAGGACTGAGCCTCGACCGGGCCAATGACCACCCCTAACCCTCTCGATTTCTCGGGCCTGCCTCAGCTTGCTGACGCCCATATCAACTATCAGCATTTCAAGAAGCTCGCTGCGCTCGGAGACCAGATGACGAGCCTCCGTAGGAGATTTGAGCCGATCCACGAGTACCACTTTCCCGGCTGGCTCTCCCAGTTTGCGCAGAAACTCGGGCTTGCCAAGCGACCCGACTGGTCACGGTACTTGGGAGAACTGCGGGCTCTTCAAGATGAGTCAGGGCGGATCGCTGAACAGGGCAAGCATACCGTCGAAGTCATCCTGGCTACAAATGTCAACGAACGCTTCAAAAACCTGGCGAAGCTTGCCTTTAACCAGCTCTACTACGAGGCGTCGGTCATGAACCAAATGCAGGGGTTGGTCAGTAAGATGGAAACGGGTGACCCGAGCTGCATGGCGCATTTTGTTGTTATGCAGGACATGCGTCATAAGGCTCGACAGAACTTTTCGCAGCTGATGAGAACCGCCAATTCGTTGCGATAGGCTCTGGAGAGACTTTACTCTGAGGGTACAAGTCCTTCATCAATCAACGCGCGCGCCTCCTTCCGCTCCCGTTAGTTCCCAGATCTTTCCGCAGCGCATGCACATCAATGACCGGTCCCACCTAGCCTTGAGCGACGGCCATTCGGTGGCATTCCACTTCTTAGCATCCTGTTGCTCTGCTTGGGCCGCAAGCACCCACACAACGAGGCCAACGACCGCGCCTGCCCAGAAGATGCCGAAGGAGCCAACAGCCGACGCAACGATGATACCGCCCACCACAGTTCCGCAGCCCCAGGCTGTGGCCTGGCGACCAGTTGCTTGACGCTGTGCTGGCGGCGCGACGTTGCTCGAGAGGCTCGTCTGTTGGGTACCTGTAGTTTGAGCCCCGCCGACGGCAACTCCCACTTCACCCCCGGCCAATCCCACGCCCCCGAACGCCGTTTCTGTGTTGAGGTGAGAAAAGCCGGAAGCGTGTACGATGCTCAACTTCTTCACTTCCTCGCTGCGACAGTTGGGACACCTGTACGCGGAGGGAGCGGTTGGGGACCGAGCTTGCGCAGCGTCAGTCGGATGGGCGAGGGAGTCGGCTGGTCGGCCACAATGGATACACGCTGGCGCGGCGTCGGAAATGCTCTTGCCACAATCCAGGCAGGTGATCAAACCCATGGCACAGGCCGGCTGAAATTGGACCGGAAGACTCAGTCACATATTGGAAAGGCCGCGTAAAGTGGAGGTGGCGGTCCGTTGACGCAAGTGGACACAGACGCGATCTCTGCACCTGAGGCACGACTTTGCGGCGTGAGTCCCTCGTATGCCATCAATGACGCGGGTAATGCCGTCGGCTATACGACCAGCTCGTATTCTGGAACTGAGCACGCCATGCTATGGCGTGCCACGGGAGGCGCGGTGGATCTCAGCTGGCTGTCGTTCCCGACGAGCACGCCCCGACTCTACGGACACGCGCTCGCGATCTCACCCAGCGGCCTGATCGCAGGGTTTGAGTGCACCTCGGCCATGGACCGCGTGGAGGCGGCGTTGTGGCGGGTCACTACGCAATCCGTGAGAGCTCCGAAACCTTAGGATTCGCCTGTTCCCGTCGTTCCGTTCCGGCCAGGAGGCAATGTTGACCGATATTCGGAAGTTGATTGATGCCGTCGCCAAACGCGCAGGCTGGAAGTCAGGAGAGATCACGCCGAAGATGTTCCGGCATACCTACATTAGTGCTCGGATTCAGACCACGCAGCACGGGGCTCCGGTAGCCGCGTTTACGGTGGCGCGGGAGGTCGGACATTCGTCCACCGCGATGATCGAGAAGGTCTACGGTCATCTTGGGCAGATACAGCATCGCTCCGAGGTGGTCGAGTACCGCGTTCGGCAGCACAGGAAGGCCATCGCGCGGTTGCGGCAAGACGCTGCACCAGCAGGCGAAAGCAGCGTGAGGACCCCGAAGGGGGTCCGTACATTGCGGCATACTGTGCGGCACACTTTCGAGGGTGTAGTTTTCGTTAAGTCCTTGAGGGCCTGTAGCTCAGGTGGTTAGAGCGCACGCCTGATAAGCGTGAGGTCGGTGGTTCAACTCCACCCGGGCCCATCAACGAGTTAGCCCCTCTTGGGTTTGCCCAAGGGGGGCTTTTCCATCCCGTTTTCCATCCAACCACGCACTGACGAGGCCACACACGGGATCAGTAGGGTCCGACTTGCTAAGGCCCGCGCCGGTGATAAGTAAGTGGGAACAAGGCGGTGCGGGCACCGTGTTCTAGTTTCAGTAGAAAACAACCGATCCTCGTCGTCCTCTCCCAGGACGTCGGGCCCGTTCACCGGCACCCGCAGCCACGTGCCGCAACGGGCCTTTTTGCGTTAGGGGGTGAACGATGACGGAGGTCTACGTGCCGAAGCTGCTGACGATCAAAGAAGTCGTCCGCAAGACCGGCATCGAGAAGTGGCGGTTCTACGAGATGTTCGCCCGGGGCGACGGGCCGCCGCACATGCGGGTCGGGAAGACGATTCGTGTGCCGGAAGACGCCCTGGCGCAGTGGATCAAAGACCAGACGGCCAAGGGGCAACAAAGGTGAGGCCCCGAGCACCGTGTATCGGGTGCGGACGCAAGACCCTGAGCATCGGCGACCACGGGCAGCCGCAGTGCGGGTCCTGCCAGCGGCTCGCAAACGCCGAAGCAACGAAAGCGCGAATGGAACGTGAGGCGCGGGAACAAACTGAACTGCGCCGGGCCTACCTGCTGCAACGGAAGGCGCTCAGTTGCGCTGAGATCGGGCAGCACGTGGAGGCCGGAGCGTTTGCCTTGAAGGCACTCCAACTGTTGCAGCGGTACCGGTACCACCGGGTGGACGAGCACCCGGACTTCGTGGACCGGGACATAGAGGTGTCGTACAAACTGCTGTAGGGGGACCGCCGGCGCCCCGGTGCCAGCACGGGCCGAGGCGCCTTTTTTCTCGATGCGAACCAAGGAGGAGGTCAACCATGAAGTCGCTGTTCTTACCGGCCATGATGGCCAATCACCAGTACCTGCCCGGCGGGGAGCACATCCGGGCGAGCCGCGAACGGCGGGTCATGGTGACGGTGCTGGCGGACTTGAAGCCCGACCCCAAGCCGGAGCCTGGGAAGGCGAAGCGCACCAAGTCGAAAAAGCCGAAGGGGGGCAAGCCATGAGCACCGCCGTGCGGCTGTACGACGAGATCGAGTCACGGTTGGCGACCATTGAGACTGTGGAGGAGGCCAAGGCGATTGCGGATGAGGTGGAGGCGTTCCGGGTGTATGCGCAGCGGGCCCACAAGGGCCTGCACGTCCAGAATCGGTGCGCCTACGTGAAGTTCCTCGCCATGCGGCGGGCCGGGGAGCTGTTGGCGGCCATGGACAAGCTGACGGGCCGACCGGAAAAAGGCTCTACACGAAAGAGGCTTTCCGACTACGGCATCGATCACAATCAATCCGCCGCCTGGCAAATGCTCGCGAAGGTGCCCGCCGCCGGTCTCGAGGCCTTGTGGAAGGCGTGTGACCAGCACCTTGTCGAACTGACGAATGCGGTGGTGCGACGGCGCTACCGTCTGGAGCTGGACGAGGCCTTCCGCGCGGCAGGGGAAGCCGCCGCCGGGTTGCCCTCACGAGCAGGGGCCGTAGAGGCCCGGCGGGTGTACGAGGCCGCGGGTCGGTTGCAGCGCCGCCTGTCCCGGTTCTTCGCGGAGGACAGCAAGGAACGGGCGGACCTCGACTGCATTCTCACGGACCGAATCTATTTTCCCGGCCACGAGGTGGAGAATGCACGTCGACGCTTCTTTGAGTGCCGCGACCGACTCACCACGATCATCGAGGCCCTGACGGTCCGCATGGAGGTGGAGATGGAGGAGGAGAACCTGGACCCTCTCACCGGGGACACGTTGCTGGTGGTGGCGGAGGAGGAGACGGCTTCGAGTCCGGCGTGAGGAACTTCGTTGACCGATCCTGGGTCACGAGTTGATTGTTAGGCAGTGGAGAACAGGGTGACCTCCCTGTAGCACAACGCACCCCCAACTGACTGACGACGGCGACCGGGTTCGAGGGTAGCTCCCTTGCATCGCAAGTGTGCACGGTGTCCACATCCACCGAGCACCACCCGGTCAAAGTCGGTCACCCTTGATGTGGGGGCCGCATGAGCAGATCCGCAGCAGCAAGTACCGAGCACCTCTCAGACCTTGAACACCTCGCCGCCGATGCTGAAGCGGGTCAGTTCGACCGTGAGGCCGTTATCGGGGCTGACGATGATCACCGACACGTCACGATCCTGGCCCGTGAGTACGCCGAGACCATGCTCGCGAAGTTGCGGCACCTGAAGACCCGCCGGTGGACCTACCTCGCCGTCTGCCGGGGCATCGGTGCGGCGCGCCTCTCGCATGCGGAGTTTCGGCTCGTCCACTACCTCGTGGAACGGGCCGACGCCGATCTCGACAACTCCTTCCCGTCGTTGCGGACGATCGCACGGGCCCTCTGCCTCAGGGAAACACAAGTGAAGCGGATGGTGACTCGATTGATCGGCGCCGGTTGGCTCACAAGGCACCGGTTCTCCCGACCGAACGGGCAGGACTCAAGCAACGGCTATCAGTTCCGGGTGCCGCCGGGGATGCTTTGTCCGAACGCCTCCGGGTGGGACGGGCCGAAGGGATTCCGCAAACGGAAGCAGGTGCGAAGAGGGGGCACCTAGTGTGACCCCCGGAGGGGGCACGTGGTGTGCCCCCTCGAGGGGGGCACTGGTGTGACCCCCGTATACCTACACCAGAGGGACCGGTTCTCAGTTGAACCTACGCCTGGTAGGAGGGTGCGGCCTGCGGCCGCACGATGCGTCGACGGCAGACCCCGGCGGACGAAGCCGGGAGCAGCACAGCAGCACCGCGCCGGAGAGCCGGGAATGCGCGCGGAAGATCCATCACACGCCAGGAGGCGACGTGAAGAAGATCAGACGGGCACGGCGGGATCTGGAACGGTGCGAGCCGATGGAGGTGGAGTTCCTCGGCGGGCCGTTCGACGGGAGCAAGCTGTTCGTGGACGTGGTACGGGAGGGTCCGAAGGAGTTCCGGGTCCTCGAAGCGCGCTACGTGCCCCGCGGGTCGGGTCCTCCGGCGTCCGAAGGGACAAAGGCCAGCACCCCGGTCGAAAAGAAGACGTCCCGGTGATCCACCGACACGCACATGGGGACGAGACGGTGCCGGCAAAATCAGGGATATACCGGCATGGACGAACCCACGGTGATCCACCTTCGAATCATCGACCCGGCCACGTGCGGCCACGTCTTCGGCGGCTGGCGGTATCCACGGGATCGAGAAGACCTACCGCACCGGCGCTGCATCGTCTGCGGGTTGCGGCAGGAAAAGGATCGATGACCGAGGACCGGGAGCTGGGCCCGTTCGAGTATCTGGCGTGGTGCGACAGGTGTTGCGCCTGCGTCGTCCATCGCTTCGGTGCCTGCATGAGTGAGGGTTGCCGCACGGGTCATCCGGGACCCGTGACCTCGGTATCGAAGACGGTAGATCGACCCCGGCGACAGGCGGCTCAATGAGGAGACTGGCGGTAAGGGTGGTGCGCTGGGTGGAGATCGTGCGGGACGAGGTCCGCTTGGCACCGCCTCGCCCCTCATGTACGGGCACCACGCCTCGGGCACGGGCGTGTAAGCCGGGCCGTGGGGCGCCGCCGGTGGACCTCGTGGGGGGATGGAGACGGATGGACGGACGGCGAATTCGTAGGGGCCGAACCGGCGACCTCACGCTATCCCCAAGCACGGTCTTCCCACGGTGCCACACGGGTTTCCACGCCACCCACAACGGGCTTCGGCCGGCCGAGCGAGCGGCGTACCTGGGGCGACCTGGGCGCACGGGCAACCCCTTACCGCGGTCTCGGCGGTCGGTGGAGTCGCCCCTCGGCCTGGATCACCCGCAGGCGCCCCAACGTCTCCTCGAACTCGAGGTGAACTGATCCATGGCCCGGCACGCACCCTTTCGAGCGGGAGACCCGGCGACGGTGGAGGCCGCCCGTCGTGGCGGCAAGGTGGCAGCGGAGCAGCGCCGACTGAAGGCCGCCGCCGATCCGCTGACGAGGGGGCTGCTCGGTGAGCTGCTGACGTACACGACCGATCAGTGGATGGACCGGCTCGACCTGACGGGCCCTTCCTGGGAGAGCTGGCGCGTTCTCGGGCGCGTCTTGGACGGCCTGCCCTTGGGAGCGGCGGAGCTGGCGGTCTATACGCAACTCACCGGGCGTACCACGGTGCCCACGGACCTGCGCGAGCTGTGGTGCCTCGCGGGCAGAGGCCCCGGCAAGACCACGTTCGAAGCGGCCCAGGCGTTGAAGGCAGCGTGCCGGGGCTACACAGGGGTGCGGGGGCTGCCGCGGGTGCTGCTCCTCGGCTTCGTGCAGGCCCAGGCGGAGATCGCCTTCCAATACGTCACGGAGTTCGTGGCGGGGGATCGGGAGCTGCGGAAGCTGGTGACCCGGCAGACCCGGGACAGCGTGGAGTTCGCCCACGGCGTGCGGCTGCAGACGATCACCTCGAACTACCGGGCCCTCCGCGGCTATTCAGTCGCTGCCGCCCTGTGTGATGAGATCGCCTACTGGTGGAGCGACCTGACGGACAGCAACCCGGACGTCGAAGTGATCCGGTCCCTCCGGCCGGCACTCGCGAAGGTCCCGGGCTCCCGGTTGCTCGCGGCCAGCACGCCCTTCACCGAAGAAGGCGTCCTGTACGACGTCCATCAGCGGCACTACGCCAACGACGCGAGCGCCACCATCCTCGTCGTGAAGGCCCCGACCACGGTGCTCAACCCCGCGTTCGATGCCGCCGCGATTGCGGTGGCCCGGCAGGAAGACCCCGAGAGCGCCGCCGCCGAGTACGACGTGGGCTGGCGGACGGCGGGCGGGACGTTGGTGACGCCCGCCGCCTACGACGCCTGCGTGGACGCAGGGATCACCGAGCGCGACCCGGTGCCGCCGCTGGGGAACGACTACTACTCAGCGGCCGTGGACCTGTCGGGGGGCACGGGGCAGGACTCGGCCGCTCTGAGCATTCACCACGTCGAGGATGCGGACGGGTCGGGTCCGGAGGTCTGCGTCCAGGACATGCTCCGGGAGTGGTCCCCACCGTTCGACCCCGGCACCATGGTCGGGGAGATGGCCACCGCGTGCCGACGGTTCGGCATCGTCGAGGTCGTGGGCGATCAGTTCAGCGAGGGGTTTGCCGCGGCTGAGTTCCGCCGCCACGGGATTCAGTACGTGGTCTCGCCCCGCAAGACGGCCGAGTGTCTGCTCGATTCGCTCGCGGTGATCAACACGCATCGGGTCCGGTTGCTCGAGGCCCCCAAGCTGCGACGCCAGTACCTGAACCTGCGGCGGGACTACGCGACGGGCGGGCGACCCACGGTGCTGGAATCCCGCAAGCATGACGACCTGGCCGTGGTGACGGCGCGGGGGATTGTGGCGTGCCTCGGCCTCGGCGTGGAACCCGAGGTGCGGCCCAAGGTCGCGTTCCGCTTCGGGCCGTTGCTGTGAGCGTCCGCCGGAAGGTCAAGCCGCGCCCGAAGCCGCTACGGGAACGACTCCCGGCGACGGGGGAGCCCAGGGACACGCCGCACACGAGCCGGGCCGTGAAGGGCTGTGCCTGTCTGTGCTGCCGAACGCACCGGCGGCTGGATCGGCGGGACCGACGGGACTATGCACTCACAGCACTGTACGAGGACGCCGCGGTCCAGAGCGTCAGCACCGGACAGAATGCAACCGAAGCACTCAGGCGCGCAGTCGGCGCTGACGACTGAATGACGAACGACAACACGAAAGGAGCAGGCCATGGATTGGGCAGCTGAACGTCGAGTGATCGAACTGGCGGTCAACGCCATGCGGGGGGCTGGCGTGCCGGCCACGGCGCGGAACGTCGAGACGGTAGTGAACACCGTGGAGCAGGGCCCGGTCGCGGCGCGCATCGCCGGCTTCGAGCGGAAGCTCGCGGCGCCCGAGCATCGTGGACTGATCGTGTCCGTCGACACCGAGACGGGCGAGATCGGGTCGGCGGGGATGGCGCCCGAGCCGTACTTCGCCAGGCAGGAGGGGCAGGATGACTTCGCCACGGAGCTGGCGAAGCTCAAGGCCAAGGCGAGAGAGCTACAGGCGACCGTCGACGATTCGTCGATCGATCGCGTGACGCGGGAGCGGGCGCTGCTCGAACTGACCCAAATCCGGGTCCGCATGGCCGCGATCGAAGCGGCCACCGCGCCCTCCCAGACGCAGATGGCCCGGCCGACGATCCGCTTGGTGCGCGACGGGCGGGGCCAGATCGTCGGGGCCACCAAGGCGTGAGAGCGTCGCCAGCGGCGGGAGCTGTGATCCCGAAGTCGTTCGCTCTCGGAAGGTGCTCGGCCGTCCGGAGCGGGCGCAGCCGCGGATCAGGCGACGCGACGGGGTTGGCCTTCCCCCCCGTGCGCGGTGGGTTCGAGTCCCACGCCCGGCGTGGACGTGACGGATGGCTGGTGAACGATCACATCGAGGAGGCATGACACCGATGGCACCGTCTGATGAAGTGAACCAAGCAGTCGGCGAGAGCCCGAACTACGACGAGCTGGAGCGCGAGGCGAAGCAGCTGCGGCAGATCGTGGCTGCTCGGAGCGAGAAAGAAATCGCCGCCGAGAAGCTGGCCCGCATCGAGCGCCAGCTCGCAGCTCGGAGAGAGACTGAGGGCACGGCAGCAGCGAAGGGCCGGATGGTGGGCATTCGGCGCGCGGTCGGCTCGCTTATGAACGAGTACGGCCAGGATCGGAAGGCCGTCGAGGCGGCACGCGCGCAGCTCTCCGAGGCCATCCAGACCTTGAATGCGCGCGCGGGTCAGATCCGGCAGCTGCACGCCGAAGATGCGGCGCTCGCTGACCGCTTTGGCCTCGACCGCACGGAGCTCCCCCAGCCGAGGGAGCCGGAGGCCGAGATCAACATGGCGCTCCCAAAGCTCTGGTTTGGTCGGCCGACGCCGCCACCACTGATCGAGCTCGACGACACCGGGCTCCAGCGAGAGCGTAGGAGCTACCGCGAGGTCGAGGGCAGCGAGGCCTATAGGATCATTCAGACCGCTGGCCTGAAGTCGTGGCCGGAGTTGACGCAGGAGCAGCGCGAGGTGCTGGCCGAGCGCGAAGAGGATCACCGCCGGGAGCGGGCCGAACAGGCCGTACTGGCGCGGGAGGCAGCCTTCGCGCTGGCGCGGCTTGGCCCAGCGCGCAGGTAGCGCCCATTCTTTCACAGTGAAGGGGGATCACGATGACGACTGGCGTCAGCGCGGGTCGCCAATCGCTAGTTAGCAGACTCAGGACGTCAGTAATGCGACCAGCACCGACGCCTCAGTGGATACGTCGAGCTCGGGGTCCTGTTGGGCGAGCCACTGCCGGAGGGCGTTAACGCTGACGAACAGCACCGTGTCGAGCGGTTCCTCTTCGTCGTCGGCACCATACAGTTCGACGCGATACACTTCTCGCACGTCTCCCGCATCTGCCGAACCCGTGTCGTGCCAGAGCAGTGCGTATTCCGCCTTCGGTGTCTTTGCCATCCGTCCCCCTTGACAGGTTGTGCCCCCCCTCCTTTATAATGCGAACGCGCGCACGGGAGACGCCCCAGCCACCGATCTCAAAGAGAGATTGGTGGCGTTTTCATTTCATGGAGGTGTCTATGCGAAAGCGCGGGAACCGAATCTACTACGCCCACGCCATGTGCATGTACGGCTGGGCCGCCGAACGTCGGGAACTCGGCATCATTCGGCGCAAGTTTCGCGGCCAGAGGATCGTGAATCCCGCTGCGTACCAGAACCATCCCGACAAGCGGCGCGATCAGATGGGCTTCTGTCTGCGTCTGGTGGCGGCCTCCCATTCTGTTGTCTTCAGCCGGATCCTGGGCAAGGTGACCGCCGGGGTTGGCAAGGAAGTGAATCACGCGCTCCGGTTGGGCAAACCCGTCTATGAAGTCGCGGCCTCCAAGGTTGTGCGGCGCACGCGTCGGGTCAGCTACATCTCGCCACGGGCGTCCCGTGCGCTCTATGAGAAGTGGCGCCTTCAACAGTATAGGCAGACGTGGGCGCGATGACCTTACCCACCGACGTGCTCAACGAGGGCCGGTGCCCGGACGACCGTGAAAACGTGCCCTTGGGTGCCCTGGGCACACCAGGGGGTGCCTAGCCCCCGCACACCCCGCAACACCCCACCCCACCTCGCTGATCAAGATCGAGACGAACCCCCCCAACTGCCTTGACCTTTATCGTGGCGACAAGTGATGCCGACACTGATCCTGCCGCCTAAGGGGATGGCAGCATTGCCGCAGCCGGGCTGACCCGGCGAGACCCCGATCCATAGACCGAAGACACGGACTCCTTCGCGAGTCGTTCCCGCTCACTCAAGGGCAACTGGCCACGGCCATCCCGCAGGCGGGACCGAAACGGCGGCTGCTACCGCCCAGGAAATGACCAAGCGCGCAGGAGCCCACGCGACACCGGATGCAGACAGGCGCTGTCCGGGCGTGGACGGAACGATCGGTCGACTGCGCGAAGCCAGACTGGGAGCGTGTGACAGCGCAGCCCTTCGGTAGCGGGGTGCAAGAGCCCCGCGCTGGCCTTCCTATAGATGATCCATCCCGCAGTTTCGCAATCACCCAACAGGAGGTTCGTATGGCAAAGAAATCCAAGCGCAGCTCCGGTGCGGTCGCGAAGGCGTGGGTGATTTTCAACAAGCAGCCCAAGGCAGAGCGCAAAGACCTGATCGCCGCCTGTGAGAAGGCGGGCATCAACGTGCACACCGCGAAGACGCAGTACCAGCGTTGGCTGCATGCCTCGAAGACACAACGCGCCGTGATGGTTGAGAAGAAGCAGAACGGTGCTGAGAAAACGCGGAACGGCATGACTTCCGTAGCGGCGTCCACGCAACCCTGACGTCCTCCGACCGGGCGGGAGTGCGAAGATCCCGCCCGCACGGCTCCTTGCTGTGTCGCAGCAGTCACGTTCATTATTCACTGTGCCCACCCTACCTCCCATACGTGAGACGAGCAAAGATCCCGCTGTCCAGTGCTCGGTGAAAACTCCCTGCCATCGGTGCAACGCTGATCAGGCGTTTCTACGGAGCCAGAGGAAGTCATCCGTTTCCGCAGTTGCACCAACCATCAATGCCGTCGATTTGTTTGCCGGTTGTGGTGGGATGACGGTCGGGCTCGAGGAGGCGGCCCGCCAAGAAGGGTGCCAGCTCAAGATCAAGCTCGCGGTCGATTCGGATGCTGACGCGATCGGAATCTTGAAGACCAATTTCCCGACAGCACGAACAGAGATTTCGCTCGTCGAATCAATGTTCGTAGGCGGTGTCGGAACGCCTCCTACTGATGCGGAGCAGGCACTGTCCGAGAGCGTTGGCTCGCTTGATATCCTGATGGGTGGGCCGCCATGCCAAGGCCACTCCGATCTCAACAATCACACTCGACGTGCTGATCCAAAGAACCAGCTCTACTTGCTAATGGCTCGCGCTGCGGAGGTCCTGCGCCCTCAAGTTGTGGTGATCGAGAATGTACCAACGGTTCGACTCGACAAGTCGGGCGTCGTTCGGGCGACCTCGGAAGCGCTCACTGCCACCGGGTACGTCGTGGCCGGCGAGGTCTTGGATCTTGCGCGCCTGGGCGTGCCCCAGCGACGGCGTAGGTTTGTCCTAATAGCGTCGCGTTTGCCGGCCATCAATCCGGCGCACGTCTTGATGACTTTGAGTAATTCCATGCCGGATCATTCGCCGCGTACCGTGGCCTGGGCGATTCGTGACCTTCTGCGGGAGCCGAGCGAGACGATTTATAACACCTCGAGCCAGACGAACGAAAAGAACCGCAGGCGTATCCGCAGGCTGTTCAACGACGGGCTCTACGATTTGCCCAACCGGTATCGTCCAGAATGTCACCGCGATGGGGATCACAGCTACGTTTCCATGTACGGTCGACTCCGCTGGAACGAGCCTGCCCAAACGATCACGACAGGTTTCGGTTCAATGGGGCAAGGCCGCTACGTACATCCTCAACGACGCAGGACACTAACGCCTCACGAAGCGGCGCGGCTTCAAACCTTCCCGGATTGGTTCGATTTCGGCGGCAACCCATCGCGGAGCGTTCTTTCGAAGGTCATCGGGAACGCGGTTCCACCACTTCTCATGGTCGAGGTGGGCAAGATACTAATCCCGCAGCTGCGCGCGGCCCGAGAGGCACACGTCAAACACGTGCGCGCGGCCCGACGGGTGCTGCAGGTGAAAGAGGCATGAAACCGAGGCCGCCCGCGTCCTCACCTCAAGCGTTGCGCCGCATGCAGGCGGCTCGTCAGCGCGATACCGTCCCTGAGGTTGCCGTGCGGCGAATCCTGCACGCCAAGGGCATGAGGTTTCGCGTCGACCGGGCGGTAATCTCTGGCGTTCATCGACGCGCCGATATCGTGTTCACCAAGGCGAAACTCGCCGTGTTCGTTGACGGCTGTTTTTGGCACTGCTGCCCAATTCATCGGACGTTCCCGAAGGCGAACGCTGCTTGGTGGGCCGACAAGTTGAGAACGAATCGACGCCGTGATGCCGAGACCAATCGAATGTTGGCTAAACAAGGTTGGCACGTCGAGCGGGTTTGGGAACATGAATCACCGGGGGATGCGGCTGCGCGCATCATTGCAGCTCTGCGCGCATGCCGCACCCACTCGCGGTAGAAGATCAACTAGTCGCTGCTGGCGACACCTGCCGCAGGGCACCTACAGCGCGTTTGACTTCTCGCAACGTGTGGTAACGGTCGGCCATGAATGCGGCTGTGAGCGCGACAGGACTGAGCGCCTCATCAAAGTGTTCTGTGATCCACGTGCGCCCATTCTCGAGCTGACGCAGCCCCTCGACCGCTTCGATCATCTTTTGCTCGATCCACTCGCGCGCTAGCGCTTCGATCTTTTTGGACTTGTCGTCATCACCTTCCGGGTTCGCCCAGTCGTTGATCGCCCTCAGGATGGCCTGATACCCACGGAATTCTTGGTTGAGGAGAAGTTGCGGGGCCGTTCGCCCGTCCATGCCGTTCAAAGCCGCCGCCCGATCGTGCAGGCCGTTGGTATTGCCACTCACGATCGACATGCTCTCGGCCTGCTCTTCGGTGACCCAGAGCGGTTCCAGGTCTGTCGCGACCGACACCTCCGTCGCGGGCGTCCCAGGGTCTTCAACTTCGGATAGCACCGCTCCGATTCCGCGGCCCCCTGGCGACCTGCGGCGCATGCCGGTTCGAGGTGACTGGTCGAGGATAGGTCCGCTTCCGGCACCGGGGCCCGTTACCTCCGGTCCCCCCGCACGAACCTTGCCTTCCGTCGACCGCCGAAAACGGCGAGGTCTCAGGAATTGCAGCACTTCACGGAGACGTTCGCGAATTCTCTTCATGCGGTCCGGATCCTCGACTGCGATACGCGCCTGCTCCTCGGCCA
>Ga0207699_10000704_pt1 | contig 15953 bp, 13 predicted proteins | sample LARL51metaG_FD_184344 | JGI IMG/M metagenome (GOLD analysis project Ga0207699, IMG submission 184344) | Corn, switchgrass and miscanthus rhizosphere microbial communities from Kellogg Biological Station, Michigan, USA - LAR L5-1 metaG... | ecosystem: Host-associated > Plants > Roots >...
CCGGACCGGCCATCGGCCCGGGCAATGGCCGCATAGGCCGGCGTTCTATTGACAGTCTCGCGGGGCACGGCATGGGATGAAACGGGCATGGGCTGAGACGGGTATGGCTGAGCCGGGCACGGCATGGGATGAGGGACGTGTCCCGCCGGTCCGGGCGAGAGGAGCCGCGGCGATGACAAATCTGGCCGGGATTGTGCAGGACGCCCAGGAAGCACGGGGCGAGTGGCTGGCCCTGCGGCAGGGTGAGCTGGCGCTGACCTACGCGGAGCTGGCGCGGGCGAGCGGCCAGGCGGCCGCCCTGCTGCGCGAGGCCGGGGTCGGCCCCGGCGACCGGGTGGCGCTGATGCTCCCGAACGTGGTGGCGTATCCGCTGTTCTTCTACGGCAGCCTCGCCGTCGGCGCCTCGGTCGTGCCGATGAACCCGCTGCTGAAGAGCCGGGAGGTGGCGTACTACCTCGGCGACTCGGGCGCCTCGGTCATCGTCGCCTGGGACCAGATGGCGGACGAGGCGGCCAAGGGCGCGGCCGATAGCGGCGCCCAGGTCATGCGGGTGACGGAGCCGGACGCGCGGACGCTGCTGGGCGACCGGCAGCCGGTGACGGACTGGGCCGAGCGGGCCGACGACGATGACGCCGTCATCCTGTACACGTCCGGGACGACCGGCGTGCCGAAGGGCGCCGAGCTCACCCACGCGAACCTGTACACGAACGCCGAGGTGGCCACGACGACGCTGTTTACCGCGGGCCCGGGCGACGTGATCATGGGGTGCCTGCCGCTGTTCCACGTCTTCGGCCTGACCTGCGGCATGAACGCGTCGGTCATCAGCGGCGCCACCCTGACCCTGCTGCCGCGGTTCGACGCGGGCAAGGCCCTGGAGATGATCGGCCGGGAGAGGGTGACGATCTTCGAGGGCGTGCCGACGATGTACTCGGCCCTGCTGCACCACCCGGACCGCGCCACCGCCGACGTCTCGTCGCTGCGGCTGTGCGTGTCCGGCGGGGCCGCACTCCCGGTCCAGGTCCTGCGCGAGTTCGAGGAGGCGTTCGGCTGCCCGATCCTCGAGGGCTACGGGCTGTCGGAGACCTCGCCGGTCGCGTCGTTCAACCACCCGGGCCGGCCGCGCAAGGCCGGCTCGATCGGCACCCCCATCGCCGGGGTGGAGATGCGCGCCGTGGACGACTCCGGCGCCGACGTGCCGCAGGGGGAGGTCGGCGAGATCGCGATTCGCGGCCACAACGTCATGAAGGGCTACTGGAACAAGCCGGAGGCGACCGCGGCCGCCATCCCCGATGGCTGGTTCCGCACCGGCGACCTGGCCCGGATCGACGAGGACGGCTACTTCTTCATCGTCGACCGGAAGAAGGAGCTGATCATCCGGGGCGGGTACAACGTGTACCCGCGGGAGATCGAAGAGGCGCTGCACGAGCACCCGGCCGTGGCCGAGGTGGCCGTGGTCGGGATCCCGCACGACTCGCTGGGCGAGGAGGTGGGCGCCGCGGTCGCGCTCAAGCCGGGCGCCACCGCCACCCCCGACGAGCTGAAGGCGTTCGCCAAGAGCCGGGTGGCCGCCTACAAGTACCCACGGTACGTCTGGCTGGTGGACCAGTTGCCGAAGGGACCCACCGGCAAGATCTTGCGCCGCGAGGTAAAGCCGCCCGCTGACGTGCTGGAGAGCTCGTGACCGGGCGAGCGGGAGACGGCCAGGCCGAGGACTTCGCCGACGTCGCCGACGCCGCGCCCGCGCTCGACCTGCTGCTGTCGGACGCAGCCCTCGGGATCGCGCGCCGGTTCCGGCCCGACGGTTCCACGCTCCGGCTCGGCCTGAACCTGGCCCGGCGGCCGTGGACGGTGGCCCGCCGATCGGCCGGGCTGGCCGGTGAGCTCGGCAAGATCGCGGTCGGGCGCTCGGCCGTCGCTCCCGCGCCGCGCGACCGGCGGTTCGCGGACCCGGCGTGGATGGGCAACCCGTTCCTCCGGCGGATCCTGCAGGCCTACCTGGCGGGCGGCGCGGCGGCGGACTCGCTGCTCGCCGACGCCGATCTGGGCTGGCGCGACGGCGAGCGCGTCGGGTTCGTCGTGCACAACGTCGTCGACGCGGCGGCACCCAGCAACAACCCGGTGCTGAACCCGGGCATGTGGAAGGCGCTGGTCGACACCGGCGGGCTGAGCGCGGTGCGCGGGCTGCGCGCGTTCGCGTCCGACATGGCGGCCGCCCCCAGGGTCCCGGCCATGGTGGCGCCCGATGCCTTCGAGGTCGGCCGCGATCTGGCCGTCTCGCCCGGGGCCGTGGTGCGGCGGGCGGAGATCTGCGAGCTGATCCAGTACGAGCCGGCCACCCCGCGCGTGCACGAGTTCCCGGTGGTGATCGTGCCGCCGATGATCAACAAGTTCTACGTCACCGACCTGGCCCCCGGCCGCAGCATCGTCGAGTACCTGGTATCGCAGGGCCACCAGGTGTTCGCGGTCTCCTGGCGCAACCCGGACGCCCGGCACCGGGACTGGGGCACCGACGCCTACGGCCAGGCCATCGTGGACGCGCTGAACGCGGCGCGGTCGATCTGCGGGGCGACGAAGGCCAGCATCTTCGCGCTCTGCTCGGGCGGCATCGTGGCCTCGATGGTGGCCGCGCACCTGGCCGACACCGGCGGCCTGGAGCAGCTCGCGTCGCTGTATCTCGGGGTGACCGTGCTCGACCAGGTGCAGGAGGGCACCGTGGCGGCGCTGGCCGACGAGCACGCGGCGGCGCTGGCCGTCGCGGCTTCCCGGTCCCGCGGCTACCTGGACGGCGGGTCGCTGGCCGAGGTGTTCGCCTGGCTGCGGGCCAACGACCTGATCTGGAACTACTGGGTCAACAACTATCTGCAGGGCAAGACCCCGCCGCCGTTCGACATCCTGTACTGGAACGCCGACACCACCCGGCTGCCGGCCGCGCTGCACCGCGACTTCATCAACATCGCTCTGACCAGCGCGCTGGCCAAGCCCGACGCGGCGACGATGCTCGGCTCGCCGGTGGATCTGTCCCGGGTCGACGTGGACTCCTACCTGGTGGCCGGCATCGCCGACCACCTGTGCCCGTGGCAGGCCTGCTACCGCAGCACCCAGCTGCTCGGCGGCGACGTCCGGTTCGCGCTGTCCACCAGCGGGCACATCGCGTCGATGATCAACCCGCCGGACAACCCGAAGGCGAGGTTCCAGGTGGCGCCGGCCGGGGCCGATCCGGCCAACCCGCCCGACCCGCGCGACTGGCTGCGAGTGGCCGAGACCGTGAAGGGCAGCTGGTGGCCGGACTACTCCGCCTGGCTCGCCGAGCGGAGCGGCGGCGAGAAGGACCGGCCGGGACAGCTGGGCGACGAGGGATTCGAGCCGATGGAACCCGCGCCCGGCCTGTACGTCCTCGACCGGTAGCCGGCCGGCGCCGGCTCGTGCGAGCCTGGCAGCAGGCCAGCGCTCCAGCGCGTGACGCCCAGGGGAGGACAGGAACCGATGCCGATCAGCTTCCGCCGGAAACCGGGGCCGCCGACGACCCGCAGCATGGTGGTCGACGGCCGGCCACTGCGCATCGACGTCCGGCCAGGAACCGGCCAACAGCCGCCGTTGCTGCTGGTCAACGGCGTCGGTGCCAGCCTGGAGCTGCTGCAGCCGTTCGTCGACGCGCTCGATCCCGGCCTCGAGGTCATCCGTTTCGACGTCCCGGGAGTCGGCGGCTCGCCGCTGCCCGGCCTGCCCTACCGCTTCACCGGGCTGTCCCGGCTGATGGCGCGCCTGCTCTCCGAGCTCGGCCACGATGAGGCAGACGTGCTCGGCATCTCCTGGGGTGGCGGGGTCGCCCAGCACTTCGCCTTGCTCCAGCGGCACCGCTGCCGGCGCCTGGTGCTGGTCGCCACGGCGACCGGCTCGCTGATGGTGCCGGCCCGGCCGGCCGTGCTGGCCCGGATGGTCACCCCGCGCCGGTACCTGGACCGCAGGTACCTGCAGGACAACGCGGCCAGCCTCTACGGCGGCTCCGCGCGCAGCCAGCCGGAGCACATCGGCGCGCTGATGCACGCCGAGAACCGGGTCGGCCCGGCGCTGGGCTACGTGTACCAGCTCGCCGCCGGGGCGGGCTGGACCAGCCTGCCGTTCCTGCCGCTGATCCGCCAGCCGACGCTGATCCTGTCCGGCGACGACGACCCGCTGATCCCGCTGGCCAACGCCCGGCTGATGCACTCCCTGATCCGGCGCTCGCAGCTGCACGTGTACCACGGCGGCCACCTGGGCCTGGTCACCGAGGCCGACGAGCTCGCGCCGGTGGTCGGCCGGTTCCTGGCGGCCGGGCGGCCAGCCGGCGCCCGAGATGGATAGAGCGGCGCGGCCCACCATGGCCCGCCGGCCTGGCCGCCCGCATTCTCCCCGAGGAGGACCCCGATGACGAACGCCGCCGATGCCGACTTCTACCACCTGGAGCAGCTGCTCGACGACACCGGCCGCGACGCCCTGATGCGCACCCGGGAGTTCATGACCAAGGAGGTCGCGCCGGTCATCAACCACTACTGGACCCGGGAGGAGTTCCCGCACGAGCTGATCCCGGGCTTCGCCCAGCTCGGCATCACCGGCGTGGCGTACACCGGCTACGGCTGCCCCGGCGGCGGCCCGCTGCTGGACGGGATGATCGCCATGGAGCTGGCCCGGACCGACCCGTCCTTCTCCACCTTCAGCGGGGTGCACAGCGGCCTCGCGATGGGATCGATCTACCTGTGCGGGTCGGAGGAGCAGAAGGAGCGCTGGCTGCCACCGATGGCCCGGCTGGAGAAGATCGGCGCGTTCGGGCTGACCGAGCCGGAGGTCGGGTCCGGCGCGGCGGGCGGGCTGACCACCACCGCCCGCCGCGACGGCGGCGAATGGGTCCTCGACGGGCAGAAGAAATGGATCGGCAACGCCACCTTCGCCGACTACATCATCATCTGGGCCCGCGACACCGAAGACGGCCAGGTCAAGGGGTTCGTGGTGGAGAAGGGGATGCAAGGCCTGTCCACCACCAAGATCAAGGACAAGATCGCGCTGCGGGTCGTGCAGAACGCCTACATCACGCTGGACGGGGTGCGGGTGCCGGAGGACAACCGGCTGCAGAAGGCGAACTCGTTCAAGCAGACCGCGGCGGTGCTCCGGCAGACCCGGGCCGGGGTGGCCTGGATGGCGGTCGGCTGCGCCCGCGGGGCGTACGAATACGCGCTCGCCTACGCCAAGGAGCGGCAGCAGTTCGGCCGGCCGATCGGCAGCTTCCAGCTCGTCCAGGACCTGCTGGTGCGGATGCTCTCGAACATCACCGCCTCGGCCTGCCTGTGCACCCGGCTGGCCCAGCTGCAGGCGGCGGGCGAGGCGGCCGACCAGCATTCGGCGCTGGCCAAGGCGTTCTGCACGGTGCGGATGCGGGAGTCCGTCGGCTACGCCCGCGAGCTGCTCGGCGGCAACGGCATCCTGCTGGAGCAGCAGGTCGGCCGGTTCGTCGCCGACGCCGAGGCGATCTACTCCTACGAGGGCACCCGCGAGATCAACACCCTCGTCGTCGGCCGCGCCATCACCGGCCTGAGCGCCTTCGTCTGAGCACCGGCGCGGCGATCACGGGCCGAGGCCCCCGAGCAGGCGGTCGTGGCGGGTGCGCTCCGGGGGCGCACCGGGCTACTCGTAAATCTGCAGCTCGAGGGGGGTGATGCCGCCGGCGCTGATCGGCACGATGTCCATCGGGCAGCTGGACAGGACGACGATGCACTCCTGGGCGGCGCGGAACGCGAGGTAGTCGCCGGGGCGGGAGGAGGCGGGGCTGGAGACGAGCGTGCCGTCGGGCCGGGCCCTGACGTCCATGAAGACGTTGATCGGCTGCGGGACCGGGCCGGCCTCCACGCCCTGGCCCGCCAGCGCCTCGGCCAGGTTCCCGGCGCACGACCGGTGCGGCCCCGGCGCGCCCAGCGATGCGTAACGGGCCGGGTCGCAGGCGGCGTACAGCATGTCATGCCAGCCCGGCGAGGTGTCCTCCAGCACGGACAGGATCGGACGGCGCCGGTTGGTGAGCACCGGGTCACCGTGCCGGGGGAACAGCTTCCCGATCGCCACCCTGGTGTGCGACGCGCTCGCGAACTCACCGGGATCGGCCGCGGTGAAGGCGAACAGGTCCCCCACCTGGCCCCCGGCCACGTCAACGACGCGGAAACACTGGCCCTCGCCGACCAGCACGGCCCGTCCCTCACCGGCGGGCACCCGTAGCGTCTCGCTCATATCGCCTCCCCGCACGATGTAACCATCGATGCTCACGTTCCGCCCGTCGCGGGCGTCTACCTGGTATGACAGCGACAGTGATGGACGTGACGCACACGATGATGGACTCTCCGCTGGGCGAGCTGACGCTGGTCGGCAACGACGGCGCCCTGGCCGGGGTGTACTTCGCCGGCCAGCGCAACCGGCCCCGGCCCGGAAGGCTGGGCCGCCGGGCGCCGGCGGAGCTCGCCGAGCCGGTGCGCCAGCTCGGCGAGTACTTCGCCGGTGAGCGCACCGCCTTCGAGCTGGACCTCGACCTGCATGGCGACGCGTTCGACCGGCAGGTGTGGGCCCTGGTGGCGGCGATCGGCTACGGGCAGACCCGCAGCTACGGCCAGCTGGCCCGCGAGCTCGGCGACCCGGGGCTGGCGCAGAAGGTGGGGGTGTCCAACGCCCGCAACCGGCTGTGCATCGTGGTGCCGTGCCACCGGGTGGTCGGCGCGGACGGGAAACTGACCGGGTACGCGGGCGGCCTGGCGCGCAAGCGGGCGCTGCTGGAGCTGGAGGCGCCGGTGCCGGCCGGGCGGCTTTTCTGACGTGGCGTCTCACGTTCGGGCCGCCCGGGACGTTTACGGGATGTGAGCGTGCGACCTTTCGAGCAGATCGTGGCCGACTTCGGGCCGATGGTGCTGCGGGTATGCCGGGCCGTGCTGGGACCCGACGAGGCGGAGGACGCCTGGTCGGAGACGTTCCTGGCCGCGCTGAGGGCGTACCCGCGGCTGGACGAGGGCGCCAACGTGGAGGCGTGGCTGGTCACGATCGCGCACCGCAAGGCCATCGACGCCACCCGGGCGGCGGCTCGGCGGCCGGTGGCGGCCGGGTCGCTGCCCGAACGGCCCGCCCGCACCGGCCGCCCGGAGGACTGGGACGGCGACCTGTGGGCGGCGCTGGCCGCGCTGCCGGCCAAGCAGCGCGCCGCCGTGGCCTACCACTACCTGGCCGGACTGCCGTACGCGCAGATCGCCGAGATCACCGGCGGCAGCACCGACGCGGCCCGCCGGGCCGCCGCCGACGGGATCAAGACGCTGCGCGCCACCTACCTGGCGCGCACGAGAGAAGGAGAGGGCCGATGATGGCCACGATAGAGCCGAAGGCGACGGCCAGCATGGAGCCGGAGGCGACGGCCAGCACAGAGCCGGAGGCGACGGACCTGTTCGGGGCGCTGCCGGAGCAGGACGAGCAGGTGACCGCGCGGCTGCACGCGCGGCTGGCCGCGGCGGCGGCCGCGGAGGGCATCCTCGACGTCGCCTACCGGACGGTGGACACGCCGCTCGGGACGCTGCTGCTGGCCGCGACCGAGCAGGGGCTGGTCCGGGTGGCCTACCCGAACCAGGGCCACGACGCCGCGCTCGCGCAGCTCGCCGAGCTGGTCAGCCCGCGCATCCTGAACGCGCCGGGCCGGCTGGACGGGGTGGCCCGCCAGCTCGACGAGTACTTCGCGCACCGGCGCCGGGCGTTCGACGTGCCGGTGGACCTGCGGCTGTCGAGGGGCTTCCGCCACAGCGTGCTGACCCACCTGCGGCAGATCCCCTATGGGGCGACGGAAAGCTACGCCCAGGTGGCGGCGGCCACCGGCCACCCGCGCGCGGTCCGCGCGGCCGGGACCGCGTGCGCCACCAACCCGGTGCCGATCGTGGTGCCCTGCCACCGGGTGGTCCGCTCCGACGGCTCGCCCGGCGGCTACGCCGGCGGCCCGGACGCCAAGCGGTCGCTCCTCACGCTGGAGGCGGCGTGATGACCGCGGCGACGGTAACCGGCCACTATGCAGAACGGATAGCCGCCGCGGACTGGGACGGGGTGGCGCGCGAGCTCGATTCCCATGGCTGCGCGCTGCTCCCACCGCTGCTGACGCCGGACGAGTGCGCGCGGATCGCCGCGCTCTACGACCAGCCCGGGCGCTTCCGCGCCACGATCGACATGGCGCGCCACCGGTTCGGGGAGGGCCAGTACCGCTATTTCGCGGCGCCGTTCCCCGAGCCGGTCGACGCGCTGCGGCACGGCCTGTACGGGCGGCTGCTGCCGGTCGCCCGCGACTGGTACGCCCGGCTCGGCCGCCGCGCGGAATGGCCGGACACGCTCGACGAGTGGCTCGAGGCCTGCCACGCCGCCGGGCAGACGAGGCCGACGCCGATCCTGCTGCGGTATGAGACGGGCGGCTGGAACGCGCTGCACCGCGACCTGTACGGGGACAAGGTGTTCCCGCTCCAGGTGGTGGTCAACCTCAGCGACCCGGGCACTGATCACACCGGCGGCGAGTTCCTGCTGGTCGAGCAGCGGCCGCGGGCGCAGTCGCGGGGCACCGCGACGCTGATCCCGCAGGGCCACGGGCTGGTCTTCACCACCCGCGACCGGCCGGTCGCCTCCGCGCGCGGCTGGTCGGCCGCCCCGGTGCGGCACGGGGTGTCCACCATCCGCTCCGGGCGCCGGTACACCCTGGGCCTGGTCTTCCACGACGCCGCCTGACCGGGGAGGCGCCCGGCCACGCGGCCCGGCCCGGGCGCCTACGCGGGGTGCTCCTTCAGGTCGCCGGCCCACTCGGTGTGGAACGCGCCGTCGGCGTCGACGCGGTGGTAGGTGTGCGCGCCGAAGTTGTCCCGCAGGCCCTGGATCAGGGCGGCGGGCAGCCGCTCCCGGCGCAGCCCGTCGAAGTACGCCAGCGACGCCGAGAACGCCGGCGCCGGGATGCCGGCCGCCGCGGCCTGCGCCACGACCCGCCGCCAGCTGTCGAGGCCGTCGCGCACCGCGGCGGCGAAGTAGGGGGCGACCAGCAGGCTGGCCAGCGCCTGGTCGCCGTCGTACGCCTCCCGGATGCGGTCGAGGAAGCGGGCCCGGATGATGCAGCCGCCGCGCCAGATCGTCGCCATCGCGCCGCGGTCGATGTCCCAGCCGTATTCCGCGCTGCCCGCGGCGATGTGGTCGAAGCCCTGCGCGTAGGCCACCACCTTCGACGCGTACAGCGCGCGGCGCACGTCCTCGGTGAAGGCATCGCGGTCGGTGATCCCGAATGGCCTCACCTCGGTGCCGAACGTCTTGCGGGCCGCCTCGCGCTGGTCCGCGTGCGACGACAGCGAGCGGGCGAACGTGGCCTCGGCGATGCCGGTGATCGGGATGCCGAGGTCGAGCGCGCTCTGCACCGTCCAGCGGCCGGTGCCCTTCTGCTCGGCCTGGTCGAGCACGATGTCGATGAACGGCCTGCCGGTGGCCGCGTCGGTGTGCGCCAGCACGTCCGCGGTGATCTGGATGAGGAACGAGTCGAGGTCGCCCTCGTTCCAGGTGCGGAAGATGCCCGCCAGCTCGGCCGGCGGCGCGCCGAGCCCGGCCCGGAGCAGGTCGTAGGCCTCGGCGATGAGCTGCATGTCGGCGTACTCGATGCCGTTGTGCACCATCTTGACGAAGTGGCCGGCGCCGTCCGGGCCCACGTGCGTGCAGCACGGCGTGCCGTCGACCTGCGCGGCGATCTGCTCGAAGATCGGCCCCAGCCGCGCGTAGGACTCCACGGACCCGCCCGGCATGATGCTCGGCCCGTTCAGCGCCCCCTCCTCGCCGCCGGAGACGCCGCAGCCGACGAAGTGCAGGCCGCGGGACCGGAGCGCGGCCTCCCGGCGCCGGGTGTCGGTGTAGTGAGCGTTGCCGCAGTCGACGACGATGTCGCCCTCCTCCAGCAGCGGCACCAGTTCGTCGATCACCGCGTCGGTGGGTTCGCCCGCCTTGACCATCACCACGATCGCCCGCGGCCGCCGGAGGCTGGCGACGAAGCCCGCCATTGACTCGCTCGGCACGAAGGCGCCCTCGCCTCCGTGCTCGGCGACGAGGCTGCGGGTGCGCTCCGGCGAGCGGTTGTGCAGCGCGACGACGTGCCCGTGCCGGGCGAAGTTCCGGGCGAGGTTGCGGCCCATCACCGCCAGGCCGGTCACGCCGATGTCTGCGTCTTTACCTTGGCTCATGCGTGGGCTCCCAGTGCTCGGCGGCCTGCGCTCATCGGATCTGCCCGCCCCCCGCCAGGCTATCGGAACGGGAGCTACCCGGCTGCCGGCTGCCCGCCCTCGCCGGCCCCGGCGGCGGCGCTCGCTGCGGCCAGCCGTTCCAGCCGCTCCTCGGCGCCGTGGCGCCGCGCCTGCCACAACCCGAACTTCGCCAGCAGCCCGTTCAGGACCAGCAGGGTGTCCTTGTGCGGCGGCGCCACGAAACCCTTGGACGTGTGCGGCGCGTACACAACGCCATCCGCGCCGCCATCCCCGCCGCCGCCATCCCCGCCGGCCTCCAGCCAGCCGGTGAAGATCCGGGTGCCCAGCCCGACCAGCTGCGGCCGGTACGCGTGGGCGAGCAGCCCGGCGCGCCGGCCTCCGGGCGGCAGCAGCCCGGGCGCCGCCACCAGCCGCAGGCCCGCCGCGTCATGCCCGGCGATCTGCACCGGCACCACCACCGGGAACCCGTCCGCCCCGCGGTAGGCCAGCACCCGGTGTGGCCGCGCGGCGATCTGCCCGGCGGCCTTGGCCACGTCCATGCGCGGGCCGGTCCCGCCGCGCGGCGGCTGCTGGGGGGCGGCCGGGCCGGGCCAGGCGGCGCCGGTCACCTGCATGTCCCCGGAGGCGTTCAGGTCCGGCCAGACGGCGACGCGCGCGACGGCGATATCCACGAAGACCCGTTCGGCGTAATACTCGCGCAGCAGGCGGTCCCACACCCGGCCGCGCTTCACCTCGCCCATGTAGCGCTCCGCCTGCGGGATCAGCGCCTCCAGCCGCTGGCGCGACGGCGTGAGGTCCACCGAGGCCGTGCCCTGGGCGAGCACGAACGCCGGGCTGGCCGAGAACCCGTGCTCGCGCGTGTGGAAGGCCAGCGCCACATGCGGGTCGGCCACGATCCGCTCCAGCTTCTTGCCGAAGCCGAGCGAGGTCGTGTACCCGAGCACGCCCCGGTCCCGGTCCCCGATGCCGCACGGGGCGACGCCCGTGACCACCGCGCCGCCCGCGGGCGTGAGATAGGCGGCGGCCGCCGTGAGGTCACCCTTGATCACCTCGTCGGCGCCAGCCGGCCAGCTCACCCCGTCGCCCATGATGTTCCCCTCGCCGTGGCGGTCCCGCAGCCGAGCATGCCACCTTCGCCGCCGCTCGCCGGCGGCGGGGCGTCAAGGCTCGGTGAAACGAGGGCCGCCGGCTGTTGTCCTGACCTGGGCGCGGCGGGAGGATGCGGTCGGGCAGGGAATATGGCTGGGCCCTCCGCCCGAGTGGTCCACGGGCATGACGCGAGGAGCGACGGCATGGTCGATACCTCTCCCGCACGGGCTTATACCAGCTGGTGGCAGGCTCGCAGCGATACCTGGTCCCGGCTGGAAGAGGCGAGCGGGCAGCTGGCGGGCACGGCTGTATCGGGCCAGCCGGACAGCGGGCTGATCGCGACCACGTCCGGATTGCTCGATGCCCTCGCGCCGGTCGAGCGGTACTGGGCGTTTCCCGGCCCGGAGGTGAACCGGCGGATGCGCGACCTGTTCGCCTCCGCCAGCTATGGCCGGTTCGCGCTCCTGGTGGCGCGGATCAGCCGGGCCCTGGTCACCGAGTCCTACCGCGCCAGCACCGGGTCCCTGCCCGTGGACCTCGACGACGAGGAGGACGAGCCCGGGGAGGCGCACGCTGGGCAGGCCCGGCCCTACTTCGAGGTGCTGGTCGTCGAGCCGCTGACCAGGGCGGAGGAGCAGGCCCTGCGTGAGGAGGTGCACAGCTGGCGCCGGGCCGACGACCATTTCGTCTACGAGCTGGTCGTGGTGGGCAGCGCCGAGGAAGCCGTCATAGCGGCGCGGCTGAACGCCAACCTCCAGGCCTGCGTGATCCGCCGCCGCTTCACGCCCACGGCCGCGCAAGATCTGTCCAGCCTGGCCGATTTCGCCGACACCAGCATCGCCCGCGACCTGGCCGGCCGGAGCCCGGACGAACGCACCCAGATCCTGGCCCGGAGGCTGGCCCGGCTGCGGCCCGAGCTCGACCTGTACCTGATGAGCGAGATCGACGTCGAGGACATCGCCGGCCATCTCAGCCATCACTTCCGCCGGGTCTTCCACGCCCAGGAAGGCTCGCTGGAGCTGCACCTGAGCATCCTCGCGGGCGTGACCGCCCGGTACCGCACGCCGTTCTTCGAGGCGCTGCGGCACTACAGCCACCGCCCGACCGGCGTGTTCCATGCGCTGCCGATCTCGCAGGGCAAGTCCATCCTCCGTTCCCACTGGATCGGCGACATGCTCGGCTTCTACGGCCTGGATATCTTCCTGGCCGAGACCTCGGCCACCGGCGGCGGCCTCGACTCGCTGCTCGAGCCGACCGGGCCGCTGCGGCAGGCGCAGCAGCTGGCGGCCGAGACGTTCGGTGCCCGGCGGACGTTCTTCGTCACCAACGGCACCTCGACGGCCAACAAGATCGTCGCGCAGGCGCTCATCACCCCCGGCGACATCGTGCTGGTGGACCGCAATTGCCATCAGTCCCACCATTACGGGCTGATGCTGGCCGGGGCGCACGTCGTCTACCTGGACGCGTACCCGCTGCACGAGTACTCGATGTACGGCGGCGTGCCGCTGCGCGAGATCAAGTCCAGGCTGCTGGCCCTGAGGGCGGCGGGCAAGCTGGACCGGGTCAAGCTGCTGATGCTGACCAACTGCACGTTCGACGGCATCGTCTACGACGTCGAGCGCGTGATGGAGGAATGCCTGGCGATCAAGCCTGACCTGGTGTTCCTCTGGGACGAGGCGTGGTTCGCGTTCGCCCGCTTCCACCCCGTCTACCGCCCGCGCACGGCCATGCGCGCGGCCCGCACGCTGGCCGAACGGCTCCGGTCGCCGGAGTACCGCGCCGACTACTCCCGGCACATGGAGGAGCAGGCCGGTGACGACGAGGCCCTGCTGGGGCGCCGGCTGCTGCCGGACCCGGCCCGGGCCCGGGTACGGGTGTACGCGACCCAGTCGACGCATAAGACGCTGACCTCGCTGCGCCAGGGCTCGATGATCCACGTGCACGACCAGGACTTCGCGCACAAGGTGGAGGAGAGCTTCCACGAGGCGTACATGACGCACACCTCGACCTCGCCGAACTACCAGATCCTGGCCTCGCTCGACCTCGGCCGCCGGCAGGCGTCGCTGGAGGGCTACGAGCTGGTCGCCAAGCAGATCGAATCGGCGATGCGGCTGCGCGAGGCCATCGACGATCACCCGCTGCTGGCCAGGTACATGCACACCCTGACCACCGCCGAGCTGATTCCCGCCGAGTTCCGGCCGTCGGGGCTGGACCGGCCGCTGCACGGCGGGCTGGCCAGCATGGCACAAGCCTGGGAAACCGACGAGTTCGTGCTGGACCCGTCGCGGGTCAGCCTGTACATCGGCCCGACCGGGATCGACGGGGCGACGTTCAAGCGCGAACAGCTGATGGACAAGTTCGGCATCCAGATCAACAAGACATCGCGCAACACCGTGCTGTTCATGACCAACATCGGCACGACGCGCAGCTCGGTGGCCTACCTCATCGAGGTCCTGGTCAAGATCGTCCGCGACCTGGAGGAGGGCCTGGCGGAGATGAGCCCGGCGCAGCAGGCCGCGCACGCCCGCGCGGTGCTGAGGCAGACCAGCCCGTCCGCGCCGCTGCCGGACTTCAGCGGTTTCCACCTGGCCTTCCTCGACCCCGCGGCCGGCACGCCCGAGGGAGACGTGCGCCGGGCGTTCTTCCTGTCGTATGACGACACCAACTGCGAGTACCTGCCGGCCGACGACGCCGCCCAGCGGCTGGACGCCGGCCAGCCGGTGGTGTCGGCGACCTTCGTCACCCCCTACCCCCCCGGCTTCCCGGTCCTCGTGCCCGGCCAGCTGTTCAGCCCGCAGATCCTGGAGTTCATGCGCAGCCTGGACACCCCCGAGGTGCACGGCTACGACCCGCAGGCCGGGTACCGCGTCTACACGGCCAAGGCCCTCGAGATCGCCCAGGACGAGCGCGCCTGAGCGGCGTCAGAGCCCCGCCCGCCGTCGGCTCTTGCCGGGCACCCGTGCCACAAGTGACAATGCGCCGGATGAGTCTGGTCGGTATCGACATCGGGTCAAGCGCCGTCAAGGCGGCCGCGTACGACTGCGACGGCGCCCTTCTCGCCCAGGCCGCCGAGGCCGTGCCGTCCCTCCATCCGGGCCCGGGCCGGTCGGAGGTGGACGGCGACGGCGTCTGGAAGGCGGTGGTCGCGGTCGTCCAGCAGGTGACCGCCCACGAGCGGGTCCGGCGCGACCCGCCCGCCGCGCTGGCGGTCTCCGCGTCGGGGCGGGAGGGCTTCCCGGCGCGGGCTGACGGATCCGCGCTCGGGCCGTGCCTGCGGACCGCGGACGCCCGCCGCCCGGAGACGGAGGCCGCGGTCACGCTCAAGCGCTCCAGCGAGCGGTGGATCCGGGACTGCGGCCACGTCCCCGATCACATGGACCCGACCAACCGCATCCTGTGGTGGGCGGAGCAGGCGCCGCGGACGATGTCACGGGCGCGGTGGTTCCTCGGCTGGCACGAGCTGGTGTCCCTCCGCCTGACCGGGCGCCCCACGGTCGACCCGGCGCTCGCGTCCGGATTCCTGATCTTCGACCTGACGGCGGGCACGTGGTCGGCCGACCGCATCGGCCGCCTCGGCCTCGACCCCCGCCTGCTGCCGGACGTCGTCCCCTGGGCCACGCCGCTCGGCCGGGTCAGGCCGCGGATCGCCGACGAGCTGGGCCTGCCGCGCCGGTGCACGCTCGTGGCCGGGAGCTGGGACGGCTCATGCGCCGCCGTCGGCGCCGGGGTGACCGAGGAGGGCGGCGCCCTGATCGCGGCCGGCACCTGGGAGTCGGTCGTGGCACCGCTGTCCCGGCCACGGCCCCGCGAGGTGGCAACGGCCCGGCTCGCGCTGACCCGGCAGCCGAGCACCCCGGGGTGGGGGCTGTGGGCCAGAAGCCCGAACGGCACGAGCGTCCTGGACTGGGCGCTCGGCGTCAGCGGCATCCGGCTGAGCCGGCTCGAGGCCGCGCTGGGCTCGGCCGGGCCGGATCCGTCGCCGGCGCTGATGATCCCGCATCTGTCCGGGGCGCCCGGGCCCTGGCCGGACTCCCCCGGCTCGGCCGGCGCGGTGTTCGGCCTGACCCTGGCGACCACCGGCGCCGACCTGGTCCGGGCCGCGCTGGAGGGCATCGCGATCGACCTGGTGCTCGCGATCGAGGCGCTGCGGGCCGGCGGCAGCCAGATCGAGACCGGCACCGTGACCGGCGGCGGGGCGCGGTCGCCCTGGTGGATGCAGCTCAAGGCGGACCTGCTGGGGATGCCGGTCGAGGTCAGCCGGCAGGCGGAGCCGGGCACGCTGGGAGCCGCGCTCCTGGCCGGGGTGGGAGCGGGCGTCTACGGATCCCTGCCCGAGGCGGCCACCCGGGCCGGGATCGCGCGGCGCTTCGAGCCCGACGAGCGGCGCGCCGCGAGGTACGCCGGCCAGGTGGAACGTCACCGCCGGTGGGCGGCCCAGATGCTGGCCGGGCCGGGGGAACGCTGATGACACACGTCGGGGACATGCTGGCCGGCCTGCTGGAGGCGTCCGGGGTCACGCACGTATTCGGCCAGCCGGGAGGGCAGACAGCCGCGCTCTACGACGGCATCTCGCGCCGGCCCGGGCTCCAGCACGTCCTGGTCCGCGACGAG
>Ga0207699_10000705_pt1 | contig 15926 bp, 14 predicted proteins | sample LARL51metaG_FD_184344 | JGI IMG/M metagenome (GOLD analysis project Ga0207699, IMG submission 184344) | Corn, switchgrass and miscanthus rhizosphere microbial communities from Kellogg Biological Station, Michigan, USA - LAR L5-1 metaG... | ecosystem: Host-associated > Plants > Roots >...
CTCGGCGTTCTCTCCCCGAGACTTTTTGCAATGTTCGTGCTCATGGCCGTTGTCACAACGCTTGCCACCACACCCATCCTGCAAGCCTTGGCGGCTTCACGCGGGCCCAAATTGTCCACGAAGTCCACGCGCTGAATGGATTTTGGGCGAGCTATGAGAGGAAATTGTGATTGTATGCTTTGTTTAGGCGGCTTTTTCCGCGCAGTCCGCAGGAGGCCGAGGCGGCCCAAGCTTTCGGCCGTGGCGATGACGGACTCTTCGTTCGAATCCGATGCCGGACCAGCAACCCGGTGCTATCCACAATGTACTATCGGTAGCTTCCGACCTTTTATTGCTTTACCGCCGGAAATTCGGCCGTCGTTCCGCGCAGCTTGTCAATCGCTGTGACGTTCATGGTCTTACCGTCCGCAGCCACGGTTATGCGGGACACGGCAATTATTTTTCCATTGCGTTTATCGGTTTCCTCGATTGTGTTCTTTCCAAACCGCTTGACAGAAACGCTGGTGGTGCCCGGATCTCCCTGGTACGGCGCGTCGGTCCCATCGAGCTTCGCGGTATAGGATTGTCCGGTAGGATTGCTCATAGAAAAAGTGTCGCCTTGCAGTTTAAACGTCACCAGCAGCCCGTTATCGGAAATATTCTCTACTTTCGTAGACCGCCAAGAGCCGGAAATCGCGTGAGCTCCGGCCGGCCCTTTTGCTACTCGCGTCGATTCTCCCTTACCTTTTACGGGATCGGCGTTGGTGGCCGAGCTATCGGAAAATTCAACGTCCAGGGTGTTGCCATCGGGCGAGACGGTCCATTTTGAAGTCCCGTTGACCTTGCCATCTTTTTTGTTGGTCATGTCGACGGTCAGATTGTCCACGACCTTGACGCTGAGGGTGTCAAAATACGGATGTCCCGTGACCTTCTGATCTTGACCATCGGCTTTGATTTCATACGGGGGAACGCAAGTCTTGCAGCTGTACATGCCCCCTTGCAGCAGGTAAACCTCGGGTTTTTTTGGCAGTTGCGCTTTGGTGATGTCAAATTTCCATACGCCATCGAAAACACTCTGACCATTTGTGAGGATGGGCATGCAGAAAAATACGAACAGTCCAAGCATTAGGGACTTTTTCATCGCTTGCACTCCTTGGATCAGCGTTGGATTCCGGTTGGCCCTGGGGAATATGGGTGACTATAGTCCCTTCCCGTTACGCAATGCAACGAACTGGAAATACCCGGGGGGACAGCAGCCGCAAGTTCTGCCGAGTTTAATCTGCTTGTAACAAATTCTGCGCCACACTAGCGGCTCTTGAAAGCGCTCTAGAAAGCCCCACGATGCCGCGCATTTTGCTTGATGACCCGCGTTACTACTTGAACCGCCATGTGCAGTGGCTGGAGTTCAACCGGCGCGTGCTGGAAGAGGCGCGCGACCGGACCAATCCGCTGCTGGAGCGCGTGAAATTTCTGGCCATCACCGCAAACAATCTGGATGAGTTTGTGGAAGTGCGCGTTTCGAGTTTTCTGCAACAGATTGAACATGGTTCAAGGGAGCGCAGCCCGGACGGATTATCAGCGGAAGAGGAATTGGCGAAAGTCACGCACGCGATGCAGGGGCTTGTTCGGGATCAATACAAATGCCTCAATGACGAACTGCTGCCGCAATTGGCCAAGGAATTCATACGCGTACTGCGTTTTTCCGAGCTGGACGCCAAAGCGCAGCAGTTCGCGAAGAATTTTTACAACCGTCGAGTGGCGCCGATGCTGACACCGGTGACGGTCGATCCTTCGCATCCGTTTCCTCACGTGTTGAACAAAGCGCTTTGTATTTCGTTTTTGTTGCGGCGGCGGCGCGGCGGAAACGGGAAACCATACTTCGGAGTGGTCACCGTGCCGCGCGCGTTGCCAAGACTGCTGCGAGTGCCGGCCCTCGACAAGGCCATTCACTACGTGCCGCTGCAGGAAATTATTTCTGCATACGCGCCGAAACTGTATCGCGGATACGAGATTCTGGCGTCGGCGGCATTTCGCATCACACGCAATAGCAATCTGTATCTGGAAGAGGAAGAGGCGCGCACGCTGATGGAAGCAGTCGATTCGCAGGTGGCGCAGCGGCGAAAAGGCTGGGCAGTACGCCTGGAAATAGAAGCGGCAGCGCAGCCGGAAATCATTGAGCGGCTGGTGACTACATTTGAGCTGGACGAGTCCTTGGTGTTTCGCGTACACGGCATGGTGAATTTGCAGCGGCTGTTTCATTTGTACGAAGAGACGCCCCGCTCAGATTTGAAGTACGGGCCATTCTGCGCGCGGCAAGTGCACATCGGGCACGACGCGGATTCGCTCTTCGCCGCGCTGCGAGAGCGCGATGTGCTGCTTCACCATCCCTACGAATCGTACGATGCGGTGGTGAATTTTGTGGATACCGCGGCGCACGATCCGCGGGTGTTGTCGATGAAGCAGACGCTGTATCGCACGAATTCGGATTCGCCGATTGCGCGCGCGCTGCTGGAAGCGGCTTCGAAAAAGGAAGTAACCGTGGTGGTGGAGCTGAAAGCCAGCTTCGATGAAGCTTCCAACATTCGCTGGGCGCGCAGCCTGGAGAATGCGGGCGTACAAGTGTTCCACGGATTGGTTGGGCTGAAGACGCATGCAAAGCTAGCACTGGTGGTGCGCGAAGACCCGGACGGAAAAATCCGGCGGTACGCGCATCTTGGAACGGGGAATTACAATCCGTCGACTGCGCGCTACTACACCGATTTCAGTTTGCTGACCTGCGATGAGGCCATCACCGCGTCGGTCAACGACGTTTTCAATTTTTTAACGGCCTATGCCGAGCAGCCGCATTACAGGCCGCTGTTCGTTGCGCCGCGCGATCTGGCAAGAAACTGTATCGCGTTGATCGACCGGGAAACACGCAACGCGAAACGCGAAAGGCCGGCGCGCATCATAGTAAAAGTGAATGCGCTTGTGGATCCCCCGATTATTCAGGCGCTTTATCGCGCTTCACAGGCCGGAGTGGAAATCGATTTGATCGTGCGCGGGCAATGCGCATTGCTGCCGGGATTGCGCGGAATCAGCAGCCGTATACGCGTGCGCAGCATTGTGGGACGCTTTCTGGAACACAGCCGGATTTTTTATTTTGCGAATGCAGGAGAGCCGGAGATTTATCTGGGCAGCGCGGACTGGATGCAGCGAAATCTTTACGAACGCGTGGAAGTGTTGTTTCCGCTGAAGGATCCGGAAACGCGACGGCGCATTACGGAAGAGATTTTGCCGGCTTATCTGGGTGATACGCGGGCGGCGCGGCTATTGGGCATGGATGGCACCTATTCACGAACGCGCGAAGGGCGCCGTAGCCGCGGTTATTCCGCTCAACAGGAATTGATGTACGCGGCGCAGCAGCATGCTTCTGCATTCGACACTCGCGCGCGGAAGGTGGAACGCAAATTCGCGGACGCGGTCTATACTTCGTCCAATGGCAGCGCCGCCTCCAACAACAGCACGGCAGATTCCGCCTCGCAGGACGCCATAAATGCCAGCGTATGACCTGATCGTCATCGGCTCCGGGCCAGGAGGCCAACGGGGCGCAATTCAAGCAGCAAAATCCGGCAAACGAGTTGCGGTTATCGAAAAACGGGCGTGCGTGGGCGGCGTGTGCACTAACACCGGCACCATTCCGAGCAAGACGATGCGCGAAGCGGTGCTGCACCTATCCGGGTTCTACTACCAGAATTTTTACGGCGGCAACTATCACGTGAAAGACATCGTGACGATGGCGGATTTGAACTACCGCGTGCAACGGGTAATCGAAAGCGAAGTCGCGGTGATTCAGGATCAGTTGCAACGCAATGGTGTGGAACTGCTACAAGGCGCGGCAAGCTTCGTGGACACGCATCACGTAGCTGTGGAGAACGGAAACGGCCGCAATGTCGTGGAAGCCGCAAACATACTGATTGCCACGGGGACCAAGCCGGCGGTGAACGCGAAAGTTCCAGTGAACGGCCGGACGATTATCGACAGCGACCAGATTCTGAAGATGACGCAGATTCCGAAAACGCTGATTGTGGTGGGCGGCGGCGTGATCGGCGTGGAATATGCGTCTATGTTTGCGACGTTGGGTGTGCGCGTGACGATTGTGGAGAAGCGGCCGCGCCTCTTGGAGTTTGCGGACACCGAAATGGTGGAGGCGCTGACGTACAACATGCGCGACCGGCGTGTGACCATGCGCCTGAATGAAGAAGTAGACAGCGTGGAAGAACTGCCCGACGGGCGCGTGACGGCAATGCTGGTGAGCAACAAGCGCGTCATGGGCGATGCGCTTTTGTACGCAGTGGGGCGCCAGGGAAATGTGGATCAATTAAATCTTGCGGCGGCCGGAGTGCTGGCGGACGAACGCGGCCGTATTCACGTGGACATAGATTACCGCACCGCGCAGCCGCACATTTTCGCGGTCGGAGATGTGATCGGTTTTCCGAGCCTGGCGTCGGTTTCCATGGAACAGGGGCGGATTGCGGCGGCGCGCGCGTTCAACTTGAAGATTTTCAGCGATCCCGCGGCGTATCCGTATGGGATTTACACCATCCCACAGATTTCGTTTATCGGGAAAACGGAAGAGCAACTCACGCAGGAAGATGTGCCTTATGAGGTTGGCATGGCGTACTATCGCGAAATCGCGCGCGGCCAGATTACCGGGCAGACGGAAGGACGGCTGAAACTGCTCTTTCATCGCGAAACGCTGGAGCTGCTCGGCGTACACATTTATGGCGAGGAAGCGGCGGAATTGCTGCACATCGGGCAGGCGGTCTTTACATTGAAGGGCAAAGTGACGTATTTCGTGAATACGGTTTTTAATTATCCGACGCTGGCGGAGTGTTACAAGGCTGCCGCCTTCAATGGGCTGAATCGGCTGAATTGAATTTAGATGGCGCCCAGCCAAATGACGGGTAAGCAGCCGCTCAGTGCATTGACTAAGTTCTTATCGGCGGTCACCAAATGGGCGTCCATCTCGACGGCCAGGGCCACATAGATGCTGTCGTACACTGTTCGCCCCTGAACGATGGCTGCACCGAGAGCAGACTCCAGCTGCGGCAGAGCCGGCAGCGTAGGTATGGAGTTCAGCCGCAGCACAGCCAAAGCGGACTCGGCAATTTCCCTAGTGCAGCGCCTGGCGCGCACCGCTTTCCACAGAATATTTGTGATTTCGACCCAGAAAAAGTCAGGCACCATCAGCTTGACCTGGTGGTCGGCCCACTGCTCCAGCAGATGAACCGCTTCGCGCCGTAGCGGTTCTGGCGGGCCCGGAAGGATCCATTTCGCGGCGACAGTGGCGTCAACGATAAACGTCTTCACCGCCCGCGATCCTCGCGCAGCATTTCTTCGCTGCTAGGAAAAGGCCCCGGAGCGGGCGTCGGGGCAGAACGCAGCTTCGACAATATTTCCAGTGCTTTCCTGCGAGAACGGAGAACCTTCTCCGTGGGCACGTTCCACTCGAGCAGTTGGATGACTTCTGCCGCGATGGAACGGTGCTGGCTACGGGCGCGCTTACGCAAGGCGTGGTAAAGATCGTCGGGCACGTTTTCGACGTAAAGCGTAGCCATAGGGATCTCCTAGGAGAAGCATAGGAACTCCATAAGGAAAACGCAAGGGCCTGCTATGGGCGTTAATGGCAACGGCTCCGTAGCTGGTGGCGAGAAAGAGCCAATCAGGCATTGCTCTAATTCCTACAGACAGGTTATGATTAAAGGTTCAGGAGGAGTGTTTTGTGCTAACGATTCGCCTTGCCAGGATTGGAAAGAAAAAGAAGCCCTTCTATCGCGTGGTGGTGATTGAAAGCAGTAAGCCGCGCAACGGGCGTGTGGTGGAGTTGGTGGGCACGTATGACCCGCTCAAGAAGCCCGCAGAGATTAAGCTGGACGCCGAGCGCGTGAAGTATTGGCTCGGGACAGGCGCCCAGCCGAGCGACACGGTACGCAGTTTTATTCGTCTGCAGAAGATCGCGTAGTTTCAGAGCGACGGTACGCACCGCATTCGTGAAAAAGTTTTTGCGACCCCCCTGCGGTAAATGGGGGGTTCTGCATCTAAAAAGCTATCCGATTGGTCCCCGCAAGTGGAGAATGGAAGGTGCCGGAATGAAGGAACTGGTGGAGTTCATCGCCAGGGCACTCGTGGATCACCCGGACGACGTAAAAGTACAAACCGTCGACGGGCCGCAGGCAACAGTGGTTGAGTTGCGCGTGCATCCCGAGGATCTGGGAAAGGTGATCGGCCGGCAAGGACGCACGGCCAAGGCCATGCGCACGTTGCTCGGCGCATCAGGGATGAAGCTGCACAAGCGCTTCACGCTGGAAATAGTGGAACCGCAAGCGAACCAGGGATGAGTGGGTCGTCAGAGCAGAAGTATGTAACCGTGGCGCGAATTCTGCGCGCACGCGGGAACAAAGGCGAAGTCGCCGCAGAGTTGCTCACCGATTTTCCTGAACGTCTTTCCCAAATAAAGGAGCTGCTTCTTCGCGCGGAATCGGGTGCGCGGCGCGCCGTCTTGTTGCGAGCGTTCTGGATCGATCGCAATCACGCTGGGATGAGTGTATTTCATTTTGAGGGCGTCGAATCGATCAGCGATGCCGAGAAATTGCGCGGTTTGGAAGTGCAGATCCGGTTTGAGCAGCGCGCTCTCCTCCCTTCTGGTAGTTATTTTGTTACAGACTTGATTGGCTGCTCGGTGTTCGAAATTGCCGCTGCGGTTTCTCCCGTGAGTTCTTCGCCATGTTCCTTGCCGGAAGCGCCCGCATTGTTGGGAAAAGTGCGCGATGTTTACTTTCCCGGGGAAGGACAGCGGGGAACGCCGCTATTGTCCGTGGCCACAGCGTCTGGCGAGTTGCTGGTGCCACTGGCTGAAGACATTTGCCAGCGTTTGGATGTTGCCGCCCGCCGGATCGAAGTGCGCCTTCCCGATGGCCTGCGCGACTTGAATGGGTAAGTTCGCTACACTGAAGCGATTTTGCCGCCATGCGATTTGACCTGATCACCATTTTTCCGGAATTTTTCGAAGGGCCGCTCGAACACGGCATCATTCGCAAAGCGCGCGAAGCCGGGCTGGTCGAAATTTATGTGCAGGACTTGCGCGTTTTTACGAAAGACAAGCATCGCAGTGTGGACGACCGGCCATTTGGCGGCGGTGAAGGCATGGTGCTGAAGCCGGAACCGTTGTTTGAGGCGGTGGAGTTTTTGCTGGGAAGTTCAGCCGGTGCTGCGGCGGCGAAATCCACGATCGATTCGAACGCGGCCGTCGTGCTGCTTTCGGCTGCCGGCAAACGCTTTACTCAGGAGACGGCGCGACGCTACGCCAGGCTCGATCGGATTTTGTTCATTTGCGGTCGATACGAAGGTGTTGACGAGCGCGTGGCGGAGCATCTAGCCACCGAAGAGATCTCGATTGGAGATTTCGTTTTGTCTGGAGGCGAATTGCCTGCGGGCTTGATTGTAGACGCGGTGACGCGGCTACTGCCCGGGGCTTTGGGGAATGAGGCGTCGTCGCAGAACGAGTCGTTTTCAGAGATGGGTTCGCCGATGGCTTCAGAAATGGATTCGCAAATAGCGCCGCAAATGGTGGAGCGGCTAGCGGTTAAGTCCTCGGTGGCTGGGGCGCAGCATGCTGCGCCCCTACAAAGGCTAGGAGCTACTCTGTTGGATTTTCCGCACTACACGCGGCCGGCGGATTTCCGTGGATGGAAGGTTCCCGATGTACTGATCGGTGGCAATCACTCGGAAGTGGCGAAGTGGCGGCGGGCGCAAGCTCTGGAGAAGACGCGCCGCAACCGTCCTGATCTGGCGGGCCCTGATAAGGCAACGGCTGATGTGGTGGGGCCTGATGGGGATCAGAAAAATGTCTCGAGCAGGGAATAAATCTGCGGGTCTTGCGGTCATTGCGACAGCCGTGGGAGACTCGGTTGAAGACCATCAAAGTCAAGAACGCAAATTTTGAAGACACAGGACTTCTGAAGACGTGGCAATGAGGAGTTTCAGACAAAAAGAAGGCCGCAAAGGATGTTGGTCTTGTTGTCGTTTCTGGCATCCAATAACAGGCTGTAGCGAAGTGGCTTAGGTTCAGCGGGAAACAACGGGAAGTCTGAAGCCGCTCATGAGAGCGGCTTTTTTACGCATGCCAAGGAATTCAGTTGAAAGGTGAGGTCCGATGAGACACGGAACGGCAGAAAAACGCCACGAACTGCAGCGGCCGATTGCTATTTACTACGAGCATCCGGACTGGTTTCGCCCGCTGTTCCAACGACTGGATGAGACCGGCGTGGCGTGGAAGAAAATTGACGCCAGAAATCATCAATACGACGCAGCGTCTGGAGAAGAAGAATGTTCCTTACTGTTCAATCGAATGAGCCCGTCGGCGTGGCAGCGGGGACTGGGCCATTGCATTTTCTATACACTGAATTACCTGGCGCACCTGGAAGCAATAGGCGTGCGCGTGGTGAACGGCTATCGCGGGTTTGCGCATGAGATTTCTAAGGCGCAGCAGCTCACCAATTTGGAGACGCTGGGATTGCCGTATCCGAAAGCGCGGGTGATCAATCACGTTTCGCAGGCGATGGCCGCGGCGGAGGCGATCGGATATCCGATGGTGATCAAGCCGAACATCGGAGGAAGCGGGGCGGGAATTGCAAAGTTTTCATCGCCCGGTGAATTGAAAAAGGCTGTCGACGAGAATCGTTTATATTTCGGGATCGATTCGACGGCATTGGTGCAAGAGGCGTTCACGCCGCGAGATGGTGTCATCACGCGGATTGAGGTCCTTGGCGGCAAGTACTTGTACGCGATCAAGATTCACACCAGCGGCGAAAGCTTTAATCTGTGCCCTGCGGATATTTGCCAAAGCACGAAAGGCGAAGAGTTGACGCGTATCGCGTGCCCGGCGGACGCACCACGAACCGGGATGACCGTGGAAGGCTACAATCCGCCAGTACAAGTGATCGACGACGCGGAACGTATCATGGCGCTGGCGGGAGTGGAGGTCGGCGGAATCGAATATGTTACCGATGACCGAACGGGACAGCATCTCTATTACGACGTGAATGCGCTGTCGAATTTCGTCGCTGACCCGGTACGAGTGATTGGATTCGATCCTTACGCGCGTCTGGCGGAATATCTGATTGAGGAAGCGATTCGGCACGAAGCCGCCGGTCATGGCGTGAACCGATCAGCGAAGAAAGTTGCCAGTGAAGTATCGCGGGAAATTACTCGGGAAGTGGCAGGATGAGATACGGATACTGGCTTCCCGTTTTTGGCGGCTGGCTGCGCAACGTTGAGAACGAAAACATGCAGGCGAGCTGGAGCTACGTGAAAAAGCTCGCGCAACGCAGCGAGAAAATCGGCTTTGACCTGACGCTGATTGCCGAATTGAATCTGAATGACATCAAAGGAGTGGAAGCGCCATCGCTGGACGCTTGGTCCACGGCCGCGGCATTGGCCGCAGTTACCGAACGCATTGAATTGATGGTCGCGGTCCGTCCAACGTTTCATTTGCCGGCGCTGCTCGCGAAACAAGCGGCAAATATCGATCACATCAGCAACGGTCGGCTGACGTTGAACGTAGTGTCTTCATGGTGGGCCGGTGAAGCACGGAAATACGGCGTGATGTTCGAGCAGCATGACGATCGTTATGCGCGCACGAGCGAATGGCTGGACGTGCTGGATGGCACCTGGAAGCAGGATCACTTTTCGTATTCCGGAAAGTATTATCGCGTGGAAGATAACGTCCTTCAGCCCAAGCCGGTTTCGCATCCGCGACCGACTTTGTATGCGGGAGGCGAATCGCCGGCCGCGAAGGAGCTAATCGCAGAGAAGTGCGACGCTTACTTGATGCATGGCGATCCGCCGGCGCGCGTAGGAGAAAAAATCAAAGATCTGCGCGAACGCCGCGCCAAGTACAACTTGCCGCCCTTGAAGTTCGGCGTGGCAGGATATGCAGTGCTTCGGCAGACGGAACAGGAAGCTGCTGACGAAGTGAAGAGGATCACGGACGTGCAGCAGTCTGCGTCGGGCTATGCGAATTACCAGGACTGGCTGGCGGGAACGCAATTGGAGCAGCGCGTTTCTCTGGGAGACTATTCAGTTTCAAACCGCGGGCTGCGTTCGGAGCTGGTAGGAACAGCGGAACAGATAGCGGAACGCCTCGCTGAATTTGAAAAGGTGGGCGTGGACCTGGTGCTGTTGCAATTCAGCCCGCAACTGGAAGAGATGGAAAAATTCGCGCGCGCGATTATCGGGCGAGGTTCATCGGTTTCGGCGTCCGTCTAAGGGAAGGGTATTAAGAACCTGAGAGCGTTCGAACTTACTGCCATGTTCTGGCGTCCCATCATGGCGTTACCTGCTTCGCAGCACGCCGTTTACCGATTGAGCTAGGAAAATTGTGAGTCTTTGCCTATAATAATTGTTTGCTTTAGAAGAGCTGGCCCCGCCTGAGTGGGTCTGCAGGGAACAACGAACATGAATCTGGTAATTCGCAAGTTACACGAAGCGCAGCTGCGCAAAGATTTGCCTGAATTTCGGCCGGGCGACAGCGTCAAGGTGAACGTACGCCTGCAAGAAGGCGAAGGCGAAAAGGTCAAGGAACGCATTCAGGCGTTCGAAGGCGTGGTGATTTCGAAGAAGGGCCGCGCATCGAGCGCGACTTTCACCGTGCGGCGCGTCAGCTTTGGCACGGGCGTGGAGCGCATCTTCCCGCTGCACTCGCCGACAATTTCTTCGATTGAAGTCACCGGAAAAGGCAATGTGCGCCGCGCGCGGTTGTATTATCTGCGCGAGTTGCGGGGCAAGGCAGCCCGCATCAAGCGCGCCAGCCGGGTGCAGGAGCAGGCTGCCGTGGCGGCCAGCACCAGCAATCCATCCTAAGCAGGAATCGATTCACGAACTGTGAAACAAATTTGACGTTAGAGGCTCCCAATTTCGAGGAGCCTCTTTTTTTATGTAAGTTCGCCGCAAAATGATACTCAGCAAGTTCGACCCTAAGCGCGACTAAGCGCCAACAAAACCTAGCATCCGACCTTTCATGTACTGCGCAGACGGCAATCCTTCCGCTAATATTTTCACGTCATGGACGTGTTCGCTCCACGCATCGTGCGTTGGTTTTCCGGCGCCGGACCTGCGGGCCCGCCCGGTGATCTAATTCCGCGTTGGCTATTTCTACGAGCTCTGGGCGTAATTTATTTCTCGGCATTCTATTCCCTGCTATTCCAAATTCGCGGATTGCTCGGACCTGACAGGCTGTTGCCCGTGGGCTCTTACCTGAGCGAGGTCGCAAAAGTGATGGGCCGAGCGGGATTTTGGTATGCGCCGACCCTGTTGTGGTTGGGAAGCGGAGATCACGCGCTCATGGTTCTCTGCTGGGCCGGGTTGATTGCCTCAATCTTGTTGTTCCTCAATTTTTGGCCGCGAGCGATGCTGGCCATCTGCTTCCTGTGTTTTCTCTCGTTTGTCGCCACAGCGCAGGATTTCTCCGGATATCAATCGGATGGGATGCTGCTTTGTGCGGGTTTTATCAGCTATTTTCTTGCCCCGCGAGGTTGGAGACCGGGATTTGGAGAGCGTGAACTTCCCGCGCGTGCGCCACTGTTTTTGCTGCGGTCTTTGTGGTTTACGATTTATTTCGAATCCGGCGTCGCGAAATATTTTGGCGGCGATCCGAGCTGGCGAAATCTGAGCGCGATGAACGAGTACTACCAGAATGAGCCTTTGCCTACGTGGATCGGTTGGTATGCGCACCAGCTGCCGCGCTGGTTTCACGAATCCACGGCGTCGGTGACGCTGCTGCTGGAATTGATCGTGCCGTGGATGCTCTGGCTGCCGCGTCGCGCAAAAATTATTTGCTTTTTCGTGGTGACCATCCTGCAAGTCGGAATCATCCTCACGGCGAATTATGCTTTTTTGAACTATCTCGTTCTGGCGCTCGGTGTTTTTCTTTTGGACGATCTTTTTCTGGTGCGATTTATTCCGAAGAGCTGGCAAAGCGCGATACGAGCAAATCTGGGCCAACCTTCGTCGGACCCGTGGTACCGCAGCCTGCATAAGAGTTTTGCGGAATCGACGGAGCGCATTTCTCTCTCGCTTGGTGGGTCGACTGACGAAGCGAACGAGAAAATGGTTATGTCGCCAAGCGACGTCGTGCCAACAAGCAATGAGGAGGCCGCAGCATGGCGGCCAACTCTCACGAGGGCCGTTGCCGCAATCGGCCTATGGGCGCGGGCATTTCTTCTGGCGTGGGTTGGCTATGCAATGTTGTTTCTGATGTTGCAGCAGATTTGGCCGCGATTGCCGTTGCCCGCTGCACCCGTGGCGGCACTGGAGCCGTTTCGAATCGCAAATTCGTACGGGCTTTTCGGACGGATGACTTGGGCGCGCTATGAAATTGAATTTCAGGGCTCAAACGATGGCACGAACTGGATCGCCTATCCATTCCGATACAAGCCGCAAGATTTGAACAAGGCCCCGGGAATTTACGCGCCATATCAACCACGGTTTGAATGGAATTTGTGGTTCGCGTCGCTTGGAACATGGCGGGAAAATCCCTTCGTAGTTCGAACGGAGGTGGAGCTTCTTCTCAATAGTCGAGATGTGCTGGCGCTTTTTCGTTCAAATCCGTTTCCAACTGCCCCGCCGAAACAGGTGCGTGCTGTAATTTGGCAATACTGGTTCACGGATCGCGCGACAAAGCGGGCGATTGGAAATTGGTGGCGGCGAGAATATCGCGGTCTGTATGCGCCAACGTTGGAGCGTAGTCCGGAGGGCAAAATCATGGTTTCTGAGTGGCCGCAGACATTTGTGCCGCCACCATGATCCTGAGGGTGGGAAAGCACTGCGCGCGGATGCGAACAATTTCCACAACTGCAGGCAGCGGCTTTCATCCTCCGTGCTAGAATTTGCGCGAACAATCATGACGCGCATGTGCTCATCCCGTTTCGAGCGAGCGGCGCGGCGACTGGGCTGGACGCGTATCGCCGGTATCGATGAAGCCGGACGAGGAGCGCTCTTCGGCCCAGTGGTAGCCGCGGCGGTGATCCTGAATCCCAAGCGCCGAATCGTCGGTTTGGATGACTCCAAAAAACTGACGCCGGAGAGGCGAACAGAGTTGGCGCCGCGCATTCAAGAACACGCGCTAGCATGGGCCGTGGCGGAGATTGATGCTTCGCGGATAGACGCCTGGAACATTTATCAGGCTAGCCTGCAGGCAATGACGGCAGCGCTGCAGCAGCTTTCCATCGTGCCAGACTATCTGTTGATCGATGCTATGCAGCTGGAAGTCTTGATCGAGCAAAAATCGCTGATCAAGGGTGACGCCAAGAGCGTCTCCATTGCCGCGGCTTCCATCCTGGCGAAGACCCACCGCGACGCGCGCATGAACGAATGGGATCTGGTGTATTCCGGCTATGGGCTGGCCCAACATAAGGGCTACGGCACCCCCGAACACCTGGAAGCCTTGAAGCGGCTGGGCCCTACGCCACTGCACCGCAACTCGTTTGCGCCGGTCCGTGAGTCGCGTTGCTGGTCCACAGGGGCAACACAGACGCCGCTGCCGATTTTTTAGCTCAGCCCGGAACCAGAGTTTCGACCAACGCTGCCGAGCCATGCCGAAAGTCGCCTATTAACGGGGATAACTGCCTGCTCACACCCGACCGCGCCCGCGTTGACTCCCCTATCTCGCGCCTGTAGCGTACGAAGAGTGGCCTGATGCCGTTCATTGTCAGGGCGCGCTGATTTGTGGCCGCAATTGAGTCGGCCACGCTGCGGCCACACTTAGCTTTAAGTTTGTCTGCCCGAGCCGCATGATAACTAGGAGAAAGTCTTGGATGCGCGCCGCGCACCGCTTGGCGATTGAGGGCAAATCCATCGCCTGGCGAACGCGGTGAGTCAGTTTGCGATTGCAGGTGAGTCCATCGCTTGCGATTGCAGTTGAAATCCGGCGCCGTCCAGGTTCACGCATGGCCTATAACAAGAGCAAATACGTCGAAGCCGCGCAAAAACTGCTGAACCAGGGCAAGGTCCCCCAGGCCATCACCGAGTATCAGCACATCCTGAAGTACGAGCCGAAGGATCAGGTCACCTTGATGACCATCGGCGAATTGTATATCCGCCAGGGCGAGACATTTCAGGCCATCGAATACTTTGAGCGGCTGGCGCAGATCTTTGTCAGCGACGGGTTTTTGACCAAGGCTATCGCGGTTTATAAGCGCATCGCCAAGCTAGCGCCGGAAGAAATCAAGCCGCTGGAACGGCTGGCCGATCTCTACGTGCAGCAGGGCGTCATGAGCGAAGCGCGCCCGCTGTTTCTGCAGCTGGCGGAAATTCACCTGAAGCACAATCGCCAGAATGAAGCGGTCGCCCTGCTGAAAAAACTGCTACTGGCGGAGCCAGACAATCTTCGTATTCAGATTCGCCTCGCGGATCTCTATCAGATGATGGGGAAGCCGGCCGAGGCGGTGGAAACTTACGTATCGGCGGCGCAACGCGCGCTGGCTCGCGGGGATCACGCCGAATCGGACAAACAGTCTGATAAGGCATTGAAGCTCGATCCTATGAGTGCCGGTGCGCTGACCGTAAAAGCGCGGTCGGCATCGTCGCAGGGACGATTCGCGGATGCCGCGGAATTTCTGAAGAATCTGCCCGGGCTGGACAAAGGCGGAGAACAGAGCGAATTCCTGCTCGATCTGTATCTGAAATCAGAAAACTGGGAAGATGCGACCACGTTGGCGCTGAAAGTATTCGACGGCGACGAAAAGAATTTTGGTTTGGCGCAAAAGGTCGCCGAGGCTCTGCTGGAATCAGGCCAAACCGACCGTGCGTTGGCGCTGGTGTCGCGCTTGCGCATTCCCATGCTGGACTCGGGCGAACATGACGCGGTCGCGCGCCTGCTGAACGATCTGGCGACGAGGATGCCGGGGCGCCTGGAACCGCTCGAATGGCTGGTTGATTCTTATGGCCGCACCAGTGATTCGTTTCGCATGCCGGATGCCCTTGCGCACCTTGGCGAAGCTTTGTTGGCTGCGCGGCAACTCTCTCGTGCCAAAGAGGTGTACGAACAGTTGGTGGACCGGCAGCCGGAGAGCGATTCGGCCAAGCGAAAGCTCAATGATGTGTTGCGGCGTATGGGATTGCCGGCCCCGGAGGAGGAACCGGAGCCAGTGCAGGAAACGCTGCAGGCGGAGATTCCGCAACCGGAAGCCCCCAAACTACGACCCGACGTAGTTACGCCGCCAGAAGAAAGAGTGGCGGCGGGCATGGTGGTTGAAGAGCCGCTGGACGAAGAGACGCAGAAATTCATCGCGCAGTCGCTTACCGATGTGGACCTTTTTGCGAGCTATGGGCTGACGCAGAAAGCCATCGGGCTGCTGGAAGCGATATTGCGGCGTACGCCAAATCACGCTCCGACGCTCGAGAAACTTCTGGAATTTGTGCTGGGCGCAGCGGATGACCGGCGCACCGCGGAACTTGCCGCACAGCTTGAGCGTATTCACCGTGAACGCGGCGATGCCGCTGGAACGGAACGATTCCGGGAATTGCGGCGAAGGTTCCAGCGCGCTGCGGGCCTATCCGATGAACAAATTGCTGCAGCGGCAAATCCTGTCGCTCCGCCCACGCAGACCGAGGACACCACGGCCTCGGATAGAGCTTTCGAAGAGCTACCAGTTCCCGTGGACGAGCCCGCAACGGCAGAAATGTCTTCGGGCGTACCACCGCCGCCAAAGCCGGTACCGGCAAGTAAGGCGGTTCATGAAGTCGACCTTTCGGACGAGTGGGCGTCGCTTCTGGAGCAATCTGCGGCGACGGATGCCTCGGCAGAAATCCCACCAAAGGTGCAGCAGGCGCAACCACCAGCAGAGACGCCGCACGTCGAAGAAATTGTCGCGATAGAAGTAACGCCCGTATCCGGGGCTTCCAAGGAA
>Ga0207699_10000709_pt1 | contig 15887 bp, 19 predicted proteins | sample LARL51metaG_FD_184344 | JGI IMG/M metagenome (GOLD analysis project Ga0207699, IMG submission 184344) | Corn, switchgrass and miscanthus rhizosphere microbial communities from Kellogg Biological Station, Michigan, USA - LAR L5-1 metaG... | ecosystem: Host-associated > Plants > Roots >...
CCGAGAATACGGTGGCCGCGAACCAATTTCTTACTGCCCTGGCCCGCTGGTCGGCCAACCGCACCGGGAAGATAGCAGATTTGGCCGATGAATATAAAATCCAGCATGGCGCGTTGGACGCGGGCTTCGAGAAAAATTTGCGCAAGGCCATGCGCGAAGATCCCGAGCTGAGATTGCCCAAGGGATTGGAATTCCCCGCCCCTGCCGCGGCCGAGCCCACCCCGGGTGGCCCCACCGGCCAGATAGTCGGTGGCGGTACCCCCGGCGCGCTGGGTACCGCGCCGCCGCCCGCGCTGCCGCCCACCCCCGCCAACATCGCCGCCGCCAAGGCCGAGCTAGAGCGGCGCCGCGCAACCCAGCAACAGCCGCAGGCCCCCGGTGGACCTCAGCAACCTTAGCGACGCCGAGCTCCAGGCGATTGTCAACGCCCAGGAGAACCCTACCGCGCCCCCGGTGGCGGGCGCCGCCGCGCCTAGCGCGGCCCAGGCGCGCGCGGCCGGCGCGGGGCTGGACCTAACCAAGCTGAGCGACGCGGAATTACAGCGCTTCGCCGCCACCCCGGTGGTGCCCGACGTAACTGCCGACGTGGCCAAGCAGTTCGCCTCCGGCGCGGCCGAGGGCGCCGGGATGATTGCCGGGTTGCCGGGCGACGTTAAGGATCTGGTGGGCAAGGGCGTACAGGCCGCCGGCTCCGCGCTGGGCCTGCCCGAGCCCAAACCAATGCCGCCGCCTGATACTACACTGAGCCGGGTGCGCGCCGCGCTGGAGCCCCCCACCTCGCCCCAGGTGATGTCCAAGATCGAAGGCCTCACCGGACCGCTGCCCCAGCCCGAGACTACTGCGGGGCGCTACGCGCGCTCGGTGGGCCAGTTTGCGCCCATGGCCATCGCGGCGCCCGAGGGAGTTTCCGCCGCGGGCCTGGCGCGCTACGCGGTGGCCCCGGGCCTAGCCAGCGAGGCCGCGGGCCAATTTACCCGGGGCACCCCCTACGAGGCCCCTGCGCGCATGGTGGCCGCGCTAGCCGCGCCCGGCGCCGCGGGGCGCGCCATAACCCCGCTGCCGGCCTCGGCCGAGCGCCTAGCCTATGTTAACGCGCTGCGCGGGGCCGGGGTGAATTCCATGACCCCCGGCCAGATCAGCGGGCGCAGCCCCATGCGCTATCTGGAGTCCACCCTGGCCGACGTGCCGCTCACGGGCACCTCGGCCGAGGCCATCAACGAGGGCGCCGCGCACCAATTTACGCGGGCGGCCATGCGCGCGGGCGGCCAGGACAGCGTAGCCAGCGCCCCGGCCATGCGCGTCATGGACGCCGCCAATGGCGCCGAATTTAACCGCCTGACCGCGGCGCACCGCATGCCGCTCGACCCCCAGGTGCAGAACGATATGTTGGGCGCGGTGGCCCGGTATACCCACAACACCAACCCCGCCGTGGCGTCGCCGTTGCCCGAGAATATCATGAACGAGGCCGCGGCCACCGCCTCTGCCCAGGGCGGGCACCTCACCGGCGCGCAATACCAGGATTTGCGCTCGCGCCTGGGGCGTGCCGCCGCGGGCAGCAGCGACCCTGGCTATGCCGAGGTGCTGGCCCACATGCGCAACGCGCTAGACGACGCCATGGAGCGCCACTTGGCCACCGCCGCGCCGCAGGACGTGGGAGCCTTTGGCGCGGTGCGCCAGCGCTATCGCAATCAGCTCATCCTGGAGCGCGCCGCCGCGGGCGGGGGCGGGGCCGACTATATCACGCCCGCTGCGCTCAAGCAGGCCGTGAAGTCGGTGGAAGGCACGCGCGATTACGTGCAGGGCAACAGCGAGATGGGCCAGCTGGCGCGCGCGGGCCAGGAGATATTGGCGCCGCTGCCCCAGAGCGGCACCGGGCCGCGCATGGCCATATTGGAGCAACTAGGCCTGGCCGGGATGCTGGGCCTGGGCGGCGAGCATGCCGGCGGCGTGGGCGCCGCGGCGCTGGCCGCACTTACCGGGCCGCCCGCGCTGGGGCGCGCGATGTTCTCGCGCCCGGGCCAGACCTACCTGGGCAACCAGGTGGTGCCCAAGGTGCCCTTCAATGAGGACCTCGCCAAGCAGGCCATCATGGCGCGCGCGCTGGCCCAGATGCCCCAGCAGCAGCAACAGCCCCGCGCGCTGCCGCCGCCCTAGAGAGGTTCAAGTGGAATGGCCGGGGCGTGCCCGCGGCGCCGTAGCGCGCGCGCACGTAGGCCCCGGTTAGCAGGTAGGCCGCGCCCGCGCCTAGCAGCGCGGCCAGCAGCGGGTTGGGCGTCCAGTGGTGCACGCCATTGTGCCAGCCCACCGCCACCATAACGCCTAGCTGCATCAGCTTTAACAATTCGCGCCTCCTCCAGAGGCGCCCAGTTAGCCCCCTTATAGCCCGCGGCGCCGTGCGCCGCTAGCCAGGAGTCACGACCATCCCCAGGAATGGATCAGGCACCTATTCCCTGCCCGAGGCCGCCTTCGTGCCCGGCGCGACGATTTCGTCCGCCGCGGTCAACGACGACTTCTCGGACATCGCCGCCGCGCTGACCGACTCCCTGGCGGCCGACGGCCAGACGACCATGACCGGGCCGATAAAGGCCGCGGCCGGCACGGCGGCCCACCCCAGCTACACCTTTGCGCAGGACACCGCCTCGGGCTTCTACCAGGGCGCGGTGGGCAATTTGCTGCTGGCCTTGGCCGGGGCGCTCAAGTTCCAGTTTATCGGCTCGGACAGCACCATCCGCAACGGCAACACGGTGCCCATTACCGTGCCCGTAGGCGCCATAATGGACTGGGCCGGGGCCGCGGCGCCTTCGGGCTGGCAGCTCTGCGCGGGCCAGGTGCTCAGCCAGGCCACCTACGCGCAGCTATTCGCGGCCATCGGCACCACCTACAATACGGGGGGCGAGGGCGCCGGCAATTTCCGCCTGCCCGACTGCCGTGGGCGCTTTACCGCCGGGCTGGACAATATGGGCGGCAGCGCCGCCAACCGCATTACCACGGCGGGCTCGGGCGTTGACGGCGCCACGCTGGGCGCGGCCGGGGGCGTTCAGAACCAGACCATCAGCCTAGCCCAACTACCCGTATTTTCGCAGACCCCCACGCTCTCCGGCTCGGTTACGCCCTCTATCTCGGGCACCGTCACCCCCACACTTACGGGTTCGGTCACGCCCACGATTTCGGGCACTGTTACCCCTACGCTTACGGGCTCGGTTACGCCCACCATCTCGGGCACCGTTACACCCACGCTCTCCGGCTCGGTTACGCCCGGTATTACCGTGACCTACGACGCGGCGGGGCTGAACCAGACCAATGCCATCACCCCGGTAGGCGGGGTTTCGCTCAGCTCGGGGGCCACCACACTAACGGGCCTCTCCAACAATGCCGGAGCATTAGGGTTTGCTGGGAGTGGTTCCTTTAACACGACCAGCATCACCAATGGCTCCTCCTTCTCGGGTACCAGCAAAACACTCACGGCGGCTTCCGGTGCTGTCAATGGCAACAGCTTCACCGTTTCCCAGATCAATGGAGCGGTCAGCTTTGCCAATAGCGCCGTCAACGGCAATAGCTTCACCGTCTCCCAGATCAATGGGGCGGTGAGCTTTGCCAATACCGCCGTTAACGGCTCCAGCTTCACCGTCTCCCAGATCGACGCGCACGTCAGCTTTGCCAATGGCCCCGTGGCCGGCTCGCTCTTCTCCGTCAGCGCAGTCACTTTCGGGTCGGGCCAGGCGCTGACCACCATGCCGCCGACCATCATGTTCAACAAAATCATCTTCGCGGGAGCCTAGAGAGCCCCATGCCATTCGGCCCCAACGGCACCTATACCCCGGTAACCGGCGCAGAAAGCGCCACCCCCGGCGCGGTAATCAAGTCGGCCACGTGGAATAGCATCAATACCGACTATGCCACCGCGCTCACCCAGCTGGGCCAGCAGACGTTCCAGCCTACCACGGTGTTCTACGGGCTCTACCTCATTGGCATCCTCAAGGGCGCCAACATGAATAGCACGGTGGACCAGGCCATCGCGCTCACGTTGCCCACGCCCAACTATATCCCCTCGGCCATTCGCCTAGTCAACCCCAGCCGTACCCTAAGCGCCGCGGCCGGGGGCATATTCACCGGGGCGCTGCACACGGGCGCCACGCTAATCGCCGCCAACCAAGCGTGGGCGGGCCTCAACACTAACACTCTCAACGCCGCCGGCAACGCGCTGGCCTTTACGCCCAGCGCGGTGGAATGCAACGTGGGCACGCTTTACCTGGCCAATTCCACCGTGCAGGGCACCGCGGCCACTTGCGACGTCTACGTGTTCGCCCACCCGTTACCTTAAGCGCGCATGCCCACTCTCCAGCGCTACTTTAACGAGCAGCGCCAATGGTCGCTCGTCCAGGGCTCCTCGATCCTGCCGCCCATCAATGGCGCGCGCTTGCTGCTGCCCTCGGCCGATTACCCGGGCAATAATTTCTATGTGGCCACCAATGGGGCCGACACGCCCATTTCCGCGGGCGGGGGCACCGTTGCCGCGCCGTTCCTCACACCCGCCTTTGCCTCCGCGCAGCTCTCCAGCGCGCTGGACTTCGGCGGCCAGACCGTTACGCTTCAAGCCGTGGCGGGCCACGCGAATTTTACCGCCGCGCTGCCTCTCAATCCGTGGGTGGGCGGGGGAACGCTCGTCTGCGACGGCGGCGGCGGGTCCATCGCGCCAACCAGCGGCGCCGCGATCCTCGACAACCACGTCGGCAACGCCGTGGTGCAGAATGTTGCTCTCTCCTCGGGCGACAGCCAAGCAATCGACTGCGTTGCCGAAGGCAACTTGTTCCTGGCCAATGGCCTCTCGTTCGGCACCTGCGGCTTGGCACACATGCGCTTGCGCAATCCCGGCGGCACGCTGTTCTGCAACGCCAATGGCGCCGCCGCGGCGCGCGCCAATATCTCTTACACCGTGACCGGCGGCGCATTTGCGCATTTGCAGGTGACCGCCGGCCAGGCCGTATTCGAGGGCACCCAGGTCACGCATACCGGCACAACGACCTATTCGCAATTTCTTCTGATGTTCTCTGGCCTTTTGTTTCCCGGCAACGCTAATTTCAACGTCACTAATCAAACGATACGTGGAACGCGCTTCAATATCAAGTGCCCGGCGGCGGTTTTCGAGACAGGTGGCAACGTCAATTTGTTCCCCGGTGATGTGGCCGGGGTCGTTTGGTCCAGTACAGCATATCAATAAGGCAAAGGCACAATGACAACCCCCAACTTTCCGACCGTCTGGTTCTGGGTGGTGCAGGATACCAACCCGACGACCCAGGTGTTTGACAGCACCCTTGGGTTAGAGGCCAATACTTCCGCCGATTATCTCTCCTGGGTGGCGAACGGCGGGCGCAGCCTCCAGCAGGCACAATACAGCGTTGCCGCCGCGCAGGATAACGGCTCGGGCGCGATCCGCATCACCATCGGAAACAACAACAATCTGGAGTTTACCGCCAACGACGTATGGGTGATCCAGAACGTCGTGATGGCGGGAGCAACCGTCATCAACGGCGTTTGGCCGGTGACGCCGGTCAACTCCAACCAGGTGGACTTGCAGGGCTCGACCTTCGTCGGCGGCGACAACTTGGTTACGGCCGGAGTGATCGACCGTGGCTCGGTCATGCCGACGCTGGCAGGACTATATGTCTACATAAATAGTTACAACATTTCGATATTTAATGCTGGAGTATTCTATAACGAACAAACCTTCAGTATCAGCGGTGGAGATGTCACTATTCCATCGCTGCTTGAATTGACAATCTTCAATAATCCAGGGGGGTCTAGCATAGCAAGAACCGCTATTCTCCCCCAAGCCAACCTCCCTGGCGGGTTGCCGATCGGTATTTCGGTCTATTTGCAAGTCAACACTAATGACGGTGCGGGCCATGCTCCAGCTGTCAACATTCATGCGCATGATGGCACCACCCCCGTCGCAGCGGCATTTGCCGGTGACGTAGTACAATTAATTTTAGCGGCCAATACCACGGCGAACGGCACTTGGACATCTATTATTTTACCATTTGTTCCTGTGCAAACGGTGCGCGGCGGCTTAGGCACCAATGTTGCTCCTTCCGATGGGCAAATCCCCATCGGGCAGGGTGGAACGCCGAAGACTTATTCACCAAAAACCCTGAGCGGCGACGGCACGCTCTCCGACGCTGGCACGCTCACCGTAACCAGCACGAGCGGCGTGCCCTTCGGCCCATTCGCCACACTCACAGCGCCTCTGGCCATAGTCTACGGCGGCACCCAGACCACGGTGGCACCCAGCGCGGGCCAGATACTCATCGCGCAGTCAGGCTCGCTCTATTCGCCCACCGCGCTGGTGGGCGGGGCCACTCTGGCCGCCAGCGGCACCGTTATATTGGCCAACCCGGCCGCCGCCGTGCGCGGGGGAGTGTTCTCGCACGCCTCGGTAGCCAGCCAGTTCCTGGTCTCGCTCGACACGTCGGGTTCGCTCACCGGGGCGCAGCCGGCCTTTGGCAACCTCACCGGCGTAGCCTCCGTGGCCCAGGGCGGCACCAACCAGACCGCCGCGCCCAGCGCCGGCCAGGTGCTTATCGCGCAATCGTCCACCGCCTTTGCGCCCATAACGCTCTCCGGAGGCGCCACCGTGGGCGCGGGGGGCACCGTTACGCTGGGCACCCCCGGCACCGCGGTACTCGGCGGGCTATTCTCCTTTGCCTCGGTCAGCAACCAGTTTCTCACCTCGCTGGCAACGTCAGGGTCGCTGGCCGCGGCGCAGCCCGCGCTGGCCAACCTCTCCGGCTCGCTCAACCTGGGCACCCAGGTCACCGGCACCTTGGCCGTGGCCAGCGGCGGCACCGGCCAGACCACCGGCGACTATACGCCCAACGGCGCGTGGACGCCCACCGACCAGAGCGGGGGCACGCTTACCTTTTCCAGCGCGAGCGTGGCCTATTCGCGCGCCGGCAATATGGTTTTTGTCTATGGCCGGTGGAACTACCCAACCACATCGGATTCGCACAACGCACTGGTGGGCGGATTGCCTGTTACCGTTGTCAATGCCCTCAAAGCGCAGAACTTCTTTTTCGTCTTCAATAACGCGACGGGACAGATCGGGTTAACCCCGCTTGCGGGCACGACCACATTCCAGCTTACCGTGGCGGGCGGCAGCGGCCTTACAAACTCAATTTTGAGCGGAGCGCGCGTCGTGATCAGCTTCTCGTACCCGGTGACATAAAAACAGGAGAAATGGGATATGGCTTATTCGCGTGAAGATGCGGCCAAACTGGCGCACGACCTCATAATCGCTATCCCCGGCTCGCGCATTACAATCGGTGCCGATGATAGTGTTGCCGTGCAACTTGGCGACAAGACGGCGCCCGCCGCGCACCGCAGCGCCACGATTCCGAACCTCCTACTGCCGGACGGACCCCCCACCGAAGTACCGGAGTTGTTCCGCTCGGTTGACAAAGTAAAACAATCATTCGGCATCTAAATGCCCCCGCTCAGCAGCATCCTGATCAACTGGAAAACTACCTCGGCCGGGGCGGCGGCGTTTGTCTATGCGCTGGGCGACGTAACCCACCAGTTATATACCCAACAATGGGACACCGCCCGGCTGCACTCCGATGCGGTGGCCATATTGGCCGGCATTGGCTTCCTCTTCGCCAAGGACCACAACGTTACAGGAGGCACCACCGTAACTCCCCCGGTGGCGCCCAAAAGCACGCTCAGCAAGCAGGCTTGGCCGCGCGAGTGGGTCGCTGGCGAGCTGGATGCTTATTACGGCAACCCTCGCGGCGCTGGGGGTGCTGCCGACCCGGGATGGGTGGCCGCTAACCTTACCACGGTCACCCTACCTTGGGCCAGCGCGGGCGGGCGCGCTATCCACGTGCGGTTGCACCGCAAGTGCGCTGCCAGCTTCAACCGCATCATGGCCGCCGCCTGGGAGCACGCCGGGCACGATCAGGCTGCCATACATGCCGCCCATATCGACGAATACGACGGCGCCTACGTCTACCGCACCAACGTCAATTCCCCCAGCAAGCTCAGCCTCCACGGCTACGGCGCCGCCATCGACTTTGCCGCCGCGGAAAACCCCAACGGCAAGCGCTGGGCCGCGGGTGGGGCCATGCTCCCGCGCTGGTTCATCGATCTCTTCCTGGCCGAGGGCTGGTGCTGGGGCGGCGACTTCTCCGGCACGCCCGACGCCATGCACTTCCAGGCCACCTATAACCGCCACGGCGACGCCCCCCAGGACCAGCCCCACTCGCTCCCTGCGCTCCCCCCAGACATCGCCCAGGCCGGCGCGCAAGCCAAGCAAGCCAACATCATCGCCACGGTCTTCGGCGGCGCCGCGGACCGCAACACTTCCGCCTACGACGACCACGTCATTACCGACGCCGAGCCCGGCTGCGCGCTCCCCTTCCACTTCCCCACGCCAATACCGCACGTCACCGTTATCGGGCCGCGCGGTAGCGCCACCGTCCCAGTCGTGGACGTGGGGCCGATTTACCCCAGCCCGCGCGGCCCGGCCGACCCCTACTGGCTCACGGGCGCGCGCCCGCGCGCCGAAACTGACCACGTATTGAGCCAGGCCGGCATCGACCTCACCCCGGCCACCGCGCGCGCGGTGGGCATACCCGGCAAGGGCCGGGTGGACTGGCTCTTCGCTTCCGCATCTACCCCCTCCTCCCCTGCAACCAAAGGACCTGCGCCTATGACCGACACCCCCGTTCTCGCCGGCCTGCCCAACCTGCCCTCGCTCGCGGGCCTGGCCACCGTGCACAACGAAATTGGCGCCTTTCTCAAAATCGCGCCGACCATTGTCGCGGCCACCTCGGTCTTCATCCCCCAGATGAAGGTGGTGGGCCAGGCGCTCCCCCTGCTCCAGGAGCTGCACGACTTCGTGGGCGACCTGGAAGCCAGCGGCGGCGACCCCACCAAGATGCTGGCCGCGATCGAGGCCCACATCGGCAAGATATTCACCGCCGCCAAGGCGCTGGCCCCGGCCACCTGATGATGGTCTGGGAGGAGCTATTCCGCCTCGTGGCCACGGGCCAATTGCCGGTGGGCGACGCCGCTAGGTTGCTGCGCGCCGTGGCCGCGGGCGCGGACCAAATTGCCCATGGGCAGGACCTAACGCCGGACCAGGTGCGCGCCCTGGCGGGGGAGGCACTCCCCGTAGCCCTAGCGGTGGCGCAGGCGCTGTTCCCCGCCGCCGCGCCGGAAATTTCCGCGGGCGCGGTGCTGCTCTCGCTCGCGCATAAGATGACGCCCGAGGAGGAGGCCGCCTGGATGGCGCGCGCCAGCGGAGGTCCTAATGGGTGACGCCACCCCGGCCCTGCTCATATTCGCGGCCATCGTGCTGCTACCCATCCTGGGCGAAATGCTCGTTGACCTATTCATGGGGCCAGGGCCATGAGCACCTTTCTGGGCGACCTCACGGTTACGCAGCTTTCGGACCGCGCCGGGGGCTCCTGGCGGCTCTGGCGGTTGGCCGAGGACCTGCGCTACGACCTCGGCGGCGGCGTAGTTGTGGTGGTGCCGGCCGGCTTTATAACCGACGGACCCTCCATCCCCCAGATATTCTGGAACATCCTGCCGGTCTGGGGCTCGTGGTCCCGCGCCGGGGTGGTGCATGACTTCCTCTGTTGCCTGCTGGCGCTGGGCCGCCCGCACGAGGCCGCGCCGACGCGCTATGATTGCGACCGCATGTTTGCCGACGCTATTTGGGCCTTGCGAGTGGGCTTTGCGCCCTGGGCCATACTCTACCTGGGGGTCTGCTGCGGGCGCTGGTTCCGCGTGCGCTGCACCATGGTGGACTACAACGTCAAGCTCTCGGCCATCCTCGAAGAAAGAGTAAAAAAGTCTACCCCAGCAGTTGTCGCTGCTGCGGTAGCCTCCCCGGTCGGCGGAGACACCGCCCTCCCGCTCATCCTGGGCGACCACCCGCACACTTTTGCCGCCCTCAATAAGGACCCCGCCGCGGTGGTGCCCTACGCCACCATAATGGCCAAGACGCAGGCAGCCGATGCTGCCCGATAGCGCGCTTACGCCGCGCCCGCCCACGCGCCTGTTCGAGTGGATCTCGGCCTATATCATGATGGGCTATTTGTTCTGGCCGCTACTCAGTGGGCGCCCGCTGCTTTCTTCCGGGCACGAATACCTGCGCGAGGCCGGCATTAGCTTGCAGCACCTTTCCATAGCGCTGGGTCTTTGCGGTGCGGCGCGCATGTATGTGCTCTGGCACCACGGCAAGTTCTTCGGGCTCTGCCCCTGGGTCAGGGCGGCTTGCGCCTTTGCCGGGGTGCTCATCTGGACGGAGATGCTGGTCACGCTGGCGTATTTCAGCTCGGCCCACGGCATTACCTCCCCCGGTTTGCCCAACTACTCGGGCCTATTAATCGGGGAATTGATTACGCTGCACAGGGCGGTGAAGGATGGCTTCGGCGCCCGCGCTCCCAGAAGCTGAGCAGCTGACATGGCTGAGCCAGGTGGCCGCCATGGTGGCCGCGGCCATAGTCGCGGCCATCGTGGGCACCGCCGCGGCGCTCAAGCGCGGGCGCGAGCCCGAAAGCCCCTTTAGCGGCCAGCCGGTCAACGATCAGCAATTCCAGCAGGTGGTGCTCTCCTCGCTCAAGACCCTGGCCGAGGAGATGGCGCGCATGGGCGCGACCACCGAGAATACCCAGCACACGCTGGCCAAGCTGACCGACGCCATAGAAAGCCTGGCACGCGAGCTCAGCTTTCTGCGCGGCTGGCTCTACGGCGGGCGCCAGCCCCCGCCCCCCTAGCTAGCGCACCAGCGCGCTAACCACCACCGCCACGCCCCCGGCCACGATGGCCGCGCACATAACCGCAAAGGCGAGCGATTCAAGCCGACGGCGCATCGGGCTGCCCCCCGGTTGCCGCTGCCGGCGCTGGCTCCGCCGCCACGGCCGCTGGGGGCTCCGCCGCGGGCGGCGCGGGCAGCTCCTCCGCGAGGTATTCGGCGCGCACAGCAGCCATGCCCTCGTGCGCGCGGCGCTGACGCGCGTGCAACGTAGCATAGGCTATGGCGGCGGCCTCGGTGGCCTCGTAGGCGCGGGCGCGCCACTGCTTGGCCTCCTCCAAGTGGGCGGCGGCCTCGTCAAATATGGCCTGGGCCGTGCGCACATGCTCGTCGCCCATCTGGCGCGCGGCTTCCAGCTGGCCGCGGTTGATAAGCTTGGCCACGTCGGGATGAAGAGGCTCCGGCATCGGGGCGGGCTCGGCCGGGGGGATTACCATGTTCTCGCGCAGGTCGCGCAGCCGCGCGTCCGTCGCCACAGCCACCTGCTCCCCGGTCTCATGCACCAAAAAGTCAGGCAACCTCGCCGCGGGCTCCTGGCGGTCTTCCGCCGCGGCAGCGCCGCGCTGGCCGAACCTGCGCACTACGTTGTTCATGTACTCCTCCTCTTAGGGTTAAGCTGTCGTTACCGTCAATCAGGCACCGACGCCGAATTGTCCGTGGGCTGCTCTTTCTTCCGCAGCATCTTCCTCGGCGATCTTCGCGGCCATGTGTTCGTTAATCCGATCGCTGGCCCAGGAGCGCAAACCACCGCCGATGATGGAGCCGGTCTTTTCCACGTAAGCCGCAATGCTAATACTGGCTGCCTTGCCATCCTCCCCCCGGAAGTTAACCCACACATCGGTCGGGACCGCGTTGTCGTTCGTCGCGTCTCGCGTGAACGTTAAGGACAGTCCGTGTCCAAGGTCGAGAACGTTGCTCATTTCTTCGTCTCCTGTTGTAATAGGGCCGTGTATTCTATGCTAGCCCCCGCGGCGGGCGCGCGCTAGTCCACGAGCCATGAACGCCAGCCGTCGCCTGTGATGGCCGCGGCGAGGTCGATTTTCTTGCGCAAGGCATGCACGATCTTTTCATCCACCGTGCCGGGGGCCATGAGGTCCACATAGGTCACCTTGTGATCTAGCCCAGCGCGATGGGCACGGTCTTCGCTTTGCACGCGGTGCTCCAGGTCCCACGAGTTCGCGTAATAGACGCAGAGGCTCGCCGCTGTCAGCGTGCGCCCCAGGCCCCCGGCCTGGGGCGTGCCCACCGAGTAGCGGCACTCGTCGTCGCTCTGGAAGCGCCGGTCGGCCTCCAAACGCTCCTCCCCCCCGATATCCCCCCAAAACTCCACCACCGCGCGCTCGCCATATTCGCGGCGCAGCCGCGCCACCACCTTTTGCAGCGCGCGCCGGTAGGGCACCCACACCAGGGCCTTGCCGCCATGCTCGTTGAGCAAATCGACCAGGGCGTCGGTGCGCTGCTCGGCCACCTCGTGCTCGCGGCCCTCCTCGTCCACCACCACGCCACAGAGCAGCTGATGCAGCCGCAAGATCTGGGTAATGGCCGAGGTCGCCGTAACATGCGTCATTTCGTCCAGCGCCGCGGTGGCGTTGTCGCGTATCTCGGCGTAGAGGCGCTTCTGCTCGGGCGTGAGGGCGACCTCCCGCATTTCATAGACCTTTGCGGGCAAGTCGAGACAGTCCTCCTTGAGCACCCGGTAGGACCAGGGCGCTATGCGCTGTTGGAGCTCCTCCAAATTCTTGTAGCCCACCACGATGGGCACGCGGCGCCCGCCGAACCACTGGTCTTGCATTACCGCGTAGCGCGCCCGGAAGCCATAGTAGGAGCGCTGGCCGATGATGCGCCAGTCCAGAAACTGGAATTGGCTGTAGAGGTCGAGCGGCGAGCGCGGCGTGGCCAAGCCCGAGCAAATGCGCCGCGCGGCGGCGCGCACGCCCAGGGCAATAACGGCCTTGGTGCGCTGAGCGGAGTGCGAGCGGATAAAGGTGCTCTCGTCCACCACCATCATGGCGCGGCCCCCGACCAAGAATTCGGCGCAAGCCTCGCGCGCCTTCTTAACCGAGCTGAGGGCCTCCACGTTGCAAAGCATGATGCGCGGCCGTCCCGCAGTTTGCAGCACATGGGCTAAGCGGCCCATAGCACCATTGCCCCCGCCCGAAACCCAGGGCGCCATAACCGTGCCTTCTGCCACCGGCGCGCCAAGGTGCTCGGGCACCTGGTTGACCTCCCACCCGCGATAGACGCCCGCGGGCGCCACCACCAGTAGCGAGTCCAAATCCCCCCCGGCCACGCGCGCGCCCCACTCGTCAATCACCATCTTGCTCTTGCCGGTGCCCATCTCGCACAAGTACGCAAACACGTCCTCGCCCCTGGGCCGCGCCGCCAGCCGGCGCGCGGCTTCCAGCTGATGGGCATAGGGCGCGGTGCGCGGGGTGTATGTTGCCGGGGGCATGGGAGTAAGCGAAACTATTACATCGACGCTCGCATGTTGTCATTACGTCGTCGCGGGCGATTCCACCAGCACAATGATCCGGGGAACCGATGTCGTTTGAATTCATATAGTCCGCGAAGATGCCAGTAGAACCAGCCTCGGCGTGGGATGATATATGGTCCTCGAATTGGCATTCACTTGTTCCTCTCCGTGGCTATGCTGTCGATAACGTCAATCACGCGGCAGGCACTTTCATCAACGTCGGCTTGGGCCGCTCGCGGCGCAGATGTGGTCGCTGGCACCGGCTGCGGAATCGAATGCTGATCGGCCCCTTGAGCGACCAATCCCATTCCCAATCGCGCCCGTCCCCACCCATGCCGGTGTCGAACGTGATACCCATTTCGAGGAAAGTTCGCTCGATCTCGGCAAAAGCGCCACTGAACAACGGGCGCAGCGCCTCGCCCATGCGATCAGCGGGAAGTTCCACCATTGGCAGTTTGTCTTGCGATAGCGTCACGGTCACGTCGAGTTCGTCGTTCCACCAAACGAGATAAGGTAGGCGGCGCCGTAGACGGATGGCGCGGTATTTGATCGCGCTGATGATCTTCTCCCATTGGGTCATTTCTCGACCAATAGGCTCCGCAGGCTCGGATGGACCACCATGAACTATTTCCATCATTCACTCCTTGGTGCGTCGTAAAAGGGCCAATATCGCTCGATGTATCAAACTCGCCAGTGTTTCAGGCACGTAGGGCAGCTTGCGATCTTCGGCCAGCCACCGCGCCACGTCCTCCTCGCTTGGCGCCCCTGCCGGCTCGGGCTCGGCAATTATATCAGCAAGTTCTCGATAGAAATCGGCGTCCTTTTGGAGTCTTGCTTCGGATGCGCGAATTAGCAACTGCTCAACAGCATAGGCGCGCTTAGCACCTGCCGGCTCGGAAGCTGGCGGGGGCGGGAAGGCTGAGGGCCGCGTATTGGAAGCGCCCACCCGCTGCTCTGATCCAACCACAAGGCTTGCGCCCTTACCCTCGATCATTTCGCTTTCTGCCTGCGCCGCGTTTCCCAGCGCCTCCCGCGCGAGGTAGGCGGCGGTGTTGTCATCGCCGGCTCGGTACATATCTTCGGCCTTGAGCATGGAGATTTCTTCTAAGGCGGCGCGGAGGCGGGCGATCTCGGCGAGAGCGTCAACGCACGTCTTGTCATTCGGCCAGACGGCGATTTGCGTTTTCAGTCGCTCGACTACATCCGTGCTCATTTGTGCCCCATCCTGTACATCAGGTAGTTACAACAATCGTGTCAGGTGCACGGAACTTTTGTTCCATCTTGCTCCAACCGGAACCCCGCAGTTGCACCTTTGCGCGCTTTCGGAAGCGCAGCCATAGCGACAGTGATGAACTGCCGTTGCGGAGGCCGGCAATCCGATGCGAGCAATGCGGCGCGACGATCCCGATCATGCCGGGACGCCACATTCTATGCCGGCCACCTTCAAGTTCCTCGACGTAGCCGCCCCACAGAACGATTCTGATCGCGTAGGCTGGATGTGTATGGAAGCAATCAGGATCATCCTTGGCGATCATCTTGTGAAGGTCTGCGTGATACCCGCGACCGCACAGCAGATGCTTCACCCAAAGCGTCGGGCGACCGTCCATTGATCCGCGCCATTCATCCCAACGCATGATTCATTTCTCCCCCATTGGCGGTAACTCACCGTTTACGCCGGTCCGTCACTTCCACCAAACCGGCGTGCTGCTGGGCTCGCCGCGCCACACATAGGTTTGGCCCGCGCTGAGGTCGGTGCAGGCGCGGGCGCCGCTGGGCGACTGGCCGCACGCATCAACAAAGGTGGCCGACCGGGGCCACAGCGCGAGCCCGGCGGCGAGCAAGAAGAAGCTGAGCGCCACGATCCACTTCATTTTCCAGCGCCTCCCGTACACGCGCCCCGCAGCCTAGCCCGCGCCCCGGGCGCGGCAAAGCAAAAATAGCGCTTTACCGCGCCCGCGCCTAGCGCCATAAAGGGGGGCATGGAACTGGGAGATTACCGATGAATGACATCCCCGCCGCGGTGCTGCTCGATGCCGAGCACCCCCCGGCTGCGCCCCCGGCCACATTAGAAAAGGTGCGCGCGGAGCTGGCCGCCCAACGCGACGACCAGCAGGTGCTGGCCGATCTGGAAGCGCGCCGCAAGGAGACCCAGGCGCGCATCGACAAGCGCCGGTTCGACACGTTGCCGGCGCTGCTGATGGCCGCGGGTACCGACCAGGTAGGCCTGCCGGCGGCCGGCAACCTGCCCGCCTATGACGCGCGCCTTAAGCCCTACTACCGCGCCAACATTGCGGCCGAATGGCCCGACGAGCGCCGCCAGGCCGCCTACGACCTGCTAGAGGCCAAGGGCGGGGGCGACATCGTCAAGTGCGTGGTCTCGGTGGAGTTCAATCGCGAAGAATTGGAAACAGCCCGCGCACTGGCCCAACAGCTAAGCGCCGCCGGGCTGTTTCCAACTCTTAAGCGCGCGGTGCAGTGGAACACGCTGACCGCTTGGTTCCGCGAGCAGGTGGAGGCCCACCACGGCTTTACCGGCGCGGAGATGGAAGCCCTGGGCGCCACCCACGGTCACCAAGTGGAGCTGAAGGAGCGCAA
>Ga0207699_10000710_pt1 | contig 15883 bp, 12 predicted proteins | sample LARL51metaG_FD_184344 | JGI IMG/M metagenome (GOLD analysis project Ga0207699, IMG submission 184344) | Corn, switchgrass and miscanthus rhizosphere microbial communities from Kellogg Biological Station, Michigan, USA - LAR L5-1 metaG... | ecosystem: Host-associated > Plants > Roots >...
TGCCAGAGGCAATGCCGATCGGTCGCCCGCCGCGCGCAGAACTCGGAGAACGAGCATGCGCGTTGATGATGGCGCAGTCCTGCTCGGTGCCAATCTATGGCGCATGAGGGGACGCTGGTCTCAGCAATAGGTTCGGCCGGCGTAGGAGAAGCAGCCGCCGTGAGCTGCAATCGGGCGCCGTCGCCTGGTCTCGCGCCCAGCGACGTTTTCGTCCGTCCTCACCTTCCGGCAGCCCTCCTCGGTGGCTTCGTATCCTGCCTTGCAGGCGATCTTGATGCAGCTCTCGCCCTCGGCCTTGTACCCCTTGTCACACATGAGCGGGCAGACGCGAGATGGCTTGGCTCGCAGGATCTGAAGCGTATCCAGCGTTGCGGACGTCGCGTCCAGGCTGGTGCTCGCATATCTGTTGAACAGGGTCAGCGAGCGCTGCGATGCCAAATCCCAATTGCCGTCGGCCGTTTTCGCAAGGCAGCCGATGCGATGCAGCTCCGTCTGAACGGACTTCACGAGGTCCGTCGGGACCGGCTGAGGCGGGGAGGGAGGCGGGAGCGCCGCGATCTTGTCCTGGATATCGTGGGCCTCGGTCTCGGCCGCGGCCTTGTCCTGTTCCAGCTGCTTCGCGGCAACCGCTGACGTGCGCGCCTTCTCCTGCTCGGCCGACGCTGCGCTTTCGGCCGCTGCCCTGCGTGCCTCCTCGGCGGCGATCTTGTTCAACTGGCCCTTTGCCAGTTCGGCGTAGAAGCCGTCGCCATAGCGCGAAAGAAATGCGCTCCATGCATCGCGCGTCCCGACTTGAAGCGCGAGCTCATAGTCTCTGCGGCTCGGATCGTCGGGATTTCGTTGAGGTCCATTTGCACTCGGCTTTGCCGGCACAAGCGGCACGTCGTCGCCGCCGAGCGATCCGTAGACATAGGGCTCCTGCTTGTAGCCCGTCTTCCTCAGGACGTCATCGCGCACGAAGCCAAAAGCCTTGCGCAGATCGAGGCCGGGTTTTGGAAGATAATCGACCAGCGCCGTCGCAAATGGTCCATTCTTGCTGTCACCATCCGACGCGGTCGAGCCGGCCTTGGCCACAAAGGCGACCATCGTATTCGGACTGGCGGGCTCGACGCGCGCAAGGCCGCGGCCGATGCCGCGCGACGCGCTGGTCCGCTTCATCGTCTTCGCAAACGGGCTGTCGCGGCAGGCGTCGAGAATGACCAGCCTGAGCTGCCGGGCCGGCTCGACCGCAAACAGCACCCGGTCGAGCGGAAGCGTCTCGTCCATGATGTCGCTGTCGGTCTCGAGCGTCGCGTCCGTCGGAACCAGATAGTTCGTGCCGTCCAGCTCGATGCCGTGGCCGACATAGTAGATCACGGCCGCGTCGTCATCGCGGGCCTTGCCGCCGAACTCGCGCAGCGCCCTTCGCATGTCGGCGACCGTGAGATCGAGCTTGACGTCGACGGAATCGAATCCCGATCGCTTGAACATGTCGGCCATCAGGCTCGCGTCATTGGCCGGATTGCTCAGCTGCGGCACATTCTTGTAAGCGGAATTGGCGATGACCAGCGCTATGCGCTTCTCGGCGTGCGCGCTGCAGCCAAGGAAAGCGGTGACAACGACCAGGGCAAGGTATCGAAAAGCGATCATTGCTCCCACGCGCGATGCAACGAGACCATTGAGGAACCGGCTGGACGCATTCGTCAGGAGCCGACGGTCATCTGCACATGGACCACGGTCGTGTCTTCGGTCAGCGTCGATCTCGGTTCGTAGCGTATCTTCACGGCGAATTCGTCCGGCCCGACATAGCCGGCATCCGGCTTGTACGCCGTCATGTAGCGGATGCCGTCATAGCCGGAGCTGCCGAGCGCGCCATGACGCGGCCGCTGCAGGACGCTGTAGGCTCTGATCCTCGAAAACATCCCATAGAAGATGGTGCAGGGCTCGTCCCGTCTGGTTGCGCCGGTCAGCGACGTCGCCGCGCCGGTGAAACGGAAGCGGCCGGTACACGGCTCGGCTTGCGCGGCACATGTCGCGCAGGCGACCAGGGCGGCTGCCGCAAAAGCCGTCCGAAAAGCTGCTGCTCGTGCCATCAGATGTCTCAGACGTGCGTCGCGATCCGGCTCGGGGGACGGCGCTTTGGGGCCGCGCACCAGCACGAGCGGGATATTTGCCGATGACAGCCGGATAGGGTTCGGCGGCGATCCTAGGCCGAGTTGGTCAGCACCGCACGAGCGGTCGGGCGGCTTTTCGCGTGAAGCCGAATCATTGTCGCGAGAGTCCAAATCCGCTTGCGGCTCGCGCGCGGGGCGCGTTTGTTCGCGCGTCGCTCGATGGCAAGAATGCCGTCGGACTGTCCGGGAACGCCGTCGGCATTTGTGAATTTTGCTGAATATGTGGCAGGCGGCCGCGGCGATGGCCGTCGCCGTGGGTCGCGGCCCGATGGTCCGCTTGATTGACTTATCTCAAGATAGTGCCCGGACCACGGGCGCAGCCTACATTCGGAAGGCGGCATACGTTCGGACAATCGGGAGGTGAAGCATGTACCGGCATATTCTCATTCCGACAGATGGGTCGGAACTAGCGGAGCGTGGGTTGGCGCATGGGTTGGCGCTGGCGAAATCCGTTGGAGCCAAGGTCTCTGTCATCTTCGTCGTGGAGCCGTTTTCAGAAATGACAGGACGGTTTCTTGAAGTCGCCGCCAGGTATGCGGAGCTGCGCAAGGAACAGGCCATGAGTGCGCTGGTTCGCGCGGCTAATGCAGCCAAGGAAGCCGGTGTTTCCTGCGAGACGATACAAGTGGAGAACGGGCAACCCCATCAGGCCATCATCACAACAGCCCAGGACAGGGGCTGCGATCTCATCGTCATGTCATCGCATGGACGCAGCGGACTTTCCGCGCTCCTCATCGGCAGTGTCACAAACAAGGTGGTGACGCACGCGAGAATCCCCGTATTGGTTTGTCAGTGAACGGGCGGACCGGTCGTGGGCGGAGCTCGCGCGTCTTGCTCGGGACGACCCTCGGCTATTCCGCAAGTCAACTTGTGCCGCGCGCGGATGGGCCTCCGGCGCGGCTGAGGCGACAGCGTCGCCTCAATACCCCAGAACCATTCTTTTGGGGCCAGGACCGCCCGGCCTGCGGTCGATGGGTCGACGCAGCTCATGTCCACCTTCCGCAGTATGGCGCTAGCGCCGAACCCCGACGCGGTTGACACCGCCATTCAAATTGCCGCCGGCGTTGTGGCGGACCGCGGCACGCGCGACCGGACGAGGCCTGAGCACGACGCCGGCCCTTGCGACGCAACCGTGCGGATAGCCGACATAGGTGCAGTAAACGACCGCGCCTGCGGGCGCGCTGCTGACTGTCAAGCCCGCAACTCCAAGCGCCGCGCTCACGCAAGGCCGGCGAATGTCGGCTTTGCAAGAGATCGGAATTCCCTCATGCGCGCCTGCCGATTTTGCCGTTGTGAATCGATGCGATGCCGTCAGATGCAATTGGCCTTCCGGCCACACCGACGGTCGGCGTCCGCGGGATGACAGCGTTGATCTAAATCAAGGCCAGCAATCGGACCTGCGACGCCGGGCAATCGAAAAGCACAGACATGGCCCCATCGAACACGTCGATATCAGACGGACCGGCTAAGTGACGCCCGCGCCACCGGAACCGTTGCCAAAGGTGACGCCGGACCGTCGGTCAATGCGCCATCAACAGGGGTAGCTCCGCATTGTGCATGACGTGTCGCGTGGCGCCGCCGAAAATCATCTGCCGCAGCCGGTTTCTCGTGAAGGCTCCCTTGACCAGCAGATCGCAGCCTTGCGCGCCGGCCGCAGCGAGGATCGCTTCACCGGTGCTGCGGCCTTCCAGCGTGATGGTCATGGGTTCGGCAGCGATGCCGTTATAGCGCAATTGCTTGCGCACCTGGTCGGCCGATGGACCCGGTACGTCCTGTCCGCCGATGACGGTGAGGACCGTCACGCGTTCGGCCAACCGCAGCAACGGCATGGCGAGCGCATTGGTGCGGGCCTGCTCGGTGCTGCCGTTCCAGTGGATCATGATGTTGGTCGCGATCTGTTTTGGCGCGACCGGCGGCGCCAGCAGAACGGGCCGCCCGCTTTCGAACAGTCCCGACTCGATCGCACGATGATAGGGCGCGGCCGTCGCAGCGTCCGGCCTGCTCATGACGATCACATCGAAGGTGCGGCCATGATCGCCGACGAGGTCCTCGCCCGGCGCCACCTCGGCAAACCAGCCACGCCAGGGCCGCTCTGCGGTCGTTCTGCCGGCGGGGATGCCGCGCGCCTGCATGAAGGCCTCGAACAGCCGGCGCGCTTCTGCCGTTTCCTCATCGCGCCGCTCCCGGTAGGTCTCGATGGAAAAGGTGCTGGCGAACTCTGCCGCGACGAATTCGGGAACGCCGAACCACAATGGAACGCCTTCGATATAGGCGCCGGTGCGCTGCGCGAGCAGCACCGCCGTTTCCAGCGTGGAGGTCATGGTCGGGACATTCTGGGTCGGCACCAGGATCGTCTTCATCGTCTCCGCCTCAGCAGATGAACCATGGTCGATCGGACCAAAGCCGCACTTGGCAGGCTAGACCTTGAAGACAGCAGCGCCAAGATATTTGATGGCCTTGTTTGGCGGGTCAGGCTGCGCAAGCCGAACAAAATGCCTCTGCGGTGCACAAAGGCAGCCGACCTTCATCACGGCAACCCTCGGCCACGAGCTCAGCCACGGATGAAATCAGGCAGCGGCACGGCATCCCGCACCGGAACCCCGCGGGCGTCGGTCGGCAGGCACTGCGTCTGAAATGCGGTGAACAGCGCCGCAAAACCGCCGCCGCGTTCCACGATGACGGCACCATCCTGGAATGCACCGTTCTCCCTGAAGTGCCTGCCGCGCGGATTGCCCTGGTTCATGTGGGTCTCGTGCAAGCCGTCTTCCTTGGGTTGAAACAGGAAGCCGAAACCGTAGACGGTCACGTTGTTGTCGGTCGGCGAAAAGAAATCGCGATTGTGGATCTGGCCGCTGCCATTGTCGTAAGGCAGCGACTGCGGAGGCTTGTCGGTGTCGATCGTCAGCACATCGTCGATCGTGTCGTTGACGTCGACGCGGTTGCCCTCCTCGTCCTGAAACGGAATCGGGCGCATGCGCCTGATATCGAGCAGGCTGCGATCCTGCCAATAGTCGAGCCGGGGAAAATCCTCGGTGTGCAGCCCGGCTTCGAGCTTGCCGAGCTTGTCGGTCACCGGGTCCACGAAATTCAGGTCGGCGTAGAAATAGACGTTGTTGTTGCCGTCTTCCCCAACCGTGTCGGATGCCGAGTTGATGACGATCTTGAAGACATTGCCGTCGTCGCGCTTGACGTTCACGACATAATGCGGGCTGCCCGGATATTCGGGCTTGAAGGGCGCTGCGTTGACGACGACACCCTTGAACATGCAATAGCGATTCATGAAGACCTCCCCCGTCAGCGTCGCCAATGTCGTTACAACCGATGGATGACCGCCTTGTTACACAACAACAAGACGGGTCTTCTCGCAAGAGACAAACGGCGTGATCGCTCGCGCCGGAAGCGACACGATTGATCGTGTCAGCTCAGCGCAGCCCGGTTGCGCGGATCGTAGCGGCTGTTCGTGCGCTGGCGTTGATGGGGAGTTCGCAGCGACAAATTCGATGAAAGCGCGTGCGGCTGGGACCTCGTCGCGGAAGGGGAGCCGCCGGAAGGCCGGGTGATTTGCCCGCCAGGCAGTTTTTCAGAAATGCTGTCCAGCCCTTCGGCAAAAAATATTCCGCTTTACTGATTCTGCAAATCAGAAGTATGGTGTCTACGTCCCGCTTCGGCAGGAGGGGCGTTTCGCGATCGTCACGACACGCGGGGCGGGATGCGATGGACGCTTTGGCGGTGCGCGCGATCTCGCGCGGACGAACGACGCTGATGCGGACGCAAAATCGTGTGGTCCTGGCGCCCCGACGCTGGCGCCAAGCTCGCAACGTGACGAACGATGCGGGTGATGGGAGCAAGAAAGCCCGGTTCCCAGGGAGAGCACGACATAAGCGTTAAAACCATCGCGCAGGGAATGCCGGGTTGATCCGGCTGGACCTGTGGTGTCTGCCGCCAGCTTTTCTTTTTGCGAGGCCGTCGCCCGGCATTCCCCGCCCCTCTTGCAATTCAGAGGGCTGACGGTGCATCCCTCGGGCAGTTCGTGCCGCGAGAAGGCGGCTCCATGCGCTCTCTGGTCTCTTGTCTGTTCTCTTGTCTGTTTTCTTGCCGACCGCAGCCGAAGTTGCGTGCGACGCATTCGAACCAGAATAACCGTCATCATCGTGGCGCTGCCAAGCTCCGGAAGCGCATCGTATCGCGCCGATCCGTCATCGTCATGGCCGGGCACAAGCGCGAAGCGCGTCTTCGCGCGTATGTAGCTCTTCAAAACAGAACACGATGACACGACCGCCGCTCCCTGGTTTCTGGTGGGTCCGGTTAAATTGGCTTGGCGAGTTCGGCAGCTATTGGCGCAAGGCGGACTCAAGGTCAGACGGTTCCAACAATTCGCCCAAGCACCGGTCAATTTGGTTCATGGCGGCCAGTATACACGCCCTGCTGCCTTCCTAACCTGCGTGCTGAAATGAAATGCAGAGCGCCGCGCCATTAGTCCCGCTTATGTCACGAATTTTTACTTCCAATTTTACTTCGCAAAATCCGGCCAATAGCTTCACGCGCAACTGATCACATCCGCAGGGATCACTGAAGATCGTTGCGGCGGCTCATTGTAACCAACGAGGGTTGCCATGCTTGACAGCGATAAGGGGAATGCTGGTCCCAACCAGGCCGGAACGAAGCCGGGGGAAGCGAAAAAGCTGAGCCGGCGCACGCTGTTGAAGGGCGCTGCGGCGGTCGCTGGCGCAGCCGCAGGCTCCGACGCAATCCGCGGTTTCCCGACCATCTGGGCGCAGGAAATCAAGGACATCGAGCTCCGCCATGTCGGCGTCTCCTATTCCGTGGTCAAGGCGATCGGCGACCAAGCGGCCAAGGATCTCGGCTTCAAGGTGACGATGCAGAACCTCGACACCTCCGCCGCCATCAACCGTTTCATAAGCCAGCCTAATACCGTCGACATTGCCGATCTCGAGGGCTGGCAGGCCAAGCTCGCGGCCAAGCGCGGCGTCATCCAGGGCATCGAGGTCAAGAAGATCAAGGAGTTCGATAGCATTCTGCCGATCTTCACCAAGGGTGAGATCGACGGCCACAAGATCCCGCGCCAGGGCATCTCGCCCTATGAGGCCATGTACATCGCCAAGCCCGACGCGACCGACTTGAACGACGGCGTGACGGAGTGGGCGACATTCCTGCCGCAGGTCTACAACGCCGACTCCATCGGTTACCGCCCCGATCTCGTCGGCCACGAGGTCACCGAGTGGAAGGACCTGATCGATCCGAAATTCAAGGGCAAGGCCGCGATCCTCGACGTGCCCGCGATCGGCATCATGGATGCGGCGCTCTGCTTCGAGAGCGCAGGCCTGATCAAATACGGCAACAAAGGCAACATGACGAAGGAGGAAATCGACTTCACCTGCAACAAGCTGATCGAGCTGAAGAAGGACGGCCAGTTCCGCGCAACTTGGACCACCTTCGATCAGTCCGTGCAGCTCATGGCGGCAGGCGAGGTGATCATCCAATCGATGTGGTCGCCCGCGGTCGCCGCCGTGCGTGTGAAGGAGATCCCCTGCGTCTACGCACCGGTCAACGTCAAGAACGGCAAGGAAGGCTATCGCGGCTGGTGCAACGGAATGGGGTTGATGAAACACCTCTCCGGCAAGAAGCTCGAAGCAGCTTACGAATATCTCAACTGGTATCTTTCGGGCTGGCAGGGCGGCTTCGTCGCACGCTACGGCTATTACAGTCCCGTGCCGTCGACCGCGAAGAAGTTCCTGACGCCGGCCGAATGGGCGTTCTGGTACGAGGGCCAACCCGCGCCCGAGGTGATCAACGATCCCTATGGCGTACCGATGGAAAAGTCCGGCACCAAGCGCGACGGCGGCTCGTTCCTCGACCGCGTGAAGAACATCTCCTGCTGGAATACGCTGATGGACGAGGCCGCCTACATGAACAAGCGCTGGAACGACTTCAAGGTGGCGTGAATCCTGCTTTACCTGACGTTAAGCGAGAGCCGGCGCGGCGACGCGCCGGGGCAAGGACCGAAGGCGTTCGCCGACATGCAGTCAAGTCAAATCGCACCACGCGCCAATCTCGCCGGCTGGCTCTACGTATCGCCGCTGGTACTGGTGCTCGTGCCATTCTTCGTGGCGCCGATCCTGGTCGTGCTGGCGGCGAGCTTCTTTGCCACCGATGGCTTTGGCGGGCTGACGCCCGGCTTCACGCTCTCGAACTACATCGAGGTGCTGCACTCCGCGCTGACGCTCAAACTGTATATTGCAACCGTCAAGTTCACGGTGCTGACCTGGATCTTCACGCTGATCATCGGCTTTTTCGTCGCTTATTTCCTGGTGTTCCACGTCCGTAACCAGCTACTCGCGATCGGGCTGTTCCTGCTCTGCACCGTGCCGTTCTGGACTTCCAACATCATCCGGATGATTTCTTGGATTCCGCTGCTCGGCAAGGAGGGGCTGATCAACCAGGCTCTGCTGGCGACGGGCGCGATCCACCAGCCGCTGGAAGTGCTGCTGTTCTCCGACCTCGCGGTCGTCATCGCCTATGTTCACCAGCTCACCATCTTCATGATCGTGCCGATATTCAATTCCATGGCACGGATCGACAAGAAGTTGATCGAGGCCGCGGTCGACGCCGGCGCCAGCCGGTTCGACATAATGCGCCTGATCGTGGTGCCGATGTCCAAGAGCGGCATCGCGCTCGGCACCATCTTCGTGGTCTCGATCGTGATGGGCGACTTCTTCGTAGTCAAGGTGATGTCCGGCGGCGGCTCGGCCTCGGTGGTGAGCGCGTTCTATGAGGACGTCGGTGTGCTGCAATACCCGACCGCAGCGGCCAGCGCCGTGCTGCTGACGCTGGTGTTGATCGCAATCGTTTCGCTGATCCTGCGAACCGTCGACATCCGCCAGGAGATCGCGCGATGAGCGCGATGATCGCCGACATGCAACGAGCTGTCGTCCCCGCGACGAACAAGGCGATCGCGCCGAGCCGCGGCGGGCGTCCGTGGACCTTCTACGCTCTGTCGTCGCTATTTGCGCTTTACGTGCTCGCGCTCTATGGCCCGATGATCTGCATCTACATTCTGTCGTTCCAGGACATCCGCGGCGGCCTCGTGTTTCCAATGAAGGGGCATTCGCTGCACTGGTTCGTAGACCTGTTCACGCAGGTGCGAACCGGTGACGTCAAGGGCTCGTTCGACCGCTCGATCAAGCTCGCGGTCATCGTCACCATCATCACCGTTGTGATCTCGTTCCTCGCCGGGCTTGGTTTCCGCCGGCGCTTTACTGGCGATGCCGTGGTTTTCTACATGATGATTGGCAGCCTGGTCGCGCCCGGCCTCGTGCTTGGCCTGGGTACGGGTCTGCTGTTCCAGGCGCTCGGCCTCAACGCCAGCTGGTACACCTCCGCGCTCGGCGCGCAGCTCTCCTGGACACTGCCTTTCGGTGTCCTGGTGATGTTTGCGGTGATGTCGCGCTACAATCGTGCCTGGGACGAAGCGGCCTACGATCTTGGCGCAAGCCGCTGGCAGACGATCTGGCTGGTGATCGTCCCCGTCCTGGCGCCGGGCATCGTCGCGGTAGCCCTGTTCGGCTTCACTCTTTCCTACGACGAATTTGCCCGCAGCCTTCAGACCGCCGGCTCGCTCAACACGCTGCCGCTGGAGATCTGGAGCATGACGCTGAACGTCACCTCGCCGTCACTCTACGCCCTCGGCACGGTGACGACCATCATCTCGTTCATCGTCATCGGCGTCAGCCTTGGGACCATCGTGCTGATCCAGAAGAAGCGCGGCGGTCAGGCGAAAGGCTAGAGGTTCTTGGAATGGCGATCGAGCGCGGCGATATTGAACTGGCAGGCCTCTGCAAGAGTTTTGACGGCGTGACCAATGTGGTCGACGGCGTCAACTTGAAGATCGCCGACGGCGCGTATTGCTGCTTCATCGGCCCGTCCGGTTGCGGCAAGACCACAATTTTGCGCATGATCGCAGGCCATGAGGATCCGACCGCCGGCGAGATCGTGATCGACGGCCAGAACGTCGTTGGGCTCGCGCCGGCTCAGCGGCGCACCGCGATGATGTTCCAGGCATACGCGCTGTTTCCGCATCTGACCGCGCGCGAAAACATCGCCTTCGCGCTGCGCGTCCGTGGCATGTCGAAGGCTGACCGCTTGCGCGCAGCGGACGCGATGATCGAGAAGGTGCGGCTGACGAGTTTTGCGGATCGCCTGCCGGCGCAGCTCTCCGGCGGGCAGCAGCAGCGCGTCGCGCTGGCGCGCGCCGCGATCACCGAGCCGCGCGTTTTGTTGCTGGATGAGCCGCTCTCGGCGCTCGACGAGCAGCTCCGCGTGCAGATGCGCCAGGAGCTCCGCCGCATGCAGCAGCAGCTCGGCATCACCTTTATCCACGTCACCCACACCCAGCTCGAGGCGATCGCGCTCGCCGATCTCGTCGTGGTGATGGAGCAGGGCAGGATCAAGCAGGCGGGGCCGGCGCGGGACGTCTACGCCCATCCGCACGATCGCTACGTCGCCGAGTTCATGGGCGGCCAGAACGTACTGTCGGGCCGCGTCGAGAAGGTGAACGGCGCGAGCTTCGTGATGACGCAGGCCGCGCCCGATGGCATTGAGGTGCCGTTCCAGGCGCGGGCGAAGATCTGCGTTGGCGATACGGTCGATATCGCGGTGCGCCGTGACGACGTCACCCTGGTGCGGCCCGGACAGACGCTGCCGGTGGGCTGCTCGACCTCGCTGCCCAGCCGAGTGCTCGCGATCGAATATCAGGGCTACTTCGTCAAGGTCATGCTCGACGCCGTGCCCGACCACGAGTTCGTCGCCTACGTACCGGAAAAGACCTTCTTCGCAGATCCGCTCAATGTCGGCGATGTCGTGTTGGCCACTTGGGCCACCGACCGCGCCCGCCCGCTTGCCTAAGACCCGTCGCGCACAGGGGAGTTTTGATCGTGCAGATATCCTTCACACTCAACGGCCGGCCGACCACAGTCGATGTCGAACCGGCAACGCTCGTCGCCGAACTGCTGCGCGAGCAGCTCGATCTTACCGGCACCCATATCGGCTGCGACACCAGCCAGTGCGGCGCCTGCGTCGTGCATCTCAACGGCCTGCCGGTGAAGAGCTGCACGCTGTTGGCACCGGCGCTCGACGGGGCGACGCTTCTCACCATCGAAGGCTTGGAGGGAGAGCCTGGCTCGAACCGGCTGCATCCGATGCAGGAGGCGTTTCACGAGAACCACGGTCTGCAATGCGGATTCTGCACGCCCGGCATGGTGATGACGGCCGTGGCGCTCGCCAAGGACAAGCCGTCGCTGACCGAAGCTGAGGTCCGCCATGGTCTGGAGGGAAACATCTGCCGCTGCACGGGCTACCAGAACATCGTCGTGTCCGTGATGGCCGGTGCGACCGCCATGCATGCTGCGGCCAAGGGAGAGTGACCATGGGCAATGTGATCGGCATCGGGGCGGCACCGAAGCGGAAGGAAGACCGCCGCTTCCTCACCGGCCGTGGCAACTACGTCTCCGACATCAAGCGTCCCGGCATGACCGCCGGCGTGTTCGTCCGCTCGCCGCACGGGCATGCTATCCTGCGCGGGATCGACAAGAGCGCCGCGCTGGCCGCGCCCGGTGTCATCGCGGTCCTGACCGGCGAGGACGTTGCGGCCGACGGGCTGGGCTCGCTGCCCTGCGGCTGGGGCATCACCGATGCCAAGGGCGTGCCGATGAAGGAGCCGCCGTTTCCGATGCTGGCACAAGGCAAGGTGCGCTTCGTCGGCGACATGGTCGCATTCGTCGTCGCGGAGACGGTTGAGCAGGCCAATTCGGCGGCCGAGCTGTTGAAGATCGATTACGGGGTACTGCCCTCGGTCGTCGGCGTGCTCGATGCGATCCACCCAGGCGCGCCGCAATTGTTCGACGACGTGCCGAACAACGTCTGCTGTGACTGGGAGCTCGGCGACAAGGGCGCGGTCGAGTCGGCGTTCCGAAAGGCCGCGCATGTCGCAAAGCTCAGCCTCGTCAACAACCGCTTGATCGGCAATCCGATGGAGCCGCGCGCGGCGATCGCGGAGTACGAGCCCGGCAGCGAGCGTTACACGCTGTGGACCACGAGTCAGTTCCCGCACGTCGTGCGTTTCCTGATGGGCGCACTCGTGCTGAACATCGCCCAGCACAAGCTGCGCGTGGTGGCGCCCGATGTCGGCGGTGGCTTCGGCGTCAAGCAGTTCCACTACGGCGAGGAGGCGGTGATCACCTGGGCCGCCAAACGCGTGAAGCGGCCGGTGAAATGGGTGGCGAGCCGCTCGGAAGGCTACGTCTCCGACCGCCACGGCCGCGACCATGTCACCGAGGCCGAGCTTGCGCTCGATGAGACCGGGAAATTCCTCGCCTTCCGCGTCAACACGCTCGCCAATATGGGCGGCTATCTCTCGACATTCGGGCCGAACATCCCGACCAATCTCTATGGTCCCCTGCTCAGCGGCGTCTACACCATGCCCGCGATCTACTGCAACGTGAAGGTGGTGTTCACCAATACGGTGCCGGTCGACGCCTATCGCGGCGCTGGCCGGCCCGAGGCGACTTTCGTGCTGGAGCGCATCGTCGATGTCGCGGCTGCTGAGATGGGGATCGACCGTGTCGAGATCCGCCGTCGCAACATGATCCCGAAGGAGGCCTATCCATATCAAACGCCGGTGCTGGTGCAGTACGATTCCGGCGATCCGATGGGATGTCTCGACGGCGCGCTGATCGCGGCCGACGTCAAGAACTTTGGCGCGCGCAAGACGACCTCGCAGCGCAAGGGCAAATTCCGCGGGATCGGCTTCTCGACCTATGTCGAGGCCTGCGGCCTTGCGCCTTCACGTTTCGCCGGCCGGCTGGGCGCGCGTGGCGGTCTCTATGAGAGCGCTACGGTGCGCGTGCATCCGACCGGTCAGGTGACGGTGCTGATCGGTACGCACAACCACGGCCAAGGTCATGAGACCACGTTTGCGCAGATCGTCTCGGACAAGTTGGGGGTGGCTTTCGAGAATGTCGACATCGTGTTCGGCGATACCGACCGCGTGCAGTTCGGCATGGGCACCTATGGCTCGCGCTCGCTCGTCGTCGGCGGCGCGGCGCTGTCGAAGGCTGCTGACAAGGTCATCGTCAAAGGCAAGAAGATCGCGGCGCATCTGCTAGAGGCCGCCGAAGTGGACATCCAGTTCGAGGCCGGACGATTTTCGGTCGCGGGCACGGATCGCACGAAGACGTTCGAGGAGATCGCGGGCGCTGCTTACGTTCCACACGATTATCCGCTCGAAGTGCTGGAGCCGGGGTTGGAGGAGCAGGCGTATTACGACCCCGTCAACTTTACCTATCCCGGCGGCTGCCATATCGCCGAGGTCGAGGTCGATCCGGAGACGGGAACGGTGACGCTCGTCAACTATACCGCGGTCGACGACGTCGGCACCGTGATCAATCCGATGATCGTCGAGGGGCAGTTGCACGGCGGCATCGTTCAGGGCGTAGGCCAAGCGCTCTACGAGAACGCCGTCTACGACGATGGCTCCGGCCAGCTCCTGTCGGGCTCGCTGATGGATTACTGCATGCCGCGGGCGGATCATCTGCCGATGATGAAGGTCGCGACCCATTCGACCCTGTGCACGCACACGCCGATGGGCGTGAAGGGCTGTGGCGAGGTCGGCACCATCGGGTCGCCGGCTGCCGTCATCAACGCGGTGGTCGACGCGCTGTCCCATCTCGGGCTCACCCATGTCGACATGCCAGCGACACCGAACCGGATCTGGCGCCTGCTTCAAAATGCTTCGCTGCCGGTCGCCGCGGAATAGGGAGGACAACCAATGAAACCGTTTGCGTATCATCAGCCTGGCCAGGTTCCCGACGCCGCAATGCTTTTGACCTCGGTTGAGGACAGCAAGCTCATCGCTGGTGGCATGACGCTGATCCCGACGCTGAAACAGCGGCTGGCCAGTCCTGCAGCGCTGATCGACCTTTCCAAGCTGCCAGGCCTCAAGGGGATCAGCGATGGTGGCTCCGCGATCACGATTGGCGCAATGAGCCCTCATGCGGAGGTTGCGGCATCGAAGCTCTTGCAGGCCAGGATCCCTGCACTTGCCGTGCTGGCCTCCATGATCGGCGATCCCGCCGTGCGCAGCCGCGGCACCATCGGCGGCTCGGTCGCGAACAACGATCCGGCGGCCGACTATCCGGCCGGCGTGCTCGGGCTCGGTGCCACCATCGTCACCAGCGCGCGCGAGATTCTGGCCGACAAGTTCTTCCTCGGCCTGTTCGAGACGGCGCTCGAGGCGAGCGAGATCATCACGGCGATCCGCTTTCCCCTGCCGCTCAAGGCTGGCTACGCCAAATTCAAAGCGCCGGCCTCGCGTTATGCGCTGGTCGGCGTGTTCGTCGCAAAGTTCTTCGATGGCGTGCGCGTCGCTGTGACTGGCGCCGGACCCGGCGTATTCCGCGTTCCGCCGATGGAGGCGGCGCTTGCGAAGGATTTCGATCCCTCCGCGATCGCGGCGATCAAGATCGACACTGATGGGCTCACCTCCGACATTCACGCCGAAGCCGACTACCGTGCGCATCTCGTCACTGTGATGGCCAAGCGCGCTGTCGAGGCCGCGCTCAGATAGACTGCTGGGATTGATCATGACTGATGGTTCCGGCCGAACGGCCTCCTTGCCGGCGCTGACTGGCCTTGGCGCGCTTTCCGCAACTGAAATCCTCGCCGGCTACAAGCGCAAGACGTTTACCCCGCGCGACGTCGTCGACGAAACCATCGCTGCGCTGGAGGCGACCGATGCGGCCTGCAACGCGGTCGTGACACCAATGTACGAGCAGGCGAGGGCGGACGCCGATCGCCTCACGAAAGAGATGCGCAGCGGCGAGGCCACGGGCGCGTTCGCCGGCATCCCGGTCACCATCAAGGACCTAGTGTTCGTTGCGGGCGTGCCGGCCTATGGCGGCTCGCCGCTGAACAAGGCTTTTGTGCCCGACGTCGATGCCGCCGTGGTGTCGGCGCTGAAAGCATCGGGTGCGATCATCACCTGCAAGACGACGACGTGCGAGGCCGGCTACAAGCTCACGGCCGACAGTCGCGTCACCGGCACTACGCGAAATCCCTGGAATTTGGATCGTACCAGCGGCGGATCGAGCGGCGGCGCGGCAGCGGCGGTTGCCGCCGGCTGTGGCCCGATCGCGATCGGCACCGATGGCGTCGGCTCGATCCGCGTGCCCTCGTCCTTCTGCGGCGTGTTCGGCCTCAAGCCGACCTTCGGGCTCGTGCCGCGCTCGCCCGGCTTCTCGCCGCCATCCTGGGCTTCGCTCGCACATACCGGGCCAATCACGCGCACGGTCGCGGATGCTGCGCTCGCGCTCGAGATCATCGCAGGCTATGATTTGCGCGATCCCGCGAGTCTTCCGCTGTCACCGCGCCGCTTCGACACCAAGGTCTTCCCGCTGAACGGCGTTCGCATCGGCGCCAGCGTCGATCTCGGCTACGCCGCTGTAAGCCCCGACGTGCGCGCAGCATTCAACAAGGCCCTCGCCATCCTGGAAACCTGCGGCGCAAAGGTTAACATGGACAGTCCGGGACTGGACCCGGGCATCCTGGAGCACACACTGAAGCCGATCGCCTTCACGGAGCAGGCGGCTGCGGTCGCAAGCCGGACGATGGCTGATCTTTCAGGCTCCGAAGCCGACTACTGCGATGTCGTCAGGACC
>Ga0207699_10000712_pt1 | contig 15878 bp, 13 predicted proteins | sample LARL51metaG_FD_184344 | JGI IMG/M metagenome (GOLD analysis project Ga0207699, IMG submission 184344) | Corn, switchgrass and miscanthus rhizosphere microbial communities from Kellogg Biological Station, Michigan, USA - LAR L5-1 metaG... | ecosystem: Host-associated > Plants > Roots >...
CGCCGTCGCCCCCGCCCCCACCGGCTCCCGTTCCAAGAATCCCGGCCGCGGCGGCCCGGGACCTTCCGCCGACTCCGCGGCACCCTTCGGCCGCCGGGGCGGCGCCAGCGTCAAGAACACCGCGGCCACCGCCACGCCCAGCAGCACCAGCACCGCGACCAGCGCCAGCCGGTTCAAGCGCTTCGGCCGCGGCGGCGACGGCACTTCCAAACGTCCCGGACCTCCCGGACCTCCCAGACCTCCCAGACCTTCCACCCGTTCCACACCTTCCGGAGACTCCACACCTTCCCGAGGTTCCCGAGCGTCGCTCATGGTCAGCGCTCCCGGACGATCTCGAGCCGTCGTTGATCCTTGCCCGAGCCGAGGACCAGGGCCGCCCGCTCGAACACCCGGTCGGTCACGTAGTACTGCCCGCGGACGGCGTAGTTGAGGATCGCCGTCGCGCCCTTCCGATCGATCAGGAAGAGCACCGGCGCCTCCTGGCCCACCCCGCTTCCCGGCAGGCGGATGTAGGTGTGCACCCGGTCGTCGAAGACCGCCGCCGGCGTCCACGGATAGTTGCCGCTGCGCGCCCAGCGATAGTCGAAGTGGAGCGCGGCGAACGGCACGCCCACCAGGTCCACCGCCGCCGCCACCAGGTGCGCCTGCGACGGCACTCCGTTCCTCTGCGCCAGCCGGTCCAGCCGCTCGAGCGCCCCGGCCGCGTCCGTCGCGTGCACCGTCGCGACGCCGCCCGGATGCCCGGTCGACCAGGCGTCGAGCAGCTGCATCGCCGCCTTGTCCCGCACCTCGCCGATCACGATGCGGTCCGGGCTCGCGCGCAGCGTCAGCCGCACCAGCCCCGCCAGATCCACCTCGTCCGTCGTGCGCAGCGCCAGCCGGTCCTCGGCCGCGCACTGCAGCTCGCGCGTGTCCTCGAGCACCACCACCCGGTCGCGCGGGCAGCGCGTCGCGATCTCGAGCAGCACGGCGTTGGCGAACGTCGTCTTGCCGCTGCGCGTGCCGCCGGCGATCAGCAGGTTCTCGCGCCCCTCGACCGCCCGCGCCAGCGCCGCCCGCTGCGCCGCCGTCAAGATCCCCTGCCGCACGTACTCGTCCAGGCTCCACACCCGCGCCGCCGGCTTGCGCAGCACGAACACCGGCGCCTCCGCCAGCGGCGGCACCATCCCCTGCAGCCGCGCCTGCCGGAACAGCTCGTCGTCGGGAAGCTCCGCCTGCAGCTGCGGCCGCTCGCGCGTCAGCTCCGCCCGCTGCGCGTGCGCCACCGCGTTCAGGAACGACCGCACCTGCCCCTCCCCCAGCGCCGCCCCCGACCGCACCCGCCCCACGCTCCGCCGGTCCAGCCACACCGCCCCACCGCCGGCGTTGACGTAGATCTCCGTCACGTCCTCGTCCCGCAGCGCCGCCACGATCCCGGCCCCCAGGTACCGCCGCATCGCCTCGGAGTGCTCCTTGCCGCTCTCGCTCATCGCGTCGCCTCGCCGTGCCCCATGCCGCCGCCTCTGCTCATCCCGGTCCCCGCTCTCAGGTCCCCTTCCCGCCGCGTCCAGCGGCCAGCTCGAAGAGCAGTGTAATCGCGCGATCATCCAATGTCAAGCTCTGGAACAGTCAATGACCATATCTAGTTTTCGACTCACTGGCGTCGGGAACCTCGCTCGCGTGCGCTCGCTCGGCCCCGCCGCCTCTCCTGCCAGGGACGAGGCCCGCGGGAAGGCATCTGCGACTTTGGAGGACGCCGCGCCGGCGTCCTCCCCCGTGGCGCCCCGGCGGCGCCGTCAGCGCTCCGCCAGGCGCCTCGACGTCACGCGAGGGAACTTCTTTGGGCGCCGGTCTATCCAACCGAGGTGTGAGCCGCCGCCAGGGATCGACCAGGCCCCGCCCGAGCGCGACCGGCCTCTGCATGGCGGCGGTCCTGGCGGTGCTGTCGGCGCTCTCGCCGGGCCCCGGTCCCGGCGCCGGCACCCACGCGCGCCCTCCCGCGCCGCCGCCTCCGGCGCCGCCTGCCGCCGAGCCGCCCTGGATCCCGGTCCATCCCGAGCGGCAGGCGCGCCTCGCCGGCAAGACCGTCCATGGCGTCTGCTTCGACGGCACGCCGCCGCGCCAGCTCGCCGGCGGCCCGCCCCGCCTGCCGCCGGATTCCCCCCTGCGCCGCTCCGGCGGCGTCGCCGTCGCGCACTGCCTGGTCGACGACGAGGGCTACGTCGTCGCGTACCAACTCTTGAAGGCGCCGGCCGGCACCGACCCGCGCGCGATGGCCGCCACCCTGGCCGCCTGGCGCTTCGCCCCCGCCCGGCAGGCCGGCACCCCCACCGCGGTCCATTTCACAGTGGCCATCCGGCTGCCCCGTGACTGAGAGGCGGCCGCACCGGATGCGGACGGCGACCTTGACAGTCAGCCCGCGGGGAGTAGCATGCCGGCAGATTGGACGGGACAGGTCGCTGACCGATCATGGAAGCCTCTCGAATTCCTTTCATCGTGGTGTTCTTCGGGCCGGCGGTCGTCGCCGTCGTTGCGCCGATCGCGTCATGGATCGTGCTGTCGAAGCGGCGCGGCGCCATGCGGAGGAGAGGTGCACCCTCGCCCCACCCGCTGCGCTGGATCCTCGCCGCCGTCCTTGCCTGGTGTGCGCTCGCGGTTGCGGCAGTCTACGCATCCATCCAATTGGGATTCTTCTACGCCTGGGCGTGGGCACACCTGTGGGAGACCGAGCCGCGTCAAGAGCACCCGCCGCGTTCGCTCTTGTTCATGGGCATCGGCGTCCTGCTGCTCCTGTGCGCCTCCGCGTACGGACTCCATCGCTTCATCGCCTACCGCTACCGTCGTCAGGCGACACTCCTCCCGCAGCCCGCACCGCCCGCGGCTTCGCGGTGACGCTCCTGGCTTTCCGCCAGTGACTCGCCGATCGATCGCCGCGCCGCTCCTGCTCGGCGCATTGTCCGCAGTCGCCTGTCACAGACCTGTCACATGCCACCGGTGTCTCGTTTTACCGCTCACCGGCAACTAGTACATTGAAGCATCATCTTGCTGTGCGGCTGGCCCAAGCGGCCGGCTGCCGGGCTTGCGACGCCGGCCGCCGGACGCTCGCTGGAAGGCCTCGGAACGGCCGTCGCGCAGGACGACCGCCAGCGCCTCATGCACGCCGAGCACGCTCGGAAGGAGACACCGTGAAGCCAATCCCCACCGCTCTCGCCGCCCTCGCCGCCCTCGCGATCATCGCCGCGCTGCCCCTCGCCGCCCACGCCCAGGGCAACATGTCGGCCGGGTCCTCGGCGCAGATGGGAACCGTGTCGATGCAGGAGGACGCGGCCCACCGCGCGGCCGCAGCCTACAACCGCGGCATCCGCGAGATGAAGAAGGCCGCCAACGCCAAGGAAGCGGCGGACAAGACGAAGCACTACCGCGAGGCGCAGGCCCAGTTCAACAAGTCCCTCGGCCTGCAGCAGAACTTCGACGCCCTGCTGGGCCTGGGCCAGGCCGACCTCGCCCTCGGCGACGACCAGGGAGCCCTGACCAGCTGCACCGAGGCCCTCGCCCTCAAGCCCGACCACCCCGACGCCAAGACCTGCGCCGACAGCGCCAAGGCGAAGCTCTCGCCGCCCGCCGAGACGAAGTCGCCGGGCTAGCCCGGCCGCCGGGCACGCGCTCGAGAGGCGGTTCGACGGAGGATCTCGCCGTCCAAGTCCGTCGCCCGCGGCGACCACGGCTCAGCGTGCCCTCGCGGCCCACACCCCGCCCATCCCCCGCTCCGACGCCGGCGGCGGCGGCATCGCCGCCCGCCACGCCAGCTCCGGATCGCGCCAGTAGGGCACCCGCGCGCCCCGGATCGGCGCGCAGCCGGCGACGTAGATCAGCGCCTCGTCGTCGGGCAGGCGCCGCACCTCGTCGGGCGACAGCAGCGGCCGCCCCGCCTCGGCCTGGCTCTCGCTCGTCCGCCCCCCGAAGATTCCGCCGCCGCGACTAAGGCGCCGGTACTCGACCGTCCGCTGGCCGGTCATCTCCGAGAGCAGCTTCGCCGTCGCGACGTCGTTGGCGCCGTAGGCGACCTGGACGCCGCAGTTGGCGCCGATGCTCTGGTGCTGGCCGTAGATCTGGAACAGCTGCTCGAGCGATTGGATGGAGAGGAACACCCGCACCCCGTAGCCGCGGAAGTAGCCGATGCCGCGGTGCATGAAGTCGAGCTTGCCCAGCGCGGTGAACTCGTCGAGCATCAACAGCGCCGGCCGCCGGTCCGGGCGGAGCTCCCGGGTGAGCTGGCGCGAGACCTGGTTGAGCACGATGCGCAGCAGCGGCCGCATGCGGTCGAGGTCCGACGGCGCGACGGTCAGGTAGACCGACAGCGGCCCCGGGCCGGCGACCAGGTCCTCGCCGCGGAAGTCGCTGTACGCGGTGTTGCCGCACACCACCGGGTCCTCGAACAGCACCAGCTTCGACTGCGCCGTCGCCTGCACCCCGGTCGCCGTGCGGAAGTCCATCCCCAGCAGCCGGCCGGCCGCGTTCGCGACCGCCGGGTGCGTGCCGCTCCGCCCGCCCGTCTCGCGGTCCAGCCAGCCGCGCCGCTTCCCGTCGTCGTGCCTCGCGGTCCGCATCGCCGTCCAGACGTCGACGGGCTTCGGCGAGCTGAGCAGCCGCAGGCAGGCGCCGAGCGACGGCGACGGCTCGGTGTAGAGCACGTGCAGGATCACCCCGGTCAGCAGCGCCCGCGCCGAGTCCTCGAAGAACCGCTCGCCGCCCGTCGTCTCCCTCCCCTCCGGGTTCACCAGCACGTCCGCCACGTCCTGCGCCGCGGCCACGTCCTCCTCGGAGCGCGGGATCGCCAGCAGCGGGTTGTAGCCGGCCGACCCGTGCCGCAGGGTCGGATCGAAGCGCAGGACGCGCTGCCGTCGCGACAGCCGGTACCCGGCCGTCCGCTGCCACAGCTCGCCCTTGACGTCGAACGCCAGCACCGACCCGGGCCAGCGCAGCAGCGTCGGGATCACCAGGCAGCTCGACTTGCCGGTCCCCGACGGCGCGTAGACCAGCGCGTGCCGGTCCTTCCTGTCCACCAGCAGCCGCCTGCCCAGCCTGCCGACCACGATGCCGTCCTCGCCGTCTCCGCCGCGCACGAGCAGGCCCGCCGCCGCCACCTCGCGCGCCGTCGCCCAGTGGCTCGACCCGTGCAGGTCCCCGACCCGCCGCAGGCGGCCGAGGCTCCACGCCCCGTACGCCGCCGTCGAGGCGAAGCACGCGAGCATGCCCAGGCCGCCGATCGCCGCCGCCGTCCGCGCGACCGCCGCCGGCCCCGGCAGCCTCCCGTAGGCGTGGATCCACGCGAGCGCGCGCAGCGGGCCGTACAGCGGCCCGAGGCTCGCGAGCAGCAGCGGCACGCCCACCGGCACCAGCAGCAGCGCGCCGCGCCGCGTCGCCGCGAAGAGCGCCATGCCGGCGCCGGCCGCCACGACCGCCAGGAACGCGGCGAGCAGCCAGCGGTCCGGGTACCACGGCCGCACCAGCCACGGGCGGCCGAGCCGCGCCGCCCAGCCGAGCCGCCACGCCATGTAGCTGCCCGCGAGCCAGCCGCCGTCCGCGGCGCCGAGCGCCAGCCAGGCGGCCATCCGCCACCCGACCGCCGCCCGCGCCCCCCGCGGCGCCGGCAGGCGATAGAGCGTCTCCTCGCGGCCGCCGCCCCCGCCGATCATCGCCCGTCCCCGTTCGCGATCCTTCGCCTGCTCCGCCGCCGATCGCCGCCGAGAGCGGCGGCCTTCCCCACGTCCCCCGCATCGCCGGATCTGCCGCCGGTCATTCGCCGGACCCGCCGCCGATCGCCGCGAGGTGGAACCGGTGGAGCCGCAGCCCCGGGAACCGGTCGTCGGCGGCCGCGAGGACCGGCATCAGCCAGCCGCGGACCGCGGCCGCCGCGACCGGTCCGAAGTAGCGGCTGTCGTAGGAGCGCGGGTGGTACGGCGCGAACAGCCACAGCTCGCCCGGCGCGACGCGCCAGGTGCCGTAGGGCCAATGCGCCAGCGGCCGCCCGCGCGCGTCGCGCGGCAGCGCCCGCGACGCCGCCACCGCGCGGCCGTTCACCGCCAGGCCGGCCTCGCCGAAGCTCACCTCGTCGCCGGCCACCGCCAGGACCACCTTCCCCAGCGCCGCCGCGCCGCCGGCCGCACCGGCCGCGCAGGGACCGTCGCCGAGGTACCCGCGGCGCCGCGCCAGCTCCGCGCCCGCCGCCGGCGCACAGGCCAGCACCAGGTCGCCCCGCGCCGGCGCCCGTCCCAGCCAGCCGCGCGGGATCTCGAGGTAGAGCCCGCGCGGCAGGCTGGCGCTGGTGTTGATCCGCACCAGGCAGCACATCACCGCCGTCGCCGCCGCGGCGCACCCGCCGCAGAACCGCAACGCTCTCACCCCGGCCCGCCGCCGCATTGCCAAGCTCGCCGTCCGTGGACCCCTGCTCACCACCCCCCGCTCCTCTCCCTGCTCCCTCACCCCGGCCCGCCCGCTCCCGCCCGCGCCCACGAGCGCCGCACCTCGAGCGACGCCCGCCGGAAATCCGCGCGCCCGCAGTGCCGCGCGACCACCGCCTCGCGCAGCGTCCGCAGCGCGGCCAGCGTCTCGCGGCCGATGCCCCAGCCCTCGACCAGCCGCAGGATCCGCGCCAGCAGCGCCGCCGCGCTCGCGAGCTCGCCCACCGCGACCTGCAGCTCGGCGCGGTCGATCGCCAGCATCGCAAGGTGGATCTCCATGCCCAGCTCCTCGAAGCCGGCCCAGGCCCGCTCGTACGACCGCCGCGCCTGGTCGAGCTCGTGCAGCGACCGGTCGATCCTGCCCAGCAGCCAGGCGCGCGACAGGCTCGCCACCGCGTCGCCGCTGAACCGCTGGTAGAGATCGGCGCTGCGCGCGACCTCCGCGCGCGCTTCCCGTCCCCGGCCGGCGTCGTTCAGGTACCAGGCGAGGCCGTGGTGGGCGGCGAGCTCGAGGTGCGGGTCGCGGGCGCCGTCGATGTCCGGGATCGCCCTGCGGATCAGGCGCACGCCCTGCACGGGATGGACGTAGCCGATCGCCTCGGCCCGCGCGACCAGCGACCGCGCCGCGAGGTGCGGCTCGCCGGCCTTGCGGTAGACCTGCTCGGCGCGGCCGAACGCCTGCGCCGCCTCGTCGAAGTGCCGCAGCGCCTGCCACAGGCTGCCCTGGTAGGCCAGCAGCCGGCCCTCGAGCAGCAGGTCGCCGCTGCCGGCGCAGCGGATTCGCTCCGCCGCCAGCAGCGTCTCCGCCGCCTCGCCGTGGCGCGACGCCAGCCGCATGGCGTTGGCGGCGATCGCCAGCGCCTCGCCCCGCAGGTCGGCGAGCCGCGCCCGGTGGCAGCTGCCGCCGTCGAGACGCTCGGCGATGGCGACGCCCAGCTCCGCGATCGCCACGCCCTCGCGCGGGTCGCGCCAGAAGACCTCGTGATAATCGCGCAGCAGCGCCGCGAGGACGCCCGCCGTGCCGTAGCGGCGGGAGTTGCGCGCGATCATCATGCGCCGGCCCGGCGGCTGGTCGCGCAGCCCGGCCCACAGCAGCGCCCCCGCCGCGAGGTCCGCCAGCTCGCGGCGGACGAGAACGGCGCTCTTCGCGAACGCCGCGTCGATCGCCGCCTGGTACGCCGACACCTCCGCGCGCGCCCGCACCAGCCCCGTCCGGACGCGCGCCCGGCATGCCTTACAGCCGCCGACCAGGTGGCCGACGACGCGCCGCCTGCGTTCGCTCGACAGCCTCCTCGCCAGCAGGTCCTCCACGTCGATCGCATCCAAGTGCCGCTCGTCCTGGTCGGACACGGGCATCCTCCGAGAAGTTGCATCTGCACTAGAGTCGCTTGACTGCCGCATTTCCGGGACAGCTCCGAGGGTCCGGCCGCCTGGTGCATCCCGGTCGGCGGCGGATCTCCCCTCTGCCGCCCTTTGGGCGAGGCTCTGACTGGCACCGCTGGGGGACTTCGATGCCTCGCCCAAAGGGCGGCAGAGAGGAGATCCGCCGCCGACCAGGATGCACCTGGCGCCAGGCCACGCCGATTGCCGACGATTCCAGCGTTCCGATAGACTCCGGGCGTGCCCCGGCAGCGCGCGCACCGCTCGACCATCTCGCTGTCGCCGAAGCTGCGCGACCGCCTCGAGGCGCGCGGGGCGCGCAGCGACAAGGGCCACGGCCCGTACAACTACACCCGCCAGCTGGCCCGCACCCTCGAGCTCTACGACTCGGTCCTGGTCAAGAGCGACCCCAGAGAGACCCGCGACATGCCGGAGAAGGACTACGAGATGGTCCTCGAGCTGCTGACCGAGCCGCTGGCGCTCGAGAGCTTCCACATCGTCCGGCTCGGCGACTACCTCTTCGACCTGCCGTCCTTCCGCGCCCGCGCCCGCGAGCGCCGCATCGACCCGCAACAGTTCCGCGACACGCTGAACGCCTTCCCCTACGCCGAGAAGCTCCACCTCACCGACGCGGCCCAGGTCCGCAACGCCCCCCCCCGCGCCCCCGCCGTGGCCGCCGCGATGACCTCCGAATCGCGAGCCCGGCGGAAGGCCCGCTAGGTAAGTAGCTCCCGCCCCGGCTCGCTCGACCAGGTGCAAAACCAGCGACGAATCTATGTTATGGTCAAGACCATGACGAGGGACGAACCAGGCGCGGCCGGCCGCCGGCGGCCGGCCGCCTGCAACCCGAGAGAATGCGCTAGACTCCCGACCGGCACCCGACCATGACCACGCCAGCGCGCTTTGCCGACGTCGGAGCGGCCGAGATCCGCGAGCTCCTGGCGGCCGCGCGCCCGAAGCTCCGCCGGATGCTGGCGACCTTCCGCGTCCCGATCGAGGACGCCGAGGACGTGCTGCAGGATGCCCTGGTCCCCCTGGTGCGGAGCTGGCGGCAGCTGGACTGCGTGGCGAACCGCGAGGCCTGGCTCCTCGGCACCCTGCGCATCACGATCTTCCAGTACTGGCGGGAGCGGACGCGCGAGCGGCGCTTCCTCGAGCAGCTGTCGCACGAGCTGGCCGCCAGCGAGTCCGCGCCGCAAGAGCGCCAGGACTCCGCTCGCGACCTCGAGGCCCTCACCGCCGACCTCCCGGAGCGCGACTTCCAGATCCTCTGGGTCCGTTACGGCCTCTGCCTCCCGCCGCGCGAGGCCGCCGAGCTCCTCGGCTGCCGCCCGGACTCGGTGCGCAAGCTCTGCCGCCGCGCCTTGGCGCGCGTCCGCCGGCGCCTGCCGCAGCCGCCGGCGACCGCACCCGCGCGCCCGGCGGCCGCCAGCCCCGTGCCCGCCAGCCCTCCCAGCCCCATCCCGCCCAGCCCGCCCCCGGCCCCAGGCCGCCGCCCATGAACAGCCGCCGCCGGTCCGACCGCCTCATCATCACCCTGCCGCCCGACGTCATCGATCGGCTCCGCACCCGCGGCGCCCGCAGCGACAAGACCCACGGGCCCTACAACTACACGCAGCAGCTCACCCGCACCCTCGAGCTCTACGAGTCGGTGGTCGTCAGGAGCGACCCCCGCGAGACCCGCGACCTGCCGGAAGCGCACTACGATCTGGTCCTCGACCTCATCCGCGACCCGCAGAAGCTCGAGTCCTTCCACATCCACCACCTCGGCGACTACCTCGCCGAGCTGCCGCGCTACGCCGAGCGCGCCCGCGCCATCGGCGTCGACCCCGCCCGGCTCGCCCGCGACATCAACGCCTACACCTTCGCCGAGAAGCTCCACCTCGTCGACGCCGCCCAGGTCCGCAACGCGCCCGCCAACCCCCCGCACCGCCGCCGCTGACGAGCACCCCCGCGGCGGAGCGGCTGCCGGCGCCGTCCCGGATGTCTTGGACCCCAGGCAGCGCCCAGTCGAGGCGCGCCGCGTGGGCATTCTTCCTACAGGGAATGAAGCCGCTGTCCCACGGCGATCAAGGGCGCGCGCCCCTTCCGGCCGCATGGCCGGCGCCCTACGATGACTCTCGGCGAATCCAGTAACGGCGGCCTCCTCGCCGCCGGCGGCGCGACGGCCGCGGGCTGGCGCGAGAAAGGAAGCCCCGAAATGCCTGCCGAGAGCAAGCGCGTGGAGACCACCGAGGACGACTGGCACGCCATGCGTCTGAGGTCGGACGGCGGCCGGCCCGAGTATTCCGGAACCGACCACCGCGAGGATGGCCGATTCCGGGCCTGGGGCACCTTGGCGTTATTCCGCTGCGGGCATGCGCCACTCGCAGCCGAGCAGGTCGGCGTCGTGGAAGAGGCCGGCCCCGGCGGTTTCTACATGGCGATGCATCAGCCGCCGCCCGCCGGCACGCTGCTGCGGATGCGGATCTACTGCCAGGCAGGGCCGCCAGGCCTCTCCGTGGTCGAGGCCGCCGGCAGGGTCAGCTGGTGCCACCTGGACCAGCCGAGAGGAGCAGGAGTGCAGATCCTGGATTTCGCCGACGGCGAGCAGGGACGGCAGGCCTGGCTCGCGCTCGTGCGGCAACCGTCCCCGCCCGTCGCGGTCACGGCGCCGCCGGCGAGGGTGCTGCCGCGGCTGCTGGGCACGGCTTCCCGGCGGCCGGCAGCGACGGGTCCCGCAGCGGGCAAGCACTGGCAGCGCTGGAAGAGATCGTCCCACCGCTGAGCCGGCGCAGCGCGGCGGCGGCCGCGTCGTCCTGCCGATGGCACCCACCTCGATGCATCGCCGACGGCCCCGTCGATGTGCCGACGATGGCATGGTTCCACCCGCCGAAGTACAGTCCGGGCGATCGAGGATCGCGTGGCCCCTCCCGACGATGAGCCTTCCTGGCCTGGGCTGACCGAGGGTGGTGGCCCGTTCCGGCATCGGCACCCGGATGCGGTTTCTGGAAGACGCTGCGCATCCGACCCGCCGATGAACGACCAGCACCTGCTCCGCGTCCTGATCCTGGAGCACAGTCCCGACGATGCCGCGGTCGTGGTCCGAGAGCTGCAGCGTACGGGCGAGGATTATCTGGCCACGCGCGTCGACAGCGAGACGACGTTCCTGGCCGCCCTCGATCCCGCCCCCGACCTGATCGTCGCCAGCTACCAGCTGCCTGGCTACAGCGCCGTCGAGGCGTTGCGAGCGCTCGCCTGCCGCGACATCGACGTGCCGGTGATCGTCGTCTCCGGGACCATCGGCGACGAAGCCGCGGTCCTCTGCCTGCGCGAGGGCGCCACCGCCTACCTGCTCAAGGAGCGCCTGGGATGGCTCGGCCAGGCCGCGTCCAACGCCATCGCCCATGCTCATCTGCGGGGCGAGCAGCGCCGGATGGCCGAGGCCCTGCGCGCGTCGGAGGAGCGCTACCGCCTGCTGTTCGACGAATCGCCCTATCTCATGTGGGTGGTGGAGGCCGACACCCTGCGCTTTCTCGAGGTCAACCGCAAGGCGGTCGGCCGCTACGGCTACTCGCGCGACGAGTTCCTGACCATGACGATGCACGACGTCCGGCAGCCCGAGGAGATCCCGGGCACCCTCGACGAGATGCGCTCGGAGCTGGCGGAGGAGCCGCGGATCGGCCGCGGCCGCCACCGCACCAGGGCCGGCGAGCTGCTCGAGGTCTCGGTCGCCAGCCGGCCGGTCGACTTCGCCGGCCGCAGCGCGCTGCTCGCGGTGATCGAGGACGTCAGCGAGCGGCACCGGCTGGAGGCCCAGCTCCGGCAGGCCCAGAAGATGGAGGCGGTCGGCCAGCTCGCGGGCGGCGTCGCGCACGACTTCAACAACCTGCTGACCATCATCCTGGGATACGCCGGGCTGGTCGCTGCCCGGCTGGAAGACCGGCCGGAGCTCCGCCGCCAGGTCGAGGAGGTCGCCAAGGCGGGCGAGCGCGGCGCGGCCCTGACCCGACAGCTGCTCGCCTTCAGCCGCCACCTGCCGCTGCAGCCGCGGATCGTGGACATCAACGCCGTGGTGGCGGGCGTCGAGACGATGCTGCGCCGCCTGATCGGCGAGCACGTCGAGCTGGCGATGCGCTTGCAGGCCGCCGCCGGCCGCATTCTCGTGGACCCCGGCCTGATCGAGCAGGTGATCGTCAACCTGGCGGTCAACGCCCGCGACGCGATGCCGGGCGGCGGCGGCCTGGTCATCGAGACGGCCGACGTGGAGCTCGGCGTCCCCCATGCGGGCGGTGCGCGCGAGGCGAGCGGTGCGGGCGAGGTGAGCGCTGCGAGCGGTGCGGGCGAGGCGGGGGCGCGCGCCGGCTCCATCCTGCCTGGGCCGCAGGTGCTGCTCTCGGTCTCCGACAGCGGCAGCGGTATGGACGCCGCGACCCGCGCCCGCATCTTCGAGCCTTTCTTCACCACCAAGGAGCTCGGCAAGGGCACCGGCCTGGGCCTCGCGACCGTCTTCGGCATCGTGCAGCAGAGCGGCGGCCGCATCGAGGTTGCCAGCGAGCCCGGCCAGGGCTCGAGCTTCAAGATCTACCTGCCGCGGGCCGCCGCCGGCGCCGCGAAGGCCCCGGAGCCGGCGAGCGCCGCGAGGGCGGAGCGTCCAGGCGGCGCGCAGACGGTGCTGGTGCTCGAGGACGAGCCGGCGCTGCGCCAGCTCGTCCGCACCCTGCTCGAGGGCGGCGGCTACACCGTGCTGGCCGCCGAAGGAGTGGCGACCGCGCTCGTCCTCGCCGAGCGGCACCCCAGCCCGATCCACCTGCTGCTCACCGATGTCGTGATGCCCGGCCTGAGCGGTCCGGAGGCCGCGGTGTGTCTCCTCGCGGTGCGGCCGGAGGCCCGCGTCCTCTACATGTCCGGGTACGCCGGCGACCCGATCGGCCGCCGCGGCCTGCTGCCCGCGGGCGCGCCGCTGCTCGTCAAGCCCTTCACGGAAGCCAGCCTGCTGCGCATGGTACGGGAGGTCCTCGCCACCGTTCCGGAGGGCAGCTGAGCAGGGAGGACCGCAGCCGGTTCGACCTGGAACGCGCGCCGCCTCCGCCGAGCGGACGCCGCCGGTGCGGTAGGTGGATCGCCCGCGTCTGCGAGGTCCGACACCGCATCTCCGAACGCTTCGGTAACGACTCCTACCGCCTGCTCCTCGGATACAACAAATCCATCACAGGCTCCGGGTTCGACCTCGACGGGCGCGACTTCGAAGCTCAGCCCGGCCGCCGTGGCCTTGGCCGGTTTCCCCGCGCGGATGGCCGAGGAGATGGGCTCCGGGACGCTGCCGACAACGCGCACGACCTGCTTCGCGCTACTTCAAAGCAGCCCGCTCCTCAGAAGGGCGCCGCCGGCGGCCCGCCGTGGCGGTCGAGATTGCGGAAGCTCGTCGTGTCGCCGAGGAACACCAGCTCCACCGTCCCCGTCTCGCCGTTGCGGTGCTTGGCGATGATCAGCTCCGCCAGCCCCTTGTTCTCGTCGCTCGGGTTGTAAATCTCGTCGCGGTAGATGAACGCCACGAGGTCGGCGTCCTGCTCGATCGAGTTGTGGACGATCACGTCCTCGGCGACGAAGTTGTGGGCGCCGGGAACCGTGAGATCGAACACCTCTTCCACCCCATCCGCCTCGATCGCGGCCACCTGGTCCCAGTAGATATCGCTGTCCGCCAGCCGCCGCAGCGCCTCGCACCCGACCGCCGCCGCGACCCGCAGCGCCCGCTCGCGGCTCAGGTTCTGCTTGAACAGCGTCATGCCGCCGTAGGCATTGCCGATCCGGGCGTAAAGCTGCCTCGTGGTGACGCCCGTCTCCGCTAGTGCCGGCCGCACGAGTCGATCCCACATCGCCCTGGGGATGACATCCCGATTGGTGTTCTCCCCGCGGTCCAGGAGGCTGGCGAGCACCAGCGAGAGTGCCGCGCTCCTCCGCGTGCCCACCGCGCGCACCGTGGTGCAGAAGCGCAGCAAGTCGGACCTGCCGCTCAGCCTCACGTGATACTGGTCACGGCCGGCACCCTTCTGGGGATGGCGCTCCATCCGCGCCTGGATGCCCAGCCGAAGGAGAAGAGACTGGACGTCACCGGCCAGGCGGCGGCTGCTCGTGGCGTAGTAGACACCCGGGTATCGTCCGGGATGGATGCAACCGTCCGTCGCCCAGAGATGCCGCAGGAACAGGGCGATTGCCGCGGCAGGCTGAGCGAAGACTTGCTCCGGTACTCGCTTCTCGAAGGACCTCAAGCCCCAGGCTCCAAGCTGGTCGAGCCACACCGCGACCGGGCTTCGGTGTCCGTGCGTCAAGCGCTCAGAGGAAGCCAGGTACACCTGGAACCACCTCCGCTCCTCGCGGACTCGCGCTCGCACGCGCTCGCCGAAGACGGTCGTCGCCAATCCCGCCACGAGATCCGCGAGCTCCCTCTCCTTCGTCGTGTACTGGATCGCATGCCGAGGGAGGGTGCACCCATCTCCGATCAGGTGCCCGAGCAGCGCCAGCTCCGCCTCCGCGAGCGCCTCCGCAATCCCCTGCCGCCCCGCCGCAGGCACCTCCCTCGGCAGGGCGATGTGCCTTCCCGCCGCGAGCTCGTCCAGGCGCTGCCAGCCGTCGACGGTGAGGAAGCGGTGGTTGGCCGTCGCGCGCACGGTGCGGCCCAGGCGCGTCGTGAGGCGGAAGACGCGCTTGACACCGGTGGCGAAAGCGCGCGAGACCAGGGCGCCGCGGAGCTTCAGCGTGTCCGGATCGAGCGCCCAGACCGCGAAGCCGCCCTGGCGGCCGGCGAGTTCCGCGATCGGCACCCGGGCACCGGAGTCGGCGAGGGTGACCCTGGTGTCGCCGGCGAGGCAGCCGCTCTCGCGCAGGTCCGCGAGCTGCGGGCGGTGGTCGCTGCCGCGGCGCTCGGGTTGGCGCGAGAGCTGCGAGAGGGCCATGACCGGGATGTCCAGCTCCTTGGCGAGCTGCTTCAAGCCGCGGCTGATGGCGGCGATCTCGAGCTGGCGGTTCTCGTACTTGCCGCCTGCCTGCATCAGCTGCAGGTAGTCGAGGACGAGCAGCGCCAGCCCCTTCTCCGCCTTCAGGCGGCGCGCCTTCGAGGCCACCTCGAGCAGCGAGGGATTGGCCGAGTCGTCGATGAAGAGCGGCGAGTCGCTGTTCGCGCGCACCGTCTGGATGATGCGCGTCCACTCCTTCTGCGACACCCGCCCGGCGCGCAAGCGGCTGAACGAGATGTCCGCCTCCGAGCAGAGGATGCGCAGCGCCAGCTCCTGCTGTCCCATCTCGAGCGAGAAGATGCCGACCGTGCGCCGCTCGCGGATCGCCACGTGCTGGGCGATGTTGAGCGCGAAGCTCGTCTTGCCCATGCCCGGCCGGCCGGCGATGATCACCAGGTTGCCGCGGTTCAGCCCGTGGCTGATGCGGTCGAGATCGATGAAGCCGGTGGGCACGCCGGTCAGCAGGCTCCCCGGCCGCTCCTCGAGTTCCTCGAGCGTCTCGTGGAAGACGTTGGCGAGCGGCACGAAGCCGCGCTGCACCGCCTCCTCGCCGAGCCCGAGGATCGCCTGCTCGGCGTGCCCCAGCGCCTCGCGCGCGTCGACGCCGCCGTCCAGGCAGTCGCGCACGATCTGGCCGGCCGCCTGGATCAGCCGCCTGCGGACCGACCGCTCCTTGACGATCTCGACGTAGTTGTCGATGCGCCCGATGTCGGGCAGGTCGAGATCCAGCCCCACCAGGTAGGCGAGCCCGCCCACCTCGTCGAACTTCAGCTGCTGCTCGAGCTTGGCCTGGACGGTGCGCAGGTCGATCCCGACCCGCGCCTCCTGCAGGTCGAGCATCGCCTCGTAGAGCACGCGGTGGCGGTCGAGATAGAAATCGTCCGCCCGCAGCCGCCCCGCGATCGTCGGCAGCACCGCCGGGTCGAGCAGGATGCCGCCGAGCACCGCCCGCTCGGACTCCTCGCTGTGCGGCAGGGTCTTCTGTTGTGGAAGGGTGTCGATCATGCCGCCGCGCCCCGCGCCCATCGCCCGTCGTCCCGTCGCCCGTCGTCCCGTCGCCCGCCGC
>Ga0207699_10000717_pt1 | contig 15860 bp, 17 predicted proteins | sample LARL51metaG_FD_184344 | JGI IMG/M metagenome (GOLD analysis project Ga0207699, IMG submission 184344) | Corn, switchgrass and miscanthus rhizosphere microbial communities from Kellogg Biological Station, Michigan, USA - LAR L5-1 metaG... | ecosystem: Host-associated > Plants > Roots >...
GAGTTGACGTCCATGACGAACACCGTGCTGCCGTCACCCGGGAAGACGTACAGGTCGTCGATGAAAAGCTGGCCGCTGCGGGCCGCCAGCGGCGTATCCAGGTGGTGCGACATGCCAAATCCCCCCAGTTTTCCCGGGACCGGGCGCCGCCGGGCAAGTCCCGGCCGCCCGGCCCTGGCCGACGCCCTGACCCGAATCCGGAAACGCAAGCTTAAGATCAAGTACAACACGCCTGGCCTGCCATGACCACATTCCAGCGCGCTGATCCGCAGTCGCTGCCGCGAAGTCTGGCGACCTGGGGATGTCCCTGATATGGCCGAGTGACGCTTACCGGTGCGCCTCGTCGACCCGTGCCGCGCGTCGTCTTCGATGCCGATGGCGAACAGGGACCGGTTCGGGGGCGCCTCCGCCGTAGCGTGACGACATGGCCTCTGCTGGCGCCGAGTTCTGGAATCGGTTCTTCTCCCGGCGGCGGGAGTCTGGCGATGATCTGGACTGGGGAGGGTTGTGGACCAAACCGTTCCTGGTCCCGCTGCGGGAAGCGGGCGTGCGCACCGTCCTGGAGCTGGGCTGCGGGACGGGCAACGACGCGGCGCGGCTGGCCGAGGAGGGTTATTCGGTCACGGCGATCGATCTGTCCGGCGAGGCCATCGGGCAGGCGCGGGCCAGGTTCGGCGCCGTGGCCAGGTTCATGGTGGCCGACATGACCCGGCCGCTTCCCTTCCCCGACGCGGGATTCGACGCGGTCATGTCCAACGTCGCCATGCACATGTTTCCCGACGGGGTGACCCGTGCGGTCTTCGCAGAGGTGGGGCGGCTCGTCCGGCCGCGCGGGATGTTCGCGTTCCACCTCAACGCGCTGGAAGACCGGCCGCTGCGCGCTCGCCGGCTGCCCGCGCGCGAGCTCGAGCCGGATTACGTGGTCGAGGAGTCGGGCCAGACAATGCACTTCTTCTCCGAGGCCTACCTGCGCGAACTCCTGGCGGGATGGCGCCAGGTGCATCTGGTACCGGTCTCGGTCCCGCATCACAAGACGGGTGAGCTGTTCAAGCACGTCTGGCGCGGCATAGCCCGCCGCTGAACGGCGGCCAAGGGAACGGGGTCAAGGGCACAGCCACCGCTGGCGGGTACGGCGTACGCGGCGACACCTGTGATGGCAACGGCTACGGGGTCTACGGGGGTCATTGGCGCAGGTCGGTGATCTGCGATCAGTCTATCTGTGGCTGGTGGCCGCTAACCGGAGACGTGCGGGATTGACGCTGGATCCTTCCCCTGAGCCAGCTGCCGGCACGCCCGCATCAGCGTTTCCGCCATTTCCGCCCTCTCCCGCAGCTTGCGCCGCCGGCCAGGAGTCTGGCATTCGGCTTGACAGAGGTCGCCATGGTCATTGAGTGCAGCAACGGGGTCGCTCGCGCAGGCTGCCGCGGACAGTTTCTTCGCGTTTTCCCGCAGGTACTTCCGCCGTCGCCTGTTGCGACCCCAGGCCGCACGTGACTCGGACGCGGACCGGTTCAGTTCGTCGACGTATCGCATTACCCGGATCGCTCTGATGAAAGCTTCGCAACCCTGCTCGTGATCCTCTTGCCGAGGCTTGCCCTTGGCTTTCGTGTGGTAAAGCGGCTCTCCGCATTGGGCGCAGCGTATCAATCGGATCGTACCCCGACGTGCTCCCGGCGGTATCGGTCCCGGCCACGAGTACTGCACGATCAAGCCACCGCCTCCGCGAGAGAACCTTGGCTATGAGGATAGAGCCTGGATCTGTGGTGGCGCCGGGCTGCTCGCATCTGAGCTACCGACCTGGGCGCGACAACCACGATCCCGGCATCGGCGCAGCTGGCGCGCTGCATGCGCGGCCCGGCCTCAGCGCTGCGCCGCAGCAGGCGGTCCGAACCAGGAGGTCAGCGCGTCTGGGAGCCCCTTGCGGGTTACGTCGCCCACCCAGGCGACATATCCGTCGGGCCGGATCAACACAGCAGCGGGAGCAGCGACCTGGCCGAGTACCGGAAGCTCCCAGGGGCCACCATAGTTGGCGTCGATCAGCTGAACCCGGTCCGCCCACGGAGTGATGTCGAAGCCGCCAGGCTCACCGAGATTGAGGAGTGCCGGCCGGGCTTGATGCAGCAGGGTGAATACCCGCAGCGGGCCGTTCGCGGTGACCAGGTCGAGGTCGGGCATGCGGCGCCCGAGCAGCGGATGTCCCTCACCGAGGTCGTAGTGAATGCCCAGGCCGGATATCATCGCCGCGAACCGCTTGCGCGGCTCGTCCATGCTCAGTAGCTCGCAGACAGTGTCGCGCAGGGCGTCGATGCGGTCGTCGGAGCGGGTGAGCGGGGTTTGCGCCATGGTCGTCCGCAGCACGCGGGCGGCGACCGGGTGCCGCTCGGCATGGTAGGTATCGAGCAGGACTTCCGACGATGTCCCTTTGACCACCAGGGCCAGCTTCCATCCCAGGTTCACCGCGTCCTGCACGCCGATGTTCAGGCCCTGCCCTCCGACCGGGTAGTGCACGTGTGCGGCGTCGCCAGCCAGCAGCACACGTCCGTTGCGGTAGGACGCCGCCTGCCGGGTCATATCGGTGAATCGGGAAAGCCAGGTCGGGCTGTGCACCCCGTAGTCCGTTCCCCATACGGCAATGAGCGCGCGGCTGAGATCACCCAGGGTGGGCTCGCCGGATTGCCCGGTATACCGCTCACTCACCACCACCCCGGCCCGCTTCCCGTCCTCCAGCCGACCCAGGGCTTGAGTGCCGTTGTCGTCATGGCGAATGCCCCACTCCGGCTCCTCGCTCAGCTCGACCTCGGCGATCAGAGAGCTGACTGAGGGGTCCCACCCGGGGAACTCAATGCCGGCCGTCCTGCGAATCAGGCTGCGCCCCCCGTCGCACCCGACGAGAAAGCCCGCTCGAAGCGACTGGCCGTCGGACAGGTCGACGTCGACGCCAGTGCCGTTCTGGGTAAAGTCCGTCACCTCACGTCCCCGGTAGATCGGCACCGAAAGCTCGTCGACCCAGCCGCCCAATATGCGCTCGAAGTGGTTCTGCCACAGAGCGAGGCCGTAGTTGTGCCGGGTGGGGAAATCGCTGATGTCCAACCGGATCCCGGCGAAACTCTGGACCTGCGCCGCTTGTCCCTCCGCGAGGAACCGATCGGCGATCCCGCGCTGATCGAGCACCTCGATCGTGCGTGAGTGCAGACCGCGGGAGCGCGAGCCAGTCAGCTCCCGGCTGGCGCGCCGCTCGACAACGGCAACGTCAACTCCGGCCAACGCCAGCTCGCCCGCCAGCATCACCCCGGTCGGACCTCCTCCGGCGATTACCACCGCATGCTCGGTCATCGCCACCCTCCGGCTGGCCCCAGCGGCATTCCGACACCGGCCAGCCGCTCCGGGAGCTCCTCCTCAAGAGGGCTGCCCTGCCCGGTGCGCGGGTGACGCAATACCGTGGCCATGAATTCATCCATCGCCGCCGTTACCCGCTCCACGGCGTGGGCTCCGGGTTGCCTTCTGTCATGCAGACAGCTTGCCACAGCAAAGGGTTGACCACGGTTCCCGTGAATGCCATCACAACACCCTGGAGGAATCATGACCGGCGCATCTGCCGCCCAGCCTAAACCGGAAATGCCCGGACAAATCGTCGTCGTGATCGGCGGTAGCTCTGGCATCGGGCTCGAAACGGCCCGATCAGGCGGGTCGTCAGACCGGCTGACGTCGCCGCGCTCGCCGTGCACGTCATGACCAATACGGCGCTCACCGGCGCCACTTACGACATCGACGATGGCGAGCAGGTCCTCCCCGGCCCGGAAGGATGACTGCGCTCCGACGACCAGCAGCCGACAATCACCGTTTGCCGCCGCTGGCACATCTATGTAATTCATCAGGGGCCGTGTGCCCAGGTTGCCCCGAACAGGGTAGGACGACGGGTTTACTGGAGCTCAAAGATCGGTTGACGTACTCGATGATGGCGATGAGAGAATAAGGCTGTTCCAATCAATAGAGGAGACGGATATTCCAAGCGTGAATTTCTTCCCGATGCCCGGAAGGATGTGGCACAGGCGCAGAACCTGATAGGCGGAGGATTGATCTATGCGCGGTAGCTCGACCAGGTTCGGAATGCGCAACGCCCCGCGCGAGGGCTGATCCGGGAGTCAGGCCGGGATGGATTGTGGTCGACCAGGCCCGGGTCCCAGAGTTCGTCGATCGTCGCCTGGTCGGCCGCGCGGAACGCGTGCTCGAATCGCGCGATGATCTCGATGTTGTGACCGCTGACGTTCATCGTTCGCCCCCGGGGATGGGCTCGGCCAGCGCTGCCCGCGAGGCAGGCGCCGGGAAAGGATCGGCAAAGTACTGGGTCTCGCGCGTGACCAGATCGCCGGTGAACTCCATGACGCTCACCGAATAGGTGGGTGCGCCGTCATAGGTGATCACGCACTCGCTCACCCACAGATCGCCGCCGCCCCGGATCCGCAGGACAGTGAAGTGCCGTTCGGCCGGGTGCCCGCCACGCTGCGCCTGGATCTTTGACCGACCCCGGAAGCGCTCCCCGGACTGCGGATAGTCCAGGATCGCATCTTCGGCATAGATCGCGTGCTCGGTGTCGATGTCCCCGCGCTCGGAAGCCGCCCAGTGCTGCTCCAGTTGGGACCGGGTCCTGGCGTCACGATCCATTGCGCTGTTCACCTACACCTTCACCGATGCCCTGGTCCCCTCGGCACGTTAGGACTGCCGTCTTTGACAAGCAAGCTATCAATGTGATAGCACATTAATAGGTGCTCGGGTGGCCGACACCACAGCCCGCAGGGGGCATCCCTATGAACGCCCGCAACGACAACACCGCCGCGAAGGGTATGCGCGGGTGGTGGCTATCTCCGCCGCGATCTGGCATGCGCCGCCTGATCAACCCATGGGAATACCGCCACCTCCGTGCCTTCGGGGTCACGCGTATTGCCGGTGGCAGTGTCGCGGGCGGCGCGGGCGTGGTGTGCCTCGCGTACGGCGTCTACGGGTGGGCGGCGTTCTTCCTAGTTCTTGCGGGGCTGAATCTCGCGGGTGGCTACTGGTACCTCTCCATCGATCGCTCCGCATCCGCCTGAACCTGAGCCTCGTCAGACGCCCGCCGTGGCGACGATGCCGTGCTCGCGGATTTCCGGGTAGGTGGTCGCCGGGCATGCCGAGCGCCTCGACGGCCTCCACCTCCGGCACGTTATGAGCCGGCCCGAAGTCGCCGAACAGGACGCGCCCACCAGCTGAGCGCGGTGCGGTTCGGGCACCGGCTGGACCCGCCAGGGGCCGGTACGGGCGCTGGCGGGCGCCAGTACCGGCGCTGGCGGGCGCCGCTGTTCGGGACCTCAGGGTGCCAGCCGCCCGCAGCGGCCGCAGTTCCAGCCGATCGTTGCAGGTCGCTACGGCTCCAGGTAGACGGCGAAGTCGCAGCCGTAGTTGTGCAGGTTGTGGGGCTGAGCCTCGGTGCGGGTGCCCGATGTGCCGTCGCTGGTCGTCCTGACCTTGTGATGCACCCACCAGGATGTGAGGCAGGATCCGTGCCCGCTGTAGGTCGCGATCTCAGCCTTCCGGGCGGACTGCGCGAAGGTCAGCAGCCACGTCTCGGATCGGGGAGCGTGGTAGGTCACCTGGCTCCATGGGGTCGTGCCGAACTCCGCACCGATGCGAGCTTGGCTGAACACGAGCCCGGCGCTGGGGGACAGGTTGTCGTAGTCGAGGTTGTTTACCGAGATGTCGGTGAAGCCACTCCCAGGGTCGTAGAAGATGCCCATGGAAACCCTGTCGCCCGGGGCGAACCTGGCGGCGTTCCCGGTCCATGCTGCCGGGACGCCCGGGCAGGTACCGTTCGTGGTGGAGCAGATGAGCGAGCCAGTGCTGCGGCTGAACTCCCGGAAGGCCGCCTGGTACATCTCCGATACCGGGCTGCCGCCTGGCTGGCAGCTGGTATCGGTGCATGTGGACAGGCGCAACTCAAAGACTGTGGCGGTGTCCCAGAGCTGAATCGAGACGCCCACGCGGCCCAGTTCGCGAGCGTAGTGCGATGCGTCCGGGAGCCGGACGGTGCCTCCCGCGAACTTGAACTTGGCCCCGGTGGCCACGTACCCGGCCTGATCCGCAGAGTAGTAGGCCGAGCCGGTGCTCGCCGCGGCGCTGCCCGTGACCATGAGAACTGCCGTGCTGGCCCCGGCCAGCAACGTCGTTATCCGCCGTAACATCCCTGCGAACTCCAGCCCGCCGCCGACACGGCGGCATTGATCCGGGATGACTGGTATACCACAAGGGCATTTGGCCAGCGAGCCCGTGACCTCGGGCGCATCGCCGCCGCCTGTTCATCGCCCGTCCGGAGTCCCGGTGTGATCAACTCATAGGCATACGGCTAGCCGGCGTGCCTGACGTACAGGTAGACCGTGGGATGCCATGAGCTCCCGGAATACCACTTGTGCCACCACATCACGGTGCCCGAATGCAGCGCACCATAGGTTGTGTGGTGTTCGTTGGTCACGAACTCGACGTGGCCGGTGCCGAAGAACGCCAGCTCGCCTGGTCGAGGATTGCCGGTGTGACCGAACTTGCTGGAGGCCAGCATGCCATTGGTGGTACGCGGCAGCGTGAAGCCGGCATGCTGGTAGGCCGCATACACCAGTCCTGAGCAGTCGTAGCCGTTCGGACCGGTGCCGCCATAGATGTAGGGCTTGCCCGCCTGGGACTTAGCCCAGTCGAATGCGACCAGACGCGGGGGGTTCGTAGCGGCATGCGCCCGCGGGGCAGACGACAGCATGCCGCCGGCCATCAGCCCGGCGGCCAGCAGCACGGCCGCGATCCTGCCGCGGGTCACGGCCCGCCACCTGGCGTGCGAGCGGCCTTGAAGAGGTGCCGCCGAATGCTGCGAAATCGTGAGTGCGGCAGTGGGCGAAGCGATCCCGTCAGCTGCCATACTTGGCGGTGTCATGGCTTGTTCCTCCGAGGTTCGTTGCCATGCAAAAACGCCCCGGTCACGTGCGGTAACACGTGGCCGGGGCCACTTGATCTACGCGAGGACGGACGTGATCTCACCCTCCGTAGTCATTTCAGCCCTCCTGGGTGATCATCAGCTCATACGGTCGCCCACCGTAACCCAAAATGGGAAATACCGTCGCGCAAACCGGAAAAATGGCGCCAGGGTTCGCCTTCGGTCGGGAACCGGGCGGGGTGGGCCGACGCGGCCGGGGGAGGCGGCCGGCGTGAGCGCCACCCGCGAGGCGGACCGGGAGCGCAAGCTGGCCGAGCTAGAGCAGCTTCTGAGGGAGCGCGGCCAGCAGAGGTCGGCACCGGCGCCCGTGCCGGTGTGCAGGCCAGCTGAGCAAGGCCGCGATGACACCACCACGAGGAGAACGCCGTGAGCGGAATTACCATTGTTCGCCCCACCTATGCCTGCCTTGACTGCGAAGCCAGCGGCGCGCAGCTCCACAGTTCGGCCGCGACAACGGCGCCACGGTCAAGGTCGCGCACGGCTGCGAGCACTACATCCCGATAGCGATCCCGATGATCCGTCGCCAAGCGAGTGGCCGGGCCAGCGGGCGGTGTCACCTGATGCCAGCTGCACGGGCATGGTAGTTAGGCAGGCATCCGTGAGCAGCCGGTGCAAGCTCAACAGGGGTGACCCGCGCAAGCATCCCGGCAATGACTGTTCTGGGTCATCTGGCCAGATTTCGATTTGGTAGCTGTGGAATCGCCAAAGGCTCCGAAGCGAGGACGTCAAGGCGTGGGTCGAGGCGCACCCTTCGCAGGTCTGCGAGGAAGAGGAGATCCGCGACAAGTTCATGCGTGTATGGCGGGCTTGATCCGGCGTCCTGCGGCTGCTGGTTCCGAACGACGACGATCGATGGAAAACTAGCGTCAATCTGACGGTAAAGCTTCTATGCCACCGATCCGATCGGAGTCTAACTGCCCTGCGCAATCTCCAGAAAACGCTGCAAGCCGGCCAATAGTCCGCCGGCGGCGCCGCCTAGCACAACGCCGAGGATGAACAGCGCGTTACGCGCATCGTCGTCGGCAGCATGGTTGAGCGTCTCCAGGGCCACCAACAGGTGGGAGTGGCTCTGCCACTGGAATCTTTTTGGGTTGGTCAGCGGCGGCATGGCGTTGGTCAGCGTATTAAGTAGCGTTGGTCCAGGTGTGACCGTCGTGGTCACGGTGAAATCTCCGCCAGAGCGGAGGACCGGGTATGTACCGAGAACCTTCCTGATCGTCGCCACAGTGCCTCCATCAACGTTTTGGGGCCGCCCCTCGCCATAAGAAGGCAAGGATACAGCAGCCTGAGATGACGCCGCGTTTACATAATTGGCGGCTGGCCGCCCGGAGAGAGACTGGCTGTCATGCCCATGTAAGGTTCCCCAGAACAAGTCAGCGGGTGCCGAATGGCCGGCCCACTGGACATCGGGGAGACACCGTGAGCCCACAGGCCGCGGTCCTCCTATATGGAAATCGCAATTTCGCATGAAGAGCACGTGCCCTGTGCGCGCGTCTCCGATGAACACGTCTCCGATACGCGCGTCTCCGATGAGTAGCAATGCCCACCGGACGGGCCGCCCCCGAGAAGTAGCGATTGACAGATGCATCATTTCTTCTCCGGTATACTGGCGGAAGCCCTGGGAAAAGGTGGCGTACCTATCGTCCAAGGACGCGGTAAGGTGTACCGGCTGAGATGGCGGTGCACTGATAAACAGCAATCCGGCACCATTTACATTAGGCGGCGCGACGCTCTTGAACAGCGGCCCCAGGATCTGGAGTGTGAGCGCCCCTAGGGCCACGGTGATCACGCCGAGGGCGATTGGTGCAACGAGGGGCCGCTTGCCGACCCAGGTCATCGCCAGGCTAAGTCCCACGCCCATGACAAACATCCCCAGCAGCAGGGCAAGCAATAGGTCAACGGGTTGAGACCTTGTGTACACGGCGAGTTCAGTGAGGAAAAGCCCGAGCACCACCTCGCCGCAAAACAAAGTGAACACCATGAACAATGCGCCCCGGTGGGAGCCGGTCAACTCTGATATCGGTATCGGCCCGCGTAGTGGTATGGCGATCAGCACCAGTGCGCTGAGGAACAACGCCACAGCCGCGGACTTGTGGTTGAGGCCGAAGAGCGCCCACGCCGCGCCGAAAAGTATTACAGAGCTGGCAGCCAGCCACCAGCACCGGTGCACGTCCCAGGCCGGTCTCAGTAGCGGCACCGCCGCCAGCCCCAGAACCACCGCGCCAAGAAATACCGCGTCGCCCGCCTTGAATCGGCCGGCCAGGCCCTGAGGAAAGATATGCTCCATCGCGGTTATCCCGCCATACGCGAGGATCAAAAAACTAGCCCCCCAATAGAAGCCAGCCAATACAATTCCTGGAGCGAGAAGTTTATGTGCGACCGACTTGAATTTCGTCCGCAGCTTAGGTGCGGCTGGCCCTACGGATCGACCGTTGGTCGGTTCTGGTGTGCTGGCTCCGCCAGGACCGCTTGGTGGCTGCGGCCCACCGACCGCGGGCAGGTCTGGCGGTCGGGGCTCACTGGCCGCGGGCGCGTCCGGCGGGCCGGGCTCGGCGGGAGCCACGTCTGACCCTTTTGGAATCTGGCCATTCGGCGGGGCCCCAGCAGATCCCACGGCGCCATTCCCACGTGGCGCTGATGCACCGTCGCGCAGTCTGCGACCGCTCTTGCGCAGAGCAGAGATCGCCCCCGCGTCCAAGTCACGGATTCGCGCCGTAATAGCTGCAGCATTCGAGGTCAGTCGGCGCGCCATGGTGATCTCGCTCTAACGACGCCGATATCGCGGTCGAGTTTCCCAGGCGAGCCATGACACAGGCGGTCGCGCGAGTTTGTTCGAAGAAGCAAAGTCATCCCCCCGTATATTCACGACCCGGTTACAACGGACAGCTTAGATCGCTTGCATCGTCAGAAGGACTCCTGGAACACCATGGCAAGGACACTGGTCGCCAGATTGATCTTGACGATTGTGGGTGCAGCAACTCCAAGCCGTTCAGCTTCACGCGCGCGAGAGTCGTGCTGCCGCCGATGCCAAAGGCCAACATCTCATGCTCCCCCCGGAGATGGGTTGAGGGTACGCCTTTGCTGCGTGTTGTCAAGACCTCGCACTCAACTCCTCCACCAGAGAGCAACGAGTGATTGTCCGGCGGTTCCACGGTTCCTGTCAGGACGCCCGTACTGGCGGGTTACCTCGGTGACTGACTACGAGAGCTGGCGTGAGGAGAGCTATGACTTACAGGGCTATCGCAGCAGCGACACGTTTGCCTCGAAAGGCTCGAATACCTGCCTGACATGGGATAATGGGATTATGGCGAAAGACTGGGAGAACGACGGCGAGCCCCAGGGCCACCACAAGCCGCCCGGTCGGCACTTGCGCGCCGCTGATGCGCCTGAGCCCACTGCGGAGGAGTCCCGCATCGGCCGCGCCCGACTCGTCAAGCGCACCAGGCCCACGCCGGAGGCGCGCCGGTGAGCAGCAAAGGTCGTGCCATCCGCGCAGCCCACTGGGTCGAGGAGTGGCCACACCGGTAAGGACAGCCGCGGTCAGCGCCGCACTGAACATGAGCGCCGGACGAGCAGGTGCCAGCCTCGCTGCCGCCCGCAGCAACGGCTGGGTCCGGCGAGAAGGCTGGAACTGGCTGCCGGGCCAGGTGCAACCTCCGGCAGCCGACTCGTTCCCGGAGATCCGCCAGGAACACACCCGGCGCCGCTTCGTCACTCTCATGCGCGAGGTGCCTCATACGCGCGACCCGGCTGGCTCGCGTCTGAGGCGCAGGAAGGCGAGCTCATGACCGGCGGCCGTCGTGACGGCCAGGACAAGACACCCCCCCGGCACCTCCGCGCCGCAGAAACACCCGAGTACACGGCCGAGGAGCGCACGATCGGCCTCGCCCGCCTTGTCTTCCTCCAGACCTATAAGGCACTGTTCAAGGTCGATCCTGATGCCGGGGCCTGGCTCAGCGAAGTCTTCACCCCGGAGCAGTGATGACCGACGACACCGCCCGCCTCCGCGTCCTGCCCGGCCTCCGCAAGGGCAACGTGCTCACCGAGCCGCATGACCCGCTCCCCGGCGTCCCTGTCGTGAACATCAAGCCGTTCACGATGCCATGCAGCAGCTGCGGCAAGCCCGTACGGTGGCATCTCACCGCCTGCCCCGGAACCGGCCACGAAGGCGGCGCCTACACCTGCGAGCGCCATCTCGCGCCCGTCCACCGCAGCCTCCTCGACCACGCCACACGCCTCCACGAACACGAAAGCAAGTAGTTCGCGATGACAGCAGCAAAGCTCTCAGGCAAGCACTTCCCGGTCACCACGAGGACGGCCGGGAACGAGAAAGAACGCTGTGTGCGCGTCGTGCGCTGCGCGATCTCGCGCGCTAAGAGAAAATGATTGCCGTGAGTACTTCTAGCCGTGCTAACCAGACCTGGAATGGGCAGGGCAAGTGGGTCCGCTCACCAGCCAATGTCGAGCGCGACGCCGAGGCCGCCCGGCTGGCGAGCATGGCTGGAGTTATGACCGCATCGCCGCCGAACTCGGTTATGCCGGCCGCGGCGACGCCTGGCGGGGCTCGAGGCGGGCGCTGGCCGAGCTCGCCCAGGCGCACGGTGCCGATGAGTTGCGGCAGCAGCAGATCACGAGCAACAAGGAACTTCGTGCGCGGATGTGGGCGATCCTTGACAGCCCGCCGCCGCTGACTGACCGGGTCGGCCGGGTCGTGCACGACGACGATGGCAACGTGGTGCCGGATACCCAGGCGCTGATCGGCGCCGCTACGACGATCCTGAAGGCCGATGAAAGGCTGGGCAGGCTGGTCGGCCTTGACGCGCCGCGGCGGTCGGTCACGATGTCCATTGACCAGGGCCTGCAGCAGATCCGGGAGCAGTACATCCAGCAGAAGGGCTACGACCCGTTCGCGCCGGAGACCAAGGACGCCTACCGGGCCTGGCTCGAGGATGACCAGCCGCTTGAGCTGGGCGGCACGATGCGGATGCCGAGGCTGTCGGAGATGCCGGAGGATGAGCGCGAGGACATCCTGAGCTCGATCCGCGACCTTGACAGGCGGCTTGCGGTCGAGTCGGTAGCAGTGCAGCGCACGCCCCCGGCCCGGCGCGCGATCCCGGGCCAGGTCATGACGGGCGGCACCTAGCCCGTAGGACATGACGGCGGCACCGCAGGCACCCGCACGGGCCGGGCAACCCCGGCAGGCGTAGTATCCCAGCCAGCATCCGGGGACCCCCGGGCCAGGCCCGCCGCCTCGCCCGGGGGGTCACCGCACCGCCGCGGGCAAACAGGCCGGGAAACCGACCCTGAAGGACGTTCTGAAAGGGCCTGAAGCCCTTCACGCGACATATCTTGCGCGTGTTCAGCGCCTGGCTTTTCTGCCCTATTCGTGTCTCTGCCCGTATACAGGCCCCTCCCGTATACGGCCGCATACACGAGTGGGGCGCGGCTAAAGTCGTCTCGGTGAGACTGGGCGCGCACCTCATGGCGCGCCTTGGCTCGCTCGCGTTTCCTGACACGAGAGCCAGGGTTTACTTCGGGTTGTCCGAGGTTTTGGCCTGCGCTGGCGGCAGGCCGCGCGCTCGGGGTCTACGCTCCGACAATCGGTCCGTTTCTCCGTAGCGGGCCCATTGCCGCATCGCCCTCGTCTTCGGGCCCCCACAATGCGGCAAGCGAGAGCCCGGCCCTGGAAAGCCGGGCTCTCGCCGTACCGGCCGCTCAGCCTGCCGCAGCACCCTGACGCAGCTGTGCGAGGTGTATTGCCGCCCCGGCGCGCCGGTGCCGGAGCTCGCTGGCGCCTCCTGGCGCGGGGGAGTCCGGTTTGCCCCGGCTTGCCCGAGGTTTGTCCTGCGGTGGCGGCAGCCCGCATGCTCTGGGTCTACGCTCGCCCTGTCGGCCTTCGGTGGGAGGTTGCCTCGCCGCACGTCTTTGCGGACTTCTCCCGGCGGCAAGCGAGGGCCCGGTCCCTTGGTGGGACCGGGCCTCGCCGTTGCGGGCTAGCTGGCGAGCATGCCCAGCGCCCGGTAGACGGTCTGCCGGGAGACCGGATTGCCGTTGCCGAGCATGGCGCCGATCTCCCTGATGCTGTACCCGTCGGCGCGGAGCTTGCGCGCGGTCTCCTGCTGCTCGGGGGTGAGCCGGTGCCTGCGGCCGCCGTTGCGGTCCCTGGGCTTGGTGCTCGCCGCGAGGCCGTCCATGGTGCGCTCAACGATCAGATCGTGCTCGAACTCGGCAAACGCGGCCAGGATGGTGAACAGCATCTTGCCCATGGCGGACGTGGTGTCGATGGGCTGGTCGAGGCACTGGAGGTTGACACCGCGCTGCTCGAGCAAGCCGATGACGTCCATGAGGTTGCGCACCGATCGGCCGATCCGGTCGAGCTTGACGCAGACCAGCGCGTCGCCCTTCTCGAGCCGGTCCAGGCATTTATCCCACTCGGGCCGGCTGGCTTTGACGCCGCTGGCCCCGTGGTCGGTATAGATGCGCGTGCACCCGGCCTCTTCGAGCCGCTCGCGCTGGGCCTCGGGGTGCTGGTCGCGGGTGCTGACCCTGGCGTATCCGATGCGTGCCATCGTGATCACTCCTCCTGTCCTGTAACTGCCAGTCCGCAATCAAGAGATGCGGCGTTGATTCTGGACCTGGGTTGCGGGCCGCTGCCCGCCCGCGATGGCCCCGCAGGCACGGTCTCTGCCGCGGTGTACCGCGTAACGATCGTCATTTCGGAACACCCGCCATGGCCGCGTAGGTGCCCCAGCCCGCCCGGCTCACGAGGCCCTGCTTGACCAGTTTCCCGACCAGGACGCGCGTGCTGTCATAGGGCACGCCGGACCGGCTCGATATGTCCTGCAGCCGGAGCGGCCCGTGGGCAGCACTGACGGTGGTCAGGATGCGCTGCTGCGCGGGCCCGGCCGCGTCCTGCAGCTGCCAGGTCACCCCGGTGTCCGGCCAGTCGCCGCGGATGACGTACCGCACGTCGGGCAGGTCGTCCGCTGCGAGGTTCGACTTCTCGGTGTGGAGGATGCGCACGCGCGGGTCATCCTCCGACTTGGTGACGGTGAGCACCTGCCGCAGGCCGTCCATTAGCCCCTGCGAGCCCGAGACCTTGCCGGATTTCGTCACGTGATGGATCAGCACGATGGCGGCGCCGGTGTCGCGGGCGAGCGCGCGCAGCGGAGTGATGATCGCCCGCCGGACCCGTAACGTTGCTGGAGATGGGCACGGCTGCGAGCGCGGCCAGCGGGTCGAGCACGACCAGGCGGACGTCGCCGACCAGGTCGATGGCGCGGCGCAGCTGCGGCAGCGCGTCGGGCAACTCGAATGGCTCGCCGTCCTCGAGCAGCGCCATGTCGTGCACACGGCTGAGGTCGGCCGGGGCCGCGCGCAGCCGCCATGACGTCGCCGAGCTCGCGTCGTCCTCGGCGCTGACCAGGATCACGCTGCCCGGCGCCCGGGTCTCGAGCTCGCCCGGCATCGGATCGCCGCGGGACACCCGCCCGGCGATGTCGGCGGTGACGAACGACTTGCCCACGCCGCACGGCCCGGCGAGCAGGGTCACCTCGCCCGCGGGTATGCGCCCGGGCCACAGCCAGGCCGGCGCGCTCGGCACGATCGCCGCGAATGATGTCATCGGATACCGCCTCAGTGAATTGGTTGTCTTTGCGGGTACCTCGGAGATCGCCTCGGCCGTGACCGCCTCGGCCACACGATCCGGGCCGGTCGCCTCGGGCTCGGCCGCGGTCGCGTCCTCGAGGCGCTCGCGCTGCGCCTCGGCCCGCTCGGCCCGCCGGTCGTCGGCGTGGGCTGCCCGCCAGGCCGTGACCGTGGGGACACGCCGGTTTGCCTCCCAGTACTCGCGCAACTCCTCGGACGCGTAAGTCCAGGCCCGGGCAGCGGGCCCGCTCCACAGGTCCCGCTCGGTGATGCCGGCAGCGATCCCGCGACGGCTGAGCAGGTTGCCGTTGCACGCCCGGTCGGCGTCTATGTACTGCGCATGGGCCGCGATCTCCCACTCGGCCCGCTCGGCGTCGCGGGCCCGCTGGCGCCGCTCGGCCCGGTCCCGCCGGGCCGCCTCGGCCAGCGCAGCCGCCCGGTCCTCCTCGTCCTCGCCGTCCCACAGTCCAGCCAGCTCCTCCAGGCTGGCCGCGCGCACATCCCCGAGCGTTGCGGTGCTCATGACGTTTCGCCGTCCTCGCCAAACAGGGCATGCTGCCCGGGTAGCTCTGGCGGCAGCGCCGCGCGCTTCGCCGGGCGGGTGACCGGAGTGGCGACGAAGAACAAACCCGCCTGGTCACGCCGCGCGGCACGCTTGGACGCGGCGCTGGTGGGCGCGCGCGAAGCGTCAAAGTCAGCCTCACTGAAGGCCAGCCAGTGCGGGGCGTCGGCGGCCGTCATGAGAGATACCCCGCCGAGCAGTCGCACTCTGCCCAGACACCGTCAGGGTCGGGGTAGTAGGTGATCCACTCACCGCAGTGCGGGCATTCCTCGGGCAGCTCCCGCCGGCGTGTAGCGTTAGACATGTCCAGACCCTGCTAAAGGTCTCTGGGCCGGCCCCGGGAGCGGTGCAACGCTCGCCGGGGCACCTGCTATTCAGTTACCCTCCCATAATACATAGTTGAATGGCTGGCGTTAACAATTCCGTTCACATTCTCGCAATAATTCCTGCCAACCTGCGAGGCGCTGACCTGCGGCGATACCAGTCACTTTCGCGGCGCGTTTTACCGCCGTTCACCAGGGAGAGTACCTGCCTCTCTCACGAGAAGCAGTTTTCACCTTTTACGGCGCGCTTTCCTGGTCGTGAATTGCATGCGTGAATGGCCGTTGCGCGGGTAGCGGTCACAAGTTAAACCGCGGGTCAAGC
>Ga0207699_10000718_pt1 | contig 15844 bp, 11 predicted proteins | sample LARL51metaG_FD_184344 | JGI IMG/M metagenome (GOLD analysis project Ga0207699, IMG submission 184344) | Corn, switchgrass and miscanthus rhizosphere microbial communities from Kellogg Biological Station, Michigan, USA - LAR L5-1 metaG... | ecosystem: Host-associated > Plants > Roots >...
TGCCGGCCTCGAGCCGGAGCGTATCGCGGGCAGCGAGCCCGGCGGGCACCAGCCCGTCCGCTTCGCCCGCCCGGGTCAGCGCCATCCAGACCGGCTCCGCGTCGCCGGGGCGGGTGAAAAGCTCGAACCCGTCCTCCCCGGTGTAGCCGGTGCGGGCGAGCAGCACCTCACGCCCGGCCACCACGGCGGGCTGGCCGGCGTAGTAGCGCACCTGGTCGAGCCCGGTATCGGTGAGGGACTGCAGGATCCGGCCCGCGTGCGGGCCCTGGATGGCGATCAGGGCGTAGTCGCTGGTCTTGTCGTCGACCTGGGCCGGGTAGCTGGCCGCGCGCTCGCGCAGGGCGCCGGCCACCGCCGCGGTGTTGGCGGCGTTGGCCACCACCAGGAACTCGGTGTCTGCGAGCCGGTACACAATGAGGTCGTCAAGCACGCCGCCGTCGGGCGCGCAGATCATGGTGTAGCGGGCGCGGCCCGGCTTCAGCGCCGACATGTGCCCGGTCAGCGCGTAGTCGAGGGCGGCGTCCGCGCCGGGCCCGGTCACGGCGATCTCGCCCATATGCGAGAGGTCGAACAGGCCGGCCGCGCTGCGGACGGCCCGGTGCTCAGCGATCTCACTGCCGTACCGCAGCGGCATCAGCCAGCCCGCGAAACCAGTCATCGTGGCGCCGAGGCGTTCGTGGACCGCGCGCAGCGGAGTCGGCCGGGGCTGACCGCCGGCTGGCTGCGCCTCGTCGGGCGTCATCATCTGCGGGCTACTCCAAGCTGGTCGCTGCCGGTCCTGGCCTGGTGAGGCCTGGCGCGGACAGACTATCCCCGATCCGCTCCCCGGCCGCCGTGGGCTGGGCTAGCGGGAGTGACCGGCCTAGCGGGAGTGACCGGCCTAGCGGGAGTGACCGGCCTAGCGGGAGTGACCGGGCTAGCGGGAGTAGGGTGGCCGCGTGGAGCTGCTCAACGACGAAGAGATCACGGCAGCGCTGGCTGGGCTGCCCGACTGGACCCGGGCGGGCGACAGCATCATCCGGACGGTGGAGCTCAAAGACTTCCAGGCCGCGATGCTCTTTACCGGGGCGGTGGCTTACATGGCCGAGAAGGCCAACCACCACCCAGACATCCTGATCCAGTGGAACAAGGTCACGCTGACCCTGTCGACCCACTCCGCCGGCGGCCTGACCGCCGCCGACATGGCCCTGGCCGGGCACCTCGACGCGCTGCACGGGGGCCCACAAGCGCGCTGACGCGCACGGAGGCCTGCTCATACACTTGCGGGGTGCGTGGCCGGCCAGTGTGCGGCCCGGGCGAGGGGCTGCGGCTGCCCTCGGCCGGGCGGAGGGCAGGCCCGGCGGCGCGGCTGGGCCAAGGGCCGGGGTGACCGCGCGGCCGGGCCAGGGGCCGGGGTGACCGCGCGGCCGGGTGCCGGCCGCCGGGACGGGGCCGGCGGTCAGCCACCGAACGTGCAGGGCAGGTGCTTGATCCCGTTGATGAAGCTCGACAGCAGCCGGTCGGGCGGGCCGGCGGCGCGGATGTCGGGAACACGTGTCAGCAGCTCACGCAGCATGACGCCGACCTCACGCCGCGCCAGGTGTGCGCCCAGGCAGAAATGCGGCCCGGCCGCGCCGAAGCCGACGTGCGGGTTCGGCGAGCGGGTGATGTCCAGGCGGGCGGGATCGGCGAATACGGTCTCATCCTGGTTGGCCGACCAGTAGTAGAGCACCGCCTTGTCACCCTCGTGGAAGTCCTGCCCATTTATGCGGTGATCCCGGGTGACCGTGCGGCGCATGAAGATCACCGGCGAGCTGTAGCGGACCAGTTCCTCGACCGCGGTGCCGATCCGGTCATCGAAGCCGGCCATCAGGAGCTCCCGCTGATCGGGGAAGTCCGTCAGCAGCATCAGCGAATGCGAGAGAGCGTTCCGGGTGGTCTCGTTGCCGGCCACGACCAGCAGGATGAAGAACGAGGCCAGTTCCGCGCTGGTGAGCTGCTCCCCGTCGATGTTCGCGGTGGCCAGCGCGGTGACCAGATCGTCACCGGGACGGCCAGCGCGCTCGGCCGCCAGGCCGGTGACCAGGTCGGCCAGCTCGGCCCCGGCCGTGAGGATCTGGCCGACCGCCTGTTCCGGGTCCTCGCTGATGAAGTCGGGGTCCATGCCGGACAAGATGATGTTGGTGTCGCGCAGCACCTGGTCGTAGCGGTCGTCGGGGATTCCCATCAGCTGGCAGATGATGGTCAGCGGCAGCCGGGCGGCCACGTGCTCGACAAAGTCGCAGGGACCCCGGTCGAGCAGGTCATCGACGATCGCCGCGGCCACCAGCTGCACATCGCCCTCGAACTTCTTGATCATCCGGGGGGTGAACGCGCGCGACACGATCCGGCGGAGCCTGGCGTGGCGCGGGTCATCCATGTTGATCATCGACCCGAAGTACTCGTTGAACTCGGCCGGAAGGTCGGGAATCGAGGTGGCGCCCTTGCCGGAGGAGAAGACCTCCGGCCGCCTGCTCGCCTCCACGACGTCGGCGTGCCGGACCAGGGCGTAATACCCGGGCCCCGCCTCGGCGAAGGGCGTTTCGGGCTCGGCGAAGAACGGGGGATGCTCGGCGGCGCGCAACACGGCGAACGCGGCCCGCCGCTCGGCGAGCGGCCACCCCCAGAACTCGGTGTCCGACAGGTCGATGTCCGCTGCGGATAGCGCGGGATACTGTGCCGTCACGGGGGGACCACCTTCCGCCTGGCCTTGCGGCTAGTCCCATGGTCGCAAAGCGGGCACGCGCCGGGAAGCCGCGGGCCACCCGGGCCGGCGGCCCGCCGCGGCACGGTGGATCCCGCCGGGGTACGGGTGGTTCCCGTCGAGGCCCGGGTGGTTCCCGTCGAGGGCCTCGCGGGTCCATGCTGAGCGGCATGAACACAGCGGAGTACGGTCCTTGTGACGTCGCCTACCACATCGCGCGCCTGCGGGCGGAGGGCGAACTGCTCGCCGATGCCGCCGAGCGGGCCGGGCTCGACGCCCCGGTCTCGGCCTGCCCGGACTGGCGCGTGCGCGACCTGCTCAAGCACGTCGGCTATGTGCACCGCTGGGCCGCTGGGTACGTGCGGGAGCAGCATGCCAGGTGGGTCGACCGGGCCTCGGAGGCGGAGATCCTCAGGGGCGGGCCCGGCGACGAGGCGCTGGCCGACTGGTTCCGCGACGGCCACGCCGCACTGGTGCGGGCGCTGGAAGCGGCCGATCCGGGCATGTCCTGCTGGACGTTCCTGGAGGCGCCATCGCCGCTGGCGTTCTGGGCCCGCCGGCAGGCGCACGAAACCGCGATCCACCGTGTGGACGCGCAGCAGGCCGCCGTCGGCGCGGGCGCGGCGGGTGAGCCGGCGTTCACGCCCCAGTTTGCCGCCGATGGCATCGACGAAATGATCATGGGCTTCCTGGGCCGGGACGCGAAACGCGGATCCTGGGACGGCCCGCCCGGCGTTCTCACCCTCCACGCCGACGACGGCGCCGACGGGTCCGCTCGGTGGCGGGTGCTCTCCGAGCCGGGCGGGCTCGCCGTCACCCGCGAGGATGGCGCCGCCGACTGGGATATCACCGGGCCCGCCGCCGGCCTGTACCTGCTGTTGTGGAACCGCCGCGACGCCAGCGGCCTCGATGTGCGCGGTGACCCGGGCACCCTGGCGGGCTTCCGTGAGAACTTCCGGGTGACCTGGCACTAGTCCGGCCGGCCGGCGGCCCGTTGCCCGGCCTGACGGCCCGGCTCAGCACCGCCCGCACCGTCAAGACGTGGCCGGCGTACCCGGTGTCCCCGGCCGGGCCAGGCTCAGGTTGCGGGATGGCACAGCGGCGTTAGCGCGTTATGTATAACCGTGGACGTTCTGGTGGGCACCGGTGCCGGCCGCCGAGCTAGCGTGCCGGTTAGTGGCATGCGGCCTGGTGGCGGGTTGCGATACCCTTGCGCCATGCGTTCCGCTCGGTTGCTCCTTACCTAGCCGCGCCGACTGAATTACCCGTTGGCGCGGCTGCCCCTCGTGACCGGGGGGCTTTTCTGTTACCGGAGCCAGACCGATCTCATAGGTGAGGGAAGATCATGACAGCCGCCGACAGTGCCGAGCGGGCACAGCAGCACTATGACCCGCGCGAGGTCCAGGACAAATGGCTGGCGCGGTGGGACGGGATGGACCTGTTCCGCGCCAGCGACGACCCCGATGATGACCGGCCGCGCACCTATCTGCTGGACATGTTCCCCTACCCCTCGGGCGACCTGCACATGGGTCACGCGGAGGCGTACGCGATAGCGGACGCGATCATCCGCTTTTACTTCCATCGCGGGTACAACGTCCTGCACCCGATCGGCTGGGACGCGTTCGGCCTGCCCGCCGAGAACGCCGCCATCCGCAACAACACCCACCCGGCCGACTGGACCTACGCGAACATCGAGACGCAGGCGGCGTCGTTCCGCCGGTACGCGGTGTCTTTCGACTGGTCACGGCGGCTGGCGACGTGCGACCCGGAGTACTACCGGTGGAACCAGTGGCTGTTCCTGCGCTTCTACGAGCGGGGGCTGGCCTACCGCAAGGACGGCTACGTCAACTGGTGCCCGGTCGACCAGACCGTGCTGGCCAACGAGCAGGTGATCGCCGGCAAGTGCGAGCGCTGCGGCGCTGAGGTGATCCGGCGCCTGCTGACCCAGTGGTACTTCAAGATCACCGAGTACGCCGACCGGCTGCTGTCGGACATGGCGCCGCTGGAAGGCAACTGGCCCGACCGGGTGCTGCTGATGCAGCGGAACTGGATCGGCCGCTCGGAGGGGGCCGAGGTCCGGTTCCAGATCGAGGGGCGGGACGAGCCGGTGACGGTGTTCACCACCCGCCCGGACACGCTGTACGGCGCGACCTTCTTTGTCATCGCCGCCGACTCGCCGCTGGCGGAGGAGGTCTGCGCCCCGGAGCAGCGTGAGGCGCTGGCCGAGTACCTGACCCAGGTGCGCAAGCTGACCGACATCGAGCGGCAGTCGGCAGACCGGCCGAAGACCGGTGTCTTCCTGGGACGGTACGCGGTCAACCCGGCCAACGGCGAGCGCATCCCGGTCTGGGCGGCCGACTACGTCCTGCCCGACTACGGGACCGGCGCGATCATGGCCGTGCCCGCCCATGACCAGCGCGACCTGGACTTCGCCCGGACGTTCGGGCTGCCCGCCCGGGTCGTGGTGGACACCGGGGAAGCCGACCCGGCGGTGAGCGGCGTCGCCACCCACGGCGACGGCACGCTGGTCAACTCCGGCCCGCTGGATGGCCTGGACAAGTTCGCGGCGATCGCCAGGATGACCGAGATCCTGGCCGAGCAGGGCGAGGGCCGGGCGGCGGTCAGCTACCGGCTGCGCGACTGGCTGGTCTCCCGCCAGCGGTTCTGGGGGACGCCCATTCCGATCGTCTACTGCCAGGCCTGTGGCGAGGTCCCGGTGCCCGACGAGCAGCTGCCGGTGGTCCTGCCGGATCTGCGTGGGCAGGACCTGGCGCCCAAGGGCATCTCGCCGCTGGCCGCCGCCGCGGACTGGGTCACCACCGAGTGCCCCAAGTGCGGCGGCACCGCGCGCCGCGACACCGACACCATGGACACCTTCGTCGACTCCTCCTGGTACTTCCTGCGGTACTGCTCGCCCCATTACCGGGCCGGCCCGTTCAGCGTCGAGGCCGTGCGGCGGTGGGCGCCCGTCGACCTGTACGTGGGCGGCGTCGAGCACGCCATTCTGCACCTGATGTACTCCCGGTTCTTCGTCAAGGTGCTGTACGACATGGGCATGGTCGACTTCGCCGAGCCGTTCACGCGGCTGCTGAACCAGGGCCAGGTGATCAACCAGGGCCGGGCGATGTCCAAGTCGCTGGGCAACGGCGTCGACCTGGGGGAGCAGCTGGCGGCGCACGGGGTCGACGCCATCCGGCTGACGATGATCTTCGCCAGCCCGCCCGAGGATGACATCGACTGGGCGGACATGAACCCCGATGCTCAGGTCAAGTTCCTGGGCCGGGTCTGGCGGCTGGCCGCGGAGGCCGGTGCCGCGGCCACCGGGCCCGGCGCTGGCGACGGCGAGCTGCGCAAGGTCACGCACCGCACCATCGACGAGTTCACCAGGCTGGTCGAGTCCTCGCGGCTGAACGTCGCGGTGGCGCGGCTGATGGAGCTGGCCAGCGCCACGCGCCGGGCGATCGACTCCGGGCCCGGCGCCGCCGACCCGGCCGTCCGGGAGGCCGCGGAGACCCTGGTGGTCCTGCTGTCGATCTTCGCTCCCTACACCGCGGAGGAGTGCTGGGAGCTGCTGGGCCACGAGCCTTCGGTCGCGCTGGTGGCGTGGCCATCCGCCGACCCAGCGCTGCTGGTCGAGGATCTGGTCACCTGCGTGGTGCAGGTCAACGGCAAGGTGCGCGACCGGCTGGAAGTTCCGCCCGGGATCGGCGAGGACGAACTGCGGGGACTGGCCCTGGCCGCCCCCGGCGCGGTCCGGGCGCTGGACGGCGCCGACGTCAAGATGGTTATCGTGCGCGCGCCGCGCCTGGTCAACATCGTCCCCGCCTGACGGGCGCTGCTCGTCCCGGCCTCCGCCATCCCGGCCTCGGAGGCGTCCCAGTCCCGTCGAGCGCCCCTGTCATCCCAGCCTGACAGGGGCGCTGCCGGGCCAACCGCCGCGCGTGCGAGCCCAGCGCCGGGCTAATCCCGCCGGTACGGTTGCTGCCTGATCGCAGACGGTCAGAGCCGACGGACCCGGCTAACGATCACATCCGGTCATACTCGCTCGCGCCTGGTCACACCCGGCGGAGCACGGCGACGACCCGGCCGAGGATTTCTGCATCATCACCGGGAATCGGCTCGTAGGCCGGGTTGTGCGGCATCAGCCAGATGTGGCCGTCGGCGGCGCGCCGCAGGGTCTTGACCGTCGCCTCGCCCTCGATACCTTCCTTGATCATCGCGGCCACGATCTCGCCGTTCTCGGCGTCTTCCTGCTTCCGCACCACTACCCAGTCGCCATCCGCGATGGCGGCGTTGATCATGGAATCGCCGACCACCTTCAGCAGGAACAGGGTGCCATCGCCGACGATCTGCTTGGGCAGCGGGAAGATGTCCTCAATAGTCTCCTCGGCCAGCACCGGCGTGCCTGCGGCGATACGGCCGACCAGGGGGACGTAGGCGGCTTCCTGCGAGGGAATGTCCAGGCCCTGCTCTTCGGGCCCCTCGGCCTCGGGCCGGACGGCCGGGTGGCCCGGCAGCCGGACCTCCACCGTGCGGGGACGGCCCGCGTCACGCCGCAGGTAGCCCTTGTTCTGCAGCGTCGACAGCTGATAGGAGACGCTGGACGTGCTGGTCAGGCCGACCGCCTCGCCGATCTCCCGCATGGAAGGGGGATAGCCGCGCCGCTGGACCGAGTCCCTGATCACCTGCAGCACCTTCCGCTGCCGCCAGGTGAGCACGTGGTCGGGATCGGGATGGTCAGGCATCTCGGTGACCACGGTGGGGACGCTGCTGCCCTTGGGCTTGCGTCCCGGTTTCCCCTTGGGCCTGGTTCCGGGCTCGCCGCCGGCCCCGAGGCCGACGGAATCGTTGCGTGTCCCCCCGCCTCCCGAGCTGTGATCCATCTGCTCAACCTCCGGATTTGATCGCTGGGTTCACGGGTGACGCTAGCGCTTCCGGCGCCAGACCTCAAACATCTGTTCGATGTGTCGTAAAAGTGTCGTACCCACGCGGTAGAACCGTTTCGTACGGGCATTCGATCGAACGAGTGTGCTATAGAGAAGCATACGTTAGAACTCTCATTCGATGAGGGAGGCCGGGATGAGCGTGTTGACCACGGGGAAGCCGAACGGGCCGACCAGGGCTCCCGCGCAGGCTCGGCAGCGCACCGGGGCCGTGGACCGCGGCCAGGCGGCCGGTGGATCCCGGCCAGCCCGCCGCAGGCAGGAACGGCCCGGCACCGGTGCACTGAGGCACCTGCGGGTGGTGCCGGACACCGGCCAGATGGAGGAAGTCCAGGGCAGGCCGGAGAACGGCCGGCGGGGCGCGTCGGCCGGGCTAGTGCGGGGCGCGCCGACCCCGCCGGGCGCACCGGCCGTGCGGGAAGCCCGGCCAGTGACCGTGCCAGGCCCTCGCCCGCCCGGCGACACCCGCCAGCCTGGCGGTACACATGGGCCCGGCGCCGTCCGCCGACCCGATGAAGTGCGCCAGCCCGGCGATATCCGCCGGCCTGGGGACGTCCGCCGTGTTCGGAGCAGCCAAGGACTTCGCCCCGGCGCCGGGGTACCGGACACGCGCCTGGCGCCACACCGGAACACGGTCCGGCTGACCCGGCGGGGCCGGATCGTGGTGGCGGTCATGCTGACGGTGGCTTCCCTGTCGCTAGTGGTGCTGGCCTGGCTGGCCATCGCGGCCAGGGCGGCGCAGGCAGCCGACGGCGGCCAGCCGCCGGGCGCGGTCTACCAGAACCTGACCTCCATCGTCGTGCACCCCGGCCAGACCCTGTGGTCGATCGCCTCGCAGGCCGAGCCCAGTGCCGACCCGCGTGTCGTCATGCAGCAGATCATCGACCTCAACGCGCTTGCTGGCACGAGCGTCGAGCCAGGCCAGCGCCTGTGGGTGCCCCGCGGCTGAGGACGGCGCCCCAGCGGGGGAGTGGTTCCCGACACGCCGGTTTTGCGGTAAGCCAGGGGTCTCAACCAGCAACTTCTGTGGCGCGCGCAAATCCAGCGCGGCGCGTCCGGCCCGGCGCTTGCGTCGAGCGCGGGACTGAACTACCTTTAAACCACAACATCTAGTAGTTACACAGCTGTAGTTCGTCCACAGGTTGTGGAGCAAGGGTTCACCCGCTGTTGTGGCCGCCGGGAGGTGATGGCGTGTTCTGCCCGTTCTGCAGGCATCCGGACAGCCGCGTCATCGACAGCCGGACCGCCGACGACGGCGCCGCGATCCGCCGCCGCCGTTCCTGCCCGGAGTGCGGCCGGAGGTTCACAACACAGGAATCTGTGATCTTGATGGTGGGCAAGCGCAGCGGCGCCACCGAGGCCTTTACCAGGGACAAGATCGTGCGCGGCGTGCGCCGCGCCTGCCAGGGCCGCCCGGTGACCGAGGACCAGCTCGCGATCCTGGCCCAGCAGGTGGAAGAGGCGATACGGGCCCGGGGCTGCGCGGAGGTGCCGTCGCACGACGTGGGGCTGGCGATCCTCGGCCCGCTCCGCGAGCTGGACGAGGTCGCCTACCTGAGATTCGCCTCGGTGTACCGGGGCTTTGAGTCACTGGCCGATTTCGAGGACGAGATCGTATCGCTGCGTTCGGCACGTCAGTCGGCCGGCGCACTGACGCCCTGAACCTCAGGGCCGAACACCACAACACGGGGGCCAGGTCGGCCCAAGCGGAGTACAACCCAGAAGGGGGACGGCAATGACCGAGACGTCGAGCGGGTCCGCGGCGCGAGGTGGCAAGAGTGCCCGCAAGGGGCTCGCCATGAAGCGCATCTACACCCGGGATGGCGTCCACCCTTACGACGACGTCACCTGGGAGCGCCGCGATGTCGTCATGACCAACTGGCGGGACGGCTCGATCAACTTCGAGCAGCGCGGCGTCGAGTTCCCCGACTTCTGGTCGGTCAACGCCGCCAACATCGTGACCACCAAGTACTTCCGCGGCGCGGTCGGGACGCCGCAGCGCGAGTGGAGCCTCAAGCAGCTTGTCGACCGGGTGGTGGACATGTATGTGGCCACCGGTATTAAGAACGGCTACTTCGCCACCCCCAAGGACGCCGAGATCTTCGATCACGAGCTCAAGCACGCGCTCATCCACCAGATCTTCAGCTTCAACTCGCCGGTCTGGTTCAACGTCGGCACGGCGTCCCCCCAGCAGGTGTCGGCGTGCTTCATCCTGGCCGTTGACGACACGATGGACTCGATCCTGGAGTGGTACAAGGAAGAGGGCCTGATCTTTAAGGGTGGGTCGGGTGCTGGCGTGAACCTCTCCCGGATCCGGTCCAGCAAGGAACTCCTGTCGTCGGGCGGTACCGCGAGCGGCCCAGTGTCGTTCATGCGCGGCGCCGACGCCTCCGCGGGCACAATCAAGTCCGGCGGCGCGACCCGCCGGGCCGCCAAGATGGTCGTCCTCGACGTCGACCACCCGGACGTCGGGGAATTCATCCAGACCAAGGCGCGCGAAGAGGACAAGATCCGCGTCCTGCGCGACGCCGGGTACGACATGGACCTCGGCGGCAAGGACATCACCAGCGTCCAGTACCAGAACGCCAACAACTCTGTGCGGGTCTCCGACGAGTTCATGCAGGCCGTCGAGGCGGGTAGCAAGTTCGACCTGGCGGCCAGGCGGACCGGCGAGACGATCGAGACCGTCGACGCCAAGGACCTGTTCCGCAAGATGGCGCAGGCCGCCTGGGAATGCGCCGACCCGGGAATTCAATACGATGGCACAATTAATGATTGGCATACCTGCCCAGAATCAGGAAGGATTACCGCGTCTAACCCCTGTAGTGAATACGTCCATTTGGATAATTCTTCCTGTAATCTCGCGAGCATTAATCTGCTCAAATTCCTAGATGATAACAACACCTTCGATTTGAAGCGGTTCCAGCAGGTCACGGAGCTGATTATCACGGCGATGGACATCTCCATCTGCTTCGCCGACTTCCCGACCGAGAAAATAACTGCCGTTACGCGGGCCTACCGGCAGCTCGGTATCGGCTACGCCAATCTAGGTGCGCTGCTGATGGCGACCGGCCATGCCTATGACTCCGAGGGCGGGCGGGCGATCGCCGCCGCGATCACGTCACTGATGACCGGCACCGCCTACCGTAGGTCGGCGGAGCTGGCCGCCATCGTGGGACCCTACGACGGTTACGAGCGCAACGCCTCTGCCCACAAGCGGGTCATGCGCAAGCACGCTGACGCCTGCGGCGAGATCAAGACGCTTGGCGGCATGGACCGCGACATCCACGATGCGGCCGTCGCCGCCTGGCGGGAGTGCTTGACCCTCGGCGAGGCAAATGGGTACCGCAACGCACAGGCATCGCTGCTGGCGCCGACCGGCTGTCTCACCGGTGACACCCTAGTGACGACGGATCGCGGGCTGATACGCCTCTCCGAGCTCGGCGATGAGTATGGGGACCGCTGGCAGGAACTGGATCTCACCGTCTCGACGGATGAGGGACCGCGTCGCGCCACCAAGTTCTTTGTCAACGGGGAAGAGCCCACCCGGCGTATCAAGACCGAAGGCGGTTATCAGATACAGGGCACGCTGACACACCGGGTCAAGGTAGTCCAGCCTGCCTCAGGGGAATGGGCATGGAAGCGCCTCGCCGACATCACCCCGGGCGATGTTGTGCCCTTGCAGATGGGTGCGCTCGCCGGCCCTTCACGCCGGGTACCGCTGCCGGTCCTTGATCAGGCGTACTACACGGGGGATCACGGACTCCGGGTGCCGGACATGGTCACGCCGGAGCTGGCTGAGCTCGTTGGGTACTTCATGGGCGATGGCAGCCTTCATGCGAAGGGCGTCCGGCTGTGCGTAGCCGATAGCGACCTTGATGTCGTGGAACGGCTCAACGCCATCGCCAAGGAGCTCTTCGGTCTCACGCCGGCTGTAACGGCGCAGGAGGGGTACCGAGAAGTCACCTTGCAGTCGATGCGCCTGGCGCGGTGGTGGCAGGCGGCCGGGTTCGCCAAAGACCTACCTCGGGCCGATCACGTCGGCAAGGGATGGGTTCCGCAGATCCCCTCCGCGATCCTGGAAGCAAATGATCCTGCCGTCTACGCTGCCTTCCTGTGCGGGCTCTTCGAGGCCGATGGGACCGTGCTTGAAGGGGTACCCAGCGTCTCCACAGCACACGAGGAGTTCGCCGGCGAGGTCCGATCCCTGCTGCTCATCCTGGGGCTCGCTACTACGACCCGCCGCACCGTCAGCGGCTGGGGAGGCGACATCCTGCAGGTGCGGCTGCGGAACATCGACCACGCACTGAGCTTCGACGAGTCCGTCGGCTTCATCAGTGAGCGCAAGTCCCAACTCATGGCATTCCTGGAGCCAAACCGTTCGGCGAAGAAGGACTATGTATTCCTGGCGCCGGAGGGCTGGGCGAGCCTTGTCCCGCCGGGCCACTCCATGCATAGCGCTGTGACGCAGTCCCTCCGTAAGCATGGAGGGGTGCCCCGCATGCTCGCCCGGCGCCTTTTCGAAGAAACCCTCGATGAGCGGCTCGGAACCGCTCTCGGCTACCTCTTCGAGCGGGTCGCTGTCAACGAGGATGGTGGGGTCCAGCCGACCTATGACCTGTCGGTGCCGGACAACGTGACCTACGTGGCCAACGGCATGGTGAGCCATAACACCATCGGGCTCATGATGGACTGTGACACCACTGGTGTCGAGCCTGACCTGGCGCTGGTGAAGTTCAAGAAGCTTGTCGGCGGCGGCTCCATGCAGATCGTTAACCAGACGGTCCCGCGTGCCCTGCAGAGTCTCGGCTACCAGCAGGAGCAGGTGGAGGCGATCACCGAGTACATCGCCGAGCACGGCCACGTGGTGGACGCTCCCGGCCTGCGGCCCGAGCACTACGACGTCTTCGACTGCGCGATGGGCGAGCGGGCCATCAGCCCCATGGGCCACGTTCGGATGATGGCTGCCGTTCAACCAGCGCTGAGTGGCGCAATTAGCAAAACGGTCAATCTTCCCGAATCGGCATCAATCGAGGATATCGGGTCAATCTACATGGAGGGCTGGAAGCTCGGCCTGAAGGCGCTCGCGGTCTACCGCGACAACTGCAAGGTCGGCCAGCCGCTGTCCGACGCGAGGAAGAAGCCAGAGACGGCGGCGGCCGTCGCCACCCCGTCGCATGACGTCCGGCCGGTGCGCCGCCGCCTGCCCAAGCAGCGGCCGGCCACGGTGACCCGGTTCTCGGTGGCGGGCGCGGAAGGCTACATGACCGCCTCCAGCTACCCGGACGACGGCGTGGGCGAGGTCTTCCTCAAGCTCGGCAAGCAGGGATCCACGCTGGCCGGCGTAATGGACGCGTTCTCGATGGCGATCTCCATCAGCCTGCAATACGGCGTCCCGCTGGAGAAGTGGGTGGAGAAGTTCACCAACATGCGCTTCGAGCCGGCCGGGGTCACCGATGACCCAGACATCCGGATCGCGAGCTCGGTGATGGACTACGTGTTCCGGCGGCTGGCGCTGGACCACCTGCCCTATGAGACCCGCGCCGAGCTGGGCATCCTGTCCGCCGCCGAGCGGACGGCCCAGCTGGCCGGCGAAGATCCGGCTTCCCTGGCCGAGGATCAGGACACCACCGAGATGGCGCAGTCCGCTCCGGTCGAGCGGCCGCAGCCGGTGCGCGAAGACGGCAGCCAGCCCGGCGATGCGGCGGCCCAGGGCAAGCAGCCACCGGCGCAGCCGCACAGCTCGATGGAGGTGCTGGAGCTGCAGCAGGGCCGCACGGCGGACGCACCGCTGTGCCTGACTTGCGGCACGAAGATGCGCCCGGCCGGCAGCTGCTACGTCTGCGAAGGCTGCGGCGCGACCAGCGGCTGCAGCTGAGTCCAGCCAGCGGCAGCCGTCACAAGCGAGCCGGGCCCGGCCGAGAGCGAGCCGGGCCCGGCCGCCAGTCGGCCGAGGCCACGGTCTCGATGGTGGTGTTCATCACGCTTCACGCTTCTCCTCACCGTGCCTCGCCCGCATCCGCGCCTGAGAACATCTCTAGCCGGGGTGTCGGAGCGGGCTATGGCGAGCCCGGCAGGGCGCCGCGGGGAATTTTCGCGGCGTTCCCGGGCCGGACGTCAAGATGGCAAGGACGGCTCCGACTCACTGGTGAGCGGCGCCGGCCCCGGCGCCACCGAGCATGAGGAGCAGCGGAGTGAAGTACCTGCTGATGATCTACCAGAACCCCGTCGCCTGGCAGGGCATGCCGGAGTCGGAGAAGAAGGCCGCCATGTCTGAGGCGGGGGCCATCGTGGACGAACTCATCGCCTCCGGCGAGTGGGTGGGCGGCGAGGCGCTGGCCGATCCCTCCACCGCCGCGTCCGTCCGGGTGCGTGGCGGCGTGCCCACCGTGACTGACGGACCCTATGCCGAGGCCAAGGAACAGGTCGTCGGCTACTGCATCGTGGACTGCGAAAGCCGGGACAGGGCCGTCGAGATCGCAACCCGGTGGCCCGACGCGCGGCTGTGGGGCATGGAGGTCAGGCCCATTCTCAGTCCCGACGGAGTGGAGATGTGACGGTCGATCCGGGCATCGAGCGCCTGCTGCGCGACCTAGCGCCGCAGGTGCTCGGCGCCGTCGTCCGGCGTTACGGGCATTTCGACGCGGCCGAGGACGCCGTCCAGGAGGCGCTGCTCGCCGCGGCCACGCAATGGCCGGCCCAGGGCGTGCCGGATCACCCGAAGGGCTGGCTCATCACGGTGGCGTCGCGGCGGCTCACCGACCAGCTGCGCAGCGACGAGGCGCGCCGGCGCCGCGAAGCGGCCGTCACGCTGGCCGAGCCGGCCGGTCCGGCCAGCCATGCCTTCGTGACACAGGATGACGAGCGCGCCTCCGGCCGGGACGACACGCTCACGCTGCTGTTCCTGTGCTGCCATCCCGACCTCACCCCGCCGTCTCAGCTCGCCCTGACGCTCCGCGCCGTGGCGGGCCTGTCCACCGCGGAGATCGCCGGCGCCTTCCTGGTGCCCGAGCCGACCATGGCGCAGCGCATCAGCCGGGCCAAGCAGCGGATCGCGGCCACCGGGGCGAGGTTCACCATGCCACCGGCGGGGGAGTGGGCCGGGCGCCTGCAGGTGGTGCTCCACGTGCTCTACCTCATGTTCAACGAGGGCTACGCCGCGACCTCCGGTGAGCAGACGTCCCGTCCCGAGCTCACCGCCGAGGCGATCCGCCTCACCCGGGCCGTCCGCAGGCTGCTTCCCGGCGACGGCGAGGTGGCCGGGCTGCTTGCGCTCATGCTGCTGACCGAGGCCCGGCGTCCCGCGCGCTGTACCCCGGACGGCGCCCTCGTCCCGCTGGCCGAGCAGGACCGCACCCGGTGGAACCGGGGCCAGATCACCGAGGGGCTGGCCCTGGTGACCGGTGCCCTCACCACGGCACCGCTCGGGGCCTATCAGCTCCAGGCCGCGATCGCGGCCGTCCACGCCGAGGCCGCCACCGCGGCCGGGACCGACTGGCAGCAGATCCTGGGGCTCTATAACCTCCTCGAGCGGGTCACGCCCAGCCCGGTCGTGACGCTCAACCGGGCCGTCGCGGTGGCGATGGTGGACGGCCCGCAGGCAGCGCTCGGCCTGCTGGCGAGCCTCGAATCCGATGAGCGGATGGCGGGCCATCACCGGCTCGCCGCCGTCCGCGCCCACTGTTACGAGCTCGCCGGTGACCGGGCCGCCTCCGCCGCGGGATACCGGGACGCCGCCCGCGCTGCCACCAGCCTCCCCGAGCGGCGCTACCTCGAAGCTCACGCCGCCGAACTGGCAGGAACCGCGGCCCGTGACGGAGGCGCCGGAGCCGGGACCCGCGGGGCAGGCGCCGGGGCCGGGACGGGTGAGGCAGGCGCCGGGGCCGGGACCCGTGACGCAGGCGCCACGGGCAGCGCGTAAGGCGGGGGCTTATCCTGCTGGCCTCGTTACGTTGGCCCGCACCACGCCACTCGGAGGCCGTCATGCCCGTCACCCCGCCCACGGCCGCTGACGTGTCCCGGATCGCCCAGCAGTATGGCCTCCACCTCCAGCCGCAGGACCTGGAGTCGTTCCGCGCCCTCGCCGGCGGCCTGCTCGCTTCCTACGACGAGGTGGAGCGGCTGTACGAGGCGAGTGCCCCCGAGCCACCGCTGCGGCCCTGGCAATGGCCGGCCGGGG
>Ga0207699_10000719_pt1 | contig 15825 bp, 19 predicted proteins | sample LARL51metaG_FD_184344 | JGI IMG/M metagenome (GOLD analysis project Ga0207699, IMG submission 184344) | Corn, switchgrass and miscanthus rhizosphere microbial communities from Kellogg Biological Station, Michigan, USA - LAR L5-1 metaG... | ecosystem: Host-associated > Plants > Roots >...
CGGGCTTGTTGGTGGCGGTGCTGATCGGGGTGACCGTGTCCAAGCCCGTGACGTAGGCGGTCTTCCCGTCCGGCGTGATCGCGATCTGGTAGGCGCCAAGGCCGATGCGGATCGGGGTGCCGGGTTTGTTGGTGGCGGTATTGATCGGGATGACTCTGCTAGGGCCCCCGAAGACTCGGATGAGGACGTAGGCGGTCTTCCCGTCCGGGGTGAACGCGATTGCACCGACGGGGGAGCCCAGCCGGATTGGCTTGCCGGGCGTGTTAGTGGCGATACTGACCGGGGTGATCGTGTCGGAGTCGCCGGGCAAGGGGCTGAGGAGCTGGTGCTGATGACGTAGGCGGTCTTCCCGTCCGGCGTGATCGCGATAGCATTCGTGGCGCTGCCGATTCGGATCGGCTTCCCGGGTGTGTTGGTAGCGGTGCTGATCGGGACGACCGTATCGCCGCTGGCGGCGTAGAGGGTCTTCCCGTCCGGGGTGGTTGCGAGGCCATAGTTGGAGCGGACGTGGATCGGCTTGCCGGCCCTGTTAGTGGCGGTGCTGATCGGGACGACCGTGTCGCCGCTGGCGGCGTAGAGGGTCTTCCCGTCCGGGGTGGTTGCGAGGCCATAGTTGGAGCGGACGTGGATCGGCTTGCCGGCCCTGTTAGTGGCGGTGCTGATCGGGATGAGCTTGTCGGGGGACTCAGGTGCGGATTGGTAGATGACGTAGACAGTCGCAGGGACGGCAGGCCGGTGATGTGCCGCTGGCCCGGGGGCTGCGCCGAATACCCGGACAGCGGCAGTTACTCCGACGACCGCAACAACGACAACCGCGAGAACGCCAGCGGCTTCCCTTATCCGGCGCCGGACCAGCCGGCGCCGGACCGCGGCCATGGTCACCCGGCCCGGTGGCACGCCGATAGCGGTATCCAGGAACTCAAGCCATTGCCTGTTGTCCATCTTGATCACCGGGCCTCTCGCTCCATGAACTCGGCCAGCCGCGGATCGTCACGCAATCTGGCCAGCGCTCGCGACATCGCGCTCTTGACCGTGCCGACCGAGCAGTTCAGCATCTGTGCCACCTGCGACTCGGGCAGATCGTCGTAGACCCGCAGCACCAGCACCGCACGCTGGCGGCCGGTCAGCGCCTTCAGCGCATCGCGCAACGCCAGGCGCCTGGCCACCTCTACGGCCACGTCCCCCGACGCCGGGACCTCGGTCACGGCTGGCGACGCCTTCTCACCGCGCCACCGGCGGCGGCTCCAGGTTGTCCAGGTGTTGACCATCGCCCGGCGCAGGTAGACCTCGGGGTCATCACGCCGGTTGATCCGTTCCCAGCGTGGCCACGACCGCGCCAGCGCCGTCTGTACCAGGTCCTCGGCCAAGCCCCAGTCGCCCGTCAGCAGCCAGGCCGACCGCCGCAGTGCACTCTCGCGCGCCTCGACGAACTGCGCGAAATCGCTCGCCTCGGCGTTCAATGCTCCTCCTGTGGGCTCGGGCGTACCTCGCCTGACAGGACTACCTGGGGGCCGCCAAAGGTTCCGTCTCGCTGGCAAGAAGAGCCGCCGGCATCGTGAGGTGTGCGTTCTGGCGGTTGCGGGATGACCCTGCTTGCTGGTCTGGGGGCGCTCGCGTCGCCGAAGGTCGCCTCTGTCGGGTCTCCTTCGCCATCGGCGCGCTCGCCGGCCTGCTAGCCAGCTGCCTCGTGGCCCGCCGACCCGAGCGCAATCAGGATCCCGCCGACCTGAACGCGACCACCATCAGGTCGAAGGCGATTGAAATAGTCCCGCGATAAGCAGATTGACCATACGACGGGCGTCGTAGCGCGAATCACTATCGACGCCGACGCACAGGTTGCCGACGGCACGCATCAGTTCGTACGCGCCCAGTTCAGTACGGATGTCACGGGCCTGCGTGGCGGCGTCGAGCAGTTCAGCGCACACGGGGACGAGGCGGTCCAGAAAGTAGGCGTGCAGGGACTCGAAGCTGGCGTGGTCGGACTGCAGCACCGCGGCGAGTCCGTGCTTGGTGATCAGGAAGTCGACAAAGAGGTCTATCCACCGCGTCAGCGCCACCTCGGGCGCGTTGCCCGCCAGCAAGGCCGGACCGGCCTCGGCGCAGGCCTCAACCTGGTAACGGTAAACGGCGACAATGAGGTCCGCCCGGGTCGGGAAGTGGCGGTAGATCGTGCCCATCCCGACGCCGGCCCGCGCTGCGATTTCGCGCACCGGCGCTTCCACGCCAGAGGTGACGAAAACGGCGGCGGCGGCGTCGAGCAGGGTCTGCTCGTTACGCCGGGCGTCGGCCCGTTTGCGCGGTGACGCTGGCCCCGCCCGGGTATCGAGGTCGGACACCGCGCCTACCTTCCGCCGCCCATCTTGCCAACCGGAGCAACGTTCCGTATCGTTGACGGAGCACTGTTCCGCTTACTGACGATATCAGAGCGGCTGGTACAGCCAACGACCGACGAACGGAAGGAGCAACCGCCTCATGTCGCACACGACCGGACCGCGGTTCGGGATCATGACGGCCCCATCACAGGTCACCTATCGTGACGTTCTGCGGGTCTGGCGCGAGGCGGACACGATCCCGCAGATCGAGCACGCGTGGCTGTTCGATCACCTCATGCCGATCGGCGGTGACCCCAATGGTCCGACGTTCGAAGGCTGGACGCTGCTCTCGGCGCTGGCCGCCCAAACCGAACGACTGCGCCTCGGCCTGCTGGTGACCAGTAACCGGTTCCGGCCGCCTGCGATGCTGGCCAAGATCGCCGCGGGCGTCGACATCATCTCCGCCGGACGGCTCGAGTTCGGCATCGGCGCAGGCTCGCGACCCGGGCACCCGGTGGCCCGACGTGAGTACGAGGCGCACGGCCTGCCCTTCCACGACTCCGCCTACGCGGTGGGGAGCCTCGCCGAGGCATGCACGGTCATCCGGCGGTTGTGGAGCGAGGCCGAACCGTTTGACTTCGATGGCGCTTATCTGCACCTGACCGGAGCGTTCTGTAACCCCAAGCCCCTGCAGCGACCTCATCCGCCGATACTCATCGGGGGACGCTCCGCCGCGACGCTACGCGTGGTCGCCGAGCATGCCGACCTGTGGAACATGCCCGGCGGTGACATCGACGACGCCGCCCAGCGCAGCGCACTGCTGGACCGTTTCTGCGCTGAGATCGGCCGCGACCCTGCCTCGGTCACCCGATCCATCGTCCTACCGGTCTCCTACGAGCACCCCGGCAAGAGCCGGGACGCGATCGCTGAAGTCATCGGCGCCGGTTTCCGGCACATCGTGCTGGGGCTGCCTGCCCCCTATCCCGAAAACGTCGCACGGTGGGTCACCGATGAGTGCATCACAACGGCGGCCGCATCACAGACGCACCGCAATCGCGGGCCAGCGAACGTACCGTAACGCCGACGTGATCCGAGTACCGCGGCCGGCGCGGGATTAGGCTGGCCGCTGTGGCGCCCGAGCCAGTCAGCACCCAGCGAGTCACCATTCGGCCCTACGAGCCAGCCGATCTCGACGCGCTCTACCGAGTCTGCCTGCAGACCGGCCGCAACGGCGACGACGCGACCCCGCTCTACCGAGACCACAAGCTGCTCGGCCACGTGCACGCCGCGCCGTACGCGCTGTTCGAGCCGTCGCTGGCCTTCGTGGCCGACGATGCGGCCGGGGTCGGCGGCTACGTCATCGGCGCGCTGGACAGCCATGACTTCGAGGCCCGGCTGGAGCGGGACTGGTGGCCGAAGCTGCGCGCCCGGTACCCCGAACCCCCGGCCAGCCTCCCCGAGGACCAGAGGACCCCCGAGCAGGCCAAGGCATACCTCATCCACCACCCCTGGGGCACGCCCGGCGAACTGGCCAGCCGGTACCCGTCGCACCTGCACATCAACCTGGTCCCACGGCTGCAGTCGGGCGGCCACGGCCGACGGCTGATCAGCACGCTGACCGACGCGTTGCGGCGGCGCGGCTCCCGCGGAGTGCACCTGGCCGTCCGCCCCACCAACGTGCGCGCGATCGGCTTCTACCGCCACGTCGGCTTCACTGAGCTCCCGGAGGCCGAAGCCCTGTTCCCCGGAACCGACGCCCTCGTCTTCGCCATGGACCTGACCCGCCCTGCGCCGCGGGAGCAGTGACGCCGTCAAGCGCCAGTACGGTCGGGCCAGGGCGCGACGGTCTTGCAGCCATACTCCTCGGGCGCCACGTCCCGTACGGTCTCGGCGAACTGCCATCGATGGTCCGCCACGTCCTCCACGGTGCAGTCCCGCTCGCCGTACTCCCGGTCCGTGGGCGGTTCGAGCACGCGTGCTCCGTGCGCGCTGGCCCGCTCGAACACGATACTGACGTCCTCAACCCGCACGCGGATGAGGTGCGTCACCCCGTCCTCCGGTGCCGGTTTCTCGCCCCGGCGTTCAGCGACGATCACTGCTCCATCTGCGCCGATGCTCATCTGCGCCCGGTGACTCTCGCCTATCCGCGTGCGCTCGACGAAGCCGAACGCTGCGCTTAGCCATGCCACTGCGGCCCGCACATCCGGATAGGAAAGGACGGGCACGACGGTCGCTGGCGGGACCGATCTGTTGGACTTCATCTACCCGACCTTGCCAGACCTCAACGCACGAATGTCGCACCGCGCACGCGAGGCGTGGCAGATCCGTAGATCAGTGCCGCACGGTGAGAGGTTCCGGCCCTGTTACTAGGTCACCGACGTGAATACGGCCGGGGCGGCTGATGCCACACCAGACGCCGAAGGTGACGTCGTCCTTGCCGCGCAGCCGAGCCAGCGCGTGCAGAACCCGCGCATCAGTGGCTCCCGAGTCCGGGTTTCGGGTAGTGACGACACAGCGCGGCACGGGGGCTATGACACGCAAGATGGCCTCGCCGATGGAAACCCCCTGCCCGCTCCAGCCGTGTTCGGCCCACGGCTCGGTGCCGGTCATCGTTATGGTCATGCGGAACCGGCGCGGGTCGGGAGCAGTGCCGTTGAACTCCCGGGCGAGTGCGGCTAGCGATGCTTCGGACGCCAGCGTCACGGGCTGGTCATCGTGACCGATGTGGTCTGGCTCCCGCCTGAACAGGCGCACCTCCCGGCCGAGGTAGCCAGACAGTGCGGCGCTGAGCGGCCCGGGGATGATCCACCCGGGTATCTTCCGCCCGTCATACGTCCTGGTGGCCGCGGGGGCCCCCGGCTCGGGGGTGTCCTGGACAACAGTGCCGTCCGGGAAGCGCAATGCCAGGACGCCTCGCGCCCGGTCCCAGGCGGGCTCGATTTGCAGCAGCGCCGGAGTCCGGCCCGTCAGCAGCAGCTTGCCGTCCACCCCGATGACCAGGAACTCGCGATCGCCTGTTATCCCATGCTGCCCAAGCCGGATCTCGCTGGTGCCGTGCACACGCATGCCCTTGACTGGCGCGATTGCCAGCTGGGAAACGGTGACCGGCACTCTCATACCTCCTCCTCCTGACGTTCTGACCTGGCAGAACCACGGTCATCTCAGCACTGGCGCGTTCCTATTAGGATGGCAGTGAGCGCAAGCCCGGCCGCTCACGATTCCGCCCTGCTAAGGGTATGCCCGGTGAGCAGACGACTTCGATGCCCCAGGTGGGCTTGCCAGCCTCAGCTGGCGACCACCACGTCACTGGCGGTGCTCGAGATCATGACCGCCCCGCTGTCAGCTTCAACGGGGGTCAGACTCTCAGCCTGCCTGCCGGTGCCCAGCTGACCGCCCTTACCCCAGCCCCACGCCCACACGTTGCCGTCCGTGTCGATCGCGTAGGACGTGCTGCCGCCCGCTGCCAGCGTGACATAGGTGAGGCCCGGAGGCGGAGTGATCTCTTCGGGCGCGTCCTGGCTCACGGTGCTGCCGTCGCCGAGCTGGCCGTTGCTGTCGTCGCCCCACGCCCACATGGTTCCGTCGGCGAGCATCACAAGCGTCTGCCCGTTACTCTTCGTGGATCCGCCCAGCGCCACCTGGGTGACAGGCGACGTGTCGTGGATCCTGACCCGGGCCGGCCGGGAAGCTGCCGCGGGCGCCCTGCCGTTGCCGACCTGCCCGGCCGCGTTGTACCCCCAGTCGTAATACTTCCCGTTGGCCAGGAGTGCCCCGTCGTTGTTGTAGGCGGAATACAGCTGGGTCACGGCAACGCCTAGCGGAAGCCCCGTGACAGCCTCCGGCGTAAGGGCGAGCACCCGGGAATGGCTGCCAATGCCCGCCACGCCATCGGCATTTTTCCCGCATGTCTCGACGGTGCCCGCTTCGTCGTAGACCGCGTGCTGGGCGGCCCCTGCCAGCGCCGTGACGCCGGTCAGCGGCAATTCCTGGGGCGTGTCATATGCCGTCGTATCGCCCAGGCACAGCTCGCCGCCGCGATTGAGTCCCCATCCCCAGGCGTTGCCGTTCGTGTCAATGGCGAGCGCAGTGTCAAAGGGCATATCACTGACGGGCAGGCTGGCGACGAGGACTCCGGGCGGGAACTGCACCTGCACGGGTGTGGTGAGCGAGTTCTCGTCTGCGCCATTGCCGAGCTGCCCGTTAGTACCCTGGCCCCAGGCCCACAAGGTCCCATCCGCCAGTAGCGCGTACTGAGTGGAGTTCGAGGTCCCGAGCTGGACGACCGGCGCCGCGAACGTGAGGCTCTGCGGTTGGGACGTCAGGTCCCGGTCTGCGTTGTTCTGGTCGCCGAAGAAGGCGCCCCAGTGGTCAGCCTGCGCGGAAGACGTGATCTGCGCCTGCGCGGGCACTGCGAGCGCGAGCAGCAGCGCTGGCACCCCTACGAAAGTGGCGATCGACCAGGGCATCGGTTGCCTCCGACTCCGCAGGAATCAGCGGGGAGCATTCTATGGGCTCCCGCACCTCTTTCCATCTGCAGCTGACCTTCATCGCGGAGCGCGCCTGGCTGTGGCGATGCGGGAGGTTCGGGCACGCCGATCGTCGACTCGCAGCGTTCAGGGCGGCCATAGGCCTGCTTACTGGGATGACCGGGCCCGCTCGTCATTGCTCATCACGACAGTCGCACCCGGCGGTGATGCCCATTCGGTGGTCACCCGCTGGGCTGGCGATCGGGGATCGCGCTTGCGGCAGGCCAGTCCCTGCAGCGCAAGCTGCTGTACTTCGTAGCGGCCCTCGGTGGTGGCTTCAACGTCGAACTCGCGGCTGAGCGCGGGCGGATATCCGATCAGCTGGGCGGCCCGGCTGGGCAGTGGTTGCTGCGCTGCCGCTGCTGATTCCCACAGCAACACGGCACCCCACAGGTTGGCGCGTGCATCAGAGATCCACATCTTGAACCTGAGCCCGGGGACTTGCGAGAACGCAGGCACGGACTCCTCGGCCAGGTACTGGCGGAGCGACTCGATGGTCTGGCTGGAGGCTGACAGGTCCCACCAGACAACAACGGCATGCACAGTCGGCATTGTCGCACCATGTGCATCGCGTGGTGCGGCCGCGGGCGGCGGGCCGGTTCGAGGACGCCGCCCATCGTGACGGCGTGCTCGATGCTGGAGATGGTCTTGACCTTGATCATTCCGGTGGCTCCCTTGAGCCCGCCGGTCCCCGGTCACCTTGCCGTCAGTTATCTGGCCGCTCCGGGCTGCGGTACTTGCGTACCAGAGTCGCGCCCAGGGCCGCGATAGCGAGAATGACCCAGATCGCAATCACCGACCCGACGAGGTCGGAGGTCGCATGTCTCGCATTAACGATCAAGACGACGATGCCGGTGAGCCCAGCACCAACTCCGGCACCGGCCCACATCGCCTGACGTCGGCCTGCCTGCGGAACCTCCGGTGGCGAGCCGGACCTCCGCGAGATGGCGCCAACCCTGGCGTCCACCCGGCTGTCGATCTCAGCGCCGATGCGCTCGATCAAACCCTCTGCAACCGCGGCGTCGTAGTCGCGGCCCAGCTCTTGATGTGCTGCCGATGCAGCGGCGATATCGCTCCGGGCCGTCTGATCCACGGAGTTACGATACATCTTGACTACTCGACGGTCCATCACTGAACCAGTGTCACCGTGGTGGCCGGCCGGTGCGTCCTCCGTGAGGCCGTCGTGAGACATCAGCTCCGGCGCGGCCTGAGGTCTAGCTGACAGGAGAGAGCAGTGATTGACCGTTTCGGGGAGCAGCTAAGGTCAGCCTTCTCAGCGGACGCGATCACGCGGGTTCAGGTGCTGAAGTACGGCGACGATCCGGAGGTCGAGCCGGAAAGACCGCGATCCGGGTCTTCTTCGATTGGCCAGGCCGGACGGAAGGCAAGAAGGCCAACCCGAAGACCGTGCACGCGTTCGTGAATGCCAACGGCGCGGCGATCGAAAAACTCGGCGACGAACTGCCCCCTTTCATCGGGTGGGTCGAGTTGCGTCCCGAGGGGCTGAGCGGAACGTCCAGAGATGATGGCCTGGCCTTCAGGATCGGTGGCCGCAGAGGACTCGCCTGACCTTCCGATCGGTCGATACCCGCCCGGCGTTGAGCGCTGCACATGCTGACGGCTGTTCCGTACACTGGGCGTGGCTGCACCGGTGGGCGTTGTGGCACCCATCCGGGGGCCGGAGGCGGCCATGCTGTCGTATTGCGCCGCCGGTTCTGGCTCTTGTGGGGTTCGCGCTGGTAGGGGGTTGGTGCGGGATGGCGGAATCCACTCGTCCGGCGGCGAACACGGGCCAACCCCAAGACGCCAACGCGGTCTACTCGCTGGGCAGCAACCCAGGCGAAAGTGCCAGGCTGTTGCGCCAGGCGGACGAGCTGGCACCCGACAGCCGCGCGCTGCTCGACCGGGTCGGCCTACTACCCGGCCAAAGCGCGCTCGATCTTGGCTGCGGTCCGCGCGGCATCCTGGAACTGCTGGCCGGGCGCGTCTCACCGGGCGGCCGGGTCGTTGGCATCGATGCTGACCCGGCGCATGCCACCTTGGCGGCCGAGTTCGCCACTGACCGCGGGCTCGCCGGTGTCCAGGTGCTAACCGCTGACGCCCGGCGTACCGGGCTGCCGCCCGATTCGTTCGACCTGGTACACACCCGCACCTTGCTGGTCACCGTCCCCGAGCCCGCGCAGGTGGTCGCCGAGATGGTGCGGCTGGCCCGGCCGGGTGGCCGGGTGGCCGCCATGGAGCCCGACATGGAGTGCGCGCTGTGCTATCCACCGCATCCGGCCTTCACCCGGATCTGCGAGATCTACCCGGTGGTCTTCGGCCGCAATGGCGCCGATCCGCTGATCGGGCGCCGGGTACCGGAGCTGTTCCGCCAAGCGGGACTGCAGGAAGTCGAGGTGGAGGCCACCGCCAGGGTGTACCCGGCCGGGCATTCGCGGCGGACGGTCCGGCTGGACCTGGTCCGCAGCATGCGCCCGCAGATCCTGGAGATGGGGCTGGCCAGCGAAGCCGAGCTTGACGAGCTGGACGCCGCGGCCCGCGCGCACTTCGCTGACCCGCGCACCGTGGTGCTGCCGCACATGTTCTTCCTGGTCTGGGGGCGCAAACCAGACTGACCAGCAAATGCGGCGGCGGGCGGCTGCAAATGATGGTCATCCCGCGAATATCCCGTGCGCATCAATCCACCATCTCCAGGCCCTTGACGATGGCCCGGGCCGCTGGCGAGCGATCGGAACCGTGCTCCTGGCCAGCAGACGGGAAGCGCTCGCATTTTGACTCCTGGTGCGATGGAGTTTGGAGCATGCGCCAGGCAACCAGCGAGCGGCCCGGGTGTCTCTGATACATGAACACGCCCCATGGCGACGTTGTGGGCTTGTCCGGCTCACTGGACCGCCCGGATGACTCCGAGAACGCGGTCATCGACCTGTACCGGATGCACGTGCTGGGACTCACCCGGCTGGCCATCGTGATGCTCGGTGACCGGGCCACGGCCGAGGACGTCGTACAGGACGCGTTCTGCGGGCTGTACACGCACTGGAGGCGGTTGTCCGATCCCGCTAAGGCCCTGCCTTACCTGCGGTCATCGGTGCTCAACGGCTGCCGCAACCATCGGCGTCGCTGGCATCGTGCCGGGCGGGAGCCGACGGGCTGGGAAAATGCCGAGTCGGCCGAGTCAGCGGTACTCCTTGCCGAGGAGCACCGCCAAGTGCTGGCCGGGCTGCAAGTTCTGCCCGCCCGCCAGCGCGAAGCACTCGTGCTGCGCTTCTACCTCGAGCTTGCCGAACCGGAGATCGCGCAGACCATGGGCATCAGCCAGGGCACGGTGAAATCCACGACGTCGCGGGCGCTTGCCACGCTCGGCCGCATCCTGCGGGAGGAGACATGAGCACCATCGAAGACCGGCTCCGGGCCGCCACCCGCGCGGCGGCACAGACGGTCGCACCTGGCAGCACTCCACCACCACCGGCGCTGCCGGCGCGGCAGCGCCTGGTCCCGGCCGCGCGCCCGCGCCGCGGACCCGGCTGGCCTGGCTGGATGGCCCCCCTAGTCGCGGCCGTCGCAGTGACCGCTGCGATCGCCACCTCCGTAGTCGTCTCGGGCGCGCTTTCCCTCGGCCATGCCAGGAGCCCATCGCAGGCGGCGGGGCGCACGGGCACGGTCGCGCTGCACCCGGCGCCGGCGGCGCCTCCCGGCATCCCCGCATACGACGTCGCGCTGGCGCCGGGCCCGATCGCTGGCCAGTCCACACGCGCTGTGGTGCGGGCCACGGCCACCGGGGCGGTACTCGCGACGGTGCGGCCGCCCCGGCCGTACGCCACCTTCACCTGGGCAACGGGCGCTGCCGACGACCGCACGTTCGTGCTCGCCGCACAGCCCGCAGGCCAACCGACGGCCAGTGGCCGCGTCGTGATGAAGTTCTTCGCGCTGCGGCTGGACCCGGCGGCCGGCACGGCGAAGCTGACCGGTCTGCCGACACCCACCGTGTCCGGGACATGGATCCAGGGCCAAGGCCTCGCCTTGTCACCGGACGGGAGAAAGCTGGCGGTGGCCGTGTCGCGCGCCGCCCGATCGGTGATCGAAGTCTTTGACCTGGCGGGCGGGTCGTCGCGGGAATGGAAGGCCACGCTGCCCGGCGGCACCGTGATCGGCACCACTCTCCTAGGGGTCAACGCGCTGTCTTGGGCGGCCGACGGGCGTACGCTCGCGTTCGACGCGTACGGCCCGGCAGGCGTCGAAGTTCGTGCGCTCGACACAGCCGCTCCGGCTACCAGCTTGTCGACCAGCAGGCTCATCATGACCTTTCGCCACTGGCGCACTACCGGCTCACTCTCTGGTAGCGCACTCATCACGCCCGACGGTGCCAAGATCATCGCTATGGAGGTTCCCAGCCCGCGCACTGCCACCCAGATACGAGTCAGGCAGTTCTCCGCCATCGACGGAAAGTCGCTAGGCGTCCTGGCCACCCTGCACTACCGGAGGGGCGCGATCACCGGGTGGCCGGACGTGCTGTGGTCGAATCCCTCCGGGTCGCAGCTGATCATCTCGACCACGAAGCCGGGCGCGGCACCCAGCAAGAACGGCGGCTTGACCCCTAGGGAGATCGGGATGGTAACCGGGGGCCACTTCGCGCCGCTGCCTGGAATCCCCGGCGGCCAAGAGCCCGTCTGGTGATCGGCGGTGCGACCCCCGCGCATCTGCCGGGATGGCTCGCATGCTCCGGCCAGACGATCAGGACGACCAGACCCTGTCGTCCGGAGACGATGGACAATGAACCGCGTCGAAGGCCAGCTACAGCTGGGCACCCGCCTATGCGTTGTGCCAAGCCGGTGGACCCGGGCCGAGCTTGACCAGGTGCGTGCCTGGTCCTGGTCCTGAGCTCACCCGTCCTCCTCGTGGCTGCCTCCCAGCCGGGGAGGCGAACTGCCGCTGTCAGAGCCGTTTGTGAGGCGTACGCTGCGGATACAGGCCTGCCCGTACGCTCACGCGACGAGCATCGCAGAGCCGCAGGCGGCCCGGTGGGCGGGCGGCCAGGCTCGGATCGGCATGGTTCGTCGCCGGGAGTCAAAGGAGGTGGAATGGTGAAGACGAGGATCGCCCGGTGGGTTGGCCGCTGGCGTGAGCGCCGCGTTGCTCGTGAGCAGACACGACAAGAATCGGCAGCACGTCAGGCGAAACGCGCCGCAGAGGCGGGGCGGTCGCACCCCCTGGGTCACGGTGGCTCAGGGGGCGGCTGACCTGGGCTCTGGCACGTAGTCGCTGGATTGCCAGAAGAGCGAACGTTTCTGGTATCTCGCATCGTCTCTGAATGCGACGCCAGCCCGGGCGTCCAGATCTACCCGCGAGCCATCCTCGCGGCGCACCCAGCACGAACCTTCCCGGACCACCATGACGATCGGTCCTGGCGCGCAGGCCATGGGCTCGCCGCTCGCGCCGGGGTCCGGGCGGTTCGCCCACCTCGTCCACGCGCTTCGCTTTGAAGGTCTGCATGACCTCAGGATCGTACGCGAGAAGAGCACGCTATACCGCGCGCGCAAGGCGCAGCCTTGTCCGTAGACCAGTGCGGTGTGTCCGGCCGGTCCGCCTGGATCCGTAGCCGCACGTCAGGTTCTGCCCGATGTCCGGCCCGTGTGCCTGAGTCCGGTGTTGTCGTGTCAGTCGGTGAGAAGACCGTGAGAGGTCGTATGCTTGTTTTGGCAGCCACGTCTGCCCGATCCGAGCTACGCCAGCCCGGCGCTGGCGGTAGTGCCCGAGGACAAGAGCGGCCCAGCCCTCGCGTGAGTTCTGTTTCTCCTCCCATCGTGATCCATCAACGGTGGCCAGGCGCCGGGACAGGGCTACCGGCTTGAGGTCATGATGTCGCACGACAAGATCAGGGACGCGACCCGTAAGCGCATGGCGGAGACGGGTGAGCCGTATGCCGCCGCCCGCCGCGAGGTCATCTGGGAGCACCGGCGCACCGGGGACCAGAGCCCGCCGCCGGACCCGCGGTGGTTCGCGATCAGCTTCCGCAACGCCGGGCTGGACAGAATCACCTTCTGGATGGACACCGTGCTCGGCGGGGGTCCGGGGCGGTCGGGAGTGGAGGTTGGCCCCGCCGAGCTCCGGGTCCGGATGGCCGACTTCAAGCTGACCGTTCCGCGCGGTTCCATCCGGTCGGTCACCCGGTCTCGGGCCCGGCTCCGGGGAACGACTGGCGTGCACGTCCGGCGTGGGCGGCTGCTGGTGAACGGCTCCGCGGAGGGCCTGGTGGAACTGGCCATCGAGCCGCCGTGCTACACCGGCCGCACGCTCAACACCATGTTCGTCAAAGAGAAGGTGAGTTCCCTCATCCTGAGCCTGGTTGACCCGGACGGCTTTATCGCCGCGGTCCAACGTGCAGGCAGTCAATCGTGAGCGACCTCCAGGAGGGAATGGTCAAGCATGGAACGTAAGCCCGACAGGCTTCTGTTGTTCCTGATCGGTCATGTCCTCGCCGCGGCTTGGACATGGCGAGACATCCGGCAACGACCGGCGAAGCAGATTCGTGGAAGTAAAGGCCTCTGGCGAGCATTCAGCGCGGTCAACACTGTTGGCGCAGTCGCCTATTGGCTAATCGGTCGTCGCTGCGGGCCGTCTCACTCAGACTGATCACTTCCCTTCCGTCGTCTTGGCCACTCGGACAGCCTGGACGTAGCGATCCATTGCCTGACCTGCGGCCAGTGGTAGGCGGATCAGCTGGCAGGTCAGGGTGTGATCACGATTCCACTGGGCTGCCGGTGCGGGAGCCGGATCGGCTTGCCGGGCCGGTTGGTAGCGGTGCTGATCGGGACGGCCTCGTGCTGGGCGGCGGCGTAGATGGTCTTCCCGTCAGGGGTGATCGCGATGAGGGTATGCAGTCCGATGCGGATCGGCTCGCCGGGCCGGTTGGTAGCGGTGCTGATCGGGACGACCGTGCCGACCGGTCCTTCCTCGTTGGCGACGTAGGCGGTCTTCCCGTCCGGGGTGAGCACGATCTCCTGGACCGGGATGCCGACGCGGATCGGCTTGCTGACCCTGTTGGTGGCGGTGCTGATCGGGGCGACTGTGCCATTGCCCCCGACGTAGCCGGTCTTGCCGTCCGGGGTGAAGGCGATAAAGCAGCAGCCTTGGCCGGGGGGGCGGATCGGCTTGCCGGGCCGGTTGGTAGCGGTGCTGATCGGGGTGACCGTGTGCGAGCCGAGGACCTAAACGGTCTTCCCGTCCGGGGCTATAGCGATTGCATCGGGCCGCAGGGGGCCGACGTGGATCGGCTTGCCGGGCCGGTTGGCGGCCGTGCTGATCGGGGTCACCGTGCCCGGGCTCTCCTGGGAGTTGACCACGTAGGCGGTCTTGCCGTCCGGGGTGAACGCGATCGCGCCGGAAGAGGCGACGTGGATCGGCTTGCCGGCCGTGTTCGTGACGGTGCTGACCGGGGTCAGTGTGCCGGAGAAGGATCCGCTGACGTAGACGGTCTTCCCGTCCGGGTTGATCGCAACGCCGAAAGGCGGGGTGCCCTGGACGTGGATCGGCTTGCCGGGCGTGTTGGTGGCGGTGCTGATGGGGGTGACCGTGTAACCGGTGGCGACGTACACGGTCTTACCGTCCGGCGTGAGCACGGCCGCGCCGGGAAAGCCGACGTGGATTGGCCTGCCGGGCGTGTTGGTGGCGGTGCTGATCGGGAGGAGCCCGCCGGGTGTAAGGCCTGGCCTGACGAAGCCGTGAGCGTAGAGAAGGTAGACGGTCGAAGCGGGTGGCCGTTGATGTACGGCTGGCCCCGGGGCCGCGCCGAATACTCGGACAGCGGCGGTCACGCCAACGACTGCGACGAAGACAGTCGCGAGAATGCCTGCAGCTTCCCGCGTCCGCCGCCTGACCACCTGGCGGCGCACGGCCGTAGCGGTAACGCGGTGCGGCGGGTCGCCGACAACGGCCTGCATCAGCTCGCGCAGCCTGGTTTCCATCCCGCTCACCGGGCCTCTCGTTCGAAGAACTCCTCCAGTGGTGATTCCTCCCGCAGTCGCGCCAGCGCCTGTGACAGGGTGCTTTTGACCGTCCCGACCGCGCAGCCCAGCAGCTGCGCTACCTGCGCCTCGGGCAGGTCATCGAAGACCCGCAGCACGAGCACCGCCCGCTGGCGGGCAGTCAGCGATCCCAGTACGCTGCGCACCGCCAGCCGCGCTGCCACCTCTGCGGCCATGTCCCCGGAGGCGTAGCTGTCTGGCACCGAGTCGGGTGACCTGCTCCTTGCGCCACCGACGGCGGCTCCAGCTCGCCCACAGGTTGATCATCACCCGGCGCACGTAAAGCTCCGGGTCATCGAGTCGGCTGATCCGCTCCCACTTCGGCCACGACCGGAGGTGCCATCGTCGGCGGCCAGAACGGCCCGGTCGGGGTGGCGGTCGACTCCGACAGCGTCTACTGGGCCAACCCCAACGGCGGCACGGTCAACCAGTCCGGCCTGGACGGCAGCAACCCGCATGCCCTCTTCGCCGACCAGTTCGCCCCCTACGGGTGGCCGTCGGCCCGTAGTGAGCAGGGGCCGCGGGTGGCGGGTTCGCCGTCCTTGCCAGGCACCGCGGTCGGTGCCCGCGGCTGCCTCGCCGTCTGACTCAGTGCAGACCGCCAGGTTCACGAGGGCGAGCAGTACATCACGGCAACGCGCCGTCGCGGCCGGTGGTGGATCACGCCGAATACGAGCGTCAAGCCGCGGCGCGGATTCCCGCCAGGCGACTGAGGAGTGGCGGAGCCTGGCGCCCGCATACCCCGCTCATGGGTCCGGCGCCAGGCCCCCCGCTGGTGCTACTACCGGCTGCGGGCTCGGTTAACCCGGTCAAGGGAAGCGAATGCCCGCGATGATCCTTCAACTAATGGTCTGGCCCGTAAGTTCGTCGGGAGTGGCATGCGGGGTTCCCCTGCTTACGGCCCCATTGTGGCGGAGGGTTCGGCTCCAGTGCCCAAGTCTGGAGTACGACGATTAGACAGATGACCTT
>Ga0207699_10000721_pt1 | contig 15791 bp, 14 predicted proteins | sample LARL51metaG_FD_184344 | JGI IMG/M metagenome (GOLD analysis project Ga0207699, IMG submission 184344) | Corn, switchgrass and miscanthus rhizosphere microbial communities from Kellogg Biological Station, Michigan, USA - LAR L5-1 metaG... | ecosystem: Host-associated > Plants > Roots >...
GGGCCGGCTCGTGATCGTGGCGGCCGACCATCCGGCCCGGGGGTCGCTGGGCGCTGGCCGGGAACGGCTCGCCATGGCCGACCGGGCGGACATGCTGGAACGGCTGTGCGTGGCGCTGGACCGGCCCGGCGTGGACGGCGTACTGGGCACCGCGGACGTACTGGAGGACCTGCTGCTGCTCGGCGCGCTGGACGGCAAGATCGTCATCGGCTCGATGAACCGCGGCGGCCTGGCCGGGACCGTGTTCGAGATCGACGACCGGTTCACCGGGTACGACGCCCCGGCGATCGAGCGGATGGGCTTCGACGGCGGCAAGATGCTGTTGCGGATCGACCCCGACGACCCGGCCACGGTCGCCACCATGCAGGCGTGCGCCCAGGCCGTGTCCAGCCTCGCCGAACGCCGGCTGATGGCCATGGTCGAGCCGTTCATGTCGCACCGAGAGGAAGGCCGGGTGCTCAACGACCTGGCCCCCGAGGCGATGATCCGCGCCCTCGCGATCGCGTCCGGCCTGGGCACGACGTCGGCCTACACCTGGCTCAAGGTTCCCGTGGTGGAGGATATGGAGCAGGTCATGGCCGCGTCCACGCTGCCGGCCCTGCTGCTCGGCGGCGAGGTCGCCGACGATCCGGAGTCGACGTTCGCCGGCTGGCAGAAGGCGCTGCGGCTGCCGAACGTGATGGGCCTGGTCGCCGGGCGGTCGCTGCTGTACCCGGCCGACGGCGACGTGGCCGCCGCGGTGGACACCGCGGTCAGCCTGCTGTGAGGAGGATGCACCGGTGAGCACCCCCCGCCACGTCCGCGCGGGCACCTCGGCGGACGGGCCGTGGCTGGTGTCCATCACCCCGGAGCAGGCCGGCTGGGCGTACTCGGGGCTGCGGGTGCTTGGGCTGCCGCCGGGCGGGTCGCACGCTTTCGGGACCGGGGCCGACGAGGCGGTGCTGCTGCCGCTGGCCGGATCCTGTGCGGTCGAGTGTGACGGCGAGCGGTTCAGCCTGGCGGGCCGGGCCGGCGTCTTCGCCGGCCCGGCCGACTTCGCCTACCTGCCGCGCGATGCGCGGGTGCGGGTGTCCAGCCAGGCCGGGGGGCGGTTCGCGGTGGCCTGCGCCCGGGCGGGGGAGCGCCTGCCCCCGCGGTACGGGCCGGCGGCGGAGGTCCCCGTCGAACTGCGCGGCGCCGGGACCTGCTCCCGGCGGGTGCACAACTTCTGCATGCCCGGGGTGTTCGGCGCGGACCGGCTGATCGCCTGCGAAGTGATCACCCCGGCCGGTAACTGGTCCTCCTACCCGCCGCACAAGCACGACGAGGACCGGCCGGGTGAGTCGGTGCTCGAAGAGATCTACTATTTCCAGATCGGGGCCGGGCCGGCCGGGCCTGGCGTGGGCTACCAGCGCGCCTACGGGACCGCGGACCGGCCCGCCGACCTGCTCGCCGAGGTCAGGGACGGCGACGTCGTGCTGATCCCGCACGGGTTCCACGGGCCATCGATGGCCGTGCCCGGGTATCACATGTACTACCTGAACGTGATGGCCGGGCCGGGGGAGCGGGCCTGGCTGGCCTGCGACGACCCAGCGCACGGCTGGATCAGGAGCACCTGGCCGGACCAGGAGATCGACCCGCGGCTGACATCACCGGGAGGACTGCGATGACGGGCACCGTCCGGCTTACCGTGGGCCAGGCCGTGGTGCGTTTCCTGGCCGCTCAGCGCAGCGAGCGCGACGGGGCCGAGCAGCCCTTCTTCGGCGGCTGCTCCGGCATATTCGGCCACGGCAACCTCGCCGGGATCGGCCAGGCGCTGCTCGAAGCCGAACTGGGCACCCCCGGCGCGCTGCGCTACTACCAGGCCAGGAACGAGCAGGCGATGGTGCACACCGCCGTGGCGTACGCGCGGATGCGCAACCGGCTGGCGGCCTGGGTGTGCACCTCGTCGGTCGGCCCTGGCGCGACGAACATGGTCACCGGCGCGGCCCTCGCCACCATCAACCGGCTGCCGGTCCTGCTGCTGCCCGGCGACGTGTTCGCCACCAGGATCGCCACCCCCGTCCTGCAGGAACTCGAGCACCCGGCGGCCCTGGACGTGTCGGTCAACGACGCGTTCCGGCCGGTGTCGGTCCTGTTCGACCGGGTCTGGCGCCCCGAGCAGCTTCCGTCGGCCCTGCTGGGGGCGATGCGGGTGCTCACCGACCCGGCCGCAACCGGGGCCGTCACGCTCGCGCTGCCCCAGGATGTGCAGGCCGAGGCGCGCGACTGGCCGGCCGAACTGTTCGCCCCGCGGGTCTGGCACGTGCCGCGGGCCGTCCCCGAGCCAGCGGCGCTCGCCCGCGCGGCCGGCGTCATCCGGTCCGCCTCCCGCCCGCTCATCGTGGCCGGCGGGGGAGTGATCTACGCCGAGGCAACCGCGGAACTGAGGGAGTTCGCCGAGGCCACCGGGATCCCCGTGGCCGAGACCCAGGCGGGCAAGGGGTCGCTGCCGTTCGACCACCCGCTCGCCGTCGGCGCGCTGGGCAGTACCGGCACCGTGGCAGCCAACCGGATCGCCGCCGAGGCGGACGTGGTCATCGGGATCGGCACCAGGTACAGCGACTTCACCACCGCGTCGCGGACCGCGTTCGGCTGCCCGCAGGTGCGCTTCGTCAACGTGAACGTCGCGCGCGCCGACGCGGTGAAGCTCGCGGGCACACCAGTTGTCGCCGACGCCCGCGAGGCCTTGCGCGGTCTCTCCGGGGCGCTGGCCGGCTGGTCGGTCCCGGACGGCTACCGTGCGCAGGCGCGGGACCTGGCGGCGGCGTGGCAGCGGACCGTGCAGGCGGCCTACGGCCTCGGCTGCCAGCCGCCCGCGCAGTCCGAGGTCATCGGGGCGGTCAACGACGCGGCCGGCCCGCGGGACGTGGTCGTCTGCGCGGCCGGTTCGATGCCCGGTGACCTGCACAAGCTGTGGCGCACCCGCGATCCCAAGGGCTACCACGTCGAGTACGGCTACTCCTGCATGGGCTACGAGATCGCCGGCGGCCTGGGTGTCAAGCTGGCCGACCCGGACCGCGAGGTCTACGTCCTTGTCGGGGACGGGTCGTACCTGATGATGGCCACCGAACTGGTCACCGCCGTGCAGGAGGGCATCAAGCTCATCGTGGTCCTGGTGCAGAACCACGGCTTCGCGTCGATCGGCGGGCTGTCGGAGACCGTGGGCGTGCAGCGGTTCGGCACCCGCTACCGGTACCGGGATCCGGCTACCGGCCGGCTGGACGGCGAGGTCCTGCCGGTGGACCTGGCCGCGAACGCGGCAAGCCTCGGCGTCCGGGTGTTCCGCACCGAGACGATCGCCGAGCTGAAGGCCGCCCTGGCGCGGGCCAAGGACGAGCCCGGCCCGGTCCTGGTGCACATCGAGACCGACCCGATGGTGCCCGCGCCGGACAACCAGGCGTGGTGGGACGTGCCGGTCGCCGAGGTCTCCGCCCTCGAGGACACACGCCGCGCCCGCGAAGCCTACGAGAAGGCCAAGACCGCCCAGCGCCCCTTCGTCGGCCCCCAGGGTCCGTGAATGTGAATCTGGTGTGGCTAGAACAACACCAGATTCACATTCCTGAGCTAGCGGGGGACGGGCAGGACTGCGGCTAGGGCGTCCCTGGCCTCGGCCGCTGCGGCGCGATCGGCCGTGATTACGTCCTGTAGTGCGCGTTCATAGGCAGTGTCACGGGCACCGTCGGCGGTGGTCTGGATGTCGGGCGTGACGCCGGTTCCTTCCCAGTTGCCGCCCGTCTTGGGGTTTACCGCTGCGGCCACCGAGATGGTCGCCTCCAGGTGGGGATGGACCCTGAATCCCTCGCGGGCGTGGGCACCGCCACGGGTGGGCTCGCCGACAATGGTGGCCCGGCCAAGCACCTGGAGGTCGTAGCTGAGCTGCTCCCCGCCGGAGAACGTGACAGCACTCGTCAGCACGTACACGGGCTTGTCCTTGCCGAAGCGGCGACCCGGAACATATGGCAGCGTCCAGGTCTGCCGGAGCAGGTTGTCCTTGCGTTCCCGCAGTCCGGAGAGCTGAGCCGGGTCGCGGTCCCACAGGTAGCTGATGATGAACGTGGGCATGCTGGGCTCGCCGCCCAGGCAGTTGCGCAGGTCGATGATGAGCGCGTCCGTGGTGGCGAGCAGGCTCATGGCGGCAGTCATGACCTCCCCGGCCAGGACGGTCGGGAACAAGACCGGCCGCAGGTCGAGGTAGCCCACGTCGCCGGACAGGCGCTGCGCGCAGGCAACGCCTCCGCAGGTCTGATCTGCCCACCGCGCCATGGCGGCGTACTCCTCGGTGTCATCGCCGGGCCTGTGCGGCGGGATCGCTTCTTCGTGGTATAGCAGCCGCAGGTGCTTGTCGCCGTTGACTGACTGCAAGTCGGCGGTGACCGCCGCGGCCAGCGCGGGCAGGTCTGCGGGATACCGTCCACCGGCCAGCCCCGCGGCCAAAACCCCAGACGCCTTCGTGGCGACCTCGGGAAAGATGTAGTGCGTCTCGACCAGCGCCCGGACCTGGTCCACGACGTCTGTCAGCTCTGTTTCGTCCATAGCGTTAAGAAAAACATACGCTTGACAAAGCGTCAAGACTTGCGAACACTTTAGCCGTGGAAGAGGAGGACGTCGCCGCGGTGGCCACGCCACAGCAGTTCAAGGCGCTGGGCCACCCGATGCGCCACCGGCTGCTGTTCGCCCTCAGCCAGGGCGAGTCGACCATCAGCCAACTCGCCGCATCCCTGGGCAGCAACAAGGGCAACATCGCCCACCATCTAAAGGTCCTCACCGACGCCGGCCTGGCGATACCCTCTGGGACGCGCCAGGTCCGCGGTGGGACCGAGCGGTACTACCGGCGCGCCCACCGCGCCCTGCAGTTCAACGACGCCGCGACCACCCGGGTGGCCTTCAGCGCCATCGCCGCGGAGATCGCCGCCGCTGAACCCGAGCCGTTCTTGATCCTGCGGACGCTCAAGCTAAGCCCCAGGCATGTCGAACAGATCACGGCGTCGCTCCACGACCTCGCCGACGCGGAAGATGACGCCGATGACGACCCTCGATACGGCCTGTTGCTCGGCCTGTACCGGCATGGTCAGCCCTGAGCTTGTAAGGCCGGTGAGCTAGTGGTCCATGATGAGGTGGCAGGGTCAGTGGCTGGAAGGGGCGAAGTTGCCGGAGCGGCCGGGAACCCGCGCTGGCGTTCGAAGCACAGGTACGCAGCACCTACCCAGAGATGGCCAGGATCTCGATCACACCAGCCTGGGCGCGCTGCTACGACTTCGGCGCCGGCCGCCTGCCGGCCTTCCTGCAAAAGCTCGTGTCCGGGGGTTGACCGCATGGCGGATGCGCTCGTCCGCTGGGCTTGCGCCGCCGGCCAAGCGAACCAAGAAGCCCTGCCCGTGGGGATGGGCAGGGCTTTCTTGTCTGGTGGTGCGGATCAGGGCCGCTGGCCCACCTTGTTGACAACTGTCGGCTGCACGGCCATGGCCGTGCGGTCGTAGCCAGGCCCCACCGGCTCAATGTCCGCGCCGAGCAGTTTGAACGTGGTGCGGTCGAATATGGCCGTCCAGGTGAACCCCGGAGCGGGACGGGAACGGATTCCTACGCCGGCCCGGCCCAGGATGTCGGTCACCTTCGGCACGACGGTCAAACCGGGTACCTGCGCCAGGGCGCGGTAGACCGCCGCCTGCTGAGCAGGAGTCAGGTCGACCCCGGTCAGCAGGTAGTAGCCTGTCTCGATCATGCTCTGAGCGTGAGATCCGTCTCGCGGTCCCTTGTCGAGGTAAGCGAGCATCCCGGCCGTCGTAGTGGGGAGCCAGGGCCGGTAGCCAGCGTATTGCCGGGCTGTGCATCGCTGGTGCTTGAGGATTAGGGCCGGGTAGACAAAGCCATGCACGCACGCGAGGGTCGTCGCCCGGGAGGTCTTGGTGCCGGGACCGGAGGTCAGGATCAAACCCGGGTGTATCCCACCCGCTGACGTCCAGGTCTCGATCGTTTGCCTCACTCGTTCCACTGGATAGCCGTGATGGCGCGGTTCATACGTCGCCAAGATGGTCTTGGTGTAGATGAACTGGCCCGGGCGGGGTGTGGCGGCCGGCTCGCCCTGGGCGGCGAGGGCGGCGTTGTCCAGTATCGCCGCGACCGTGGTGGCAGGCGCGAAATGCCTGGCCGGCGGGGTACCCGCGCCGGTGGAGGTCACGGCGAGCGCGACCGCTACGCCCGCCGCCAGCGCGGCGGATACGGCGCCCGTCACCGCCAGCCGGCTCGGCCACACCCGCCCGGCGGGGCCCCCGCCCGCTCGCCGGGCGGCTTCCTGCCCGGCCGGGGCGGCCCGCTCGGCCACCACCGTCTGGAGTTCGGACAGCAGGCGCGCCTCGAAGCCCGCGAGGGCGCCGTCCGCTACGGCGGGATCCGCTCCGCGCTCCCCGTGGACAGGTTCGCCGCCCGTCTCCGCCGGCTGCTTGATGCTTGTCATGTCAGGCTCTCCATTTCGGTTGCCGGTGTGTCCGGGACGGCGGACGTGCCCATGGCCTGCCTGGCGGCACGCCGGGCCCGGTGCAGCCGGACACGGGCGGTGCCCTGCCGGATGCCCAGCGCGGCGGCGGCGTCCTTGACCGGCAGTCCGTCGATCGCGACCAGTTCCAGCACAGCGCGCTCGTCCGGCGGCAGCCCTGCCAGCGCCTGGCAGGCGGCCCGGCCGGGGCGCTCGGCGTCGATGCGTTCCTCCAGCCGGGCGATGTCATCGTCGTCCAGGGGCCGTCGGCCGGCGATCCGGCTGGCCGCCCGCAACTCGTGCGCGGCGCGGCGGTGCTCCCCAGCGATGACGTTGCGCGCGATCCCGTACAGCCAGGCCACCTGCGTGCCCCGGCCGGGGCGATAGGTGTCGGCCGAGCCGATGACCGCGAGGAACACCTCGGCTGTCAGGTCGGCCACGGTGTGCGGGTCCGCCACGCGGCGGGCCACGAAACGCGTGACGGCGGTCACGTGCTCGCGGTAGAAGGACTCGAACGCATCCGGGTCATGACCGATCCGGGCAAAGGCCCCCGGCCGCCTGTGGCTGGCCTTGTCCCGGTCCGCCGATGCCGTCACGTCCGCTCTCCCCTCGCCCGTCCCATTCACCCCTACTTGGCGGGAGCGGCAGCAGGCGTTACGAACCGGCGGCGGTCAGACCGGCATGAGGCCTGCCGGTCGCCGAGGCGACAGGCCGCGCTTGAGGCCCTAGCGGGCGACGGGCAGGGTGGCGGTGGCGTCCACGCGGGACAGGCTGGTGGTGAACGCGTAGCGGGAGGCCCGGTACAGGTGCTGGGCGAACTCCAGCGGGCGGCCGGTCTCGTCGTAGGCGATCCGCTCCATCGTCAGCAGCGCCGCGCCGCGGTTTTCGTGCAGGATCCTGGCCTCGGCGGCGGAGGCGTTCTTGGCGCACATGCGCTGGGTCGCCGAGCCCAGCCGGATGCCCGACGCACGCAGCAGCTCATAGAGCCCGTGCTGTTCGAGCATGTCGATGCTCAGGTGGACCAGGCCGGTCGGCAGGAAGTTGTGCATCAGCGCGATCGGCTCGCCGTCGGCCAGCCGGATCCGCTCCAGCGAGACCACCATGGCCGGCTCGGGCAACTGGAGCGCGGCGGCCACGGCAGCGGTGGCGTGCGTAACCTCATTGCGGATCACCTTCGTGTCCGGCGACCGGCCGGCCGCGGCCAGGTCGTCGTACAGGCTGGTCAGCTCGACGTCCCGGTCGATCCGCTCGTTGGCTACCAGGGTGCCTGCGCCGCGCTTGCGGACGACCAGGCCCTTGTTGGACAGGTACTGGAAGGCGGCCCGCACCGTGGGGCGGGACAGGCCAAGCCGCTCGGCGAGCTGCACCTCGTTGTCCAGCCGCGACCCGACCTTGAGCGCGCCCGACCTGATCGCCGCCTCGAAGTGCTGGGCGAGCTGGAAGTACAGGGGGACCGGGCTGGTCCGGTCAATGGTGATCAAGCTGGGGGCGGCAACGTTGCCCGCGGCTGCCTGGGGTTCGGTCATCCGGCTCGTCATCCAGTTCCCGTCGGCGCTGTGGGACCCGTCGTGCGGGTCCGGAATGATCCAGCAGGTATCGAGGGTTGTTTGTTCGAACATTATATTGACCGCGTAACTAGACCAAGTCTAGCCGTGTCGATGCCATCCCGGCCTGCGCCATGTTCACTTTGTCCCGACATACTGACAGTCTCTTGACAGGTCATAAGCCACCGGGAAAGACTCGGCACGTGACAGGGGCAGAGCTGCGGATAGGCGTGGTACTCGAGGCCTTCCTCGACTGGCCACTTGACCGGGTGCTGCCGTGGCTGCGGCAGGCCGCGCCGGAGATCACCGACATCGAGGTGGGCGCGGGCGGGTACGCCCCGCACCCGCACTGCGATGTGGGGGCACTGCTGCACAGCGCGGCCGCGCGCTCGGCATGGCTGGACCAGCTAGCAAGACACGACATCCGGCTGGATGCGCTGAACGCCTGGGGCAACCCGCTGCACCCCGACGAGGACCTGGCCCACAAGCACGATGAGGACCTGCGGAACGCGATCCGGCTCGCCACCCTGCTCGGCGCGGACCGGGTTGTCGCCATGGCCGGCTGCCCGGCCGGGGCACCAGGGGACGGGGTGCCGCACTTCGGGGCGGGAGGCTGGCTGCCCTACCTGGAGGGCGTCTACGAGCGGCAGTGGACCGAGCGGATCGAGCCGTACTGGACCGAGCTTGCCGAATATGCCGCGGCAGAAGCGCCCGGCGTGCTGGTCTGCCTCGAACTGCACCCCGGCACCTGCGCGTTCAACGTGGAGACCTTCCGCCGGGTCGCCGGTCTCGGCCCGTCGATCGGCGCCAACCTGGATCCCAGCCACTTCTTCTGGATGGGCATGGACGGGCACCGGGTGGCCGAGGCGCTGGGGGAGCGGGTCGGCCACGCCCACGGCAAGGACACCGTGTTCCACGCCGACAACCTGGCTCTCAACGGCCTGCTCGACCGGCGCTGGCCCGAGCCCGCCGACCAGATGCCGTGGACGTTCGCCATCCCGGGCCGCGGTCACGACCTGGACTGGTGGACCGGCCTGGTGCGGGCGCTGTCCGGGTCGCAGGCCCAGGTGGTGTCGATCGAGCACGAGGACCCGTTCACATCACCCGACGAAGGGGTCCCCGAGGCCGCCCGGTTCCTGCGCGCCGCCATCGACAAGGCTGAGGCCCAGTGACGAAGGAGCCGACGGAGGGCTCCGGGCCGTGGGGTCCGGGGGCTTGCCCCCGGGGAAGCGGAGTGTCCCCCCGGGCTAACGCGGCGGCGGTGCCCGCGTGACGGCCGCCCCGCGACGGCTGCGCGTCGGGCTGGTGGGCACCGGGCTCATCGCCCAGGTCATGCACCTGCACTACCTGACCGAACTGGCCGACAGATTCGAGATCGCCGCGGTGGCCGACATCGCGCCGGGCAGCGCCCAGGCCTGCGCCGACCGGTACCGCATCCCGGCGGTGTTCACCGACTGGCAGGAGATGCTCCGCCATCCCCTCGACGCGGTGCTCGTGCTGACCTCGGGCAGCCACGCGCCGATCGCGGTCGCGGCGGCCAAGGCCGGCCTGCACGTGTTCGCCGAGAAGCCGATGTGCTTCTCGGTCGCCGAAGGGCGCGAGATGGTCGCCGCGGCCGAGCAGGCCGGGGTGACCCTGATGGTCGGGTACCCGAAGCGCTACGACCCCGCCTTCGCCCGCTTCCAGAAGGAGGTCGCCGGGCTCACCGGCACCCGGCTGATGCGGGTCACCACGTTCGAGTCACCGATCCCCGGTTACGTCGGGCACTACCCGCTGCTGTCCCGCGAGCCGCCGCCCGCCGACCTGCTGCACCGGTTCCGCGAGGACAACGAGGCGCGCGTCACGGCCGCGCTCGGCGAGACGGCCACCCCGCTGGAACGCGCCGTCTACGAGAACGTGCTCCTGGACACGCTGGTACACGAGCTGAACGCGATCCGCGGCGTGCTCGGCGAGCCGGACCGGATCGACTACGTGAGCCTGCACACCGACACGGTCACGGTGATGTTCCGGTACGGCGAGTTGCCGGTCGCGCTGCACTGGATCGACCTGCCCGGCATCTCCCGCTACGAGATGGAGTTCGCGGCCTACGCGCCGGATCGCCGGCTGCGCCTGGCGTTCCCTTCGCCGTTCCTCCGCAACGAGCCCGCCGTCCTTGAGATGCAGGGTGGTGACCTCGCCTCGGCCCGGTCCTGGCGAACGGAGGAAGTCGTATCGCATGAAAGTGGCTTCAAGCGGGAACTGGCCGCGTTCGGAGAGTGCGCGGTCACCGGCGCCGTGCCGCCCACGTCCGGCCTGGACGGGCTGGCCGACATCGCGCTGTGCCAGGCGATCATCGAGTGTCACCGCCGGCGGGCGCCGGTGGACGAGCCGTCCAGAGTCGGTTAGCGAAGGCTAGCGAAGGGTGAGCGAGGACAGCATGGACGCAGCGCGTGGTCCCGGCGCGATCGCGGTGGCGAACGCACCGGTCAGCTATGGCGCATTCGAGGTCACCGTGGGCCACGACCCGAACGTGCCCAACGGCACGGAGGTCCTGGACCAGGTCGCCGAGGCGGGCTACGCCGGCATCGACCTCGGGCCGGTGGGCTACCTCGGCACGGGGGAGCGCCTCGGGGAACTGCTCGCCGAGCGGGGCCTCGGCCTGGCCGGGGCGTATCTGGAACTGCCCTATGCCGATCCGGATGCCCTGGCCGAGGCCCTGCCCGCGCTTGATGAGCTGCTGGACACCTTCGACACGGTCCAGGCGTACCTGCCCGGCCCGCCGCCGCGGCCCACCCTGGCCGACGCCGGCAGCAGCGAACGCCGCGGCCGGCCGTTCCGGTCCACCGCGGAGCGCTCGCTCGGCCTGGACTCCGACGGCTGGCGGCGGTTCGCCACCGGCCTGGCCCGGGCGGTCGGCCACTGCCGCGACCGCGGCTACGAGCCCACGTTCCACCCCGAGACCGGGACGTACGTGGAGGCGCCCTGGGAGATCGAGCAGGTGCTCGACCGCTCCGACGTCGGGCTGTGCCTGGAGACCGGGCACATGATGCTCGGCGGCGCAGACCCCGTCGCGCTGCTGCGGGACTGGGCGGAAAGGGTCAACCACGTGCACCTCAAGGACGCCTCGCTTGCGGTCAGGGATCAGATCGTGGCGGACGGCGCACAGGCGACCGCGATCTGGTCGCGGGAGGCGTTCCCCGTGCTCGGCAGCGGCGACCTCGACGTGGACGCGGTCCTTGACGGCCTGCGCGGCATGTCCTTCGGCGGCTGGCTGGTGGTGGAGCAGGACATCCTGCCGCGCAGCGCGGCGCGGTTCGCGCAGGCGGCCGAGGACCAGCGGCTCAACCGGGCCTTCCTCGCGGCACGGGGGCTGTGAGATGGGGGCGGGCGCGGAGCGCGGGGGCGGGACAAGCAGAGCGGCGGCGCCGTTCCGGCTGGGGCTCATCGGCGCGGGCCGGATGGGCCGCACCCACCTGCGCGGGCTGGCCGGCTCGGACCAGGTGGCGATCACCGCCATCGCGGAGGTGTCCGAGGCCACCCGCCGCACCGTGCCCGACGTGGGCGCGGCGGTATACCCCGGCATCGCGGAGATGCTCGACTCCGAGGCACTCGACGGGGTGCTGATCGTGGTGCCGACCGACCGGCACCTGCAGGTCATCACCGAGGTGGCCGCGCGCGGCCTGCCGATCCTGTGCGAGAAGCCGTGCGGGCTGACCGTGGCGCAGACCAAGGCGGCCGTGGCGGCGGCCGAGTCTGCGGGTGTGCCGTTCCAGGTCGCCTACTGGCGGCGGTACGTGCCCCCGCTGCAAGCGCTGCGCGAGGCGATGGCAGCCGGTGAACTCGGCACCGTCCACCTGGTGGCCTGCTACCAGTGGGACGACCGGCCGCCTTCGGATGAGTTCCGGGCGCACAGCGGCGGGATTCTCAGAGATATGGGCGTGCACGAGTTCGACGAGATGCGCTGGCTGACCGGGCAGGAGCTTGGCGGCATGCAAGCCATCGCGTCGGGGGTAGTTCCCGGCGGGCTCGTCCGGGCTCAAGGGGAGCGGGCCGCGGACGTGGACAGCGCCCAGGTGCTCGTGGAGTTGTCCGGTGGCGGCAGCGGGCTGGTCTCGCTGGGCCGGTTCCACCCGGCGGGGGACATGGCGCGGGCCGAGGTGTTCGGCACGAAGGGCACCGCTCGCTGCGACTTCCTCGACCCGGCCGAGGGGGAGCAGGCGCAGCTTGCCGCACTGCGGCTGCAGGCGGAGAGCTTCGCCGGCTTCGCCTCCGGCGGCCCATGCACGGGCGCCACCGGAGCCGATGCCATCGCGGCGCTGGACGCGGCCACCCGGGCGGGCGCGGCCATCCCCGCGCTCGGCGCATGAGCGCGCTCAGCGCATGAGCGGGCCGCGCGAACTGCGCGTCGGGGTGATCGGCTACGGGGTCATGGGCAAGGCGCACTGCTACGCCTACCGCGTCGCGCCGATGCTCCGCAGGCTGCCCGTCACTCCCGTGGTCACGGTCATCTCCGGGCGCAACGGGCCGGCCGTGGCGGCCGCCGCGGCCGCCTACGGGGTGCCCGGGCACACCACGGACTGGCGCGCCGTCATCGCCCGCGACGACATCGACATCGTGGACATCTGCACGCCGCCGGGCACGCACGCGGAGATCGCGGCGGCCGCCGCAGCGGCGGGCAAGGCCGTGCTCTGCGAGAAGCCACTGGCCGTGACCTATGAGGACGCGGCGTCAGCGCTGGACGCCGTCACCGCGGCCGGGGTCCACAACGCGGTGAGCTTCAACTACCGCAGGCTGCCCGCGGTGTCGCTGATGCGCCGCATGATCGCCGACGGGGCCATCGGCGAACTGCGGCTGTGGCGCGCCACCTGGCTCTCCGACGAGTTCACCGACCCCGCGACCCCATTCGACTGGCGGTTCGACCGCGCCATGGGCGGGACCACCATCGCCGACCTCGGCTGCCACCTCATCGACCTGGCGCACTGGCAGGCGGGCGGGATCCGCGCGGTCTGCGCCCAGGCGGAGACGTTCATCAAGCGCCGCCCGCTGCCCGGCGGCGGCACCGGGGACGTGACCGTGGACGACGCCGCCAGCGCGCTGCTGCGGTTCGACTCCGGGGCCATCGGCACGATGGAGGTCGCCCGCGCCGCCGTGCGACGCCCGTGCGACTTCACCATCGAGGCCAACGGCAGCAAGGGCACGCTGGTCTTCGACTACGCACGCCTGAACGAACTGCGGTACGGCCGGGCCGGCGACGAGGTGGACCTGTACGGTATGCGGCGGATCCGCGCGGAGCACCCCAGCCACCCCTATGCCGCCGACTGGTGGCCGCTCGGCCAGGGCGTCGGCTACGGCTCCAGCTTCGTCAACCAGGTCGCCGACCTGCTGGAAGGCTGGCCCGACGCGGCCTGGACGCCCGGCTTCGCCGACGGCGCCGCGGCACAGGCGGTCTGTGCCGCCATCGAGACCTCCGCGGCGCAGGACCGCTGGGTCACCGTCGGCGAGATAACGGGGGCAGCCGGCTAGGCGTCCAGCAGGCCGCGCTCCCCGGGCGCGGTACATGGCGCCCGCCGAGTCAGCGGACGAGGCCGACTGGGAGCAAGTGCGGAGCCTGTGGCCCGCGCCGGAGGAAGAATAGCAGCCATGACAGCGGACTCAGCACCGTCGGCACAGGTCATCCCCGCGTCGCTGGCCGACCTGGTTGAGCGGCCACTCATCGCACATCTCGCAACCGTCCGGCCCGATGGCACGCCGCAGGTCAACCCCACCTGGTTCCGTTTCGACGGTGAGTACCTGTGGCTGACCACGACCAGCCGCCGGCAGAAGAACCGCAACTGGAAGCATCAGCCCGCGGTCGCGCTGTCGATTGTCGATCCCGACCAGCCATCCCGGTACCTGGAGATACGCGGCCGGGTGGAGCAGATCGTGCCCGACCCGCAGGGACAGGAGTTCGTCCGCCTGGCCGAGCGCTACGGCGAGCCCGGGCCCCCGCCGCCGGATGCGGCGTACCGGCTCTCCGTGGCGATCCGGCCGGAGTACACGACCACCATGTGACCGCCCGCTGCCAAAATCGTCGCATGGACCAGACCGCCGGACATGACTCCGCCGACGAGCAGATCGCCGAGGCCACCGCCGCCGAGCTCGAGTCGCTGAGCCCGGAGTGCCGCGCCGACGCGGCCAGGCTCGGCCGGCTGCTCGCGCCGGACTTCCACGAGTTCGGCGCTTCGGGAGCCGAGTACGGCTACACGGGCACCGCCGAAACGGTGGCCGCGGCCACGTCGGCCGGCGACGAGCCGATCACCGTGGAGAACATGCGGGGATGGCTGCTGGCCGACGGCCTGGTGATGCTGAAGTACACCTCCGAGAACAAGGGCAGGCGGGCCAACCGCACCTCGCTGTGGCGCCGCACCGGGGCCGGCCACTGGCAGATGTTTCATCACCAGGGCACGGTCACCGGCGGCTGACGAAGGGATTCACCATGATCGAGCCTTATCAAGCCCTTGGCCTGGTCCCCACCATGCGGGGCATCCGGCGCCGTGACGAGATCGCGACGAACCTCGAGCACCTCTCGCACCTCATCAAGGCCGCATCGTGGCTCTCCAGCCTGGACCTGCCGGTGCGGCTCATCGCCATACCCGAGGGTGCGCTGCAGGGCTTCAACGACGAGGTGCTCGACCTGAATCACGAGGAGTTCGCGCGGGAGTGTGCGATTGACGTCCCCGGCCCGGAGACGGACTACCTTGGCGGGCTCGCTCGGCAGTGGAACGCCTTCATCATGGCGCAGGCAAAGGCCAGGCACCCGGAGTTCCCCGGGCGGTTCTTCAACGTCGGGTTCATCATCAACCCGGAAGGGGAGGTGATCCTCAAGCACCACAAGGTCGTGCCCTTGCTGCCGGTCGAGCATTCGGTGACCCCGCACAACGTCTGGGACAAGTGGGTCGAGCTTTACGGCAGGAACCTTGACGCGTTCTACCCGGTCGCCGACACCGAAATCGGCCGGCTGGGCTTCCTGATGGCCAACGAGGGCTCCTACCCCGAGAACGCACGCGGCCTGGCCATGAACGGGGCGGAGGTCGTGTACCGGGGCCCCTATCCGCATCCGCACGTCGGCAACGGCCTGTTCGAGATCCAGAACCGCGCCCGTGCGCTCGACAACAACATGTACCTGATCGCCTGCAACGTCGGTACCTACTACCTGCACACCGATTCGGACGTTCCGATAGACACCTTCGGCGGCGGGTCGGCCGTGATCGACTACCGCGGGCAGATCGTCGGGCGGCACGACTACAGCGGCGGCTCGTCCTGGGTGGCCGGCACGGTCGACGTGGAGGCGCTGCGCCGGTTCCGCGCGAACGCCCAGTGGGACAACTGGATCAAGGACCTGACCACCGAGCAGTACCAGCTCATCTACGAACAGCCGGTCTACCCGAAGAACCTCTACCTCGACCGTGCCCCCTACGACCACGCCGAGTACCGGCGCGAGGTGATCGACCGGCAGATCGAGCTCATGCACGACCGGGACATCTGGGTGCGCCCCGGCAAAGACAACCCGAGCTGACCGGCCGGCGCCTTCTGCCGCACGGCCCGGTCTGCCGGGCCGGCCGCGCGGCGGCGCTACGGCCTGGTCGCGGCGGCGATGAAATGCAGGCTGAAGCCCACCACCGACGGCTGTGCCTCCACCGCCCGGGCGGCGAACAGGATCTGCTCGCGGCGCCGCGGGTCTGCCCACTCCCTGCGCAGCGGCCAGCCTGGGCCCTCCACCCCGTACAGGGCCGTGCCGG
>Ga0207699_10000723_pt1 | contig 15748 bp, 16 predicted proteins | sample LARL51metaG_FD_184344 | JGI IMG/M metagenome (GOLD analysis project Ga0207699, IMG submission 184344) | Corn, switchgrass and miscanthus rhizosphere microbial communities from Kellogg Biological Station, Michigan, USA - LAR L5-1 metaG... | ecosystem: Host-associated > Plants > Roots >...
ACCGGCCAGATCATCCAGGCCGTCCAGGCGGGCCGGCACCGGAACATCGGGCTGGGCCAGATCGACCTGACCGGGCTGGCCAGCCGCTACTTCACCTTCAACGCCGGGCTCGGCCTGGACGCCGAGGTGGTCCGGGTGATCGAGGGCCTGCGGGCCCGCGGCCAGCCCGCAACGTCCTGGCTCTACGTGTGGACCGCGCTGCGCCAGTTCTACGCGGTCACGGACCGCCGGCACCCCGCGCTCACCCTGGAGTGCGACGGGCGGCCGCCCGTCGGGCACCTGTTCATGGGCATCGTGTCGAATACGTCGCCGTGGACGTATCTCGGCCACCGGCCGGTGAACCCGAGCCCGCGAGCAGATTTCGATACTGGGCTCGACCTTTTCGCGCTCCGCCGGCTGCGCACTATGAGCACGCTGAACGCATTGCGCCAGATGATTACCCCGCGCCGCGCGCCGCTCAGCGGCCGGGACGTGGTCAGCCTGCATGACCAGCCGGAGTTCAGGATCAGCTCGGGCCGGCCGGTCGCGGTCCAGATCGACGGGGAGTACGTCGGCGAGCACGAGGTGGTCACGTTTCGCTCAGTTCCGGATGCTCTGCGGGTAATTGCCTGACCTGCCCGCAGCACCACCTGATGTGATCCATCTGACACGGAAATCCGCCTGAACCTTTGCCAAATAGTCTTGCGTTTGAATCATGACCTTGACAGGCTAGAACCCGGTTCGGGTGAGCGGTGCTATGCGCCGTCATCTGGGAGTTCTTGACGCGAGCGTCACGATTCCGAGGCCTGGGCCGGAGCTCAGCGGGGGCGCTGGCTCAGCTTGCGTGTAAGTGTGCCACCCCGGGAACCTATATGGCTCCCGACATACGGCTCAGCTCGTGAATCAATTCACAAGCTCTCGGGCTAGGGCCGCCAACCCGGGCGCAGGCCCGGCTGCCAAGGAGGAGTGGACCGCATGGACTGGCGCCACAACGCCGCCTGCCGTGACGTAGACCCGGAGCTGTTCTTCCCGATCGGCAACACCGGGCCCGCGCTGCTCCAGATCGACGAAGCTAAGCAGGTGTGCCGCCGATGCCCCGCCATCGAACCATGCTTGCAGTGGGCGCTGGAAAGTGGCCAGGATGCGGGTGTCTGGGGCGGCATGAGTGAGGACGAGCGGCGGGCAGTGAAGCGCCGGGCGAGCCGGATCCGGGCGCGCGCGCACGCCTGACCCCAGTCCGTGCTGGCCGGCCGATTCTTGGCCCCTGAGACCCAGGCTTAGGCCTGGGTCTTACCCAGTTCTGGCCCCCGGGCTGATAACGGCCCGGCCGCGTCCAGCGGAAGATCAACCACCGCCCTGGTGCCGCCCCCGGCCCGGGGCTTGACCTCCAGCCGCCCGCCGAGCTCGGCCACGACCAGGGTCCGGACGATCTGCAGGCCCAGGCTGGCCGCGGCGTCCAGGTCGAACCCGGCCGGCAACCCGACCCCGTTGTCCTGCACGGTCACCGTGAGCCGGTCCGGGGTGCGCCGGACCGAGACCTCGAGCGTGCCGCCGGCGTCGGCCTGGGCCAGGCCATGCTGCAGCGCGTTCTGCAGCAGCTCGGCCAGGACCAGGGCCAGCGGCGTGGCCACCGCCGAGGGCAGCGGGCCGAACCGGCCGAGCAGGACCGGCTTCACCCGGGCCTCGGCCGCGGACACCTCACCGGCCATCGCGGCCACCCGCGCGGCGACGTCGTCGAAGTCGACGATCTCCTCCGGGGCATGGGACAGCGTCTCGTGCACGGTCGCGATCGACCCGACCCGGCGCACCGCCTCCTCCAGCGCGTCCCGGGCCTCTGGCGCCTCCGTCCGGCGGGCCTGCAGCCGGAGCAGCGCGGCCACGGTCTGCAGGTTGTTCTTCACCCGGTGATGGATCTCGCGGATCGTAGCGTCCTTGGTCATCAGCTCGCGTTCCCGGTGGCGCAGTTCGGTCACGTCCCGGACCAGCACCAGCGCGCCGGTGCGCAGCCCGCTCACCACCAGCGGGATGGCCCTCAGCTGGACGACGGAGCCGTTTCCCTCCACTTCGGTCTCCCGGGGCGCCCGGCCGCTTGCCGTGACCATCAGCGAGTCGTCGGTCGGCCGGCCCGGGGCGCACAGCCGGGCGGTGACTGGGCCCAGCTCCGCGCCGACCAGGTCAGCGGCCAGGCCGAGCCGGCGGTAGGCGGACAGCGCGTTCGGGCTCGCGTAGCTGACCTTGCCGCTGCGGCCGAGCCGGAGCAGCCCATCGCCCACCCGGGGCGAGCGGACCAGGGCGGGCTGCTGGCCGGGCCAGGGGAACATGCCGGACGCGACCATCTGGGCCAGGTCGTCGGCGCCCTTCAGGTAGGTCAGTTCGAGCCGGCTGGGGGTGCGCGCGGAACTCAGGTTGGTGCTCCGCTCGATGACCCCGATGACCTTGCCCTCCCGGGTGACCGGGATCGACTCCCGGCGGACCGGCACGCCCCGGGTCCACTCGGGGTCACCTTCCCGGCATATCCGCCGCTCGCGCCGCGCCGAGTCAAGGAACGGCCGGGCCCCGGTGGACCCGAACGAGCCGACCGCGTCGTCATGGAACGTGGTGGGGCCGGTCGTCGGGCGCATCTGGGCCAGCACCACCCACCCGGAGTCGTCCTGCAGCGGCGCCCACAGGACCAGGTCGGCGAAGGACAGGTCGGCCAGCAGCTGCCAGTCCGACACCAGGGCGTGCAGCCACTCGACGTCGGCCGGGGTGAGGGAGGTGTACCGGCGGGCGAGGTCGTTCAGAGTGGGCACGATTTCATCATCGCGCATGCTGGCCACCAGGCCAGCCCAGGCCACCACCTGGTGCCCGGCAGTGGGATCATGTCCGGAACGCAGCAGATCCTGCGGAGGGAAGTGACTGTGACAGCGTCTCCGGCCATCCGCGACGGTGAGCCCGCCCGGCCGGGCCAGCCGGCCCCCCGGATCCCCAAGTACTACGCCGTGAAACGGCAGCTGCTCGAGCTGACCCAGGCCATGGCGCCGGGCAGCCCGGTCCCTCCGGAGCGGGAACTGGCCCAGCACTACGGCACGTCGCGGACCACGGTCCGGCAGGCCCTCGCCGAGCTGGTCGTGGAGGGGCGCTTGCTGCGCATGCAGGGCAAGGGCACGTTCGTGGCCAAGCCGAAGGTGGCCCAGCTGCTCGAGCTGGCCAGTTACACCCAGGGGATGCGGGCCCACGGGCTGCACCCGCAGACCAGGATCCTGGACACCAGCTACGTGCCGGCCGACGCGGAGCTGGCCGGGCTGCTGGCCATCCCGCTCGGCAGCCGGGTGCTGCGCGTGCACCGGCTGCGGCTGGCCGACGGCGAGCCGATGTCCACCGACACCTCGCACCTGCCCGCCCGCCGGTTCCCCGGCCTGCGCCGCAACCTGGACCGGTTCACGTCCCTGTACGAGGCGCTGGCCACCGCGTACGGCGTCCAGCTGGCCGAGGCGGTGGAGACCATCGAGACCGCGCTCGCCGACCCGAAGGACGCCCGGCTGCTGGCCGTGGACGTGGGCATGCCGCTGCTGCTGCTGTCCCGGCAGGCCTTCGACGTGTCGGCCACCCCGGTCGAGTGGGCCCAGTCCCGGTACCGCGGCGACCGCTACAAGCTGGTTACCCGGCTGCACCGGGGCGGCTGAGCGCACCCCACCAGTTCACTTAACGGCCGATTCCGTCCCCTGCCGCCACGCCCGCGCCGCGCCGCGCGGGGTCAGTGGCCGGAAGCGCCGCCCCGGCGGGGGCCCGCCAGCCACCACGCGGCGGGCAGCAGCCCGGCGGCGATGGCCGCCTTGATCGCGTCCCCGGCCAGGAACGGCGTGAGCCCGGCGGCGATCGTGGCCGAAGCACCCAGATGCAGATCGATCGCCAGCCAGGTCAGGCCGAACGCGTAGATGACGACCTCGGCCGCGATCATGGCGGGCAGCGAGCGCAGCACGGACCGGTCGGCGCCCCGGCCGGCCAGGTAGCCGCACAGCACGGCGGCGGCCACGAAGCCCACGACGTAGCCGAAGGAGGCGCTCGCGTACCCGCTGGAGTGCCCGGCGAACCAGGGCACGCCTGCCACCCCGGCCACCGCGTACAGCACCAGCGCGGCCCCGGCCCGCCACCAGCCGAGCGCGGTGCCGGCCAGCAGCACGCCCAGCGTCTGCCCGGTGATCGGTACCGGGGTGAAGGACAGGGGAATCGAGATCTGGGCCAGCAGCCCGATGAACGCCGCCGCGCCGACGACGAGGAGGCCGTCCCGGACCGCCGCACCGGGCAGCAGGTCGGCGAGGACCAGCGCAGAGCGCCGTGGCAGCGCAGCCGCATTGGACATGGATGGACTCCTCGGGAAGGTGGGTTCTGGCGGTCGACGGGACCCTACCAAAACGGGCAAACCGACCCGCCGTCCGACCCGCCGTGGCGGGGGGCCGGAAGCGGCCGCCGGATCAGCGACAATGGGCGGTATGCGGGTACCTGACACGCTCGGCTTCCTGCGCGGGCACTGGCAGATCGAGCGTGAGCTGGTGGACCACCGCACCGGCACCCGTGGCCGGTTCACCGGCAGCGCGGCGATCCTCCCAGCCGGCGACGGCGGCGAACTGGCCAGCTACACCGAGCGGGGCGAGCTTCGCTTCGGCGCGCACACCGGGCCGGCCCAGCGCATTCTCGGCCTGGCGCCCCGGCCGGATGGCACCGCCGCGGTGCGGTTCGCCGACGGCCGCCCGTTCTACGTTCTCGACCTGCGCACCGGCCGCGGGCAGGCCGAACACCCCTGCCAGGCGGACCGCTACCTGCTCACTCATGTGGTGCACAGCGCGGACCTGATCGAGGAGCGGTGGCGGGTCACCGGGCCGGACAAGGATTATCACGCCATTTCCCGGCTGCGCCGCACAGACGTGCACCCGCCACTGCCTGTACCGCCAAGCTACTAGCTGGTAACCTCGCGGCATGACGGACGGCGGGACGGCGGCGGGCAGCCCGGAGCCAGCGCCGCATGGCGGCTCGCTGGCCGTGGCGGCGGCCCAGGCCAGTGGCGTGTCCACCATGTTCACCCTGTCCGGCGGGCACGTGTTCCCGCTGTATGACGCGGCCACCCGGGCCCGCCCGCCGCTGCGCCTGGTGGACGTGCGGCACGAGCAGAGCGCCGTGTTCGCCGCCGAGGCCACCGCCCGGCTGACCCGCTCCCCCGGCCTGGCCGTGCTGACCGCCGGGCCCGGGGTGACCAATGGGGTCAGCGCGATCACCACCGCGCAGTTCAACGGGTCGCCGGTGGTGATCCTGGGCGGCCGGGCCCCGGACTCCCGGTGGGGCTCGGGCAGCCTGCAGGAGTTCGACCACCCGGAGCTGCTCCGCCCGGTCACCAAGCAGGCCTGGACCGAGCACGAGACCGCGAAGATCGGCGCCGGGGTGGCCGAGGCGTTCCGGCTGGCCGCCGCGCCCCACCGGGGCCCGGTCTTCGTGGACATCGCCCTGGAGGCGCTGTTCGGCCCGGCGCCGCCCGGGGCGTTCCAGGCGGCCAGCCAGGCCCCGCCCGCACCAGGCCAGGACCCGGACCAGGACCAGGAAGCCGCGCAGCGGATCGCCGGGCTGATCGCCGCGGCCCAGCGCCCGGTGCTCATCCTCGGCTCAGACGTGTGGGCGGGCGGCGCCGAGCAGGCCGCCCGGGCGGCCGCGGAGCACCTGCGGCTGCCGGTGATCACCAATGGGCAGGGCCGTGGCATCCTGGCCGCCGGCCACGAGCTGCTGGTCACCCGGGCCAGGTCGGCCGCGCTGCGCCAGGCCGACCTGGTCGTGGTGGCCGGCACGCCACTCGACTTCCGGCTGGGCTACGGCGCGTTCGGTGAGGATCCCGGGACCAGGCCCACCCCGGTGATCCATGCCGCCGACTCGCCCGCGCAGCTGGCCCGGCACCTCCCGCTGGCCGCGTCGTACACCGGTGACCTGGCCGCCCTGTTCGCCGTGCTGGCCGGGTCGCTGCCCGGCCCGGACGGGCCCCGCTGGGCCCACGGCTGGCTGCCCAAGCTGCAGAACGCGGCCCGCGCCGCGACCGCCGCCGACCGCGAACTGCTGGCCAGCGCGGCTGACCCCATCCACCCGGTGCGCATCTACGGCGAGCTGCTCCGGGTGCTGGACGACGACGCCGTGGTCATCGGGGACGGCGGCGACTTCGTGTCCTACGCGGGCAAGTACATCGAGCCGAAACGCCCCGGTGGCTGGCTCGATCCCGGCCCGTACGGCTGCCTGGGCACCGGGCTCGGCTACGCCATCGGCGCCCGGATCGCCCGGCCGGGCGCCCAGGTCGTGCTGCTGCTCGGCGACGGCGCGGCCGGGTTCTCGCTGATGGACGTGGACACCCTGGTCCGGCACCAGCTGCCGGTCGTGATGATCTGCGGCAACAACGGGATCTGGGGCCTGGAGAAGCACCCCATGCAGGCCATCTACGGCTATGACGTCGCGGCCGACCTGCGGCCGCAGACCCGTTACGACGAGGTGGCCCGCGCGCTCGGTGGCGCGGGCGAACTGGTCACCCGCCCGGACGGGATCGCCCCGGCGCTGCGCCGGGCCTTCGATTCCGGCGTCCCCTACCTGGTCAACATCGTCACCGACCCGGCGGTGGCCTACCCCCGGTCCACCACCGGCATCTGACCCACCAGCCCGCACTGGCCCAGCCAAGCCAATCCCCGCACTTTTCACGGATGTGGTGAACTATTCCGGGCGTTTTGCCGGAAATGTCCCGACGGAATCCGTGAAAAGTGGGCAGCGGACGACGCAGTCCTCACTCGATGATCGCGATGAGGTCGCCTTCCTGGACCACGTCACCCTCGGCCACGGCCAGCTTGGTCACCGTGCCCGGGTCTTCGGCCAGGACCGGGATCTCCATCTTCATCGACTCGAGAATGACCAGGGTGTCACCGCCGGAGACCTGCTCGCCCTCGGCCGTCACCACCTTCCAGACGTTAGCCACCATCTCCGCGCGGATCTCGGCCACTCGCTGCTCCTCTCCGTCGGCAGCGCCCCGCCTGGGGGTGTGCCCGCTCCTCATTGTGCTGGCTGTGGTCAGGGCCGCAGCCGGCTGACCACTGACGTGTCGTAGGCGCCGCTAATGAACTCGGTGCTGTCCAGCAGGTCGGCGTGGAACGGCAGGTGGTCCGGACCCCGGCGATGCGGAAATCCGCCACCGCGGCCCGGGCCCGGGCCAGCGCCTCGTCCCGGGTCGCGGCGTGCACGCACAGCTTGGCCAGCAGCGGATCGTAGAACGGGGTCACCTGGTTGCCGGCCGCATACCCGGCGTCCACCCGGATCCCCGGGCCGGCCGGCTCGGACCATTCGCTGATCGTGCCCGGGCTGGGCAGGAACCGGCTGGGGTCCTCGGCGTAGACCCGCAGCTCCACCGCATGCCCATGCGGCTTAACGGCTTGCTCGGCGAAACTGACGTCGCCCCGGGCGGCGATCCGCAGCTGCTGCTCGACCAGGTCGATACCGGTCACCTGCTCGGTGATCGGGTGCTCGACCTGGAGCCTGGTGTTCATCTCCAGGAACACGAAGCCGCCGGTAGGCACGTCGACCAGGAACTCGACGGTCCCGGCGCCCCGGTAGCCGACCACCTCGCCGGCCCGTACCGCGGCCGCCAGCATGTGGCCGCGCAGCACCGGGCTGACCCCGGGTGACGGGGTCTCCTCGGCCACCTTCTGGTGCCGCCGCTGCACCGAGCAGTCCCGCTCGCCCAGGGCCAGCACCCGCCCGCTGGCCAGCCCGAGGATCTGCACCTCGACGTGCCGGGCCGGGCTGAGGTAGCGCTCCAGCAGGATGGCCGCGCTGCCGAAGAACCGCTCCGCGCGCGACCGCGCGGTCTCGAACGCAGCCCGCAGCTCGGCGTCGCCAGCGGCCGCGCTCATCCCGATCCCGCCGCCGCCCGCCGCGGCTTTGACCATGACCGGGTAGCCGATCTCGGCCGCGGCGGCCACGGCTTCGTCGGCGTCGGTCACCGGCTCGGCCGTGCCCGCGGCGACCGGCAGGCCCGCCTCGGCCATCAGGTTCCGGGCGTTGATCTTGTCACCCATCAGCTCGATGGCGACCGGCGGCGGCCCGACCCAGATCAGCCCGGCGGCCTCGGCCCGCTGGGCGAACTCCGCGTTCTCGGACAGGAACCCGTAACCGGGGTGGATGGCCTGGACCCCGGTGCGCTGCGCGGCCGCGATGATGGCCGCCTGGTCCAGATAGCTCTGGGCGGGGGGCGGGGGGCCGATGAGCACCGCCTCGTCGGCTTCCCGGACGAAGGGCAGGCCGGCGTCGGCCTCGGAGTAGACGGCGACCGACCGGATGCCCAGCCGGCGCGCGGTGGCCAGCACCCGCCGGGCGATCTCGCCCCGGTTGGCCACCAGCACCGACTCGATCAGCCCCGATTCGACCACCGGGGCAGCTTACAGCCGGCCGGGCCGGCCCGGCCCGGCCGGCGACCTTGGCCTGCCGGTCCCCGGGCCGGGCCAGCCGGAGCAGCCCGCCGAACGCGACCAGCGCGCCGAAGGCCAGCGCGATGCGTAATAGCGCGATGCGTAATAGAGAGTGACAATCAGGCGGGTGACCAGCCGTGGCTCAGCCGGGTCAGGCGCTCATTCGGCGGGCGTACCGGTGATCTCGATCGTCGCCCGGACTTCCTGGATCCGGGCCAGCACTTTGATCCGCAGGTCCCCGGGGACCACATCGTGCCCGCAGTGCTTGTGCACCAGCCGCTTGACCGCCTCTTCCAGGCCGTACTCCCGCAGGCACGGGCCGCATTCCTCCAGGTGCTGACGGATGTCCGCCCGCCCGGAGCCGTCCAGCTCACCATCGAGGTAGGAGTAGACCCGGTCCAGTACCTCACTACACGGGGTCTCGTGTGGCTTGCCGCAGCTCATGGTGTGTCCATCCCCCGCTCACCATCGGCCTCCGGTGCCGCCGAGGCAGCCGCGCCCGCCCGGGTGACGCCCCGGTCGGCCGCGTAATCTTGCAGCATGTCGCGCAGCTGCCGCCGCCCGCGGTGCAGGCGGGACATGACCGTGCCGATCGGCGTCCCCATGATGTCGGCGATCTCCTTGTACGCGAAGCCCTCGACATCGGCGAGGTAGACCGCGATGCGGAAGTCCTCCGGGAGGGCCTGCAACGCGCTCTTGATATCGGAGTCGGGCAGCCGCTCCAGCGCTTCTGCCTCCGCCGACTTCAGCCCGGAGGAGGTGTGCGAGGCCGCCCTGGCCAGCTGCCAGTCCTCGACCTCCTCGGCGCCCGACCGCTGCGGTTCCCGCTGCTTCTTGCGGTAACTGTTGATAAACGTGTTGGTCAGGATCCGGAACAGCCACGCCTTGAGGTTCGTGCCCGGCTGGAACTGGTGGAACGACGCGTACGCCTTGGCGAACGTCTCCTGCACCAGGTCCTCGGCATCCGCCGGGTTCCGGGTCATCCGCAGCGCGGCCGAGTAGAGCTGGTCCAGGAAGGGCAGCACGTCCTGCTCGAAGCGCTCGGTGCGCTGCTCGAGTGTCTCGGTGACCGGACCCACCCCCTCGGAGATCTCCCGTACCGGCCCACGGTAGCGACCGTACTGGCCGGAGGATACATCCCCGCCCGCCCCCGGCACGAAGCCGGGCATCAGCAGAGGGCTGGTTCGCGGTGCGTAGTCGGTGGCAACCACGCCCGGTGCAACATGCCGGCCAGCGGCTTCATTCCGCCGGCGGGCTGATCACCCGGCCCGGCGGGCCAGCGGATGGCGCTCATGACCGTCAGGTGAGGTGAGCCGGGCACCTGGCCGGGGAACATTGACCACAAGAAGGACTGCGTGGGCGTCTTTGTCCTCGCGGCGGCGCTTCGATCCTGTCATTGCGACAGGCCGCCGGCCGCAACAGCGCAGTCTGGCGTGGATGGAGTCATGGTGGCGGCAAGTACGACAAGCCCCCTCGCTGTTTTCGGTTCAGGCACCCTCACGGCCTACTGGCGCTTCCAGCGCGCCGTCGGCGCCGCCCAGCTGCAGGCCTGGCTGCCACCCCGCGGCCAGGTCCTGCTGGATATCTCCGGCCCGCAGGGCGGCTGGGCGGCGCAGGCCGCCGCGTCGGGATACGCCGTGGTCCGGGTGGTGCCTCAGCTGGCCACGCTGGTGGAGCCGTTGCCGGACCGGCCTGCGCTGCACCGGCGGCGCCCCGCCACCCGGCCGCACCGCGCGCCCGGCCAGCTCGTCCCGGTGGTGGCCGACCCGGCCAGCCTGGCCTTCCTGGCCGACGGCTCGGTGGACGGCGTCATCGCCGAGGACGGTGCGCTGTCCCGCCATCTGATGGCCGAGGACGTGGCCGCGGAGATCGCCCGGGTGCTCCGGCCCGGCGGCCAGCTGCTCGCCTGTGTGGACTCACTGGTACTCGGCATGTCCATCCTGGCCGAGCAGCACCGCTGGGCGCAGCTCACCGACCTGCCGCAGGCCGAGGTCGTGCTGGTGCCCTGGCCAGACGGCCGGATCACCCGGTGCTTCGGCCCGGAGCAGCTCCGTGACCTGCTCACCGAGGCGGGCCTGGAGGTCAGCTGGATCCGGCCGCGCACGGTGCTGTCCCCGTCCATGGTGGATCACGTGCTGCGCCGGGAGCCCAGCGCGATCATGCGCCTGGTCCGGGCGGAGCTGGCGGCCGGGACCGAGGGATCAGGCGGCGCAGGCGGCAGCGAGTCGTTCGGCATCTTCCTGCTCGTCTCGGCCCGCAAGCCCATGGACTAGGCGGCCGCGCGCGCCCGGCTGGCGGTTCAGCGGCGCAGCCGGTCACGCTTGGACTGGCAGGCCACGCAGCGGGCCGCCTCCGGGCGGGCCTCCAGCCGGCCCTCGGGAATCGGCCGGCCGCAGTCCGCGCAGTTGCCGTAGCTGCCTTCCTGGATGCGCGTCAGCGCGGCCAGGATCTCGGTGCGCTGTGACACGGCCGAGTGGAGCACCGCTTCGGTCCGGTCGTCCTCGGAGAGGTTGGTCCCGGCGTCGGCCGGGTCCTGCGGGAAATCGCGGCCGCTCACGGCCGGCTTCTCCCCCCGCAGCACCTCGATCGACTTGTCCAGTTCGTGGCAAGCCTCTTCCAGGCGCTTGCGTACAGTGCTGGTCTCCACGGGTCCTCCTGCCATACCTCGGGGCACCGGTAGCGCAGCGAAAATGGTCCAAGAGTAGGGCCGGCCGCGCTCTGGGGCCTCAGAACAACGTGCCGGGGGCCCGGTGGGAGGCACCGCCGTGCTCCCTGGCCCCTCCCCGCGATGCCGCTCCCGCGGGGCCGGCCGCAGCGGCCAGGGGCTCGATCAGCCCCGGCCCGTTGTGCCGTACCGAATTAACGTCCGTCGAAACAGCGTGTGACGTCAGGTGCGTGACGGCGGCCGGGGCGAGCAGTTCGTGCACGGCCTCCGGGCTGGTCGCCTCGGGATCGAGCCAGTCCGCCCACCGGCTGGGGTCGATCACCATCGGCATCCGGTCGTGGATCCGGCCGACCTCGTCCTCGGCCCGGGTGGTGATGATGGTGGCCGTCCACAGCGTGGCCGCTGGGTCGTCGTCGGGCCGGCTCTTGTCGTGCCAGCGCTCGTAGAGACCGGCGAAGGCCAGCACGCCGCCGTCCTCGCGGTAGATGTAGTACGGCTGCTTGCGCGGGGCGTCCGGATCCCCGGTCTTCGGGTCGTTGGTCACCCACTCGTAGAAGCCGTCCGCGGGCAGCAGGCAGCGCTGCTTGGCGAAGGCGCGGCGGAAGGCCGGCTTCTCCGCGACCGTCTCGGCCCGGGCGTTGATCATCCGGCTGCCGATCGACGCGTCTTTGGCCCAGAACGGGACCAGCCCCCAGCGGACCACCCGGAGCTGGCGCTCGGCCCGCGGGCTGCCATCGTCCGCGTTCTCCGCGTCGCCTGGCTCCTCCGGGCTCTTCGGCGACCGGGTCAGCACCGCGTACACCGGCTTGGTCGGCGCCACGTTGTAGTCCGGCTGCAGCGGGTCGGTCACGCGGTCGCGCTGCACGTCGAACTCCGCGAGGAGTTCCTGGCGCTTTCGCGCCGACGCGAAACGGCCGCACATGTCGTCAATCCTGCCCGGGGTAGCTGGTCCGATCGGGTACCTGGCACTGCTGGGGTCGCAGCGCAGCACAGAATGTGGCCTTTCATAGCCACAATCCTGGTTTACCAAACCTGCCCCACTGGTCGGGCCGGTGTCCAGTCCCCGTCCCGCCGGCCGCCGGCTGCGGCTGGCCGCCGCCCGCCCCCCGCTGACCAGCACCGTCCCGTCCACCCAGCCCCACCGGGTGGCGGCGGCCGGTTCGATGATTTCCCTCGTTTCAGACGCGGGCGGACGGGCCCCGGTACGCACTACGCTCGCAGCTATGCAGACCGGGCAGCAGGACTCTGGCCACGCGGCACCGCCCTGGGCGGCGCCCCGCGCCGCGAGCGCGGTGCGGGCCCGGCTGCGGCTGCCCGGCTCCAAGTCGATGACCAACCGGGCCCTGGTGCTGGCCGCGCTGGCCGCCGGGCCCACCGAGATCCGGAACCCGCTGCGGGCCCGGGATTCGCTGCTGATGGCCGGGGCGCTGCGCGCCCTCGGCGCGACCGTGCAGATGGGCCCGGCACCGGGCTCGGCGTGGCAGGTCTCGCCCGGGTGGGCCAGCACCGCGACCCGGGTCGATGTCGGCAACGCGGGCACCGTGATGCGTTTCGTGCCCCCGGTGGCCACGCTGGTCCCGGCCGCGGTCAAGTTCCACGGCGACCCGCGCGCGTCGCAGCGGCCGGTGGCCGCGATCATCACCGCGCTGCGGGACATCGGCGCCGACATCGACGACGGCGGCCGCGGCGCCATCCCGTTCACCGTGCACGGCACCGGGTCGCTGCCGGGCGGCGCGGTCACCGTGGACGCCTCCGCCTCCTCCCAGCTGGTGTCCGGGCTGCTGCTGGCCGCCCCGCGGTACGAGAAAGGCCTCGAAGTGCGGCACCGCGGGCCGCGCGCACCGTCCGCCCCGCACATCGCGATGACCGTGCAGATGCTGCGCGATGCCGGGGCGGTAGTGGAGACGGCCACGGCTGAATCAGCCGGGCACCCGGGCGGGGCGGGCGACCTGCCGGACACCTGGTACATCCATCCTGGGGTGATCAGCAGCCCGGCGATAATCGTTCAGCCTGATCTGGTCAATTCGGCGCCGTTCCTCGCCGCGGCGCTGCTGACCGGGGGCAGCGTCACGATCCTGGACTGGCCCGCGGTGACCTCGCAGCCAGCCGGGCAGATCCTGGACGTCTTCACCCGGCTGGGTGGCCGGTGCACGGCTGGCCCGGACGGGATGACCGTCACCGGCTCGGGCCAGGTGCGGGCGGTCACCGCCGACCTCACCGACTGCAGCGAGATCTCCCTGGTCGTGGGGGCGCTGGCGGCGCTGGCCGACGGGCCGTCGGTACTTACCGGGATCGGCCACCAGCGGCTGCAGGAGACCGACCGGCTCGGCGCGCTGGCCACCGAGATCAACGCGCTGGGTGGCTCGGTCACCGAACTGCCCGACGGGCTGCGGATCGAGCCGCGGCCGCTGCGGGCCAGCCGCCCATTCGGCACGTACGACGACCACCGGCTGGTGATGGCCGCGGCCGTGCTCGGCCTGGCCGTGCCCGGCCTGCTGGTGCAGGACGCGGCCACGGTCGGCAAGACGTTCCCGGACTTCACCCAGGTGTGGGCGGCGATGCTGGAGCGCACTCCCTGAACCGGCGGCCGGACTACAGCAACCTGGACGAGGACGACGTGCGGGTCCGGCCCGCACGCAGCTCGCGGCCGCGGACCCGGCGCCGGCCCGCGCACGAGGACGCGGCCGAGGCGTTCGTGGCCGCGGTGGACCGGGGCCGGTACGGCACACTGCTGGATGGCCGCCCGGTGACCGCCATGCGCGCCCGCGAGCTGGGCCGGCGCAGCGTGGCGGTCGGCGACCGGGTGGCGCTGGCCGGCGACGTGTCCGGTGCGCCGGGCACCCTGGCCCGGGTGGTCCGGATAGCCCCGCGGACCTCCGTGCTGCGCCGCTCGGCTGACGACACCGACCCGGTCGAGCGGGTCATCGTGGCCAACGCGGACCAGCTGGTCATCGTCACCGCGCTGGCTGACCCGCCGCCCCGGCCGCGGCTGATCGACCGGTTCCTGGTCGCCGCGTACGACGCCGGGCTGAGCCCGCTGCTCTGCCTGACCAAGGCCGACCTCGGCCCGGCGGCGCCGATCCTGGACGTGTACGGGCCAGATCGGAAGAGCCACGTGGTGCTCGGCCAGCCGCTGACCGGTGAGCGGCTCAGCCCGCTGCGCGAGGCGCTGGCCGACCGGGTCAGCGTCCTGGTCGGGCATTCCGGGGTGGGCAAGTCGACGCTGGTGAATGCGCTGATTCCGGGGGCGGACCGGGCCGTCGGCGAGGTCAGCCCGGTCACCGGGCGGGGCCGCCACACGTCTTCCTCGGCGGTCGCGCTGGCGCTGCCGGGCGGTGGCTGGCTCATCGATACCCCCGGGCTGCGCGGGTTCGGCCTGGCCCACGTGGCGCCCGAGCGGGTGGTCCGCGCCTTTCCTGACCTGGCCCCGGGCACCGCTGCCTGCCCGCGCGGCTGCACCCACCTGGAGCCGGACTGCGCGCTCGACGACTGGGTCCGTGATCAGGGCGGGGACGCGCGGCTGGTGACGCGGCTGGATTCGCTGCGCCGCCTGCTGCGCAGCCGCGAGGGCGACGACTCCGGCTAGGTCCTTGTTCTCCAGACGCCACCTCAGCTACCTGCGCACATGGCCGGCGGCGGCTGTGATCCGATACGGTTCGCGACATGGCGGGATACGACGACGACCTGCGTTTCGCCCACGTCCTCGCCGACGCGGCCGACGACATCACCACGCGCCGCTTCCGCGCGCTCGACCTGCGGGTCGAGGCCAAGCCCGACCTGACCCCGGTCACCGACGCGGACAAGGCGGCCGAGGAAATCCTGCGCAACGTGCTGCGGCGGTCCCGGCCCCGGGATGCGGTGCTGGGCGAGGAGTTCGGCCGCGACGGCGCCGGCCCCCGCTGCTGGGTGATCGACCCCATCGACGGGACCAAGAACTACGTGCGCGGCGTCCCGGTCTGGGCCACGCTGATCGGCCTGATGGATGGGGACAAGGTGGTCATGGGCGTGGTGTCCGCGCCTGCTCTCGGCCGCCGGTGGTGGGCGGCCACCGGGACCGGCACCTGGACCGGGCGCAGCCTGACCAAGGCCAGCCGGTGCCGGGTGTCCGACGTCTCGCGGATCGAGGACGCCTCGTTCTCCTACTCCGAGGTGGCCGAGTGGGCGGACAAGGGCCTGCTGCCCGGCTTCCTCCGGCTGGCCCGGTCGGCCTGGCGGACCCGGGCGTACGGCGATTTCTGGTCGCACATGCTGGTCGCCGAGGGCGCGGTGGACTTCGCCGCCGAGCCCGAAGTGAACCTGTGGGACCTGGCCGCGCTGCAGGTCATCGTCGAGGAGGCCGGTGGGGTGTTCACCGATCTGGCCGGCCAGGCCACCCCGGACGCGGGCAGCGCGGTGAGCACCAACGGGCGGCTGCATGACGAGGTGCTCAGCCGCCTGGCTGACCCCGAAATATGACGTAACGCGACTACAGCCGTTCGGATGGTAATCCGGTGGATGCGTGGCAGGCCCTTGCCCTGATCGCGGCGGGCGCGGATGCTGGAAGTCAATAACTCGTCACAAGGGCACAAGCTCTTGTCCATCGAGCCGCCGGCCGCGGCGTTACGAGACAGCCCGGGAAGTGAGCGATGGTGAAAGTACGAGACGG